>Ga0126369_10002186_pt1 | contig 13834 bp, 7 predicted proteins | sample PanSoiMetaPlot_1_FD_109646 | JGI IMG/M metagenome (GOLD analysis project Ga0126369, IMG submission 109646) | Tropical forest soil microbial communities from Panama - MetaG Plot_1 | ecosystem: Environmental > Terrestrial > Soil > Tropical forest > Bulk soil | place: Panama | collected 2016-02-17 | reverse complement strand
TTTAGGCGTGTACGAATTTGAACGTCCGGACAAAAAACATTGAAAAATCGAGACAGTTTTCCTCAGCCTCGCCTGCACCAAATTAGGGCACACGCGCATCAGCTCGGAAATTTTCTCTTGAAAAGGGCCGTAATTCGCGAAAAATCTCTGCACTTGCACAATTCTTGGGCTTGTGGAAAAGTTGTGCATGGCATGTGAACGTTCCCTCTGGTCTTCGTTCACTTTTCGCTTGCTCCCGCACGGACAGTGCGCGAGAATCCATCCAGTTTTCAGGTGCGCAACGTGGTCATGTAAGTCTGAAAGGCCGCGCGGGGAATCCATGGGGCACAGAGGATCTTTCCCGTGCGAGCACGAACTCCAAAGCGAGAAGCTTTAGGGCAAAATTGGGCTTTCCACAGCTTATTCACACCTGTGGAAATAGCACGGGATTGGCTTTTTCCAACACGATGATAACGGCTACTCAAGTCGGGCGAGAGCGCGACACGCAACAAAATGTCTGGGACAAGTTCCTCGATCTCATCAAGTCCCGGGTCAGCATCAACACCTACAACACCTGGTTCCAACCCACCAGGTTAAACCGCAATGAGGGCGATACGGTCTACATTCAGATCCCCAGCGCGGTTTTCCGCCAGGTCCTCACCCGGACCTACGGCGAGATTGTGAAGGCGGTCTTCCACCAGATGGGCACTCCCGCCATGAAGGTGCAGTATGTCTGCACCGAAGAGGAGCCTGTGCCGGCTGCTCCGGTCGTTTCCACCGCCAAGCAGTCCAAACTGGATTTTGAGAGTAGCGACCACCAACTCAATCCCCGGTACAGCTTCGATTCGTTCGTGGTCGGGAAGTCCAATGAGTTTGCGCACGCCGCTTCGCGCGCTGTGGCCGAGCAGCCCTCCAAGGCCTACAACCCGCTGTTCCTCTATGGCGGCGTGGGCATGGGCAAAACGCACTTGATGCACGCCATCGGGCACACCATCAAGAAGCGTAATCCGGCCATGCGCCTGAGCTACGTGAGCGCCGAAAAGTTCACCATCGAAGTGATCAACTCCCTGCGCTTCGATCGCATGATCAGCTTCCGTGATCGCTTCCACACCGTGGACGTCTTACTCGTCGACGACATCCAGTTCATCGCCGGCAAGGAACGCACCCAGGAAGAGTTCTTTCACACCTTCAACGCGCTGTACGAGCAGCAGAAGCAGATCGTGATTTCGTCCGATTGCCTGCCGAAAGACATTAACTCCATCGAAGAGCGCTTGCGCTCGCGGTTCGAATGGGGCTTGATCGCCGATATTCAGCCGCCCGACCTGGAAACCAAGATTGCCATCCTGCAGAAAAAGGCCGAGAGCGACCGCTTTAACCTGCCCGACGAAGTTGCCGAGTATATCGCCCGCGCCATCAAGTCGAACGTGCGCGAACTGGAAGGCGCGCTAACTCGCCTCATGGCCTACGCTTCGCTTACCGGCGCGATCGTTTCGTTGACCACCGCGCAGCAAGTCCTGCGGAACATCATCGCTTCGCAGGAAAAGCGCGTCACCATCGATCTCATCCAGAAACGCGTCAGTGAGCACTTCAACCTGCGCGAGCAGGATCTGAAGGTTCGCAGCAACACGCGGGCCATCGCTTTCCCGCGCCAAGTGGCCATGTACATCGTCAAGCAGCTAACCACCGCATCGCTCCCGGAAATTGGCCGGCAATTCGGCGGCAAGCATCACACCACGGTGCTGCATTCCATCAACAAGATTGAAGAATTGCGGCGCTCCGACAAGGACCTGAACCGCACAATCACTCGGTTGATGGACGCCCTGCAGTAAAACTGTTTCCTATCCCGTTACCTATCCCCGTAGCTCAGGCCTTCCGGCTGAGGACTGTTCGCGCCGCGGCATGGTCGCTCCGGAAGCGAAAACCCTCAGCAAGGGTCGGATACCACCTGGAAGGAATAGCCCCACAATCACGCCGTCACGTCCTGGAAAAAAATGTCGGCGCCCCGAGTTCGTACTTCTTGCGTGCACCTCCTCGAAGGATGGTGGAAATCTTTTTGTCGCGATGGGAATTTGCTGCGTGAATAGCTTGTGCGGAAGTTGTGGAGAGCTCGTGAGAAAGCTTCGGACGAAATGTGCATGAAAGTTCGAGAAGTCTTTCGTGCCACTCGTAAAGCGGACTTATCCGCAGTTACGCGTGGAAATCCACTGCACACCTCACGCAAGAATACAGCCTAGGGTGACGCGCGGCGATGTTTTCCACGGATCCACAACCGTCATCACAACAACAAGGGGGTAAATTTTGTTTTTAAGATTCATCTTTTGTGAAATCTGTTGTGGTTGTGAAGATCGCTGCTCAACAGGAGCGACCACTCTTTAACGGATATCCTCAGCTCGGGCTATTTCCACAGTGTGCCCCCGCCGCTGCGGCCTTTATACTTTGCTGAAAAACGAGTACAGTACGCTAGCGGTACAGATGCATGGGAGAAACCATGTCCGCAACAGGAACCGTACGCGAGGAAAGCCAATCAATGGAATTCAGCGTAACCAAGTCGGCGCTGCTTGAAGAATTGACCACTACGCAGGGCGTTGTGGAACGCAAAACCACGATCCCCATCCTTTCGAATCTCCTGGTGGAAGCCAAAGGCAGCACTCTGACCATCACGGCCACGGACCTGGAGCTCAGCGTCCGCACGTCGTGTGAAGCCAAAATCAAGAAAGAAGGCGCTGGCACTATTCCCGCGAAAAAACTGCTGGAGCTCGTGCGCCTGCTTCCCGAAGGCGAGATCAAGTTCAAATTACTCGATAACCACTGGGTGGAAATCGTCAGCGACAAGAAGAAATATAAACTCGTTGGCATGGCCAAGGAGAACTTCCCCGCCCTGCCGGCGATGCCGCATACCCTGGTAAAGATTCCAGCCGCGGTGCTCGAGAGCCTGATTGCCAAAACCAAATTCGCTATCTCCATGGAGGAATCGCGCTACACGCTGAACGGCGGCTTGCTGATCCTGAAGCCCGACACACTCGCCATGGTAGCCACCGACGGCCACCGCTTGGCGCTCGCCGAGACCGATCAAAAGCTGGCAGGCCTGAATGGTGAAGTTCGTGTGCTGATCCCCAAAAAAGCTATGGATGAAGTGGAGAAACTCTCGGGCGCCGCGGGTTCCGACGCGCACATGGAATTCGCCAAAGACGAGAGCCACCTATTTTTCCAGGTTGGAGGGCGCTTGTTGATCTCGCGCATCCTTACCGGTCAATTCCCCAATTACGAAGCGGTGCTGCCGCGCGAAAACAACAAGACCGTTGTGCTCGAGCGCAGCGAACTCAGCGATGCCGTTCGCCGCGTTTCGCAACTTGCCGACCAGCGTTCGCACGCCGTGAAACTTGCGGTTACGCAGGAGGGCGTGGAAATTTCCGCCTCCAGCCCCGAATATGGCGAAGCCAAAGAAACCATCGAAAAGGAATACAAGGGCGACAACATCGCGATCGGATTCAACTCCAGCTACATGCTGGATTTTCTGGCCGCCGCGGCCGATGGCCCCATCAGCATCGAGCTGAAAGACGAACAATCCGCCGGACAGATGCGCCCGCTGGCCGACGAAAGCTATCGCTACCGCTACGTCATCATGCCCATGCGCATTTGAGTTGTCCCGGCTTCGCGTTGCGTCCGTTACGATGTATGTGAGCAGCCTTTGAATACTCGTGCGAGGAAATAGATGGTCCTCGCGAGCGCATGGAACAGAGAATTCACGTTCTTCGAGGCCAGTGGTTGATGCTCAGTTCTGATCTCGCGCCCTTGTATTCCGTTCCCGTACGGCCGCTGGTCCAGGCGGTCAGGCGCCAGGAATCCCGCCCCGAGGATTTCCTCTTTCCGCTTACTTCGGAAGCATTCAGATTCTGGAGGTCCCCGAACCGGGCGTAGCGATGCTCTCCAGCGTTTTGCGGAGGAGCGCGCGGGCCGTGGCCGTCAATATCGCCATCAAGCGCACCTCTGTTCACCGGCGAGGCCCTGCAGGGTACCCACGAGCATCTGCAGCGCAAAATCGAGCAGATGGAAAAGCGCCATGGCGCGAAATGCCGTGCCGCCTTTGCGAGCCTCGAAGCAGATGCGGGAAGTGCCGGTGCGGCGAAAAAAGAGATCGGCTTTCAGCATAAAAAAATACCCCGGCTAGCCCTCCACGGCACCTTTAATGCATTGCAAATAAAAGCTTTATTTATCCACAAACCCATTTCTTCTACTTGAGAAAGCACCCTATTTCCGGTAAAATTTAGGTGTTGCTGATTCGTGGATTTTTCCTCCACATCGGCACGTCCGCCAGCACTGCTTGACCACAAAAACCCTGCGCCAGGGGCCGGTCGAACAGCACTGGAGAATATAAGTCTTCGCCACGTCCCGGATTGCGGGACGGGATGAAGCAGGAACCCTACGAGCTGCGATCTTTTCGCGAGATCGCGGTCAAAGGGTCAGGCGACGCATGGGGATTGCAAACATCACGCCTTTCCTGGCTTCACAAAAATCGAGTTGAACCATCCTTAGCGGATTCCCGGTAGTGTGCCGGGGCGTGTTCTGTGCGAGCGGATCGCCGCAGTTTGGCATCCTGGGCCGGCTGCCCAGGGCCAGGGGAGATGAAATGGGCGACAAAGAAACGGTGACAGGCAAAGGCGGTCACCAGTACGACGCGAAATCCATTAAAGTTCTCGGCGGCCTCGAAGCGGTGCGCTTGCGTCCCGCCATGTACATCGGCTCGACCGGCGAGATGGGCCTGCACCACTTGGTTTGGGAAGTTGTCGACAATTCCGTCGACGAAGCCATGGCGGGCTTCGCCGATGAAGTGAACGTCACCGTGCACGCCGACAATTCCGTCACTGTGGTGGACAACGGCCGCGGCATTCCCGTGGATATGCACGCCACGGAAAAGCGTCCGGCGGCCGAAGTGGTGCTCACCGTGTTGCACGCCGGCGGAAAATTCGATAGCGAAACGTACAAAGTTTCTGGCGGTCTGCATGGCGTGGGTGTCTCGGTTGTGAACGCGCTTTCCGATACCCTAGAGCTCGAGATTCAGCGCGATGGCGCGGTTTGGGAGCAATCCTACGAAAAGGGCAAGCCCACCACGAAGTTGAAACAAACCGGAAAAACGCGCAAGACCGGCACCACCGTCAAGTTCCACCCCGATCCGTCCATCTTCGAAAAAACGGCTTTCAGCTACGACACGTTGGCCACCCGCCTGCGCGAATACGCCTTTCTCAACAAAGGCTTGAAAATTACGTTGACCGACGAACGCACAGAGAAGACTGCGGAGTTCCGCTTCACCGGAGGCATCGCTGAGTTTGTGAAGCACCTGAATCGCGGCAAGACCACGCTGCACGATTCGCCCATCTACATGGAAGGCAAGCGCGGCAACGTTGAGATGGAAATTGCGCTGCAGTACAACGACACCTACGGCGAAAACGTCTTTGCTTTCGCGAATACCATCAACACCGTGGACGGCGGCACGCATCTTTCCGGTTTCCGTTCCGCGCTTACCCGCACCATCAACAATTTCGCTTCGAATGCGGGCATGCTCAAGGAGCAGAAGGACGAAGTCACCATCTCCGGCGACGACGTTCGCGAAGGTCTGGTGGCCGTGGTCAGCGTGCGTTTGCCGCAGCCGCAATTTGAAGGGCAGACCAAGGGCAAGCTCAATAGCGACATCAAGGGCGACGTCGAGCAACTGGTGAACGAAAAGCTCGGCGAATGGTTCGACAAGCATTCCACGGTTGCTCGCCGCATTATCGGCAAGTGCATTGACGCGGCGCGCGCGCGCGAAGCCGCTCGTAAAGCGCGCGAATTGACGCGCCGCAAATCGGCGATGGATTCTAGCGGCCTCCCCGGAAAGCTAGCCGATTGCCAGGAACGAGACCCGGCGCGTTGCGAACTGTTCGTCGTCGAGGGAGAGTCCGCCGGCGGCTCCGCGAAAATGGGGCGCGACCGCAAGTATCAGGCGATCCTGCCGCTGAAAGGCAAGATCCTCAACGTCGAGAAGGCTCGCTACGACAAGATGCTTGGCCACGAAGAAATTCGCGCCATTATCACGGCGCTCGGCACGGGCATCGGCAAGGACGATTTCGATGCTGGCAAGCTCCGCTACCACAAAATCATTCTCATGACCGACGCGGACGTCGACGGCAGCCACATTCGCACACTGCTGCTGACGTTTTTCTTTCGCCACATGAAGGAACTGATCGAGCGCGGCCACGTATATATCGCGCAGCCTCCGCTGTACCGCGTGAAGCGCGGGAAAACGGAAAAATACATTCGCGATGAGCGCGATTTTGCCCGCGAGCTCATGAAGCGCGCCACCGAAGACCACGTGGTAAAAGCCAAGGAAGGCGTTTCGCTGGAAGGCGCCAAGCTGACTTCCTTCCTGTTGAACGTGCAGGAGTACGAAGCGGCTGCGGCAAAGCTGGGCCGCCGGTTGCGCGATGTCAATTTGGTTGAACTGTTGGTCGAAAGCGGCATCGAGAAGAAAACCGATTTCGAGGACAAGAAAGCCCTGGAAAGGCTGCAAAAAGCCATCGAAAAAACCAAGCTGAAATTGGAAAACAAGATCGTTTTCGACGAAGAGCACAGCCTGCACGAGCTTCAGTTCGGGCCGCCGCACAACCAGAAGATTAACTGGGCGGTGGTTTCCACGCCGGATTACAAACGTTTGCGCGGACTGGCTAAGCAGATTGAGGAATTCAACCATCCGCCGTTCGTCGTGGCTCGCAATGGCACGAAGATCGCCAAGGAAAGAGTCACCGACGTGCTGAACTACATCGTGGAAGACGCCAAAAAAGACTTCACCATCACCCGATTCAAGGGTTTGGGCGAAATGAACGCCGAGCAGCTGTGGGAAACCACCATGAATGCCGACACACGCACCCTGCTGCAGGTGAAGCTGGAAGATGCCGTGGCCGCGGAAGATATTTTCACCACGCTGATGGGCGAGAACGTGGAAGCACGCAGGAAGTTTATCGAGGACAATGCCCTCGAAGTCGTCAACCTGGATATCTGAGATTGCGTCGCCGAGAGCATCGATGATTTACCAGTTGGGATGGGCCACATTGCCGGGATTGCGGGGTCTGAGCGTGAGCGAATTTCGCGCCACGCCTACGGCAACTCCGGATACCGAGAAAGGCGTGGCGGTCGAGCTCGCGCACGATGCCGGGCGCGACGAGTTTTTGCGGCACCTCGAAGAATATTTTGCGCCGCGTCGCTTCAGCAACACCGCCGACGCGTTCGATAGCGTTAAGGCCTACGTGCTCGAGCTGGCCAGCAAACAAATTTAAGTTGTCATCCTGAGCGAAGCGAAGGATTGCAACCGCGTGATACGTCGGAGTTGCAGTTGGCGCACTCCGGGGCTTTCACGAGTCACGAAGCACGAATAACGAAACACGAGGAAACATGGCCGACGAACAGAACACATCGATACTGCTTCCCATCGACATCGAAGCCGAAATGCGCAAGTCGTACCTCGACTACGCCATGAGCGTCATCATCGCCCGCGCGCTCCCCGACGTACGCGACGGTTTGAAGCCTGTGCAGCGGCGCATCCTGGTGGCCATGAACGACCTCGGCTTGGCCTCCAATCGCGGCTATCGCAAGTGCGCAAAAATCTGCGGGGATACCTCCGGCAACTATCACCCGCACGGCGAAGCAGTCATCTATCCCGCGCTCGTTCGCCTGGCGCAGGACTTCAACATGCGCTACCCGCTGATTGACGGCCAGGGAAACTTCGGCTCGGTTGACGGCGATCCACCCGCGGCCATGCGGTACACGGAAGCGCGGCTGGCGAAAATTACCGAAGACATTCTGGCGGACCTGGAAAAAGAGACCGTCGACTTTATTCCCAACTTCGATCAGACCCGCGAAGAACCGGTTGTCCTGCCTTCCCGCATCCCCAATCTTTTGGTGAACGGCGCCAGCGGTATCGCTGTCGGCATGGCTACCAACATTCCTCCGCACAACTTGCGCGAAATCGTCGACGCCGCCATTGTGCTCATCGAAAAGCCTGACACGCCGCTGAAAGAAGTCATGAAGATCGTGCCGGGGCCCGATTTTCCGACCGGCGCGTACATTGCCGGCCGCGAGGGCATCGAGGCTGCCTACAAGACTGGGCGCGGTAGCTTCATCATGCGTGCAAAAGCGGCCATCGAGGAGGCCACCAAGGACCGCGAAAATATCGTTATCACCGAAATTCCCTACCAGGTCAACAAATCGAAACTGATCGAGCGCATCGCCGAACTCGTCCAGACCAAAAAGATCGAAGGCATTGCCGACGTTCGCGACGAATCCTCGCGTGAAGGCATGCGCATCGTCATCGAGCTGAAGCGCGGCGAAGAATCGCAGCTCATCCTGAACAGTCTGTTCAAGCACACCCAGATGCAGGAATCCTTCGGCATGATCCTGCTGGCCATCGTGGGCGGCCAGCCGCGCGAACTGGGGCTGATCCCGCTGATCAAGCTGTTTATCGAGCACCGCATGGAAGTGGTGCGCCGGCGCACGATTTTCGAATTGCGCAAGGCCGAAGAGCGCGAACACATTTTGGTGGGCTACCAGATCGCGCTCGATCATCTCGACAACGTCATCCGCATCATCCGGGGTTCTTCCAGCCGCGCTGATGCCAAGGAGAATTTGTTCAAGTATTTCAGCGAGCAAGACGTCACCATCACGGAAAATGGCAAGTCCAAAAAGCTCGAAGGCGTGAAGCTCGATGGCCGCAAATATCGCTTTGTCGGCGCTGCGGAGATTGAAACCGCGGGACGCGCCGGCGCGCTCAACCTCAGCTACACGCAGATCGATGCGATCCTCGAATTGCAGTTGCACCGCCTCACGCAGCTCTCCATCGACGAAATTCTGAAGGAATTGAAGTCCATTCGTGACCTGATCGCGGATTTGAGGGAGATCCTGGGCAGTGAGAAAAAGTTGAAGCAGGTGATTACCGCGGAGTTGCGCGAGGTCCACAAAGCCTACGGCGACGACCGGCGCACACAAATCGTCGACAAGGTTGATGAAATCAAGCTCGAAGATCTGATCGCCGACACCGAGATGCTCATCACCGTCAGCCATGCCGGCTACATCAAGCGCACGCCCGTGGAAACCTATCGCCACCAGTCGCGCGGCGGCAAGGGCCGCATTGGCGCGAAAACCAGGGAAGAGGATTTCGTCGAGCATCTCTTCGTTGCCTCGGCGCACAGCTACATCCTGCTGTTCACGTCGAAGGGGCGCGTTTATTGGCTGAAAGTTTACGAACTGCCGGAAGCCGCAGCGGCGACGCGGGGCAGAGCCATTTCCAGCCTGGTTAAGTTCCAGGAAGACGAAAAGCTCACCGCCTTGGTAGCCGCCACCAATCTTGAAGAAGAAGGCCGCTTCGTGTTCATGGCCACGAAGAGCGGCACCGTGAAGAAGTCTGCGCTGACGGAATTCTCCAACCCGCGTTCCACAGGCATCATCGCGATCAGCCTGGAAGCGAAGGACGAACTCATCGGCGCGAAGCTAACCGACGGCAAGAAGATGATTTTCCTAGCGAGCCACGAAGGCCAGGCCATCCTGTTCCGCGAAACCGAAGTGCGCCCCATGGGACGCAACGCCGGCGGCGTGAATGGTATGGACCTCGACAAGGAAGACTACGTGGTAAGCATGGATGCCGTGCAACCTGACTTCGCGATCATCGCCAAGGAATACAAGCAGACCTCGCAAAACCTGGAAGAACTGGAAAACGAGCACATCAAGGATTCCCTCACCACGCTGATGCTCACGGTCGCTGAAAAGGGCTATGGCAAACGTACCGCCCTCGCCGAATACCGCATCACTTCGCGCGGCGGCAAGGGCGTGGTCAACATGAAGACCACCGATCGCAACGGCTCGGTCGTGGCCACGTTGCAGGTTACAGAAGAGTCCGACGTCATGATCATCACCGAACACGGCAAGGTAATCCGCGTCCACGCGAATGAAATCCGCGAAGCGGGCCGCTCCACCCAGGGCGTACGCCTGCTGCGCCTCGACGACGACGATTCGGTGGCAGCCGCGGCCGTCCTCAAGGAAGAAGAAGCCGAAGAAAAGAGGTAACTCTTGGAACTGGGTAGTTCGCCGGCGATTTCATGATTCTGGCAACTTCCCCGCCAAACGACAACAAGGGGCACGCTTCATTCCGGGCCGTTTTCCTTGCTGCATGCGCTACACTAGGGCACCATGGAAATGACACGCCGAATTGTTGCGATACTGATGCTTGCTGCGCCGGTCGTGCTGTTCTGGCTCGCCGGAAGCGCTGCGCGACCTGCCTCGCCGCACTCGTATCTCGTGCTCGTCGGCACATACACGCACAAAACCGCAAGCAAGGGCATCTACGCGTTTTCCTACGACACGGAAAGCGGAAAGCTCACGCCGAAGGGAGTCGCGGCGGAAACGCCCGACCCGTCATTTGTGGCCATCCACCCGAACGGCAAATACGCTTACGCCGTCAATGAAACCGGCAAGCAAAGCGCCGTTAGCGCCTTTACCCTCGATGCGCAAACCGGCAAGCTCACCTTGCTCAACCAGCTAGCTGCGCTCGGCGAAGATCCCTGCTACATCTCCTTCGACAAAACCGGCAAGTTCGTTCTCATCGCCAACTACACCTCGGGCAACGTCGCAGTCTTTCCGATCCTTTCAGACGGCAAGCTCGGTGAACACACCGCGGTGCTGACGGACAGGGGAACTCTCGGCCCGAACAAGGAACGCCAGGAAGGTTCGCACGCACACTGGATCGAACTATCCACGGGAAATCATTACGCGTATGTGGCCGACCTCGGGCTTGACCGCGTGCTGATCTACAAATTCGACGCCACCAAGGGCACATTGACTGCCGGAGACGCATCTCCGTCGACCGCAACGGCCACGGCAGGTTCCGTGAGGCCGCATGACGCACTCTCCGCGACTGTTAGTCCCGGCACGGGACCACGGCACGCGGTGTTCTCCAGGGACGGCAATTTCATGTACGTATTGGGTGAAGTGAAGTCCACCGTCACCGTGTTCGCCCACCATGCGAACGAATCCTATCGCGCCATTCAGACCATCTCCACGTTGCCGGCAGGTTTTTCCGGCCGCAACGACACGGCCGAAATCGCCATGCACCCCAACGGAAAGTGGCTTTACGCCTCCAATCGCGGGAATGACTCGATCGCCGTGTTTGACGTCGAACCTGGCAAAGGCACGCTGCGCTTCGTCGCGGATGTTCCCACCGGAGGCAAAGAGCCGCGCCACTTCGCCATTGATCCCGCAGGAAAGTACCTGCTCGCGGAAAATCAGAATTCCGATACCATCGTGACGTTCCGCATCGACGCCGCATCTGGCAAACTCACACCAACCGGCGACGTAGCCCAAGTACCCGCACCTGTGTGCCTGGTGTTTGACCTTGCCCACTAGTTCGCCGTCTCGTACTCGGAAGAGACTTCATTTTCGTCGAATGAAGATTAGAATTCCGCGTGCGGCTAAACCCAAGGAGAATGGCATGTCCCACACCGCCCGCTTAGCAGCGTTTCTTTGCGCATTTATTTTCCTCTGTTACGCACCCGCGGCGTTGGCCGACGGCGAGACTGCGCCAACCCGCGACCCCAAGCAGGCAGTCGACGAGCCTTACACCGCAAAGCTTCACAAGTACACCACCGAATCCTTTTTCACCTCACCGCTGGTCGATTATCTGCCCGCATCGAAGACCGTACCTACCCCGGAAGTAGTGCTTGGTGATGTCGCGGGCGCCCCGGGCATACTCCCCTATGCCGAAGAGGTCTACCACTACATGCACTTGCTGGAGAAGGCCAGTCCGCGCGTGAAAGTATTCTCCATCGGCACCACGGAAGAAGGCCGCGAGATGATTGCCGTGGCCATCTCTTCGGAAGCTAATCTCAAAAATCTCGACGCTAACACCGAGCGCCTCGCGAAGCTGGGTGACCCGCGCAGCATCAAATTTGATGACAGCGAAGCCGACAAGCTTGTGGCCCAGGCCGTTCCCGTCTACTACATCACCGGCACGATTCACTCGCCGGAAACGGGAGCGCCTACCGCGTTGATGGAACTTGCCTACCGCTTGGCGGTCGATGAAAGCGCGTACATTCGCGAGATTCGTGACGGCATGATCACGCTGATCACACCGGTCGTCGAAGTCGATGGCCGCGACCGCATGGTCGACATCTACAAATGGCACTTGGCCCATCCCAAAGATTTCTATCCGCCGCTGATTTACTGGGGCAAATACGTGGCCCACGACAATAATCGCGATGCCATGGGCGTCACGCTGAAGCTCACGCAAAACGTGCTGAACACTTACGTCAGCTGGCATGCGCAAGTACTTCACGATTTGCACGAATCCGTGCCCTATCTTTACGACAACACCGTCGGCGACGGCCCGTACAACGCCTGGGTCGATCCCCTGCTGGTGGACGAGTGGCAGATGATCGGCTCGCGCAACGTCGCGGACATGACCAAGTTCGGAATGCCCGGTGTTTTTGCGCACGGCGATTTCGATACCTGGTCGCCCGGCTACCTGATGTTCGTCGCCGCGATGCACAACGGCATCAGCCGTCTTTATGAAACCTTCGGGAATGGCGGCGCCGACACGCGCGAACGCACGCTGGAACCCGACGAATACTCGCGCACCTGGTATCGCGCCAATCCTCCGCTTCCCAAAGCGTTGTGGTCGCAACGCGACAATAACAATTACGAAGAAACCGGACTGCTCACTTCGCTCCACTATTTCAACGAGAACAAGCGTTTGTTCCTGAAGAATTTCTATTTGAAGTCCGAACGCTCCATCCGGAAACCGGCTGCCGAAGGCCCGGCGGCTTATGTGTTTCCCGCGGACGATCCCCGCGCGAGTGTGCAAGCAGACCTGCTGCGCATCATGCTGCGCCAGCATGTGGAAATATCGCGCGCCACCGAGGCGTTCCAGGTTGCACTGCCTCCGAAAAAGGAGAAGAACAGCGCCAAGCCGCAAGCCGCCGAGGAAAAGAATAAAACGCCGCAACCAACCACACGCGATTTTCCTCGAGGCAGCTACGTTATTCGCATGGATCAGCCGTACTCCCGCATCGCCGACGCTTTGCTTGACTATCAATACTGGAGCCCCGACGATCCGCAACAAACTCCCTATGACGATACCGGCTGGACCTTTGGCGAACTGTTCGGCGTGCAAGTTGCGCGCGTTACCGACCCCAAGGTCCTCACGGTTGCCATGGAGCGCGTCACAGAATTGCCTTCCTTCGGGGGCGCCACGGGCGACGGCACCGTTTTTGCCATCGACAATCACGCCGAACCGGCCTTGGCCACGCTGCGCTATCAACTGAAAACCGCTTCCATCGAAGCGGCCGAAGAGCCGTTTCAGGTCGGCACTCAAAAGTTTTCTCGCGGCACGTTCCTCATCAAGGGAGTCAGTCGCGGCGATATCGACGCAGCAACAAAGAATTTGCGTTTGCACGCCGCTGCACTGTCGGCCGCGCCTTCCGTCAACACGCATCCGGTTCGCGCTGCACGCATCGCCTTCCTGCACACCTGGAGCGGCACGCAAACGGAGGGCTGGTGGCGTCTGGCGCTGGACGAATTGAAAATCCCCTACGATTACATCAGCACACAGAAAATCAACACGATTCCCGATCTGAATGCGCAATACGATGTGATCTTGTTTCCTCCCGTTGGCTGGAATTCTTCTCCCGCAACGATCATTCAGGGACTGCCGATGGCCTGGGGTAATCCGTTGCCGTGGCAGGACACGCCGCTTACGCCCAATCTTGTCGGCAAAAATGATTCCACGCCGGATATGCGTCCCGGCCTCGGATGGGATGGCGTCGCCAAACTTCAGAATTTT
>Ga0126369_10002185_pt1 | contig 13834 bp, 9 predicted proteins | sample PanSoiMetaPlot_1_FD_109646 | JGI IMG/M metagenome (GOLD analysis project Ga0126369, IMG submission 109646) | Tropical forest soil microbial communities from Panama - MetaG Plot_1 | ecosystem: Environmental > Terrestrial > Soil > Tropical forest > Bulk soil | place: Panama | collected 2016-02-17 | reverse complement strand
GCGCCATCATAGTTCATGACGCAGGTTGAATTGCCATGAATGCCCATCTTCTCTTCGATGGATCCGCAGTACACGGCGTTCTGCGCGCCGAGCGACCCGTCGTCGTCGACCATCATCTTCGGTACGACGAACAAGGAGATGCCCTTGGTCCCGGCCGGCGCGCCTTCGATGCGCGCGAGCACCAGGTGAATGATATTTTGCGAGAGATCGTGCTCGCCGGCGGAAATAAAAATCTTGGTGCCGGATATCTTGTAGCTGCCGTCCGCCTGCTTCACCGCCTTCGTGCGCAACAGCCCGAGATCGGTGCCACAGTGAGGCTCGGTCAGATTCATAGTTCCGGTCCACGCGCCTTCCACCATCTTGGGCAGGAATTTTGCCTTCAGCTTGTCGGAGGCATGCGCCAACAGCGCGGCAATGGCGCCCTGTGTGAGGCCGGCATACATGGCAAAGGACATGTTGGCGGCGCAGAGAAATTCATTGATCATCACCGTCATGGTCGCGGGCAGGCCTTGTCCGCCAAACTCGGGCGGCACTGAAATGCCAATCCACCCGCCCTCGACAATCTGCTTGTAGGCTTCCTTGAAGCCTTTCGGCGTGGTCACACTGCCATCGGCAGCGCGCTTGCAGCCTTGCTTATCGCCGACGCGATTGAGCGGGGTCAGGACTTCTTCGCTGAACTTGGCCGCCTCGCGCAGCACTGCTTCTACGACATCGGGAGAGGCGTCGGAAAACCCAGGAAGATTTCCGTAATGCTCGATGTGGAAGACATCGTTCAACAGAAACAACGCATCATCCACTGGAGCCTTGTAAGTCGGCATGATCGCCTCCCCGGCAGCATGCGAGCTGTTAGCACGACATGAAGCGAATGGTTACAGCTCTCATTATGATGGGGCGGACGCGGCAGATCTATGCCGAGATTTTCACCTCTTCCGATGCTCCCCGGCCTGCCGGCATCGCCCTGCGCATAATGCATAGGGCCCCGTGTGAATCCCCGTCGTGCAACTACCGCGAGTGGTGGCATTCAGGTGTTCTGACCAAATATTTTGCTGCCCAATGACCCGACATTTTGGCCGCAGCGCCGGGCAAACAGCCACCAAGCCCGCCACTTCTGGAAAACGTTAACGGCTTGTTTACCGCAACAAGCAAAAAGTTGGGGCGTGGACGAAGGACCGGGCCCCTATCCACCTGCCGTTAACGCGTGCCGGTTCCACGAGAGTCGATCCGACTCTTAGCGACTCCACCTCGAATGTGGGTGTGAGCATGAAATTTGGCTTTGCGTCGAGCGTTGAAGGCATTCGGCCGGAAACCCGCGAGACTGCGCAGGAAGCCGCGCGCCGTGCGGGCCTGCCCCTGAACGAATGGCTCAACGCCACCATCCTGCAGCAGGCCGCAGAGCAAGGCATTGCGCCCGCGTCCGCCCGCGCGGGTGAAAACACTTACGACGACGATCTATCGAAAGTGCACTCGCGGCTTGACGAGATTACTCAGCGCATCGATCAGGTCGCACGCCATGGACCAGCAGCTTACGCGCCGAAACGAAGTCGCGAGGAGCTTGTTCAGATGGCTGAGCTCATCGGCCACCTCGAACGGCGTCTCGATGAGTTCGACAGTTCGCGACCTGCACCAGTGATATCAGTTTTGCCCTTACCGCCGAGCCTCGACCGCGCGATCGCTGAAATCACCACACGCGTCCTTAATGGCGAGTGCGGACAGACGCGAGCAATGCCTGGCGGACCTGCAACGCCCGAACCTACGCCACCACCCGTGCCTACGCCGGACCTGTCGGGCCTCGAGAGCCAGCTGCGCCTGATCACCGATCAGATCGAAACGCTTCGGCACCCGGCAATGGAAGAGGCGATTCAGGCGATACGCACCGAGCTTGCAGAAATCGGGCGCGCGCTCAATGAAGCAATGCCCCGCCAGGCCATCGAAGCCATAGAGAAACAGATCCAGGAGCTGACCCACAGGATCGAGCAAGGCCGCCAGGCCGGTGTCGACAGCTCGGCATTGTCCGGGATCGAGCACCGACTCGGCGAGGTACGCGATTCCCTCCACGGATTGATGCCCGCCGAAAACCTTGTTGGATACAACGAGGCAGTCAACGCTCTCGCCCACAAGATCGATCTCATCGTTGCACAGAAAGACCCGGAGACGATGCAGCGTCTCGAGAGCTCTATTGCCACCTTGCGCGAGATGGCGGCGCACGTCGCCTCCAATGAGGCCATGAGTACGCTCGCCGCGCAGGTCGAGATGCTGGCTGGCAAGGTCGATCGCCTTGCTATCGGCAATAGCGCAAATTCGCTCACCAGTCTCGAGCAGCGTATTGATGCACTCAGCCGCGCGTTGACCGAACGCCCGCATAGCAGCGACGCCGTGCTGCCGCGCCTCGAGACGATCGGCAACAGCACACGCGACGCACTCAGCAATCTCGAGCAGCGCGTTGATGCGCTAGGCCGTGCGTTGGCCGAACGCCCGCATAGCAGCGACGCCGTGCTGCCGCGCCTGGAGACAATCGGCAACAGCACACGCAACGCGCTCAGCAATCTCGAGCAGCGCGTTGATGCGCTCAGCCACACGCTAGCCGAACGGCCGGATGGCGGTGACGCCCTGCTGGCGCGCCTCGAGACGCTGGTCCAGTCGCTTTCCGATAAGATCGATCAGATCCAGCAGTCGCGTGGTGATAACATTGCGCTCGGCCTCCTTGAGGACCGCATCGTCAAACTGGTCGAACGGCTGGACACCTCGGGTTCTCACCTCGGACATCTTGAGGCGGTCGAACGCGGGCTGGCTGACTTGTTGGTCCACATCGAAGACATGCGCGCCAACAAGGAAGCGTGGGCGCCGCGGGTGGATGGCACGTCGGGCATCGATGCGGTCAAGTGTGACATCGCCCGGACCCAGGGCACAGTTGAGGCGATGCACGGCGCGCTTGCCGAAGTCGTTGGTCGTCTCACGTTGATTGAAAAAGATATCCATGCCGACCTGCAAAGGCCTGCTGACGCCGGGACCGACATTGTAGAGATCATTCAGACCGTGTGCGCCGACTCAGCCAGCGCGCCTATTGATGCGCGTGAACTGCTCCAACAGCCCGCAACCGCCGCGCTTCCGGCTCCAGCGTCGCCGCTGCCCGCAGCTTCAGCCACACTGGCAGATCAGCCGCTGGAACCCGGATCCGGTCCACCCCGGTCGAGCAGCCACCCCGGTGCACGTATCGCCGCTTCAGAAGCGTTGCTGGCGATCGCCCGGCCTAATGCGAGCACGCCGGCTGGCAAGGCGGACTTCATTGCCGCGGCCCGCCGTGCCGCTCAGGCGGCCGGACAACAGGACCCGAAGAGTCGCCTGACGCGCGTCGATTCGCTCAACACAAATGGCGCCGGCCCATCGCTGCACACGAAGGTGATGACGCGAGTCAAATCGCTCTTTCTTGCGGCAAGCGTTGTCGCCATCTTCATCGGGTCGATCCAATTCGCGGGAAATGTACTCGAGTTCGGATTCTTTGATTCGAACGACGCCAGGCTGGCGAAAAGCTCCGATCCCGATGCGGCAGACACCGATACAACTGCATCAGCGAACAAGGAGCAGACGTCTACGGCACTCGTCCAAGAACAGCCGGAACCATCCAGCCCAGCCAGCGATCCTCCAGCGATAACATCAGCCGACGCGGCGGCGCTGGCCAAGCTGTTTACCCCGCCCGCCCTACTCGGTCTGACACCGGCTGCGCCCCCGCCGGCCGGTGCGCCTCCCCTGGATTTGAGCCCGACCGGGCAAGCGGCTCCAGCGCTTGCGCCCGCTCCGGACGCTCCGCCGCTGGCAACCGCGGGCCCGAAGAACGATGTCACCGGCTCGATTTCGCGTCAGCCCCCCGAGCCAAAACCGAGCCGGCAGCTGGCACCGGCGGCGCCGCCAGCATCCGCCGACCGTTTGCCCGCCGGTATCGGCAGTGCGCGATTGCGCAATGCTGCGCTGGGCGGGGATACGGGGGCTGCCTACGAAGTGGCCATGCGTTTCGCCGAGGGCCGTGGCGTTCCGGCCAATCTCGAAGAGGCGGCGCGTTGGTTCGAGCGGGCCGCGAACAAGGGCCTGACCCCGGCGCAATTCCGCTTCGCCAGCATGCTCGAAAAGGGCCAGGGCGTGAAAAAGGATCTTACCGCCGCGCAAAAGCTCTACGTCGCTGCTGCCGATAAAGGCCACGCCAAATCGATGCACAATCTGGCGGTGCTTTACGCCGAAGGCTTTGAAGGTAAGCCGGACTACGTCAGCGCGGCACAATGGTTCCGCAAGGCCGCTGAACACGGCGTTGCCGACAGCCAGTACAACCTCGGTGTGTTGACCGCACGCGGCCTCGGCACCGAAAGGAACCTCGCCGAATCATACAAATGGTTTGCGCTGGCCGCAGCCCAGAACGACCGGGACGCGGGCCGCAAACGCGACGAAGTCGCTGCTCATCTGGATGCGAGAACGCTTGCCACCGCGCAACTGGCGGTCAAAAACTTCGTTATCGAGGGACAGCCCCCAGAGGCCATTGCGGTCCCCGAACCGGCAGGCGGCTGGGATCGCGCGACGCCGCCCTCGTCCGAAAAGCCGAAGGCAGCGGCCATCCCGCTTTCGATGACAGCTTTCAATTCAGGAAAACTGTGAACCGCCGCGATCCGTTGCGCAAGGACGTGATCACCGGCGCCTTCATCCGCTAAAATCACCCGGCCCGCCTTGAGTCTAATACGCATCCGCACATTTGCGCGGGTCACGGTGTTTATTGTCATATGCTAGCTGCCGGAGCGTGGCGCCAACCGTCGGACGAAAACCCTTGCAGATTTATCTTCCCATCGCCGACCTACCCGTAAATGTTTTCCTGGTGCTCGGGATGGGACTCGCGGTCGGTTACATCTCCGGCATGTTCGGCATCGGCGGCGGTTTCCTGATGACTCCGCTGCTGATTTTCATCGGAATCTCGCCGGCCGTGGCAGTGGCGACTGTATCCAGCCACATAGCGGCATCTTCATTTACCGGGGCGATCAGCTATTGGCGCAAGCGCGCACTCGATATCGCCTTGGCGATGATGCTGCTCAGCGCCGGCATCGTCGGCACGGCGACCGGCGTGTGGCTGTTTACCGAACTGCGCGCGCTCGACCAATTGGATCTGATGATCGGTCTCTCCTACGTGACGCTTCTCACCATCGTGGGTGGGATGATGATCTACGAGAGCCTGCGTGCGGTCATGCGCACGCGCCGCGGCATGCCGGCAACGTTGCGGCGACCAGGCAGTCACACATGGCTTCACGGGCTGCCGTTCAAGCTGCGTTTCAAGCGCTCCAAAATCTATGTTTCGGCGATTCCGGTCTGGGCGATCGGTTTCGTGATCGGAATTGTCGGCGCAATCATGGGCATCGGGGGCGGCTTTCTGCTGGTGCCGATGCTGATTTATTTCCTGCGGGTGCCGACCGCGACCGTTATCGGCACCTCGATGGTGCTCACCCTGGTCACCATGGCCTCCGCGACGGTCATGCATGCAGCCACCAATCATCTGGTGGACGCGGTGTTGGCGTTGATCCTCATGGTCGGCGGCGTGATCGGCGCACAATTTGGCGCCCGTACTGGTCAAAAAATGCGCGGCGAACGCCTGCGTTTGTTGCTCGGCCTTCTGGTTTTCGCTGTGGGCTGCCGTTTCGCCTTCGAGCTGGTCGTACCGCCCGACGATCTGTATTCGCTTCGCTACGTTACAGGTGGATGATGCGCCGGTTCGCAGTCCTCACACTGCTCGTCATCGCCTGCAGCGCACAGCCGGCCGTTGCCGAACGGCTCGTGGTTTCCCTTTCAAACCATCGAGTGGCGGTGACGTCGAACTTTATCGGCGAGCAGCTCGTACTGTTCGGCACGGTCGAGCCTGACCCCGTTTCGAGTCCGTTGCGTCCGCCCTACGACCTTGTTGTGACCGTTACGGGGCCTCGTCACACGCTGCGCACGCGGCGCAAGCAGCGCATACTTGGCATCTGGGTCAATGCCGATTCCCGCGAATTCGTACGCGTGCCGTCCTACCTGGCCGTTCTCAGCAATCGCCCAGTCAATACAATCGCCAGTCAGGACACGCTTCGTCGCTTGCAGATCGGGCTCGATAATTTCTTGTTGCCGCAGCGTATCGGCGCCGACGTCGCCGATACCGTACGTGACGATCCGTTTCGCCGCGCCTTCGTGCGGCTTCAAAGCCAGCAAGGGTTCTATCGCGAATCGAGCACCGCGGTGACCTTCCTCACGCCAACGGTATTCCGCACAGCGATTCCAATGCCGGCGGCAGTCCCGACCGGCAACTATACGATTGATGTCGAGCTGTTCGCAGGCGGCACCGTGGTCACCCGCACCAATTCGGCGCTGGAGGTAATCAAGACCGGCTTCGAGCAGTATGTCGCCGACGCGGCGCGCGACTATGGTCTGTTGTATGGGATGGCGACGGCATTGATGGCGCTGCTCATCGGCTGGTTTGCGAGTGTCGTTTTCGCGCGCGACTAGTACGGCGGCTAGATTGCAGTGGCGACACCGGCTTGCAACAGCCGCAAACGCGATCCGAAGCCGAGCGTGTTGAATGCCTTCGCGAGATCGTCCCCGCTCTGCTTGAAGTGCGCCCATCCTTCGTAATGAACGGGCACGATTGTCGCGTCGGGAAATGCCTGCGCCGTTTCGATGGCGTCGTTGGTATCCATTGTGAGATGGAAAGGCCCACGAGTTTGGGCCGCGCCGGCAAACAGGACCACAGTGCCGGGTTTGAAGCGCCGTGCAACCTCGGCCACGCCATCATACCAGACAGTGTCGCCGGTGATGTAAATTGGGCGGCTTGTCCCGTCATGAAACACAAGGACGAAACCGATCACGTCGCCAGACATCGGTTCTATCCCCGCCGGACCATGCCTCGCAGGAGCTCCGATAATTTCAATGCTGCTTCCGCTTGGCTTCTGCAATGTCACTGTTTGCCACGGTGCCAGTCCTGAAGCCTGGCCGCCAAGACGTTTGGCGCCGGCAATAGTCGTGAAGACACGGGGAACCTTTGTCAAAAATTCACGTCCCGATGTGTCGAGATTGTCGGCATGCTGATCGTGGCTGAGCAACACCGCGTCAACTGAGCCGACGTCGGCCGGTGTAAGCGCCGGGTGCGACGTTTTTTTCAACGTCACCTGCGGCAGGTGGTATTCGCCTGGACCATCGAAAGTCGGGTCCGTCACAAATCGGAATCCGCCGATTTCAATGAGCGCAGTCGGGCCTCCAATCAAGGTCATGCGTGGCGCCGTCATGACCGTTCTCCATCATTTGCGAACCGCCGGTCGCGTCACGAGGTAAATGCCGAGTACGACAGGAAGGATCCCGAGCAAGTCGGCGGGTGAGATGTGCTCGCCAAGCAGCAGCCAGCCAAACAGCATGCCAAGCGGCGGCATCAGAAAGTGATAGGAACTTGCCGCCGTCGCCCCCGATGCTTTCAAGATATGGAACCAGAGCAGAAAGGCGAATATCGAGACAGCGAGCGAGAGATAGGCGAGCGCAACAAGCAGCCGCCAACTCGGGACAACATCGCCGACGCTTTCGAACGTAAGGGCGAAAGGCAGCGACGCAATACCGGCGGCAAGGCTTTGCACACCATTGCCGATCCAAAGACCATCTTTCGGCGCGAAGAGTTTAAACACTAGCGTACCACCGACAAGCGCCAGCAAGCCGCCGACGGTAAACAAAATCCCTCGCAGGCTGTCGCCGCCAAGTGAAAGGCGATGCGACACGATGAAGGCAACGCCACTGAATCCGAGCAACAGCCCGGCTACCTTGCGTGCGGTCATCCGCTCGCCCAGGAGAAAGACGGCCAGCACAGCGATCAGGATAGGGTTTGAACTGGCAATGAGCGTGGACAGACCCGCGGATATTTCACGCAAGCCCACGTAGCCCAGACCGAGATAGAGCGCCTGGTTGGCGATGCCCACGATCGCGAAAAAGAACACATCGCGGCGGCTCAGTGTCCATGGCGTCCGCGCTACTGCGGCCACGGCCAGGATGAGAAGCCCGGCAACCAGGAAGCGCGAAGTCAGTAGCAGTAGCGGCGGACAGTCGATCACAGCGACTTTGGCAACGGCGAATGCCGCGCTCCAAAGCACGCAAAACGTTATGACCATGACGGGCAGCCGGAGGCTCGTCGTCAGCCGATGAGGGACCGGAAGAGCAATGATTGCCTGGCGCATGTGAAATTCCTTTCGCGCCACAACATTTATGCCCGCACCTGTACATTTGAAAATTAAATGATATAATGCTGTTAAGTTGTTTTATGAATGGACCTAAGCCAATGATGGATATCGATCTTTTGCAAAGTTTCGTTTCCGTCGTCGATGCTGGTGGCTTCACCAGGGCAGGCGAACGCGTGCACCGCACGCAGTCGACGGTCAGCCAGCAGATCAAACGGCTTGAGGACATGCTTGGCCGATCCCTTCTGCAGCGTAATGGCAAGCAAGCCACGCTCACTGAGGAAGGCGAGCGCCTTTTGGCCTATGCGCGGCGGATTCTCGCGCTCGAGCGCGAGGCCCGCGACGTCGTCGCGCGGCCGATTGCCGACGGCGTCGTCCGGCTTGGTATTCCCGAGGACTTCGCCGCCTACCGGCTTACAGAGCTGCTCTCCGACTTTGCGCGTGCGCGGCCGACCTTGCGGCTCGACGTGAGCTGTGGCCGCAGTGTCTCAAACAAACGCGCACTCGAGCTCGGTGAACTCGATATCGCACTGTTCAAGCGCAACGTCGGAGACGGCAGTGCCGTCGCGGCATGGCCCGAACGGCTGCATTGGGTCACGAGCCGCAAGCGTCCGGTCGATCTGAAGCGCGACCCCGTGCCGCTGGCTGTCTTCGAGCAAGGATGTCTCTATCGCAACCAGCTCATCCACGCCATCGAGTCAGCGGGACGCACCTGGCGCATCGCCTACACAAGCCCGAACTTGCCGGGCATCCAGGCCGCGGTTTCGGTCGGACTTGGCGTCAGTATCCTCCCTGACGTAGCGATCCTGCCGGAGCACCGGATTATCGACGGAATGACCGGTTTTCCGCCGGTCACGAATACCGAGCTTGCTCTCGCCGTCGCGGACCACGCGAGCCCGGCAACGCGACACCTGACGGAAGTACTGGCAGATTTCTGTGCAACTCTCGATCCGCGCGACGGCGCGGTAACTCAGTCCGGCAAGCAGCGCCTGGCGGCGAAGGCATAGAGCCTTTCCTCGCCGAGCAAGTGAGCCGTGAAGGCCAACGTGCCGAACAGGTCGCAAAATGCGGCATCGCGCACATTGAGTCCCCCGGTGAATTCACCGAAGGCCGGCATCACCATACGCGTCTTGTCCGCAGCAAAGCAGCGGCGACTCACAGCGCGCCCGCGATGGGCCACACGGGCGACCGGATGCAGATGGCCGGATACTTCGCCGGTGACGCCCGTCGGCTCATGACGAAAGGTCAATGCGCCAATAGCAAGCACATTATGAAATGCTCCACCGATACTAAACGCCGGTTCCGGATCGTGATTGCCGGTGATCCAGATCCAGTCGCGGCCGCGTTGAAGTGTGGTCAGCCGGGCGCGATCGTCATCGCCGAGCCGCGCCGGCCCGGCGCCATCGTGGAAACTATCGCCAAGCGCCACTACGCAGCGCGGCGAATAGTCCACAATCAGCCGTGCAAGGCGCGCGAGTGTCGCCGCGCTGTCGTAGGGCGGCAAGAGCACCCCGCGCGCGGCGAAACTCGAGCCTTTTTCCAGATGCAGATCGGCCACCGCCAGCAGCCCCTGTTCCGGCCAGTACAGCGCACCTCTTTGGTCGGCGAGAAGCGGGACTCCGGCAAGCACGATGAGGTTGCCCTCGCTTTCCGCCAGATGCCGGGCTGTCTGCTTCAACTCATCGCCTCCCTGATCAGTTCATCGGCCGCCTCGGCCAATAACGCGTCCGAAGCCTCGCCATAAACCGTCTCTCGCCCGATCTCGAGCAGCACTGGAACCGAAAGCGGCGACACGTGGTCGAGCGCTTTATGAATGATTCGGCCCTTGATGCGCGAGAGCATTTCGCCGAGTCGCTTGATATCGAGCTGACCTGTGGCGGCATCGGCGCGCGCGGCGCGCAGGAGGATGTGGTCGGCCTGGTGCTTGCGCAACACGTCATAAACGAGATCAGTGGAGATGGTGAGTTGGCGGCGCGATTTCTCCTCGCCAGGGAAGCGTTTCTCGATCAGTCCGGCAATGATCGCGCAGCTGCGAAAGGTTCGTTTCATGAGCGCCGATTCCGCGAGCCAGGCCTCCAGATCGTCGCCCAGCATGTCCTCATCGAATAACCGGGCGAGAGAGACGTCGCCGCGGGCGATGCGCAAGCCGATATCTCCGAGCCCCCAAACCGCCAGAGCATATTCATTGGCAACAAAGCCCAGAGGCCGCTGGCGTGCGCGCTCAAGGCGGCGGGTGAGCAACATCCCCAACGTCTGGTGCGCCAGCCGGCCTTCAAACGGATAGCAGACCAGATAATAGTTGGCGGCGCGCGGAAACGTCTCGACCAGCAAGTCAGCTGGCCTGGGCAGCAGGGACCGCCATTGCTGTATTTCCAGCCATTCGCGCACCTGCTCCGGCAGCGCCCGCCATGCTTCCGGTTTCGCAAGGAGTGCGCGCACTCGGGCGGCAAGATAGGTCGAGAGCGGAAACTTGCCGCCCTCATAGGCAGGCACCTTGGGATCCGTCGCATCCGAGCGCGAAACGTAGACTTCGTCTTCGACCAACGCCTCATATTTTAGAATTTCGCCCGCAAACACGAACGTGTCGTCCGGCCTCAGTGTCTCAATAAAATATTCTTCAACCTCGCCGAGCAGCCGCCCCCCACGGGGAACAATGGCGCCGCTGCGGCGCGAGCGCACCAGCCGCACCTTGATCATATCGGCCTCGACGATGGTACCGACGTTCATCCGGTAGCGCTGCGCAACGCGCGGATGCGTGATGCGCCAGCGGCCATCCTTGCCCTGCCGGATCTTGGCGAAACGCTCATAGGCTTTCAGGGCATAGCCCCCGGTGGCAACAAAATCGACCGCGGCGTCGAAGTCGGCGCGCGTGAGGGCTGCGTAAGGCGCTGCGGCCCGCACTTCGGCATAGAGCTCATCGGCCAAAAATGGTTCGCCGCATGCGCGGCCAAGAATATGCTGCGCCAGCACGTCGAGCGCACCGGCGCGCAGCGGCGGCGTGTCCTGCGCGTTTTCGGCAACCGCATCGATGGCCGCCCGGCATTCCAGCACTTCGAAGCGATTGGCTGGTACCAGTACGGCCTCGGACGGCTCATCAAGGCGGTGATTTGAGCGACCGATCCGCTGCAACAGCCGCGAGCAACCTTTTGGTGCACCAACATTGATCACCAGATCGACGTCGCCCCAGTCGACCCCAAGATCGAGCGACGAAGTGCACACCACAGCACGCAATTTGCCTGTCGCCATTGCATCTTCGACACGCCGCCGTTGCGCCACATCGAGTGAACCGTGATGCAGGGCGATCGCGAGATTGTCGTCGTTCGCGCGCCAAAGCTCCTGGAACAGAAACTCGGCCTGGCTGCGGGTATTGACAAACACCAGCGTTGTCCTGTGCGCCCTGATATGCGCGTAAATCTCCCTGAGGGCATGACGCGCGGAATGACCCGCCCAGGGCAGATGTTCTCGGGTATCGAGCATTGTAACGATTGGCTGCGCGCCGGCTTGTGCCATCACCAGGTCGGCGCAGGCCTCGCCGTGCAAAGGCTGCGGCACCAGAAACCTGCAAAGCTCGCCCGGCTCCGCGACAGTGGCAGAGAGGCCGGTGGTCGCAAGGTGCGGCGCAAGCGAAAACAGCCGCGCAAGGCCAAGCGAGAGCAGGTCGCCGCGTTTGGAAGTCACCAGCGAATGCAATTCGTCGAGGACCACGCGCTTGAGCGTTCCGAACAGGTAGGGCGCGTCGGCGCTCGCAAGCAGAAGGGCGAGCTGTTCGGGCGTCGTGAGCAGGATGTCAGGCGGATCGCGACGCTGGCGCTGACGTTTGGACGCAGGGGTGTCGCCGGTGCGTGTTTCAAGGCGCAGCGGCAATCCCATCTCCTGAACCGGAATTTCCAGATTGCGCGCAATGTCGACGGCAAGCGCTTTCAGAGGCGAAATGTAAAGCGTGTGCAAGCCCTGTGATCGTACCAGAGCCCGGCCGGTCGACTTGAGATTGCGCGGCCTAACTCCTCGTTCGCTGAGTTCCACCAACGTCGGCAGAAAACCGGCGAGTGTCTTGCCGCCGCCGGTCGGTGCGATCAGCAGCACTGACCGGCCGGCCTTAGCCTTTGCCAGCAACTCAAGCTGGTGCGCGCGAGGCCGCCAGCCGCGGCTCGCGAACCAGCGGGCAAAGATCTCCGGCAGCGGCGGCAGAATGTCGAAAAGATCGCGCGCGGGTTCCATGGACTTCAGTGTCCGGCCGCCACAATCAGGCCCGGCACCGGCACACCCTTTTCGGTGCGAGTCGAGGCCGAATCGAGACTGACAAGCTCAAGGCCAGCCGCCGTCAAGGCAGCACGCACATGGGATGCCGAATGGGCGTAGCGCAAGGTTTCGCCCAGGATGATTTCCTCGCCGTCATGGGTTTCAACGCTAAATGCGATTTGGCCGGGTGATGCCAGCACCCGCGCGACGGCAGTGAGCACCGGAACGAGGTCATCCAGATACATGAAAACATCAGCGGCAAGCACAAGGTGGTAGCGCGCGTTGATGTTCGCTTCGTCGGTGAGAAAGGCTACCGCTTCGCTCTCGATCAGCCGGTCGTAGAGGCCCTTCTTGCGCGCCTGCGCCAGCATGGCCGGCGAAAGATCAACCCCTACCATCCAGTCGCTGAACGGCCGGAACGGCAGTGCCGCAAGACCGGTACCACAACCGAGATCGAGCACGGTGCCGAACTTCATCCGTTGCCCCGCATGCGTTGCCTCGACCGCGCTGAAAAGCAAATCCGGCGCGCGATAGTTCAAACCTTCGGTCAGCGATTTGTCGAAATCCTGTGCGTAGCCGTCGAACAGCGCGCGCACGTAGCCTTCCGGCATGCCGGCGATCGCCCGGCAGCCCAGTCGAGTAAGACGAAGCGCGGCGCCGTGCCGATCCTCCTGGTCGGTCACTCTTGCCAGCTCAAACGCCGCGATCGCGCCCTTGCGATCGCCGAGCCCTTCGCGCAATTCGCCGAGCGCAAACCAGGCTGAAGCGTATCCTGGTGCAAGTTCGAGGGCCTGCATCAGCAATTCCGCCGCTCCCGCCGGGTCGCCTTTGGCTTCGCGGTCGCGGGCCCATTCGAGGCGCCGGTCGGCAATGACATCGCCGGAGGATAGAAATATTGGAGTGGCCATTGCTGTTCTTTGTCGTCTGTCGCCGAATGCCTATCTAATCACGATGCGTCCTGAAGATATCCTGGTTCCGACCCCGTCGGGCGTTTGTTGCAGGCCCGGCGGTTTCCATATCGATCCGACCCGACCGGTCGACAAAGCCCTGATCACGCACGCTCACTCCGACCACGCGCGGGCAGGCCATGGTGCCGTACTGGCAACGCAGGAAACGCTCGACATCATGCGCTTGCGCTACGGCGAGAATTTCGCCGGCAGCACGCAGGCTGTGCGCTACGGAGAAGAGCTCAGGCTCGACGGCGTGCGGGTGAATTTTCATCCTGCTGGTCACGTGCTTGGTTCGGCGCAAATCAGCGTGGAATGCAATGGCCTGCGCCTGGTCGCGTCGGGCGACTACAAGGACATTGCCGATCCGACCTGTGTCCCTTTCGAATTGGTGCCTTGCAACGTCTTCATCACTGAAGCGACCTTCGGGCTGCCGGTGTT
>Ga0126369_10002184_pt1 | contig 13836 bp, 10 predicted proteins | sample PanSoiMetaPlot_1_FD_109646 | JGI IMG/M metagenome (GOLD analysis project Ga0126369, IMG submission 109646) | Tropical forest soil microbial communities from Panama - MetaG Plot_1 | ecosystem: Environmental > Terrestrial > Soil > Tropical forest > Bulk soil | place: Panama | collected 2016-02-17 | reverse complement strand
TTGATCGCGGACCTTTAATTGTCTCTGTCATCGCCAGAGCGATCGTGTTCGCGGTTCTTGTAATAGCGTTCGGCGCGATCGAAAACATCCTCGAAGGCTTGGTCCACAAGAAGGACTGGGCGAGCATCGTGCACGGACTGCTCGAGGGCGGGGTGGACGAGCTCTTCGCCCGCACGATCATGCTCGTTATCTCATTCATTCCGTTCTTCGCGTTCTGGGAGATCGGACAGGTCCTCGGGCGGGGCGAGCTCATCGCGCTTTTTTTTCGAATAGAAGGGCGCGGTCGCCCTGAGCAGGCGGCGCGTCCCTCCACGAACGTCCGGTTTCTTGGAGCAGGAAAGGCGGCCTTGGGTCGATAAGACTACTTCGATCTTTCGACCACCTGACGTTCGCGCAGCATTTTGCGCCAGTATCCGACTGCCGCCGCGTTCGCCCAACTTGAACGCTTATGCTGAGCGGTTCGTCCGCTCAATCAAGGAGGAGTGCCTCGATCGCATGATCTTCATCGGCGAGGCGGCGTTGCGGCGCGCCGTGCGCGAGTTCATGGCGCATTACCATGCCGAGAGGAATCATCAAGGCTTGGGTAATCGGCTCACCAGGGCAGAACAACCTTCAGTCCCGGCGAATTGTCAAGTCGAACGGCGAATACGACTCGGCGGGATGCTGAGCTTCTATCAGTATGCCGTCTCCTGAAAACCCGTCTCTATTTTGGACCGTACGGGCACGAGCGAAAACCCGAGCGTCCTGGCGCTCGGCTTGAAGGCTTCGATGAGCTTCTAGTCGGAATCGCGGCGGGGCGAGGCCCGGCCACGGCGACGTCATTCGTTACACAGTTTGCGGCAGCTGCCACGCCACGTGGCAAGTGTGGCAGCGCCTCGACACAGGCGTTTGGTGGAATGCCTGTGTCCGCCCGACGTCTCCTAAAGGTGGACGCGAAAATCAACTCCTCTTCGAAAGGCAATCATCATGACGTGGCAAACACCCGAGTTCGTGGAAGTGAAGATGGACGCCGAGATCAACTCCTACCAGGACGATTTCGACGAAGACCGCGACAGCGGCATCTGACCGGTAGCGTGCCAATGCAGGTCAGGGTGCTCGGCGCCGCCGCTGGCGGTGGATTTCCGCAGTGGAACTGCGGCTGCCCCAATTGCCGCAAGGCGCGGTCGGGCAGCCGCGACGTCGTGCCGCGCACGCGGGAGTGCGTCGCGGTGAGCGTCGACGACGAGCGCTGGGTGCTGCTCAACGCCTCGCCGGAAATCCGCTCGCAAATCGAGAGCTTCCCTGGCCTGCACCCGCGCGAACCGCGGCACTCGCCGATCGCCGGCATCATCCTCATCAACGGCGACCTCGACCACTGCCTCGGCCTGCTGTCGCTGCGCGAGTCTCACCCACTGACCGTGTACGCCACGAGCGCCGTGCAGCGCGGCTTCATGGCAGGCAACGTGCTTTACGGCACGCTCGAGCGCTTCCCCGGGCAGGTCACCTGGCGGCCGGTCGAAGGCGAGCTCTGCGCGGGCCTCTCGGCGAAGGCGATTCCGACTCCCGGGAAGCCGCCGCTCCATCTGGAACGCTGCGCGGCGTTCGACCTGGAGGAAAACATCGGCGTCGTGCTGCACGACCAACGCTTCGGCAAGCGGCTGACCTATTTCTCCGCCGCAGCCGCCATCACGCCGGCGATGCGCGACGCGATGAATTCGGCGGATTGCGTGTTCTTCGACGGCACTTTCTGGTCGAACGACGAGCTGATAACGCTTGGCGTTGGCACCAAGCGCGCAGATGGCATGGCGCATGTTCCGGTGGCCGAAACCCTTGCGGCGCTGAACGGCCTGCGCGCGAAAAAGATCTTCATCCACATCAACAACACGAATCCCATGCTCGACCATGCATCCGCCGAGCGCAAGCTGGCTGAAAACGCCGGATGGGAAATCGCCTACGACGGCATGGAGTTCTCCCTGTGAGCGAGATTATTGAACGACTGCGCTCGGAGGGGGAGAAGCGCTATCACGACCGCCATCGCTACCACGTGCTGATGCACGAGGGACGACTTACGCGCGAGCAGCTGCAGCAGTGGGTGCTGAACCGCTACTACTACCAGACCCGGATCCCGATCAAGGACGCGCTCATCCTCTCCAAGTCCGAAGACCCGAGATTCCGCCGCATGTGGATCCGCCGCATCCGCGACCACGACGGGGAGGCCGAAGGCGAAGGCGGCCTCGCGATGTGGCTGCGGCTCGCCGACGGCGTGAGGCTCGACCGCGAGGAAGTCGCGATCTGCCGCTCGGTGCTACCGGGCGTGCGCGCGGCTTGTGACAGCTACGTCGAGCTGGTGCGTCGCCGCAGCCTTGTGGAAGCCGTCGCCTCGTCGCTCACCGAATTCTTCGCGCCCGACTTGATGGCGAAGCGCGTGCTCGCATGGGAGAAGCACTACCCGTGGGTCGATCCGGGCATGCTGAGCTACTTCCGCGCGCGCGTGACGCGTGCGCGCCAGGACTCGACCGAGGCGGTTGCCTTCGTCGAGCGTCACGCAACCACGCCGGACCTGCAGGATCGATGCGTGCAGGCGCTCATCGACAAGACGCAGATCCTCTGGCAGCTGCTCGACAGCGTCTACGCCGAATACGTCAAGCCGAAGCTCGCGTCCAAGGTGAAGCTGCGCTACGACCGCAAGGCCGATCGCACCATGCTGCTGTATCCGGAGAAGGGCCTGGTGCTCAACCCCACCGCCGCGGACACCGTCAAGCTCTGCACGGGAGAGAGCACCGTGCGTGATATCGCAATCGAATTGTCCAAGAAGTACAGCAATGCCACCGCGACCATCGAGCGCGACGTGATTTCGCTCGTGGGCTCGCTCGCCGAGCGCGGATTAGTGCTGGAGTAGCGAAGTGCGTCCCTACACGCTCATTGCGGAGCTCTCCTACCGCTGCCCGCTGCGCTGCAGCTACTGCTCGAACCCGGTCGACTGGGCCAGGCACCGCAACGAGCTCGACACCGCCGCCTGGCTGCGCGTCTTCCGCGAGGCGGAAGAGCTCGGCGTGGTGCAGCTCAACCTGACCGGCGGCGAGCCGCTGCTGCGGCCTGATCTCGAGGAGCTCGTCGCCGGCGCGCGGGCGCTCGACCTCTATACCAACCTGATCACGAGCACCGTGCCGCTCGAGCGCGCGCGCCTGGAGCGGCTTCGTGCAGCGGGCGTCGACAACGTGCAGGTTTCACTGCAGGACGCTGAAGCGGAGTCCTCCGATCGCATCGCGGGCATGCAGTGCTTCGAGCACAAGCTCGAGGTCGCGAAGTGGGTGAAGGACCTGGGGATGCCGCTCACGGTGAACTTCGTCCTGCACCGCGCAAACCTGGACCGCGTGGGCGAGATGATCTCGCTCGCCGAGGAGCTGCGTGCCGATCGCCTCGAGCTCGCGAATACGCAGTACCTCGGCTGGGCGTTGCTGAATCGCCAGGCTTTGATGCCGACGCGTGAGCAGCTCGACTGCGCACGTGCGCTCGCCGCCGGGGCGAAGAAGAGGCTCAAGGGGCGTATGGAAATTCTGTTCGTGACGCCGGATTATTACGCCGACTATCCGAAGACCTGCATGGACGGGTGGGGCCAGCGCTTCATCGTCGTCAGTCCCGACGGCCTCGCGCTGCCTTGCCATGCGGCGCATACGATTCCCAACTTGAAGTTCGACAACGTGCGGGACCGACCGCTCGCCGACATCTGGATGCAATCGGCCGGCTTCAACGCTTTCCGGGGCGAAGACTGGATGCAGGAGCCTTGCCGCAGTTGCGAGCGGCGCACGAAGGATCTCGGCGGATGTCGGTGCCAGGCGTATCACCTGACCGGCGACGCGGCCGGCACTGATCCGGTATGCAAGCTCTCGCCGACGCACGGCTTGATCGACGCCGCGCGTGCCGAAACCGAAGTCCTTGCGCGACTCCGTTACCGCTCCGCGAAGATTCCAATCCAAACGGCTCCGTCTGAGCCGTCGCACGGCATCGCATCGTAGTCGGTCGCGTCGTCGATCGACCGCGCACATGACCGTTGTAAGGGTCCGTACGGCAATTGTCGACGTCGTGGGCTCCTCTGACAGCACACCGCAACGCTCTGTTGGTATCTATCACGTAATGCAATACCCCATCCCATTCACCGAGTACAGGAGAACGTAATGGCTTCGATATTTCACGAAGGGCCCGCGCCGACGGAACACGCGGTGTCACCGGTGCAGAGACACATCGCGTGGGCGCCCGCGCTGCTCGGCGCGGCGATTGCACTGATGGGGTTAGTTCTCGCAGGCGGCGGTGCTTACCTCTCGGTGCTCGGCGGAAGTTTGTATTACGTTATCGCCGGCGCGCTCTTCTCCGCTGCGGGCTATTTCATCATCAAGCGAAGGATTGCCGGCTTGTACATCTACGTCGGCGCGTTCGCCTTCACGTGCGTTTGGGCATTCGCGGAGGTCGGGCTGTCGGGCTGGCAATTGATTCCTCGTCTTGTAGCACCGTTCGTGTTCCTCGTCCCCGCGATTCTGATCGCTCCCGCACTCGACGAGACGGTTGGACACCGCGCGCGCAAATTCGGCCTGGTCGGAGCGGGAATCTACGTGGTCGCGCTCGCCATTCTCATCCCGATCTTCAATCGGCAGCCATCTGCACTCCCGCTGCCGGAAGCGCGAGCAAACGCTTTCTTCGAAGATGCCGCATATGCGCCGAAGAAGGGTGAGTGGAGCGCCTACGGCGGCGGGGAGAGCGCGCAACGGTACTCCGAGCTCGCGCAGATCACACCTGCGAATGTCAAGGACCTCAAGCGCGTCTGGACGTTTCACACGGGCGACATTCCGAAGAAGTACGGGTCGGAGCTCACGCCGCTCAAGGTCGGCAATGCGATCTATGGCTGTACGCCGATGAACCAGTTGTTCGCGCTCAACGCGGCGACCGGCGAGAAGCTGTGGATGTACGACCCACAGGTTCCGACCAAGTGGGTGCCGTACACGGCGGCGTGTCGCGGTGTCGCGTTCTACAAGAATCCCAAGGCGACGAGCGGCGAGCCGTGTTCGGAACGCATCATAGAGGGAACGCTCGACATGCGCCTGATCGCGGTCGACGCAAAGACGGGCCAGCCGTGCGCCGGTTTCGGGAACAACGGCGCTGCCGATCTCAAAGTCGGCCTCGCGCAGAAGGACACCGCGACGGGCGCCGTCACACCCGTGATCCCAGGGACCGCCGCCATCACTTCGTCGCCGGTCATCGTGCAGGGAGTCGTCGTCTCCGGGCATCAGGTGCTCGACGGGCAACGCCGGTGGGCGCCATCGGGCGTCATCCGCGGATACGACGCGGTGACCGGCGAGCTTCGGTTTGCGTGGGACATCAACCAGCCGGAGGTCACCAAGCTGCCGCTCGAGGGGAAGCCTTATTCGTTGGGCACGCCGAACATGTGGACGACGGCCGTCGGTGACGAGAAGCTCGGCCTCGTCTACTTGCCAATGGGCAACTCGGCGGGCGATTACTACACGTCGCTGCGCTCGGACGAGGAGAAGAAGTACAGCTCCGCGCTCGTGGCGCTCGATGTCAACACCGGCAAGCCGCGATGGGTCTTCCAGACCGTGCACAACGACGTGTGGGACTACGACCTCGGCTCGCAGCCGACACTGGTCGAGTTCCCCACGACGGGCGGCAAGGTGCCGGCGATCCTGCTGCCGACCAAGCAAGGCGACATCTACATCCTCGACCGCACGACCGGAAAGCCGCTGCACGACGTGGAGGAGGTGCCCGTGCCGCAGGGCGGCGCCGAGCCTGACCAGCGCTCGCCCACGCAACCCTTCTCGCGTTTCCACACACTGCGCAACCGGGATCTCGTCGAGCGCGACATGTGGGGCATTACGCCCGTCGATCAGATGTTTTGCCGGATCAATTTCAAGCGCGCTCGCTATGAGGGTCCGTACACACCGCCACAACTCGGCCGTCACAGCATCGAATATCCGGGCTACAACGGCGGATCGGACTGGGGCAGCGTTGCCGTCGATCCTCGTCGCGGGGTGATCATCGCGAACTACAACGACATGCCGAACAACGACATGCTCGTGACCCGCGAAGAGGCGGACGCGATGGGTTTGTTTGCCGCCGGCGATCCGCGCGGTGCCAATAGTTCCTCGAGCGCCGAAGGGGCCGGCGCGCAGGCGGGAACGGCTTACGGCATCCTCGTCAACGCGGGATGGCAGACCCCCCTGGGCGTGCTGTGCACGCGTCCTCCTTATGGCGGCATCCGCGCGATCGATCTCGCGACCGGCAAGACCCTGTGGGATCGCCCGTTCGGTTCTGCCCGGCGCAACGGCCCGTTCGGCCTGCCCACCTTCATTCCGCTCGAGATCGGCACCCCGAACAACGGCGGATCGGTCGTGACCGCGGGCGGCCTGATCTTCATCTCGGCAGCGACCGACGATCTGATCAAGGCGATCGACATCAAGACCGGCGAAATCGTGTGGAGCGACGTGCTTCCCGCCGGCGGCCAGGCCACGCCGATCGTCTACGAGCAGGATGGCAAGCAGTATCTGCTGATCATGGCCGGCGGACATCACTTCATGATGACGCCGGGTGGCGATGCGCTGATCGCGTACGCGTTGCCGGACGGGAAATCCAAACCCTGACGCAGCGACGGACGGCGGCTGCACCGATGGAGAAGTCCCCGGTGCAGCCGCGCCACGCAACCCTCAGGAACCCAGCATGAACATGTTCGACGCGCTCCACCTCGCCCGGCTGCAGTTCGCATTCACGATTTCGGCGCACATCATCTTTCCCGCCATCAGCATCGGCATGGCCAGCTTCCTCGCCGTGCTCGAGTGGAGATGGCTGCGCACGGGCGACCATGCCTACAAGGAAATGTTCGTGTTCTGGTCCAAGATCTTCGCGATCGGCTTCGGCCTGGGCGTGGTGTCCGGGGTCGTGATGGCCTTCGAGATCGGCGCCAACTGGAGCGGCTTCGCGAGCGTCGCCGGAAGCATCACCGGCCCGCTGTTGACGTACGAAGTGCTGACCGCGTTCTTCCTCGAGGCGGGCTTTCTGGGCGTCATGCTGTTCGGCTGGGAGCGCGTCAGCCCACGCGCGCACTTCTTCGCCACGCTCATGGTGGCGGCTGGAACGCTGGCCTCCACGTTCTGGATCCTTTCCTCGAACAGCTTCATGCAAACGCCGCAAGGCTATGGCATCGAGAACGGCCATATCGTTCCGCTCGACTGGATCAAGGTCATCTTCAATCCGTCGTTTCCGTACCGGCTTGCCCATATGACTATCGCGGCGTTCATCGTCGCCGGCTTCCTGGTCGCCGCCTGCGGTGCCTGGCATCTGTTGGCGGGTCGACGTGACGAAGCCGTCAAGCGCAGCTTCTCGATGGCCCTGTGGATCTTGCTCGCGCTCGCGCCCATCCAGATCCTGGTGGGCGACGCCCATGGGCTGAACACGCGCAAGTACCAACCCGCCAAGATCGCAGCCATCGAGGGCTTGTGGCGGACGGAGAAGGGCGGCACTGCGCTGAACCTGGTCGGACTGCCGGATATGGAGGCCGAAGCAACCCGGTATGCCATTCAGGTGCCTCATCTGGGCAGCCTCATCCTGACTCACTCGTGGGACGGCGAGATACGAGGCCTCAAGGAATTCGCGCCCGAGGATCGCCCGTACTCACCGATTGTGTTCTGGTCGTTTCGCGTGATGGCCGGGCTGGGCATGCTGATGCTGGCAACGGCTGGGCTCGGCCTTTGGCTTCGTCGAGGGAATCGCCTCTATGAAGCACGCTGGTTCCAGCGGTTGGTCTTGTGCATGGGCCCTTCCGGGATCGTAGCGCTGCTCGCCGGCTGGGTGACTACCGAGGTGGGCAGGCAACCGTGGACGGTGTACGGCGTTCTGCGTACTGCGGATGCGGTCTCCTCCGTCAACGCCCAGCAGGTAGGTGTATCCCTCCTGGTCCTGGTCGTCGTCTACTGCCTCGTGTTCGGAAGCGGCATCTTCTACATGCTGAGACTGATGGCCCGAGGGCCCCAGCACAGCGAGCAGGTGAGGACGACCGACCATCCGGCTCTGGGCAATCGGGCACTGTTGCAGTCGTTCAAGTGATCGCAGGAGGGCATGACCATGCACATCGACTTGGCCGTAGTCTGGGCCGCCATCATCGGACTGGGCGTTTTCATCTACGTTGCGCTGGACGGCTTCGACCTGGGCATCGGGCTGCTCTTCCCCTTCGTCGAGGACAAGGCCGAGCGACAGACTATGCTTAACACCGTTGCGCCGGTCTGGGATGGGAACGAGACGTTCCTGGTGCTCGGCGGCGCCGGTCTCTACGGAGCGTTCCCGGTCGTCTATGCCACGCTGCTGCCCGCGAACTATTTGCCTTTGATCCTGATGGTCATCGGCCTCATTTTTCGCGGCGCGGCGTTCGAGGTCCGAGCAAAGGCCAACCGCACCCAACGGCTCTGGGACCTGGCCTTCGTCGCCGGCTCGGCGCTGGCGGCGTTCTGCCAGGGGGTGGTGCTGGGATCACTGCTGCAGGGAATCCGCATCGTGGACGGGCGGTTCGCCGGCGGACCCTTCGACTGGCTCTCGCCCTTCAGCGTCTTTTGCGGGATGGGGGTGTTGATCACCTACGCAACCCTGGGCTGTGGCTGGCTCATCCTGAAGACGGACGGCGAACTGCAGCGAACGATGCGATGGCTGATGCGGCCTCTGACCGCTGCACTGCTGGTCATGATCGCGCTGGTCAGCCTCTGGACGTCATGGGGCCTGCCCGCGGTCGCCACACGTTGGTTCGGCAGTGGCCACCTGGCGTTGTTCCTGCTTGTACCTGTGCTCGTCGTAGCTTGCGTTTTCGGCATCTTTCGTGGACTGCGCCTCGAGCAGCAGCTGACGCCGTTCCTGCTGACGCTTGCGCTGTGCTTTCTCGGCTTCACAGGACTTGTGATCAGCATCTGGCCCAACATCGTGCCCCCGTCATTGACCATCTGGGAGGCCTCTTCGAGCCCCCAGAGTCAGTGGTTCGGCCTCGTGGGGACGATGGTCACATTGCCCGTCATCCTTGTCTACAACGCGCTGCAGTACCGCGTGTTCAGGGGCAAGGTGCGCGAAGGCGACACCGGCTACCACTGACTGCGTAAGAGGCAGACCGCTTCAGCGCGCATCGCGAGAAACACCCTGTCCGCGTCTACAACCCATTAGGAATGACCATGTCACGCATTCGCCAGCCTCCCGAAAGGTTGAACGTTCGGCCTTGGCTTTGGTTTCTTGCGCTGTGGATCGGTGGTGTCGTTGGAACGGCATTGCTGGCGCTGCCATTTCACGTGCTTGTTGCCATGGCGCTGAACAAGTAGCCATGCGACCGTAATGCCGCGTGTCCGCGTAGCTGGCATGGCGTTGCTCCCGTAGCAGGGACGTGCTGTCCGAGTAACGGATCTTGCGCGTCACGCGACACCTCGGCGTTTCAGATCTGAGCGTGTTTGGGCGTGAGCACGTATTCGCACCTGAGCGGCGAATGGTTCACCACGGTGTCGGGCGCAGCGATGAAGTTCATCCCGTACAACACCAACAGCCCGTATGCCGATCTCATGGCAGGCCAGGTGCAGGTCATGTTGGACGGGATGCCCGCTGCGGTGGGCAACATCCGCGCGGGCAAACTGAAGGTGCTCGCGATCACCGGCAAGTCGCGGCATCCGGCCTTCCCGGACGTGCCCACCTTCGCAGAGATCGGCATCGCCGACTTCGAGCCGGTCGCGTGGATCGGCCTGTTCGCCCCCGCCGGGACGCCGCAGCCGATCCTCGATCGCCTCGGCGCTGCCGTCGCGCAGGGCGTGAAGGCGCCCGACTTCGTGGAGCGGTGGCACAGCTTCGGCGGCGACCCGGTCGGCAGCACGCCCGCCGAGTTCAGCGCCTTCATCAAGGCCGACCGCGCGCGGTGGAGAGCCGTGATCGAACGCGCAGGGATGAAGCTTGACTAGCGACGAACACGACCGCTGTTAAGAAGGCGCGAACCCTTCTCGACGGGGCGAAAGCCGCCTGAACGAAGTCGACACCTGCGCGGCACCCGCAAGTGGCTTGTGGACCGCCCTTACAGGGTAGTCTGCTGCGTCGGGAGTGGCGCGAGCTGCACCGCTACGGTCGCGCGCCTGCAGTACCGAGGAAATCGATCGCCACCTGATCACCGCGAAGATGCGTGGCCGATGGACGTCGACCTTATCGCTTTTGCTTGCGCTCGAGCTTGCTTGCGCGCGCTTCAGTCGAGCAACCTGCCGTCCAGGGCTGCGGATCGAAGCGGCCACCCGCAAACGCAGCAATGCGTCCCTTCGCAGGGCATATCGGGTCGGTCGGCCCTTCCCACTCCCGGTGTACAAAAATTCATTTCGTGAGCGTATCCTCCCCGAGGATGCCGGCGGCGCAGAAGCCTAATCCCGCCGCCGGAATGCCGGCCATTCAGCCGCACATGACGACGTCCAGACGCGACCTATTGAGGGCGGTTGCCGCGCTGACGCTTGGAACCGGCATTCCGGGACGGGCTGCGCGCGGCCAGCAGGCGATTCGCGTCGGGTTCAGCATCGCCCAAACCGGTCCGATCGCGAGCGGCGGCCAGGCCGCGCTCGTAGCGCTGCGCATGTGGGCCGATGACATCAATGCGAGAGGCGGCCTGCTTGGCCGCAAGGTCGAGCTCGTTGTCTACGACGACCAAGGCAGCGCCTCGATAACCCCTGGCATTTATGCAAAGCTGATCGACGTCGACAAGGTCGACCTGCTGATCGCTCCATACGGAACGGTCCCTACCGCACCGGTCCTCCCCCTCGCCAAGGAGCGCAAGATGTTGCTGATGGGCAATTTCTCGTTCCAGGTGAATGCCCGACTACAGCACGACATGTGGTTCAACAATGCGCCTTGGAACGATGCCTCGAGCTGGTCGGAAGGATTCTTCAAGATAGGGCAAGCACAGGGTGCGAGGACCATCGCCTTCCTTGCCGCCGATAACGAATTTGCCCAGAACCTGTGCAACGGCGCGCGGGAGCTTGCGAAACGGGCGGGCTTGAAGACGGTATACGACCAAAGCTACCCGCCGAGCACCGTGGACTTCTCGGCAATGGTGCGCGGCATCCGCGCCGCGCGATCTGAAATGGCATTCGTAGCATCGTATCCCGCGGACTCGACCGCCATCGTCCGCTCGGTGAGAGAAATCGGCGTCGGCGATACGGTGAAGATCTTCGGCGGCGGCATGGTGGGCCTGCAGTACACGCCGATCATGGTAAGTCTCGGCAGCGCCCTCAACGGCATCCTGAACTACAACACTTACGTCCCGGGTGCGAAGTACGAGGGCATGGACGATTTTTTCCGGCGCTATTCCAAGCGCGCCGCCGAGGCCAAAGTGGACCCGCTCGGCTATTACCTCACGCCATTCAACTACGCCATCGGGCAACTGCTCGAGCAGGCCGTCAACGGCACCAAGAGCCTGGACCACCCGAAGCTGGCTGAGTACCTGCGTACGAATGAGATGAAGACCATCGTCGGCTCCATCCGTTACCGCAAGGATGGCGAGTGGGCGAACCCGCGCATCATCACCACCCAGTTTCAGGGCGTCAGGGACAAGGACATCGAGCAGTTCAAGAAGCCCGGCGTGCAGGTCATCCTTCACCCGGACTCGCAGAAAAACGGCAGTCTGAAGGAACCGTTCGAACAGGCCAGCACCCAGTAGTACCGACCAAGGTAGAAGAGCTTCACCGCATGCGATTGCACCGCCGGGCTCCGCTCGTTGCGGGTGCAACCGTGTCCGGGGCTTCGTGCTGCCCGCCCCCCGGGCGGGCACCGTCAAACTGGCCAAACGCCGATCCTGCGGTGACCACGCCATAACGGCCGGTCGCTAGGTTAGAGTCTGCGGCGCATTGCAAGGGGGAGTCATGGAGCGCAAGCGCCTGGAAAAGGAACCGGAAGCCGACACGCCGCTTCCGCACCTTCGTCGCGGGACTTCGACGGTGGCCCGGATGAACCTGCCGGCAAAGACGCGAGATGTGCTCAAGCGCTATGGCCTTGCGCTCGCATTGACCGGCCTTGCGCTCGTCATCCGCGGCGTACTTCCCATCCGAGAAGGCACCTCCATCTACCAGCTTCCCATCGCGGCAGTGGTCCTGAGCGCCTGGTATGGCGGACGCGGACCCGGCTTGTTCGCATCGCTGATCTCCGCAACGGGAGTTCTGTACTGGTTCGTCCCTCCGGCGAATTCGTTCGAACTGTCGCTGGACGATGCGCTCGCTTTCTTCATCTTCATCGCTCTCTGCCTATTGCTTAGCGAGTTCAGTGCGGGGCGCCGGCGTGCCGATCAGGGGCGCCGCGCGAGCGAGGAGCGCTTTCATGCGCTGGTGCAGTTCTCCTTCGACGTGTACTGGGAGACCGACGCCGATCATCGCTTCACTCGCCAGGAATTCTCCGAACGGCTGACCGACGCGCCGGCACGCGGAGCCGAGATCGGCAAGACCCGCTGGGAGATCCCGTACGTTGAGCCCGACGAAGAGGCCTGGCGCATGCACCGGGCCACGCTCGACGCGCACCTCCCATTCCGCGATTTCGAGCTCGCCCGCCCGCGTGCAGACGGCGGCACGCGCTACGTCTCCGTTTCCGGCATCCCGGCGTTCGATGAAATCGGGCGCTTCGTGGGCTACCGAGGTGTCGGCCGCCATATCACCGAGCACAAGCGGGCCGAGGCGGAGCACCGCAGTTACCTGAAGTTTCTGGAGAGCATGGACCGCATCCACCGCGTCATCCAGGGAACGAACGATCTCGAGCGAATGATGAGCGACGTGCTCGGCACGGTGCTCGAGGTTTTCGCTTGCGACCGGGCGTGGCTCGTCTATCCCTGCGACCCGGACGCTCCTTCGTGGCGCGCGGTCATGGAGCACACGCGGCCGGAGTTCCCGGGCGTCTTCGCCCAGCGGCGCGAGCTCCCCATGACGACGGACTCCGCCGAGGTGGCGCGCGCCGCGCTCGGTTCCAGCGGCGCCCTCCCGGCCGGCCCCGGTCACGAGCGACAGGTGAAGCTCGCAATCGCCGAGCACTTCGGTGTCCGCTCGGAGATGCTAATGGCGCTCCATCCGAAAGGCGATCGGCCTTATCTCTTCGGCCTGCACCAATGCTCGCGGCCACGCACCTGGACAAAGGAAGAGCAACGCCTTTTCGAGGAGATCGGTCGCCAGCTGGCCGAGGCGTTGAGCAGCCTCATCGCCTTCCGCAGCCTGCGGGAGAGCGAGCGCCGGTCCGAGGCGGCGCAGCGGCTCGCGCGGGTTGGCTGGTGGGAGCGCGACTATCTCAGCGGCCACGTCTCGCTGTCCGACGAGGCATGCCGCATTCTCGGCGTACAGCCGCTCGATCTTCCGCAATGGCAGGAGCGCTGGGTGAGCCTCATCCACCCGGAGGATCGCGAGAAGACCGCTGAAGCGAGCGAGATGGCACTCGCCGGCGGTCAGCGCTACGACGTCGAATACCGGGTGGTGAGGCCGAACGGCACGGTTCTCGTGGTGCACAGCCAGGGGGACGTTGCGCGCGACGAGTCGGGCCGCCCCGTTCGCCAATTCGGCGTGATGCAGGACATCACGGAACTGCGGCGGGCCGAGGACGAGCTGCGCGCGAGCGAGGCGCGCTTCCGCACGTTCGTCGACCGCGCGACGGACGCCTTTTTTCTGATGGACGAGGAGCTCCGGGTGGTGGATGTCAACCGGCAGGCCTGCGAGAACCTCGGTCGGAGCCACGAAGAGCTGATCGGAATGCACCCACGCGAATTCGATGTTGGCCTGGACGAACCGGCCATCGCGCGGCTCGCGCAGCGCGCCGGCGCAGGGGAAATCATCAGCT
>Ga0126369_10002183_pt1 | contig 13838 bp, 27 predicted proteins | sample PanSoiMetaPlot_1_FD_109646 | JGI IMG/M metagenome (GOLD analysis project Ga0126369, IMG submission 109646) | Tropical forest soil microbial communities from Panama - MetaG Plot_1 | ecosystem: Environmental > Terrestrial > Soil > Tropical forest > Bulk soil | place: Panama | collected 2016-02-17 | reverse complement strand
TGTTGGCCGACGAGGTCGCGTTCTGGGATCATGCGTTTGAAACGTGGGTGGCGTTGCGGCCGACGATCGAGGGCGGCGGGCGACTCACGGCGGTGAGCTCGGCGGGCCCGGGCTTCTTCAAAGACTTGGTGCATGACCAGCTCGGCTAGAGACGCGCTCGAGCACGCGACGCGGCGCCGCCTGTGGCGTCTATGCTGCGCGGAGTGCGGCCATACGTGGCGCGGGCGGAGTGCGGAGGCGACGCCGTGCCCGGAATGCGAGGCGTGGGCCGTGACCATCGACCAAGTCGAGGCGCTGGACGAGGAGGCGGGCTAGCGTGGCCAAGGACCCGGGCGAGTGGTACGAGGAGCGCCGCCAGGAGGCCGAGCGCCTCGAGCACGAGCTCGCGGGGGCCCAGAAAGCGCTCGCCGTCGTGCAACAGCTCGTCAAGGACATGCGCAAAGCCGCCGAGCGGGCCCGCTACGTCGGCGATTGACGCTCCGATGACCTACGACCTCGCCAAGTTAGAGCGTGAGATTGAAGAAGCCGAGACGGACGGGCGCCCTGTGACCGTCGGGACCACTGTGCTCTCGGACATGATGGCGGACCTGTGGGCGCTGCGGGCGGTACAGAATGCCGCAGAGAAGATGCTGGCCGCGCTCTACGTTCCTGGTCCCATGCCACCGACGCTCGAAGGCAAAGAGGCGTTGATGGACCTTGGATTTAAGCAGCAGGCAGAGGCTGCGATCCACCTGAGCGCCGCCCTCGACGCCGCCCGGAAAACGAGCGGTGATTGACGCCAACCCCTGGCGGCGTGCTACACGGCCCGCGCCGAGGAGGAGCCCCATCATGGCCCGTCATGAGCCCACTTCGGCACCCGATCCAACGCCCTGCCACGTCCACGTCAAACGGCCCGACGGCCTCGACGTCGAGCTCTCGGGCTCCGCGGCCTTCATCACGGCCGTCCTGGTCGGGCTCGGCATCGTACAAGCGCCCGCGCCCCCGGCGTGACCTATTCGATCGATCTCGACCTCTGCGTCACGGTCGAGGCGACGGGAGCGGTGCGCGGGGCGCGTGGGGGCCCGTGGGAGGCGCCCGAGCCCGACGAGATCGAGCTGCGGGTCTATCTCGGGGCGCTCGAGATCACCGAGGCGTTGCCGGAGGAGACACGAACCACCCTCGAGGCCGACGCGTTTGTGCGGCTCCACGTGGCCGCGATCGAGCCCTAGTCGCGCTCGAGCACGCGGCGCATTTCCTTGAAAATGGCCGCCTCGCCCGGCGTGAACGTGTTACGGGCCCGATAGTCGATGTAGATCAGGTAACCCATCCCGACGTAGACCGGGAGCATGACGAGGAGGAGCAACGCGAACGTCATTTGGGCAACCGCCCGACGACGGTGAAAAGCACGGCGTAGAGTCCCGCCACGAGGCCAACGAGTATGACGCCCCACGCAGCAAGCACGCGCGCGAGTGTCATGGCAGCGAGAGAAAGGCTTTCAGCACGAGCGAGAGCACGCCGGCGAAGGTCGCCCCGAGCATCCACTTGAGGAGCCGCAAGTCGCTCCGAATGTCGGCGAGCTGCGGCTCATAGCCGGCGAGGGCCTCCGCCGCCTTGCGCGCCTTGTCGTCGGGCACGTTAATGGCCCGCAGCGCGTCGTAGACCTCGACGACAATCAGGCTCATTGCGGTAACGCTACCGCGCCCGTTGCGCCGCACGCAAGTCGCGCCGGGCCCCACGCCACCGCCCGAGCGCCACGACGCCGAGGAAGGCCGCGAGGTCCTCCGGGTCGTCGTAGGGCACGAGGGTATACTTCCCGTCGCGGCGGAGCTGGACGCCGAGGCGGGCGGGGCGCTCCCACGGGACCGGGGCGAGCACGCCCCCGCCCGGCGGGGCGTAGTACATGCCATCCTGGGCATAGCCGGCGGTCTGGAGCGCGTACGTGGCGGCCATCCGGGCGGTGGACTTGCGCTCGACGATCACAGGGCGGTTACCCGGGAGGAGGCCGACGGCGTCGACGGTGCCCGCGTAGCCGTAGCGGGGATGGTAGAGCGGGACCTGCGCCGCGATGGGGGTAAACGCTTCGTACTCGCGGAAGGCAATCCACGCCTCGAGGTAGGGCACGGCCTCGGGGTGCACGCTCCGCCAATCGAGGTCGTCGACGTCGAGGAGATCACAGCACGCATCGATGTGGATGCCGCGGCTGCGGGCGTGCTCGAGGACGGGCTTGGAGACGAGGGAATAGTCCGGCGTGAGCCCGGCGTCGTCAAGGAGTTGCGTCACGCTCGGCACGAGGGCCCCGTCAATCCGGTACTCGTGGTTCGCGGCTGAAAATTCAAGGACGCGCGGGACGGCGGCTTCTACGGTCGCCATGTATCCCCGCTCATAATCCGCGAGATAACCGAGCGATCTACGCCGTACTGAGCCGCAAGGAGTGGCCAATTCCCGCGTCGCCAGCGATTAAGGCCCCGCACGGCCGTGGCTCGGATCGCCTCAACATCGGACCAACAGAGTTTAGCGCTCGCACTTTCCTCGCCACGCGGGGTCCGGCGACGCCCTTTCGCGTCCATGTCGCGCACGTTGAGAAGCGCACTCCCGACAAATAGGTGCGATGGCCGCACGCACTGCGGGTTATCGCACGCGTGACACACAAACGCGCCGGGCGGCAGCGGACCGTGCGTAAGAATCCACGCGGCCCGATGGGCACCGATAAACACGCCGTCGGCAATCGCGAATACCCCATAGCCTTTTTTCATGCGGCCCCCACGCCATTCCCAACATTCGGCGTCGCGCGCGACCTTGCTCCAAAATCGCGCGGCGGGGGTATATCGTCCGTACCGTCCGTACATGCGTCCTCAGTGCAGCGGGCGCCGCGGTGCGGTGTACGTGCGGCGGCGGACGAGGCGGGGTTGCGGGCGGCGCTCGCCGGCGATGGCGCATTGAACGGCATCACCGATTTGCGCGCAAAGCTCATCGTACCGCTTGTACGAGCAATGCGTTACCTTGCCGCGGCCTTGCGTCGTCGCAACCCATCCCGTGAGCCAGTCGAGCGCACGGTTGAACATCTCATCGTGCGACCCGTCGGGCACACCTTGGTTTTCGACGGCCGCATGGAGGAGCGCCATCAAGCGGCCGATGCGCGGCTTCGAGAGCGCGTCGCTCGGGGGCACCTCGTCGGCCGCTTCCGTGGGCGCTGGGCGGGACGGCGCGGCGGCCTTGCGGGCGGCGGCCTCGGCGACCGAGCGGCGGAGCGTCTCGGTGAGATCGCCTTGCACGGGAGCCGCGGGCGCTGTCGGTGCGCTCTGACGCTTGGGCGCCTCGAAGGGGGCCGCCGTGTCGGGGTCGGCCTCGCGGAGGAAGGCGGGCATATCCTCGAGGTCCTGTGTGAAGATCTCACTCAAGCCGGCGCACCGGAGGACGGCGTCCGTCTGGGCGCTCTTTTGCGCCATCTTCAAGGTTTTGTTCACGTCCCCGAAATCCTGGTCCCGGTGGCGGGCGCCGCGGCCCTCGGCGACGACGACGCCGGCGGGCGTCACGAGCTCGCACACGAGCGTCACGAGCCCGGCCTCACCGCCGAGCATCTCCCACGCATCCACGTCGCGCCGGAAGCGGGGGCGGAGCTGCAAGAGGCCGCAGATTTTCTCCGAGCCCGGCTTGCACAAGGTGGATTTGCCGCCGCACGTCGCGCACCCGGCGCTCTTGGCGTCGTCGGCATTCGGGCACGCCGTCTTGGCGTTGCGTGGCCCAACCTTCCGATGAATGAGCATGAAATCGACGCCGGGGACGAGCCGGTCAAAGAGCCACGCGACGAAGAGCGTGCGCGCCTTCGAGAAGCTCTCGAGCTGCGCCGCGAGCGCCTCGGGATTGCCGAGGACAAGCCCCTCGGCGACGAGGTCGGGCACGGGAGCGGGCACGGGGGCCGCGGCGGCAGCTTCGGCGGGGATGCTATCAGGTTCCATAGCGGTTATTTCCTTTGTGGTTTCCATCTGATAGGGGCGTGCGCCAGTGGCATTCTTTGCGATTCCCGGCATGCGGGCGCAAGGGGATGCTTTGCGCTCGGGCGGGCAACGCAAGCTCGCGCTCCCCGAGTCGGGCCCGGATCCGACGGACGCCTCCGCCATCCTGGCAGCGCATCGTGCGCGGCGCTTTGAGCTCTCCGGGGAGCGGCGGCTCGTCTTTGCGGTCTTCACGTCGGCCCTCGATGATGTGCGGCGTTACCCGCCGATGTCCCGGCCGTACCACGAGGCGTGGGAGTGGCTCATGAGCGACGCCGAGGGCTGGCCGTTCGCCTTCCGGTCGGCGTGCGCCACGCTCGACCTGGACGCCGAGGCGGTGCGGGCGCGCATCCGGGCGACCGTCCCGCCGCCCGAGCCCATGAACCGGGTCTGGGCCCGGGTGCGGGCGCGGGGCGAGGCCATCGCGCTGCGGGTCCTCGGGTAGAGCGCGCAAAAGACCGGGTCGAGGACCTGATCGCTCTCCGCGTCGGCATAGTCGATCGCCTCGAGCGCGGCGTTCAAGAGGAGGTACGTGGCCAGCAGCATGTCACGGGTCGTCATGGCTTCACGTCTTCCATCGCCACGTCGACGAGATGCCGGCCACGCCTCCGCTTGCGGTCGCGCGCGCGCATGTCGGTGATGCGGATGACCCGGCCGCGGCGCGCAATGACGCGCAGACTCCACGTGCCGTTCTTCGTGCGGATCAGTAACTCGGCCTGCGAGCCCTCGCCGGCCACATCGCGGACGGCGATCGATTCCACGTTGGTAATGAACGCGTCGACGTGCTTCATCGCGCGACCCGGGCGGGATGCCTTCATACCCTAAGAGACTACTCCCGCGCCCCAATAGTGTCAAGACCGATACTATCAAATAGTTGCGTATTCGGCGGCGCTCTGGTAGAGCCTCCGGCATGCCACGCAATGGCCGTCGCCGGCTCCCGAGTAACATTGTCTATCGCGCCATCCAGGCCGCCGGGGGCCCCAGCCGCGTCTGTGCGGTCCTCGGCATCTCGCTCCCCACCCTCGCCCGCTGGCGGCGTGCCGGTCGCGTGAGCGATGCGCGCGCCGTGCTCGAGTGGGCGGCGCTGATCCACGCGGCGCCGGCCGCCCAACTGACACTCGCCCGCGCCCTCGCCGGCTGCGGCCGGGCCACGCGCCGACTGCGCTAGGCTAGAGAGGGTGCAATACACACCCAAGTGTTGCACTTTTCGGCCGCGGCGAGTTTCGTCGCAGCACCAATAGTGTCAAAAGTGCACCCTAGTGCGCACGCGCAAGAAAAAGCCGACACGCCCGCCCGACCCCAGTCGCCCACGCCGCCGGAGTGTCTGGATTCCCCCGGAGCTCGCCCGAGAGATTCGCGCGCAAGCGACCGCCGAGGAGCGCAAAGAGTCCGACATGATCCGCATCCTGATCCAACGCGGCCTCCGCACGAGCCGCAGCCCCGCGCCAAGCTAACCCAGCCGTTGGGGTGCACATCGCACCCCACCCGAAGTTGCTTGACACGTTTTGGCAACCGTGATTTACCGCCGAATCGGCAGCACCCTCCGCGTATCCTTCTAGGTTGCTGCGGGCGCCAGTGGGTAGCAGGGGAGGATGACGGGGTTGCGGCGTCACTCGGATGCAGATTGGCGGGGGACGCAGCAGGAATGCATGGCGGCGACAGTGGTGCGGCGCTTCTTGAATTGGATGCCGCCCGCGCCGCCATCGAACGCGGCGCGATCCACGAGGCGATCGGCCACCTCGAGGTGAGCAAAGATCGGTGCACACAGCTCGTCCTCGCTCCCACCGTCGCCGCGGCCCCCGCAGTCGAGGACGACGAGCCGTTGACCATCGCGCAAGTCGTCCGCCACACGGGCTACTCCCTCGGCCGTCTCCGGCACATGGGGCACACGTTGCCGGGCTACAAGAAATGGCCCAACGGCAAGGTGACGTGGTGGAAACGTCAGCTCCTCGCCGGTATTCAGGGCAACGGCGGATGAAACGCACGGTCGCGGTCGAACCGGGCATCTTCCGGCGCATCTCGCCGCGCACCGGCGCCGTGCTCCCGACGCTCTGGATACACTACAGCGTCGCCAATCGCGTCCGGCAGGAAAGTACCCGGTCGACCAAGCTGCGGATCGCCCGTCACCTCCGCGCGAAGCGGCTCGCCGCCGTCGGACAGGGCGAGGAGCAACCGGACGGGCGGCTCACCGTGCTGCGGCTGCTCCGTGAGCTTGAGGCCGACTATGCCCGGCACGCCCGCGCGTCCCTCCCGAGCGTACGGGGCCATATCAAGGCGTGGCTCGCCACCGGGATCGGCACACTCCGCCCAAGCGAGCTCCGCCCAGAACGTATCGTCGCGATTGGCGACGAGTGGCACCGCCGCGGGGTCGCCAACGCCACCATCAACCGGCGCAACGCAGCCCTCCGCCGCGCCTACGCGCTCGCCTGCCACGTCGGCCGCTTGACGGCGGTACCCTACTTCACGATGCGCGACGAGCGGCGCCGGGGCCGCCGCGCCCGCTACGTACCCCCGGGGGACGCCGTCCTGCTCCTCGAGCATCTCCCTCTCTATGCCGCTCAGTTCTTTGAGTTTGCCCTTGAGAACGGCATCCGCCGGGGCCAGCTCGCCCGCACCCAACGCCGGTGGGTCGATCGTGAGCGGGCGGTGATCGAGTGGCCGCCCGAGGAATGCAAGGCCCGTGAGCCTCACGTGCTCCCGCTCGAGGGGCGGTCGCTCGTCTTGGTCGAGCGGGCCCTCGACGCCGCGCGGCCCTGGTGCCCGTATCTCTTCCACGGGCGCTGGTGCCGGGGCGGGCGCCCGCCGTCCAGGAAGTACGGGTGCCTCGGCGACTTCCGCAAGGTCTGGGCGACGGCGTGCGCCGCGGCGCACCTCCCCGTCGGCGGGGTCGCGGGGGGCTACGTCTTCCACGATACGCGGCGTACGGCGGTGACCATGCTCCGGGCGGGCGGCATGGAGGAAGCCGATGCCATGAAGGTCACGGGCCACAAGACGGCGCACGTCTTCCGCACCTACGACCTCGGGAACGTCGAACGGCTACGCGAGCAGCTTACCCACGCCCGCACCGTCGCCGCCGAGCGCGCCCGGTTCCGGGGGCGCCGGTGACGAGTTTGACGCGCCGTTTCCTTTGCACCGCCTTTGCACCGGGGGGTTGCGCGCGCCCCAAAATCCCGCTAACTCCGCGATCTCGCTCATACGCGCCCATAGCTCAGTTGGATAGAGCGTCTGACTACGAATCTGGCGGCGCCAAGAATCCGCTAGCATCGCGTAGCACCCGCAGCCCCCCATCTCCGTAGGAAATCGCGGCGTTGGCGGCCGTGGGCTGCTGGGGCGCAGATGCCAAGTTGCCACCGGTTGTCAGGAGTTTCCTTTGCACCGGCCTTTGCACCGCCCCCCCACGCGGCGCGGGCCGACAGGGTGGGATGGAGACGGCAGCATGGCGGAGGACCAGGAGGCGCAACGGGTGCTCGACGCGCTTGAGGCATTCACGGCGGCCGGGGACGTGGGCGCCGCCGAGCGGCGGGCGTTTCTCGCCGGCGTGTGGGCCGGCATCAACCTAGAGCGGCAGTCGGCCAGGGACGGGTTGCGGCATGTGGGCGAAGCTGGACGACGCCATCCTTGACAACCCCAAGATCATCGCCGCGGGCCCCCTCGGCTTTGCGCTCCACGTCGCCGCGATTACGTGGTGCGCCCGCAATCTCACCGACGGGTTTATCCCCAAGCGGCGGGTGCCCCAGCTCCTCGACCTCGCGAGCCTGCGGGTGAGTGAGACGACCGTCGACCGGATCCGACACACGATCACGACGGCCGACGTCGCCGACGACCTAGCCCGGATTGGCTTGTGGCACGACCGCGGCGCCTACTGGGAGGTGCACGACTATCTCGTCTACAACCCCCCGCGCGCCAAAGTGCTGGCGGCTCGGGAGCGGGCACGACGCAAGAAGGAAAAGCAGCGTTTGTCCCGGGGGGTGTCCCCCGGGGAGTCCCCAGGGGACATGCGCGGTTGTCCCGCCTCTGTCCCCATGCATCCCGTTCCCGTACCCGTTCCCGTACCCGTTCCCGTACCCGTTCCCGTACCCCAGGAAACTTTAACGCTCGCTTCGCTCGCTTGCGCATCCACGACAGAATTTGACGAATTCTGGAAGGCGTACCCACGCCAGGTCGACAAGCAGAAAGCGCGCAAGGCGTGGGCGAAGCTGCGCCCGCCACCGCTCAAAGCCATCCTCGATGCGCTCGCGTGGCAACGTGAGCTCCCGGAGTGGCGGAAGGAGCACGGCGACTTCGTCCCGTATCCCGCGACGTATCTCAACGGCCGACGCTGGGAAGATGAGCCGCCGAAGGCGCAACTTTTCGGCGTGACCGCGCGCACCGTCGGCAACATGGATGCGATCAAGAAAGGACTCGGCTTATGACGGACGGCGATCGGGCGCGATTCGGGGAGCTGATGGCGTTACTGGGCGAGGTCTTCAACGAGCCCGTTAGCGCGGCGCGCGTCGCGGGCTACTGGCTGGCGCTCGACGACCTGCCTTTTGCCGACGTGCATGCGGGCGTTGAGCGCGCGCTCAAGGAATGTCGCTTTTTCCCGAAGCCGGCCGAGCTCCGCATGCTGGGGGCGGCGGTCCCGGTGGATGCGGCATGGGTGAATCACGAGCTCAGCCGCGCCATTAGCGGGCACGACGTCGGGCCGTTTGTCCGCCTGTTTATCGAGCGGCTCGGCGGCATCCATGCCGTCGAGGACCGCTTGCCGAACGACCGCTTTCCGCTGGTGCGTTCCATGTATCCGGGCATCCTCGCGGCCTGTCGGGCGCGGGACATTCCCGTCCCGACCGAGGCGAGCCTGGCCGGGCCGGCGCGGCTGGCCCTGCCGGAGCACGTCCAGCGGTGGATTGACCAGGGCGACGACGACGAGAGCGAGGAGGGGTGATGCTGGTCAACGGGCATCAGCCGGGATTCCTTCCCCGCCGCCCGCGGGGTTGGCTCCTCGGCGCCTTTCTCGGGCTCTACTGCCGGCGGTGCGGGCGGTGGTGGCGGCACGCGCTCGTGTGCCCGGGGCGGGCCGGGCGGTGAGACTCATCCTCGACCTGTGCGCCGGCTCCGGGGCATGGTCGGCCCCGTACCGGGCGGCCGGCTATGACGTGCGGCGCGTCGACTTGCCCGAGGACGTGCGCCTCATCCCCGCCGAAACCATCCCCGTGCACGGTATACTCGCGGCGCCCCCGTGTACGGCGTTCTCCTACGCCCGTAATCGCTACCCCGCCGAGGGTGACGAGCTCTTGGCCGCCCTCTCGATTGTCGACGCCTGCTTGCGCGCCGTCGCGGTGTATCGGCCACGCTGGTGGGCGCTCGAGAATCCGCGCGCGTTGCTCCGGCGCTATCTCGGGCCCGCGCGCCTCGACTTCTGCCAGTGGGAGTACGGCGACCCGGGCCACAAGCCCACGTGCATCTGGGGGGAGTTCACTGTGCCCATAAAACGCCCGCGGCCGTTCGGGCGGGCCACGGCATCGACCTGGCAGACGTCCCGGGAGAACGCGCGGCCCGTCGACGCCGTCACGCCGGCGGGATTCGCCCGGGCGTTCTTCGAGGCCAACCCATGAGGCGGTACATCGGGCTTGATCCCGGCGCCTTGGGCGGCCTCGGCGTCCTCGACCTCGACGACGCGGGCACCCCGTGCGCCGTCGCGCTCCACCGCACGCCCCGGGTCCAGGTTACGCGCAATGGCATGCGGCGCGCCGACTACGACCCGGCGGCCATGCGCCAGCTCCTCGCCGAGGCCGTCGACGGGCGCGCCGCCACCATCCACGCCGTCGAGGTCGGTCTCGAGGCCCAAGGCGCCCGCCCCAAGCAGGGCGTCGCCTCGAGCTACCGCATCGGCCTCGGCTTTGGCCTCTGGCTCGGGCTCGTCGTGGCGGCCCGCGTCCCGTATCGGATCGTAACGCCGCAGGCGTGGAAGCGTGACGCGGGGCTCCTCAGGGCCGACAAGCGGCAGTCCCGGCTCCGGGCGCAAGAGCGCTTTCCCACGCTCGGCGCTATCGCCCCCGCCGACGAGGGCCCCGCCGAGGCATTGCTGATCGCCTCGTATCTGGCCGCGACTCACCCCGGAGGAGGACCGAATGGCCGTTGAATTCGACGAGAACATCACGCAGCTCGCGACCCGCGTGCCCAAGACGCTCCACCGCCGCGTCGTGCTCGCCGCCCTCGAGGCCGGCGTCTCCATGCAAGTTTGGGTGTGCGACGCCCTCGCGACGCATCTCGCCACCGTGACGGGTCAGCCGGTCACGGCCGTCCACCAGCATGCCTCGAAAGCGGCCGCCGTGCCCATGGCGAGGCGCGCAAAGGCGGCGACGTGAGCGACGCGCTGCGCTTTCCGTTCGACCGCAGCGGCTATCGCCACGTCCTCCTCGCGCGGTGGGGGCCGTGGTGCATCGTCGAGCGTACGTGGATCGAGGACGGTCGGCCCCACCTCCCGCACTACGAGATCGTGCGGGTGCAACATAGCCGCCCTCGGACGTGGCCTGATGGCCGCCAGACACCGGCGCACGAAGCGTACCCCAAGCCGAGCCAATGGGGCCGCGAGGCGTGGACGGTGCCGACGCTGACGCACGCGCGGGACTTCTGTGCACAGCTCCGCGTGAGAGGGGTGCCCCTGCCGCCTTGGGCGGCCTTTGGGCTGGCAGAGGATAAGGAAGGGTACCAGGCGTGGAAGGAGGGACGCCTGCCACGCCGACACGCCCCAGCGCCAAACAAGGGCATTGTGGAAGGCCCCCCGGCCGGTGCCGAGTGACGGTGCGGTGGCCACCCTTGCTTGGTGGCTCGTCGTCGCTGCCGTCGGGGGCGTGGCGCTCCTCGTCGCCCTCTATGCCCTCGCCATCGTCGCGACCCTCCTCGGCACGCTGGTCGCGATGGCCGTCGCCGGGGTGCGGGCGTGGTGCCGTAAGCGCCGGGCCCGGCCGCGGGCGGGCTAAGGCCCCGGCGCCCCTTGCCGACCCATCGGGCAAACACGTATCGTCTCTGATACCATGAGTACCCCAGTCGCCGAGCATCCCCTCGACCCGTTGAGCCGGGCCCTCGGCCACCTCGAGGGGCGGCTGGACGGGGTCGATAAGCGGCTGGAGACGCTCGAGCGCTACATGGTGTGGGGCTTTGGCATCACGTGGACGCTCGTCATTGCCACCGGCATCTTGACGCGCGTGGTGCACGCGTGATCGCCATGCAACGGACCCTCCGCCTCGTCGCGTATGCCCTGCTCGGGCCCGGTCTCCTTGCCGTCGGGCTCCTCTGGTGCCTGCTCTGGTTCATCGCCCCGCTCGCCGCCGCGTGGATTGGCGGGGCGAGCGTGCTTGCTGTGTTGTGGCTTCTCGACGCCCCCAAGCGCGAGCGGGCACAGCGTCGGGCCGACGAGGCTGCGGCGGCCCTCGTGCGTCTCGACCGCGCCGTTAACCGCCAGGCGTAAGCGTCGAGGCCGACGGCCAGATCTCGGGCGCGCCAGCTTGTGCGCCCGTGCGGAGCCCGAAGGATGTCAGCGGGCTCGCCACCCGCATCACGCCCGGGAGCCTCGCGAGCCATTGCGAGGCCGTCGGGGAGAGGAGCATGGCGGACTCGATCGCCGGCGCGATGGTGGCGGCCTTACTCGCCAGCGCTGGCGCCGCACCGATCACGGTCGCGAGCCCTGGATGTCCGAGCGCGGCGGCCACCGTTGCGGCCGCGCCGCCCGTCGGGGCCGCGGCCATCCAATTGACGGGGCGCGTGCCCGCTTTGAGCGTGCCAATCGTGGCTTGCATCGCGTCGAGATAGGGGCCGGCCATGGCTTGTTGGCCGGTCCTCCCGAGCGCGTTCCAGGAGTCGACGACCGCATCGGCCCCTTGCGGCGCCGTGCGTTGCCACCACGAGTTAAAGAGCGTGTCCCGGGCGGCGGGCACGCCGCGCACAAAGGCGGGGATGTCGCCGGGATTGTCGAGGAGATCGGTAATGGCACGCGTTGCGCCCCCAGCCCCTTGCACGAGGACCTGACGGGTCGGTTGCCCGGCGGCCTGCGTGAGCACGGGCGCGAGCTCCTCGGCGGCCCGGGCCCCGGGCATGATGGCGCGGCTCGCGATCTGCGCGCCCCAGCGCAAGGGTTGCGTGACACCCTCCGCCGTGGCGCCGCGAATGGCCGCATTCGTCATGCGCTCCCATGCGGAGCCGGCCTCCGCTGGCGGGTTGTACCCGAGCTTCTCGCCCGCAATCGTGAGGCCCTCGCCGAGCGCGCTCCCGACACCGGCGCCGACCATCGAGAGCACGGGCGCGGCCACGGGCGCGAGTGGGCCCGTGGCGGTCCCGAGCGCCGCGCCGCCGTAGCCGCCTGCAATCCCGCCCGCGATGCTCGGCGTCTGGCTCGCGAACGTGCGCTCGGGGAGAAACACTTGCTTCGCACGTTCTCCGAGCGTCGGCGTCCCTGCGGCGGGTGGGGGCGCAGTCCCAGGAGCGGCGGGCGCCGGCGCGGGTGTGGGCTCCGGGACCCCCGCAAACGTATAGCCCTGACCGGCGGCGTGCGCGGCCAGCTCGCCGTTCGTCACGGGCCGGTCGCTCCGCAAGACGCGCGTCGTCACGCCGCCGTCGGCCGTCGTCACGTTGTAGCGGGTCTCGTAGTGCGCGGCGTCGTCGTCGGCCATGCGTTACTCCGCCCAATCGCCGAGCACTTGGAACGGCGGCGGGCCGCCGGCCGGCGCCGCCGGCGGGAGCGTCGTCGTCGAGGGCGGCGGCGGGAGCGTCACCGTCGCGGGGGGTGCCTCCGGTGGCGGCGCCTCAGGCCCCGTCACTGCGGCGAGCCGGCGGGCGGCGCGTTGCGCCCCCAGCGTCTCCAAGTACTTGTTGGCAAAGTCGGGCGTGATCTCCTCCGCTGGCATGCTTTGCGTGACGAGGCGCAAGGAGAGCCGGTCGTTCACGCGGTCGTTGAACCGCTGTAACCGCGCCTCAAAGGCCGCCGGATCGACCTCACCCCCCGTCGGGAGCGTCGGCGCGAGCACGGCGATTTCATGCGTCGTCAACGCGCTCCCGGCGCGCTCAAAGAATCGCTCTTGAAAGGGGGCGAGATCGGCCACAAAGTCTTGGAACTTCGGGTCCGCGCGGAAGTGCTCAAGGAAGTCGCGATAGGGCCGATTGATCCAACCAATATAGATATCGCGGTCACTCGCCCGCGGAAAATCCTCGAGAAACTTGTTGAGGTTGTTCCGGTAGTCCATGAGGGTTTGCGTCGCGCTTTGCTCGCTCTCGCTCTGGCCGCGGCGCAAGCGTTGAATGTCGCTCTTGGCGATCTCGAGGCGTTGCGTATCGCTCAACTCGTCTTGTTCGTAGGCGGCAATCTGCGCCGGCGAGGCGAGATCGGGGTTGGTGATCCCGACCTCCCGTAACCGCAACCGGACCTCGGGGTTGCGAATCGGGGTCGCCCCGAAGGTTTCTTCCTCGCCGCTTTGGTATTTCTTGGTGACCTTTTGGAGCGGCACCCCGGTCGCGGGATCCGTCGTGACGGTCGACGGTCCTTGTGGCGGGGCCGTCGGTTGCACCGGGGGCGCCACGATGCGGGTCGGTGGCGTGGGGGGTTGCACGACGGGGATTTGGGTCTGGAGGTCGGGGCGCGCCTCGGCGGGTGCGCCCGACGGGAAGCCAACGCGGGGTGCGGGAGCGGCTGCCGGGGGCGGTGCAGGGGCCACGCGGGTCGACGGTGCCACTGCATTGGGATCGATGCCCGGCGGGATATAGGCCGGCGCCGCGGGTGCCACCGGGGCCGCAGGCGGGGCCACCGGCGCCGCAATTGCCTCGGGCGGCCGTGCGGGGGCAACGGGCGCTGCGGGGGCCGCAGGGGCGGCGGGAGCCGTTGGTGCCGCCGGCGCG
>Ga0126369_10002182_pt1 | contig 13838 bp, 11 predicted proteins | sample PanSoiMetaPlot_1_FD_109646 | JGI IMG/M metagenome (GOLD analysis project Ga0126369, IMG submission 109646) | Tropical forest soil microbial communities from Panama - MetaG Plot_1 | ecosystem: Environmental > Terrestrial > Soil > Tropical forest > Bulk soil | place: Panama | collected 2016-02-17 | reverse complement strand
ACCTGGAAGGCTTTGTCGTAATCGTTTCCGCAGGTTTCACACGTGGACATAGTGGCACCTCTCGTTGCTAGCCGCCGCTAAACGCGCGGATTCGCGAGGTGTTCCGCCGGAACAGGGCTCAAACGTAGGGTCGAACGCCAGGGGTTTCGCCTGGGCCAAGGGCTGGCCCGTCGATGCGCTTAGACGCTGATTGCGCTCATACTGGTGCGCAACCGCGCAGCAATAGCCTCAAGTAGAAGCGCGTGTGCCCGATCAGCGATATCCTCCATGGAGGGCGTTTTCGCGAACATCGAGCGAGCCCGCAGCAGGATGTCGTCGCGGCTTGGCAAGTGCGGTAGATGCAACGTTTCAAGCAGTTGTTCCGCTCGTTGCTGGGTCGCAGACAATGCGTCTTGCAGCGCCGGCATGTGAGACATATCGAGCGCCGATCGGACAGCCTCGGCGATGCGCTCGGAATTGAAACTCGCCGCAAGCTGCGCGGCCGCGCGTTCGATGACCCGGGATCCCAGGCGCTGCTCGTTGCGCACGACGGTGGCCGGCGGCGACTTCAAATCCCAGACGATCCCGAGCCACGACAGGACCTTCAAAAGGTAGAAGGTTGGATCGTACTCCCACCAGCGGAAGCCCTGCCGAGCGCTGCTCTGGCAGGCATGGTGATTGTTGTGCCAGCCTTCGCCCATGGTGAACAGCGCCAGAAACCAATTGTTTCTGGAATCGTCACCGGTGACGTAGCGCTTTCGCCCATGCACATGCGCGAGCGAATTGATGCAGAACGTGGCGTGATAGACCAGCACCGTGCTCCAGAAGAAGCCGACGACCAACCCCGACCATCCACCGATCAAGAAGCAAAGAAAGCCGAGCACGACCGCCGGCACGAGCTCATAGCGGTGCAGCCACATCAGCTCGGGGTAACAGGCGAAATCGGCGACCTTGACCAGATCGGTGCTGCCGTTATGGCGGGAAAAGATCCAGCCGAAATGGCTATAGAGGAACCCCTTGTGGCGGGGCGAGTGGACGTCACGCTCAGTGTCGGAGTGCAGGTGATGGTGGCGATGCTTCGCCGACCACCATAATACGCTCTTTTGCGCCGTGGTCTGCGATAGAACCGCCAGCACGAACTGGAAGGCCCGGCTGGTCGCATAGGCCCGGTGCGAGAAGTACCGGTGATAGCCGGCGCCGATCCCAAAGATGCGTAGCCAATACAATGAGATGCATAGGACGACGGCCTGCCAGGTGATCGGGGTCCAGATTGCCGCGATGCAAGCGAGGTGCACCAACACGAAGGGGATGGCCGAGGGGTAAATGATGTCGTCGTGATCGGGTTGGGTCGAGGGGTCCGGAGCCGGATTGTGCCGGAGTTCGGGCTTTGGCAGATGCACAGGGTCGCTCTTTGTGAGGGGGTGTGTTCAGGTTCCAACCACTCCGCGGAAGCGCGGCAACGTGGCGAAGCCAGGATACCCGGAATCATGGCTGCGGGGAATTGATCTTCTCGCGTGATGATTTCTTGATTGTGAATCACGGCGCGAATACGGCGCTAATTCAACATGCTACCGCGTCGCAGGCCCCATGACTGCGTCGGACAGCCAGGTCGAGATGCTGGGGAACACGCACAGAAGTATGACGGCGATAATCATCAAGACAACGAACGGCATTACCCCCCAGATCACGTCCTTGAGCGAAATGTCCGGCGCAATGTTCTTGATGACGAACAGATTGAGCCCGACTGGGGGATGGATGAGCCCCATTTCCATGACAATGGTCATGATCACCCCGAACCAGATCAGATCGAAATTCGCCGCCTTCAGCGGCGGGAGAATGATCGGCGCCGTCATCAGAATGATCGAGACCGGCGGCAGGAAGAAGCCGAGCACCACAACCATCAGCAGGATCGCGGTGAGCAGCACCCAGCGCGAGAGCTCGAGCGAGACGATCCATTGCGCGGTCGACTGGCTGATGTGGAGGTAGCTCATCACGTAGGAATAGAGCAGCGACATGCCGATGATCAGCATCAGCATGGTGGACTCGCGCAAGGTCGCGGTCAGGATCGGCGACAATTCGCGCGGTGACCACACCTGATAGATGAGCGCGATGAGGATCAGCGCGAGCATGGCACCGAGGCCCGCGGTTTCTGAGGGCGTCGCGTATCCCCCGTAAAGCGCGACCATGACCCCGGTCAGCAAGATCACGAACGGGAGCACGCGCGGGAGCAGCACGAACTTGTCGCGCAAGCTGAGCTCGTCCGGCCGCAACAGCTCGGAATGGATGCCTTTGCTCTCATACAGCGCCTTGGCGCGTCGGAACTCGCTCTGGAACTTGACCATCGCGTATCCGGCAAACAGCGCCACCAGCAGCAGCGCGGGGCCGATGGCGGCGAGAAACAGACGTCCAAGCGACTGCTCGGCGGCAACGGCATAAAGGATCATCGTGATCGACGGCGGCAGCAGAATGCCGAGCGTGCCGCCGGCGGCGATGATGCCGGCGGCGAAGCCTCCGGAATATCCGCGCTTGCGCATTTCGGGAATGCCGGCGGAGCCGATCGCCGAGCAGGTGGCGGGCGAAGAGCCGGCCATTGCCGCGAAGAGAGCACAGGCAAAGACGTTGGCGATGCCAAGGCCGCCCGGAATGCGATGCATCCAGGCGTGCAGCGCGCCGTAGAGATCTTGCCCTGCGCGCGAACGGCCGATCGCTGCGCCCTTGAGGATGAACAGCGGGATCGACAGCAGTGTGATCGACGCCATCTCCTCGTAGACGTTCTGCGTGATGGTGTCGACCGAGGCGTGCGGCATGAACACGATCATGAAAATGGTCGCCACCGCGCCGAGCGCGAACGCAATCGGCATGCCCGCAAACATGACGACGAGCGTGGCTCCGCCGTAAAGCATGCCGATCGAGAGCGTACTCACGCCGGTCCTCTCCGCTCACCGGGCGCCGCCACCTGCAGCAGCAACTGGACGGAGAGCAGCACCATGCCGGCGGTCATCAGCGAATACGGGATCCACAGTGGGGGCGCCCAGGTGGAACTGGAATGATAGTTCTCCACCCACGCCTCTTCGAGCAGGGTCCATGACTTCCAGGCGAAGAACGCGCAGAACAGAAAGCTCGCCACATCGACCAGCCGCTGGCGCACACGGTTCGCTCCAGGCGGCAACAGGGCAACGATTGCTTCGATGGCGACGTGACCTCGGTTCGCCTGCACCGCGGCCGACGACATGAACACCGCGCCCACGATCAGAAAGACCGAAAGCTCGTCCTGCCAGTCGGTCGACAGGTGGAGAAAATAGCGGGTGACGACGCTATAGGTGAGAACACAAGACGCCACCACCAGTGCGATCGACGACACGATCACGATCAGACTGTTCAAGCTTCGGAATACGCGATGAAAGACCCCCGCGGCGTCTGCATCAGGCGCCGCCGCGGTTGCGGTCTCGACCGCGTCGAGGCCGTGGGTCATTGGATCGTCCTCAACGCTATACCCAAAGACCTTCGCCGATCAGGACACGTGGACGTCTTCGGCGAGCTTGATCAGCTCCGCCGACAGCGCGGATTTGGCCGCATAGTCCTTCCAGGCGGTGTCACGGGCGATCGCGCGCCATTTGTCGACGGTCGCCTCGTCGAGATCGGCGACCTTGGCGCCCTTCTTGGCGTACACGTCGGCCACCTTCTCGTCGTCCGCCATCGCCTCCTTGGTGCCGAAGGCCTCGAGCTCGGTGCCGAGCGCGACGATAACATCCTGCTGCGACTTGCTGAGTCCGTCGAAAATCTGCTTCGACATCACCAGCGGCTCCAGCATGAACCAATAGGACTTGCCGCGGCCGGTGGTCAGGCTCTTCGCCACCTCCTCCAGACGGAACGAGATCAAGCTCGTGGACGACGTGATCGCGGCGTCGCAGGCGCCGGTCTGCATCGCCGCGTAGAGCTCATTCGAGGGCGTGTTCAGGGTGGTGGCGCCCGCCGCCTGAAGCATCATGTCCATCTCGCGGCTGCCGCCCCGAATCTTGAGGCCTTTGGCATCGTCCGGCACCACGATCGGATTGCCGCGGCTCGCGACGCCGCCGGCCTGCCAGATCCAGGACAGGATAATAACGCCCTTCTCGCGCACGAAGGCGTCGAACTTCGCCCCGATCGCCGACGACTTCCAGGCTGCACCCTGCTTGTAGGAGCTCACGAGCCCCGGCATCAGACCGATATTGAGCTCGGCAAATTCGCCGCCCGCGTACGAGATCGGATAGAGGCTGATATCGAGCGCGCCTTTGCGCATCGCGGAGAATTGCGCCACCGTCTTCATCAGCGACGAATTGGGATAGACTTGGCCCGCGACCTCTCCGTTGGTGCGCTTCTCGAGCTCGGCAGCGAACCTTCGGCACAGCCGGTCGCGGAAGTCCCCCTCGTCGATGGTGCCGCCCGGGAACTGATGCGAGATCTTCAGCGTCACCGCCGCCGCTGCCGAACCAAGCCGCGTCGAGGCGATCAAGGCGGGCGTTGCAAGCGCGCCCACGAGCACGTGACGTCGATTGATGGTCATGAGGCCTCCTCCCATTTTCTCGTTTGCGGTTGTACCGCCCCGATCGACACGGAACGGCAAATCCATCGCATTGTCAAAAGGCGAGATTGCGAGACCATAACGTATATCCTGGGCGGGGAGAAATTCGCGTCTATTCCGTGCTGCGGCCTCAGGTCGCGGTCGCCAACGAACCCAAGCCCGACCTCTTTCCCATTGGCCGCCTATCACGGGCAGCCGGATATCGGTCTCGGGGCTTCGGCCTCGACCGCGTGTAGCTCGTGCGAAATCACTGTTTCGGAATTCAAGGCATGATTTAGTGTGCCGTTGCACCCGACACGGACCGGGCTGCAGCTCCGACTGGAAATCAGACGCCAGGGGCTGAGGAGACGAAGTAATGGCAGGACCGCTCGCGGGCTTCCGCGTTCTCGAATTGGCACGCGTGCTTGCGGGGCCTTGGGCCGGCCAGATCCTCGGCGACCTCGGCGCCGACGTGATCAAGGTCGAACGAGCCGGCGCCGGCGACGATACGCGTGGATGGGGTCCGCCATTCGTGATCGGCGCCGACGGCAGCCCCATGGGATCCGCCTATTACCATTCCTGCAATCGCGGCAAGCGTTCAATCGCCGTCGACTTCGAAACCGAGCGCGGTCGACGCATCGTGCGCAAGCTCGCCGACCGTTCCGATATCGTGATCGAGAACTTCAAGGTCGGTGGTCTCGCCAAGTTCGGGCTCGACTATGCAAGCCTCGCCAAAGATAACCCACGCCTGATTTATTGCTCGATCACCGGCTTCGGCCAGGACGGGCCTTACGCGCATCGCGCCGGCTACGATCTCCTGGTACAGGGCATGGGCGGGATCATGGATATCACCGGCTTGCCCGATGGCGAGCCGACGCGCGGCGGGGTCGCCTATGCCGACGTTTTCACCGGCGTCTATTCCGTCGTCGGCATCCTCGCCGCGATCGTCGAACGTGAGAAAACCGGACACGGCGCCTATGTCGACACGGCACTCCTCGACACCCAGGTAAGCGTGCTCGCCAATCAGGCGCTGTTCTATCTCGTGTCCGGCGAGCCCCCCAAGCGCATGGGCAACGCGCATGCGACCGTCGTTCCCTATCAGGTGTTTCCGGTGGCCGACGGTCACATCATCATTGCTTGCGGTAACGATGCGCAATTCTCGCGGCTGATGCCGCTGCTCGGCGATCCGACGATGGTGGACGACCCGAGATACAAGACCAACGAGGCGCGCGTGAGGAACCGCACGACGCTCATTCCGCGCATGGTCGCGCTCACCGCCAAGTTTACCCGTGCCGATCTGCTGCGCAGGCTCGAAGAGATCGGTGTTCCGGGCGGGCCGATCAATTCCGTCGCCGACGTCTTTGCCGATCCGCAGGTCATCGCACGCGGCATGCGCATCGATTTGCCGAGTGCGGCCGCCAAGAGCGGGAGCATTCCGGGCGTACGCACCCCGATCACGCTCAACGGCCATCGCGCCGCCGGCGAGCGGCCGTCCCCGCGGGTCGGCGAGCACACCGAGGAGATCCTGCGGGAGATCGGAGAGACCTGAGTGAGCACAATTGACGTTCTTTGCACGCTCGGCATGCGGAGCGTGCTGGTCGATGTCGCGGATGCGTTCACGCGCGAGAAGGGCGTGGAGTTTTCCGCCAGCTATCAATCGACGGTCGCCCTGATGGAGCGGATCGCGCACGGAGAGAGCGCCGACATCGCGATCGTCACCGATATCGCGATCGAGACCCTGATTGCCCAGGGAAGAGTCTTGCGCGAGAGCCGGCGCGACCTCGCCTCCTCCGGTGTCGGCCTCGCGGTCCGCGCAGGCGCCCCGCCACCCGATATCAGCACCCCCGACGCGCTCAAGCATGCCTTGTTGTCCGCGCGATCGATCACCTACACGGTGACCGGCGCGAGCGGCATCTACTTTGCGCAGGTGATCGAGCGACTTGGCATCGCCGACGCGGTCAAGGCGAAGGCCATCGTTCGCGACGGCCTTGCGGGCGAGTTGGCCGCCCGCGGCGAGGTTGAACTTGCGGTGCAGCAAGTCAGCGAGCTCATGCAGGTCAAGGGCATCGACATCGTCGGGCCGCTGCCGCCCGAGGTCCAGAAATCGACGGTGTTTTCGGCGGGCATTTTCACCTCGGCGAAGAATCCCGCAGACGCCGTAGCGCTGATTGCCTGGCTTTCGACGCCGGCGACGGCTGCGATCATCAGGGCTAAAGGGATGGAACCGCTGCAGGTCTAGCAGCTGCACACTTGGTCTGGCGGCCTCGTTCCATCCTTCCCTGCAAGGCACGGATGGTTTGGCGTCCGTCACGCCGTGAGCCATTCCGACAGCGCGGGGCAGCATTTCCGAAGTTGTATCGTGGTGCGATGGCCATGGCGAATGTCCCGTGGCTCGTGTAGCACGCACATGGAAGCGATATCGACAACAAGCCAAGACGAATGCGGGCCCCCACTTCGGAAGAGACTTCGCCCATCCGCGTGCTCACATGCATCGCCCTGCTCTGGCTCGCGGGCAACGGCCTGCGCATCACCATCCTTGCGGTGCCGCCGGTCATTCCGCTTATCCACGCCGACCTGCATATGTCGGAAACGGAGGTCGGCATTCTCTCCGGTCTGCCGCCGGTCTTGTTCGCCTTGGCGGCGGTGCCGGGCTCGCTGTTGATCGCGCGCTTCGGCGCGCTGCCTACGCTCGTAACCGGTCTTTTCGCAACCGCGATCGGATCGGCCCTGCGCGGCGCCGCGCCCGACATCACGCTGCTTTATGCCGCAACGGTGCTGACCGCGTTCGGCGTGGCCGTGATGCACCCTGCCCTTCCACAGCTCGTCCGCTCCTGGCTGCCGGACCGCATCGCCTTCGGCACCGCGACGTACGCCAACGGTCTGCTCGTCGGTGAAATCCTGCCGGTCGCGCTGACGATTCCGGTCGTGTTGCCGCTCGTAGGCGGTAGCTGGCGGCTCGGCTTCATGGCCTGGGCGGTGCCGGTCGTCGCGATTGCGCTCGTGATCGTTCGCTTGTCTCCACGCAAAACCACGCTGCTCAATGGCGTGCCGACGGCGCCACGGCGCTGGTGGCCGGACTGGAAAAGCGGGCTGCTGTGGCGGCTCGGCATCATGCTGGGCAGCGTCAATGCCATGTATTTCACCACCAACGCCTTCATCCCCGACTATCTCCATCACATCGGCCGCGCCGATCTCACCAGCAGCGCACTCACCGCGCTCAATACCGGCCAGCTCCCCGCGTCGTTCTTGCTGCTCGCCTTCGCCTCGAAGCTGGAGGGCCGAGCCTGGCCCTACATGGCCTGCGGGGTCATCTGCATCGCGGCGGTGCTCGGCATCATGCTTGGAAGCGGCTCTGTGATTGTGGGCTGCGCTGGCGCACTGGGATTCGCCGCAGCTGCGATCCTCGTGCTGATGCTGGCGCTGCCGCCGCTGCTGACCGACCCCGATGACGTGCATCGGCTGTCGGCCGGCATGTTCACGATCAGCTATTCCTGCGCGGTGATCCTGCCGATCATCAGCGGGGTCGGCTGGGACCTGACCGGGATTCCCGCCGTCGCCTTTGCACCGATCGGGCTCGCCGCGTTGCTGCTGATTAGGCTTGCGCCGGCGATTCGGTTCAAGCGCGAGGCGGCGAAGCAAGACTGATTCCCGCACACCGCACGACTGCAGCTTGCAAGAAGGCGACGTCGCCGACCGCGCTCGAGGTCGATGCGTCGGCCTCGACGCCACGGACCGCCGCGACCTCACGCTGATCGCCTCCAACTACGGCGGTCCGGTTCGGGATCGAGGCTATTGCCGCGGCGCTATCTGAGCCGCGCGATGCCATCGAGGACATTATCAAGCCATTCCTGCTGCAGAAGGGCTTCATCTAGCGAACGCCGCGCGGGCGATTGCTGACGGGCACGCCTTCAAGCACTGGGTCTTGCTGAGCACGCACGCGATCCCGCGCAGTTCGGGCTGTTCGGGGGAGACGAAACTGAGTAACGCGTGACGAACGCGGATCCTGGTCATCTCATTGAGAACTGACCCGGATGCTATCGACGTAAGCTCGCGCTTGCTTGTGTTGCGCAATGATCGCTGCAAGTGTTGGTGGGCCCGGGATAGCGGATTCGTATCGGACTTCACCCGCTAGATCGTCCGTGACGGTGCAAAATGGCTTACCCTCCGGAAAAAGGCAGCGCGCACGCAGCGGGCCACCTGCCGATTGGACGAGGCCCGAATCCACAGCGATTATATAGACGACCCGCTCCTTGGCGCCATTAGGGGTCGGTCGCGTCCCTTCGCAATCTCGGCATATTGCGTTGCTGGCCTAAGCAGCCAGGACACGGATCATACATCACGGAAAGGCACGACAATGCGAAAAACCTATCAAGGCAGCTGTCACTGCGGGCGCGTGCGCTTTCGCGTCACCGCCGATCTTGCGGCCGTCACCGACTGCAATTGCTCGATGTGCAGCAAGAAAGGCATTTTGCATCTGATCGTGCCGCCAGAGGATTTCGAGCTGCTCAGCGGCAGGGATGAGCTGACGACATACACGTTCAACACCGGGGTCGCCAAACACACGTTCTGCCGGCATTGCGGCATTCATCCGTTCTACGTGCCGCGCTCCGACCCCGACAAGATCGACGTCAACGCCCGCTGTCTCGACGGCGTCGATCTCGCGGCGCTTTCGGTGAAGCACTTCGATGGCCGGCATTGGGAGCAGGCGATCGAGAAGGACGTGCCGTGGCGGTGACAGGATTCCGATGTTTGCTTAACCGACCCTTTCCAGACGGTGACTGTCCGCCTGCGGCCAGCCGTCCAATCGGCTGGCAAGGCCGCCGCCGTGCCCACTGTCGTGGAGAATCCCGCCCAGGCCGCGGAATCGAAGCTGGGAAAGCCGGATTCGGCAACGGTTGGGAGATCGGGGTCTCGCTTTTTTTCACTGTCGCGTCAGCATGCTCCAAGCCACATACGTCTCACCCTCGTATGCGCCGACCCACCCCCAGGATAACCTGCCGTTTGAATTGACAAGCGTAACTGCACCATCGATGCAGCTGTCGCCTTTGCGAGTGATCTTCTCGATATAAAAGCTGTAGGCTCCCGACTGACCGACGCGCGTCAGCGTCCCACGGCATTTGAGCTCGGGGTAGTCGGATTCACCCCCGTCGCCTGAAAGCGTCATCACGACCGTATAGTTCTGAGAGCCGATGTTTTGCTTGACCGTCCCTTTCCAAACCTCCTGAGCACGAAGCGGACCCACCGATGCCGATGCGACGGCCAACGCCAACCACAGAGCGGTCGTTCTTTCTCTCATAGCTCTCTCCAAGTGCCGGTCTTCCCTGGCGATCGAAGCCATTCGAACGCACAGGCTTGATCCCTGGCTGCAAAAATACGGCAGCGGGACCTGGACCTACTGCCCCACTTCGATCTTGGCGACCTGCGCCGCCTCCCGCCAGCGGCGGATCTCGGCTGAGACGAAGGCGCCGAACTGCTCCGGCGTGCCGCCCTCCGGGGTCACGCCCTGCTCCTCGAAGCGCGCGACCAGCTTCGGCTCGCGAATGATGCGATTCACTTCCCTGTTGAGGCGCTCGATGATCGGCTGCGGTGTGCCCGCTGTCGTGAACAATCCCGCCCAGGCCACCGCCTCAAACCCGGGAAAGCCGGATTCGGCCACGGTCGGCAGATCGGGGAATTGCGGATCGCGCTTCAGACTACCGGTCGCAATCGCGCGCAACGTGCCGGCCTTGATCTGCGAGAGCGAGGCGATCGGCGACATCACGGTCATCTGTGCCTCGCCGGCGACGGTGGCGAGCACCGCAGGCGCGCCACCGCGATAGGCGATGTGCGTCATCTCGATACCGGCGAGCTTGGTCCACAGCGCCATCAGCAGATGCGCCTGGCTCGCCGATCCCGGCGTCGCGTAATTGAGCTTGCCGGGACTGGCTTTGGCGAGCGCGACCAGGTCCCGCAACGTTTTCGCCTCAACCTTGGCGTTGACGCTGAACAGGAGCGGGCTTTTCCCGACGAGGATAATCGGGGCGAGGTCGCGCTCGGTGTCGTAAGGCAGTTTCGCGTTGACCGCCGGATTGACGGTATGGGTCGTGAACGCCATCAGCAGCGTGTAGCCGTCCGGCTGCGCGCGCGCGACCGTTTCGGTCCCGACGGTGCCGCTCGCGGCGGGCCGATTGTCGATGACGATGGGTTGGCCGAGCGCCTGCTGCAGGGCGGGCTGAATGAGCCGAGCGATGATGTCGTTGGCGCCGCCGGCTGCGAATGGAACGATCAAGCGAATGGGATGATCGGGATAGTCCGCCGCACGTGCCGGTTCCCCTACACCCGACATCATTATCGCGATGTTCGCGACCACAATGATCAAGGTGCGCGCGAGCGAGCAAGCCCTCAGATGCATGGCACGTTTCCCCGTTTCCCGTTTGTGTCGGCTCGTAAATTTGGCTCCGCTAACCTAGACTGCATTCCGTCCGCGGCAAAGCAACAGGCCGACGCAGGTCGGGGTCGAACACGCATGCTCGATAAAGCCAAATCGTCGAGGTACAACGCCTATGACCGCCCGCACGAGGATCTGCGCGAGTTCGTCGCGCGAGCGGAGGCGGCGGACGAGCTCGTCCGTATCAAGGGTGCCCATTGGGATCTGGAAATGGGCACGCTCGCGGAGATCATCTATCACGCACGCGCTGAACCTCCTGCGATCCTGTTCGAGGACGTGCCCGGCTATCCCAAGGGCATGCGTCTGCTGTCGGGTGCGACCAACTCGTCGAAGCGTCTCGCCATCACCCTTGGGCTGCCGGTGCCGAACACGCCGCTCGATGTCGTGCGCGCCTATCGCGACCGCATGAAAGTGCATCAGCCGATCGCACCGAAAGTCGTCGCCACCGGCGCGGTGCTGCAAAACATCGACCGCGATGACGCGATCGACCTGCTCAAGTTTCCGGTGCCGCGCCTGCACGAGCTTGACGGCGGCCGTTACATCGGCACCGACGATCTCGTGATCATGCGCGACCCCGACGACGGATGGGTCAATGCGGCGACCTACCGATCCATGGTGCTCGACCGCAACCACGTGTCTTTGTGGATGTCGCCCGGCAAGCACGGACGGCAGATCCGCCAGAAATATTTCGACAAGGGTCTGCCCTGCCCGGTGCTGATCAGCTGCGGCCACGATCCGCTCTTGTTCCTGGCCGGCGGCAATGAGCTGAAATTCGGCCTTTCCGAATACGACTATGCCGGCGGCCATCGCGGGCAACCCTACGACGTCGTCGCGAGCGAGGTGCACGGCCTGCCGATGCCGGCGCATGCCGAGATCGTCATCGAAGGCGACATGGTCGCAGGCGAGCTCGCCAAGGAAGGCCCGTTCGGAGAATTCACCGGCTATTACGCGAGCTCGCCGAGCGAGCAGCCGGTGGTGCGCGTGCGCCGCGTGTATTACCGCAACGATCCGATTCTCTCCATCGCCTCACCAATGCGGCCGCCTTCGGATTTCTCCTTCAGCAAATGCGTGACCAAGTCCGGCATGATCTGGGACGAGGTCGAGCGGGCCGGCCTTTCCGGCGTCGTCGGCGTGTGGTGTCACGAGTTCGGCGGCGCCCGCATGTTCAACGTCATCGCCATCAAGCAGGCGTTTCCCGGCCACGCGCGGCAGGCCGGCATGCTCGCGGCGAGCTGCCAATCCGGATCCTATCTCGGACGCTTTGTCGTCGTGGTCGATGAGGACGTCGACCCGACCGACATGTTCGACGTGATGTGGGCGGTGTGCACGCGCTGCGATCCGGCCGAGGACATCGAATTCATCCGCCGCGCGTGGAGCGGACCGCTCGATCCGATCCTCGACAAGGCGTCGTCGACCAATTCCCGCGCGGTGATCGACGCCTGCCGACCGTTCGAGCGGCTAAAGGATTTTCCGACGGTCGCGCGCGCGAGCGAGGAGCTGAGACGTCGGGTCGCGGAAAAGTTCGCCGATGTCCTGGCGAAGATCGGCTGTGGGTGATTCACGCCGGGTATCCCCGTCTCTCGTCCCCGCAATCACGGCACAGGCATGAGTGGCGTGAGTCTTTGGGCGTCCACCGCACGCGACATCCGGCGGGCTTTTGCAACAGCAATTGCAAAAACGGCAACGATGACCAGCGACCACACATCCGCTCCCAGTGGACGCAGTACCAAATCGCGGCCGGAGGGACCCAAGCCGCACCGAGGAATCATGATCCAATGCGCCTGTCGTCCGAAGAGAAATAGCCTCAGTTGCTTGCGAGTTGCCGAACGGGCCGTGGTGTCAGTGCATTCGGCACGCATTCGGCAGTCGGCGCGTGCGAGTGCCTGATGACGCACATGACTGCCATCCCGTAAACGCCGCCGATGACCAATGGCGATACGCCGAGATGCAAAATATGCAGATAGTAAATGGCGGCGGGCAGGGCCCAAGCCAGACCGAAAAACCAAGGGTCGAGACGAGTTGACGTACGGTCAGACACCATGGTCCACAAGATGGCGCCCGTCACCGCCGTCATATCATAATGGTAGGCATACGGTGATGCGAGCAGTGCGCCCGACGCAAGCACGAGCGCCCGTAAATTCCTGTCATTGGTCTTTCGGAATACGATTGCCGTGACTGCGACGATCGCGAGCCCGATGATCAGTTGGGTGATGCTCGCGAAATTCGACGACGCGCCGCTGGCGCGCAACGATGCAAACGCTGAGGGCATCATGAGGCGGTGGAAGCCCTGGAAGCGCTCGAGATCGTGGTAGGCAAATGGCCCCGCTTTGGTGAACCAAGCGATCCACGGATCGACACCCCACGTTGCCAGAGTGCACACAACCACGATTGCGCTCGTCGCGACGGCCGCAGCAATCGTTCTCCACGCTCCGATGGCAAGGAGCGCCACCGGGACCAGCAAGGCCAGGTGCGGCTTGATGACAAGAAGTCCGAATGGCACCCCTGCAACCCACGGCCTGCGTTCCAACAAAGCGACCCCGCCAAGCAACAACGCGGCGGTGAAGAAGCCATTCTGACCGGCGACCGTATTCACGATCGTCGCCGGCGCCACCAACAAGATCAGCAACGCAAAGTTACGCTGACCCGGCGCCGCCTGCGCGAGCACGACCGCGCCATAGATCGCGAGACCGCCGAACGTCCACGCGGTCAACGCGAGCCAGTAGGGCGGCAGACTGAACGGCGTGGCGAACAACAGCGTGGTCGGCGGATAGACCCAAACATAGAAGTCGATCTCGGGCCGGAACAGCGTGATGAGCGCAGCATAGTATGCGTCAGGATCAAATACGGCCATGACGCCCTCGCGCCAGGCAATCCGGGGCGCGCTCCAGATGT
>Ga0126369_10002181_pt1 | contig 13843 bp, 12 predicted proteins | sample PanSoiMetaPlot_1_FD_109646 | JGI IMG/M metagenome (GOLD analysis project Ga0126369, IMG submission 109646) | Tropical forest soil microbial communities from Panama - MetaG Plot_1 | ecosystem: Environmental > Terrestrial > Soil > Tropical forest > Bulk soil | place: Panama | collected 2016-02-17 | reverse complement strand
CTGGTTTCATTGCGTTGTGTTGTAACGTGGCTATTGTCGCAGCCGTAAGCCTGCTTACGCCGGCCCAGCGCGGCGGATTCGGCGAGCAGTCTCGCGCGAGCACCGGGGTGTAGCTTTCCATGTCACCGTCAAGCATCGACCAATAGCCGGTTTCTTAAGTGCCATTTGAAAACTGGCCTGGGGTCACCCTACCGGATTTCCTCAGACTGTCGCTTGGCGTACCCAGTACTTCCGTACTACCATGCAAAGGAGAGGTCCTACTTTTCTCCAGGTACGGTCACGCTATAGGTTTAACCCGCCAGACCCCATACTCTGCTCGTGAACAAGCACCGGGATTTGGAAAAGGTGAATGGCTATGGCGTCCGCGATCGATCTTATGGTGAAAGCAAACAATCCAGGTGGCGCGCAGTCCCGCCCCAAACAAAATGAACGCCGGTCCAGTCGGCGCTGCAAAATCACGCAACTGATGCGCATCCGTCCATCGGATCCCGAGCGCGATCATTTCGACGACATTCGCGGCACCGTTAGCATGTCGCGCACCGGTGTCTATTTCCACTCCAGCGAAGCGAGCTACCAGGTGGGCATGCGATTGTTTGTCACTATGCCCTACACCAAGGAAGCTACTGCCATGCAGCGTGAGTATCTTGCCGAAGTGGTCCGGCGGGATCATCTGTCGAATGGCTTGTTCGGCATCGGCTTCAAAATCCTGATGGAAATGGGCTTTCAGGGTGGATATTCCATCGGCGGCTACGCCCAGCGCAAGTGATCCGTACCCGTATAACACCGGCAATCGAATCCTCGGAAAACAGAAAGGGCGGAAGGCTTGTGGCCACCCGCCCTTTCTGCGTTTGGGGGGTTGGGGAAGATTGTTGTTTACTACCGGCGACTTAATCCTTGCCGAATGCCTGCAGCGTTTTGTGGCGCAGCATCCCGAAATGGCGGTTCAGGGGGTGCTTGCGTTCCAGGAACGTAAAGACCGGCTCGCGCCGCGGCGTCAGCTTGGCCATCGCGATGTTCAGGCGAATATCGCGCCGGGCATACTTCATTCCTGACAGTAGAGCCTCGCGCGCGTCTTCACGACGTCCCGCCGAGAGGTAAACCTCGGCGAGGTTCAGATACAGTTGAGCCTGATTTCTCTTCAGGCGTACGGCGGTATCACACATGCGCTCGGCATCGGCCCATTTCTGGTACGTGCGTGCCAGGGCCACGCCCAAATAAGACATGTAGTAGGGGTTGTTTTTCTCTAAATCGGCGGCGCGCTGGATGTGTTGCAGCGCCCGGCTGGCGGAATTATCTCGCAGGTACGTCAAGCCGGTCTTGAACTCTCGAAAAGCTTCCGTATCCATCATGATAACCACCTCGTAGGCCGTGGACTTTACCGGGAAGGGAACTCCTAACAGCCAGCACCCATAACTGCGATTCCGATCCCGCTTGCATCCCGCCCACCGTTCCGAGGTGTTTCCAGGCACACGACTAGGGTTGTGCAAACCATCAGGTGGAAGCCGCGGAGCGAGAATGTTGCAGGAGTTCGCATCTACCGGTCTTTGACTACGCTACGCACTTGCTTGATTAGAATCTACTGACCCGGAGGACAGAAGTGGGGCAAGGACTTGGCGTTCTAGGAAATTTTGGGAGGTCTGAACAATTGCGAGGAGAAGATTTACCAAAGGAGAATCTATAAGCTTTCCGGAGAGCCAGTCGTTTTATGTTCCTGTAGCTCAGGTCTTCAGACCTGGTTTGTCCGCCGAGCGGCGGGTCACGGTGGGAACGAAAACCCTCACCGCTGGAAGGGGTGAACTACAGAATTCGGCGCGACGTGGCACCCGGGCAGAAGGGAAGCGACGCCCGTCGCTTGGCCACCTGACCTTTCAGCCAGGAAGGTGCGAATTACACGGAATTCAGGAATGAAAATAATTGTTGCTTTCTACGGGCGACAATCTCACGCGACGCCGCTGCTCGATGGCGTAAGCTCAACGACTTGAGGTCATGTATAAAACGTGGCCTCATGCGCAGACCCGACGGCGGCGCGGTGCGCAGCTCGTTGGCCGTGTCTTGCAGGCCGGCTTGCCCGATGCCATCGCCGGTCTCGATATCGTAGGTATCGCCCACGGGTTGCGCGATTCCGTTGCTATGGCTATGCGAGCCTGGATTCTGCACCAGAGTTGGAGTGTCGAACCCTGCCGGCGCTTCAGTCGGGGTGTCCGGCGCCAGACCTGCCAGCCCCGCGGCGACAATTGCAACCAGCAACACAAGCACAGCGATAGACTTTTGCCTCATCGAATCGTCCTCCTGCGAGTTGGTCTTTTCAAGGAGCGTTTTGGTTGCGAGCACAGTTGGGCTCCCACACAGGGGCAGGAGGAGTCGCTCTATTCCCGATTGAATTGCAAGAGGTGTAACAATCGGCGGAACGCGCTAGCGCACTAGCGTTCTGGTGGCGCTTAGCGTTCCGCGGCAGGCAGGCGTTGCCAATTGCGCCGCCAGTATTTCCAGTCGGCGAGTGTGGCGTTCAGCATGGCTTTGGAGGATTCGTGCAGCCAGCGCCCTTTGCGTCTGGCGAGGTCGCGCTTCACCGCGGAGATTGTCTTGCTCGATCCCAGGTGGATGTTGGCGGTCTCCCATCCCATGTAGTAGGCGAGGCGCTCTTCGTCGCGCTCTTCGGGCAAGGAATGAATTTCGATGTGGCAGCAATCGGGAGCTAGGCGGCGAACGATCCAGTGCGCGGCAAAATGTATGTGAGGATCCAACACCCGCACGGATGTCTCAATCAGCTTACGGCTGAGGATTTGAGCGCTGTGCAATTGCCGGGCCCAGATCCAAGCGGACGGGGCGAGCTGCTTGGCTTCGCGCACGACATGCGCGCCCTCCCAAGTCGCCAAAGTCAGCACGCGCGGATGCCCCAGGCTGCCAAGTCCCGCGATTCGCGACCTCAATTCAAAGTTTTTGGTCCTCACCGGTATCGAGCGATGCACCAGCTTCAGCACATCTTTGGGAAGCTTACCCTTGTACTTTGGACAGGCCAGAATTTTCTGCCAAAAGACCACCGGATCGCGTAGCTTGCTCAGCGCAACCAGTCGAAGCCAGCGGTGATGTTCCGCAAGCACGAATGGGCGGCCACCATGCGCGATGCTGTCGCGATATCCCTCCTCCATAGCCTCGCGCGCGGCCTTCCGGGTTATGGCCAGATGCTGTTCGTCGATGGCCAGGTAGGCGCTCGCCACCAGCCGCACGAGGTCCACGGCATAAGACGCTGGCCACGCTTCGTCGAAATCGTTCACGCCCCAGACGAGACGCCCTTCCAGGTCGCGCCAGGTTCCGAAATTCTCGACGTGCAGATCGCCAACGGTTAGAACTTGCGGCGCGCGGGCAAGTTCTGGGCAGAGCACTGGCCACCATTGCGCCCAGCGGTAGAAGGTGGCGCGCAAAAAGGGAAATGCGGACAGCGCCATGTTACGGTGCTTCAATTTAACTTCGGAAGGAATTAGCTTCACGTGCCGCGACGCCCATTTCTCGAAATCAGCTGTGGCGCGAACGATATCGGGAAGATCAGCTTTTCTTGCGGTCATGAGCTTAGAGCTCGCAGGAAGGCGCGGTCCCTGCCGGAGCAATGGTTTAGCACGAGAAGCGTAGAAGCTTCAAGCGCGATCCGTTTTTGAGCGTCCTTAGACGCGGGCGGGCACTGCCGAAGCGTTCATGCGCGACTCGTAAATCGGAAAACGAGCCGCCAATTCCGCAACCTGCTTTCGTACTTTCTGTTCGATTTCTGGCTTGCCAATGTTGGTGAGAATTTCGGCGATCCAGCCGGCGATCAGTTCCATCTCCGGCTCTTTCATGCCACGCGTGGTGATCGACGGGCTGCCCAAACGGATACCGCCTGCCTTCATCGGTGGGAGCGGGTCGAACGGAATGGAATTCTTGTTTACGGTAATTCCCGCGCGGTCCAGCGCCTGTTCCGCGTCCTTCCCAGTAATACCACGTGAGTGCACTTCGATCAGAAATACGTGGTTGTCCGTTCCGCCTGCCACGACGCGGAAACCTTGCTTAGAGATGGCGTCGGCCATGGACTTGGCATTGGCCACGATTTGCTTCTGGTATTCCTTGAAAGACGGCTCCATCGCTTCCTTCAAGCAAACCGCCTTGGCCGCGATGGTGTGGACCAGCGGCCCGCCTTGCGTGCCCGGGAAAGTGAGCTTGTCGATTTCCTTCGCCAATGCGGCGCGGCAAAGCACCAGTCCTCCGCGCGGCCCGCGGAGCGTCTTGTGTGTAGTTGTCGAAACCACATCGGCGTGCGGCACGGGGCTAGGATGCACTCCTGCGGCCACAAGCCCGGCGATGTGCGCCATATCTACAAAGAACAGCGCGTCCACAGACTTCGCCACCTTGGCAATGCGTTCAAAGTCGATGATCCGCGAATACGCGCTGGCGCCGGCCACAATCATCTTTGGCTTGTGCTGGTGCGCCAACTCCTCAATTTCCGCGTAATCAATTTGTTCCGTGTCGCGGCGCACATGGTATTCAGTGAACCTGTACATGCGTCCGGAAAAATTCAGCGGATGCCCGTGCGTCAGATGGCCGCCGTGGGAGAGAGCCATGCCTAGAACGGTGTCGCCCGGCTGGAGCAACGCCATGTACACCGCAACGTTGGCGGATGTGCCCGAGTGCGCCTGCACGTTAGCGTGGTCCGCGCCAAACAACTCCTTGGCGCGATCGATGGCCAGTTGCTCAACCTTGTCTGCATATTCGCAGCCGCCGTAGTAACGCTTGCCGGGATAGCCCTCAGCGTATTTGTTCGTGAAGATGGAGCCCATGGCCTCGAGCACCGCTTCGGAGACCAGATTTTCCGAGGGGATCAACTCCAAGCCCGTGGCTTGCCGCCGCGCCTCGTCCCGGAGAAGATTCGCGATGTCCGGATCGACCGCATCGAGCGGACGTTGCATTCTGCTATTTGCTTCCGTGTTCATGGGGTCTCCTAAAAGGTTTGCGCCTGCGGCGAGCGAGGCGGCACTCGCAAGCAACCACTAATTCTTCTTTCTTTCATCTTGCTCGATTGTGGTGATCTTTTCAACGCGCTGCGCGTGGCGGTCGCCCACGAAGGAGGTGTTCAAAAAGGTCTGCACCATTTCAATGGCTTGACTGCCGCTAACGACACGCCCGCCGAGGGCCAGCACGTTGGCGTTGTTGTGCTCGCGGGCGAGGCGAGCAGTGCTGACATCATGCGCCACTGCCGCGCGAATTCCGTACACCTTGTTCGCAGCGATGGAGATGCCGATTCCCGTGCCGCACACGGCGATCCCAAAAACATCCTTGTGTGCCGCGACGCATTCACTTACGGCCTTGCCATAGTCGGGATAGTCCACGGATTCTTCCGACCATGTGCCCAGATCATCGACAAGGTATTCCGCATTCTCCAGAAACTGTCGAATGGTTTCCTTGATGGGGAAGCCGGCGTGGTCCGCACCCAAGACCACTCGCGGTTTCGGCGAAAATTTCGACATGTGCGCCTCTGGCGGCGATTTTAACGGAGTGGGTCGGCAATCGCAATGCGCGCAAAATCACCAGGTAGTTCAGTTTTCGGTTTCCCAACCGAACGAACACCTAGTAACGGGAATTCCGCCAGGTTGGGCGCACGGACATTGGGAATCTCCCCTTGCGCTCGCGTGAGACTTCGATGATTGAGAGGCATATCACAGCTCACGCATTCGTGCCCACATGGGAATCGGAAACTCAGTCACCGTAGGATTGGAATCGCACCCGGAATCCGCCCGGAAGATGAGTCGGCAACGGCAATCCACCTAAAATTAGATTCGCACTTCGCAGCCGCTGTTTGTCAGCCCTGCCTCGATTTTCGTCACGCTGTGAGGCGACTCCAGTCACTACGGCCTCCTGCGTGCGGAGAGAGTATCTCGTCAACTCGGGGCATGGATACGACACCACTGAAAACGGAGGAGATGACTCGACGAAAGCTGCGTAGTCAGACACCGCAGAAATTGCGGCACCACCTTTCCTCGGCACAACCTTGCCAGCGTCCAATCGCGCCAAAAGTTGCTAGAATTTCATGCATCCCATGGGGCGAGAGCGCACAGTTGTTCTGATGGTCTTGGCAATGCTGGTTTGCCTGCCTTTAATCGCTGGCCTAACCCCGCAAAATCCCCCTCCTCTGAGCCAGCCTGGCGATGCCGCAAGAGCACAGACTGGCAAAGCGAATTCCGCGCCGAATCCCCTCATGTTCTTCCAAGACGTTGCCTCTGAGGTGGGAGTTACAACCATGCCCAATTCCCGGACGGACCGGCGCTATGTCCTAGAGACGATGGGAGGCGGCGGAATCGCTCTGTTAGACTGTGACCATGACGGCAAGCTGGATCTGGCAGTCGTCCGTGATTCGACCATTGAGCAATACCGTAAAGGTGGGGACTTGATGATCACGCTGTACCACCAGGACGGCAATCCTCCCGCCGTGCATTTTACCGATGTGACCGAAGCATCCGGTTTGACCGCCCGCGGGTGGGGCATGGCAATTGCGGTCGGAGACTTTGATAACGACGGACTTCCAGACTTATATGTGACGGGCTATGGTCATAATGTGCTCTACCACAATCTCGGAAACTGTAGATTCGAGGATGTGACCGCCAAGGCCGGAGTGCAAGCCGGAGGTTTTAGTGTTGGCGCCGCCTGGGCTGATTATGACCACGATGGGTATTTGGACTTGTTCGTCGCACGGTATGTGAAGACAGATGTAAATCATCTTCCAGACCCGGAAAAGGGCTTTCGTGGCTACAGGGGAGTGTTGTTCGAATTGCCCGACACCATGGAGGGAGAGACCGACTTCTTATTTCGGAATCGTGGCAACGGCACGTTTGAAGAAGTATCCAAGAAAGCGGGAGTACACGACTCCGACAAACTTCATGGCATGGGTGTGGTGTGGGGCGATTACGACGGCGACGGCTGGCCCGACCTCTATGTGACGAATGATTACGGGGCGACCTACCTGTACCACAACCGGAAAAACGGTACGTTTGAAGAAGTCGGGAGCCCTTCGGGGACGGGCCTGGGGCCAGACGGTCAGGGCTATGGAAACATGGCTGGCGCTTTCGGGGATTTTGACCGCGATGGCAAACTCGACCTGTTTGTTACGCGCGCTGACAATCAACCTGCCAGCCTCTATTGGAATCAGGGCGAGCATTTCCTAGACGTCGCTCGCGAAGCCGGTATCGCCGGTCTGACAAAAGCTCCCGTGAAATGGGGAACTGGCTTTGGCGATTTTGACAATGACGGATGGCTGGACATTCTCGTTGCTAACGGTAACTTTTCGTCGTTGCTCGACACGCTCCCGAAACAGGATAGGTTTGCCGAGCCGATTCAACTCTTTCGCAACCGGGGCAATCTCACTTTCGAGGAAATGGCCGATGGGGCGGGGCTCAATACCGGGCGACTGCATTCGCGAAGAGGCACCGCTTTCGGCGACATCAATAATGATGGGCAGCTGGATGTGGTGGTCTTCAATGCGGGCGCTCCGCCTTCGGTGTTCCTCAACGAAACCAAAAACACAAATCATCGCGTGCTTTTTCGGCTCATCGGCACGAGAAGCAACCGCGCTGCAGTCGGCGCTCGCGTCCGCGTGACCACGTCCAAAATGATGCAAATCGACGAGGTTCACGCCGGCGGCAGCTACAATTCAACGAGCGACACGCGTCTCCACTTCGGCCTCGGAAGCGAATCGACCATGAATAAAATAGAAGTGTTTTGGCCAAGCGGTTTACGCCAGGAGTTCCACAACGTTCTTGCTGACGCCGTCTACGAAATCAAAGAAGGCGAGCCCGTTCGGAAGATCGCGCAGTTGCCGGCATTGTGAGAAGCGCTGATGCGTTCCATCAATCGCCTTCTCTAGTCTGTAGGCTGCGAAAGCGGGTGTACAATGCGGCATTCCCAATCCCGGGAAGGTGCTCGTGATGACGCTCCGCGGAATTACAGGCAAGAATCTTGCCGCCATTCTGTTTCTAACTTTGGCCCCAGGCGTCTGCACCTTGGCTCAAACAAAGGCGGGTCCCGTAGACCCGGGTGTGCGTGGTGGCCCGGCAGGTTCCGGGGGTCCGCTGCAGGGTCTTACTGCGGACGAGACTGCCTTTTTTCAGGATGGGCAAGCAAGGTTTGCAGAAATCGAGGTCGTAACCGGTGGAGCAAACAATGGACTTGGCCCTCGCTTCAATTCAAACCAGTGTCTCTCTTGCCACGCCCAACCCAGTGCTGGCGGATCGAGTCCTGCGGAAAATCCATTAATTGCGGTTGCCACCGTGAATGGAGCCAAAAACAAGGTGCCTTGGTTCATCATGAAAAATGGTCCGGTGCGCGAAGCACGCTTCAAACACAACGCCAACGGAACCAGCGACGGCGAGGTGCACGACCTCTTTGTGATCACTGGACGAACTGATGCCACGGGATGCAACATCGCCCAGCCCAAATTCCTTCCCGCCGGGAATTCGCTGACGGGCCAGGGTGGGAATGGCAACATTATTTTTCGAATTCCGACTCCGGTTTTTGGGGCGGGCCTGATCGAATCGATCCCCGACTCGGTGATTCTTGCGAACCTGCGCTCCAACACGACGGAAAAGTCGGCGCTGGGTATTTCAGGACGCGCGAACGCACACTTAAGCGGAAACGTGAACCGCAGTGCGAATGATGGAACGGTGGCGCGTTTTGGGTGGAAGGCCCAGAACAAATCGCTGCTGATCTTTGCGAGTGAGGCCTACAACGTCGAGATGGGAGTGACGAACCAGCTCTTCCAGCAAGAGCGCGACGAAACGCCGGGTTGCGTTTTTAACGCTACTCCCGAGGACACGCTCAACTTCACGCCTCCCGCTGCCACCGGCAGTTCCCATACGGCCGTCCTCTCCGACATTGAAGCGTTCGCCAACTTTATGCGCCTGCTGGCCCCTCCTATTCCCGCTGCTCCTACGCCCTCCAGCGAGAAAGGCCGCGTCACGTTCACAACGATAGGCTGTGTTCACTGCCATACACCTTCGCTTACCACGGGTCCAAAGATCGCGAGCGGTTCCTCCACCAGGCCGAGCGTCGCGCTTTCCAACCAGACGGCGAATCTTTTTTCCGACCTGCTGGTTCACCACATGGGAACAGGGCTCGCCGACGGCATCACGCAAGGTGGCGCCGGCCCGGACGAGTTCCGAACCGCGCCTCTGTGGGGCGTCGGACAGCGCGTCTTCTTCCTGCATGATGGGCGGACGACCAATCTGGTCGAAGCCATCCGAGCTCACCAAAGCCGCGGCAGCGAGGCAAATCGAGTGGTCGAGCATTTCAATCGGCTGAGCATGCAGGAACAGCAAAACCTCATCGATTTTCTGAGGTCGCTCTAGGGCCGCGCTATTTGCACAGAGATCGCCGCGTGGCGGTCAAGCAGTGTCTTCCATTACAAAAATGGTCTTGCGGCATCCAACTTTTGGGTGCTATCGAAGCTGCGGTTTTGTGGCGTACGATCCTATACTTAGGGCGCTGTTCCCGATACAGCAAATTCACTCTACTGAGGATGGACATGGCAAACACCTACGCGGATAACTCATTGAGTATTGGTAGGACTCCCCTGATCAAACTGAATCGCGTGACCGAGGGCGCCAAGGCCACCGTGCTCGCGAAAATCGAAGGCCGAGGTCCCGCGTACTCGGTGAAAGATCGTATCGGGGCAGCAATGATTTGGGACGCGGAAAAGCGCGGCGTGCTGAAGCCGGGCATCGAGATCGTGGAGCCAACCAGCGGAAACACCGGCATCGCCCTGGCCTTTGTGGCCGCGGCGCGCGGTTATGCGATCACCTTGACCATGCCGGAAACCATGTCGCTGGAAAGGCGCCGCGTGCTGGCCGCGTTCGGCGCGAAGTTGGTGCTCACGCCCGGGCCGGAAGGCATGAAGGGCGCCATTAAGAGAGCTACGGACATTTACGAATCCGATAAGCAGCATTATTTCTTGCCGCAGCAATTTGACAATCCGGCAAATCCCGATATCCACGAAAAAACTACCGGTCCGGAAATTTGGAACGATACGGACGGCACGATCGACGTGTTGGTGAGCGGAGTCGGAACCGGTGGCACCATAACCGGCGTTTCTCGCTTCATCAAAAACACCAAGGGCAAGAAAATTCTTTCTGTTGCCGTGGAACCGACGGCAAGCCCGGTAATTACGCAGGCGCGCGCGGGCCAGCCTCTGGTGCCCGGTCCGCACAAAATTCAAGGACTCGGGGCAGGGTTCATACCGAAAAACCTCGATGTGAGTCTCGTCGATCGCGTCGAGCAGGTGACCAACGAGGAATCCGTGGAAATGGCGCGGCGTTTGGCGCGCGAAGAGGGCATTCTCAGCGGCATTTCTTGCGGTGCAGCCGCGGTGGGGGCGGTGCGGTTGGCAAAGCTGCCAGAATTCGCTGGTAAGACGATCGTCACCGTGCTGCCAGACGGCGGCGAGCGCTATCTGTCAACAATTCTGTTCGAGGGAATTGGGCAATAGGAAGCGAACAGAGCCAGGATTAACGCAAACGGAATCGAGGCTCTGCTTAAGCGCAATTCGCTGGTGCCGAAATTACTATGACCACACCAAATAATGATTTGCGATCCTTGGCACGGGAGTTCCGTTTGGCGCTGGAAGCGCGCCTGGCCGACGCCAGCATGTGGGAATACCGATTGCCTTCCAAGGACGAGGTGGCGGTATTTTGCCGCTCCTACTTGGATGGCTTGTTCCCCTTGTATTACGCCAAGGAAGAAGTACGCAACCCAGACGCGGAAGGCTTTGTGGCGAAACTGGATTTGCAACTAGCGGAACAGATCGTGTATGCCATGCGCTTTGACTTTAACTGCTGCGGGAAAACGATCCCGGCAAATCTTGCGGAGCTCGCAGGCCAATTGGTAGAGGCTTTGCACGCAAAATTGCAGAGCCTAGCCGAATTGCTGGGCGCAGATTTGCGCGCCGCAATGAAAAATGACCCGGCGGCGAGTGGCTACGAGGAAATATTGTTGAGCTATCCCGGAGTGGAAGCGATAACCGTACAGCGGTTGGCGCACGAATTGTATCTTTTGCAGGTGCCATATTTGCCGCGAATGATGACTGAGATTGCGCACAGCCACACCGGCATTGATATTCATCCCGGCGCCAAACTCGACGAATCCTTTTTTATCGATCACGGCACTGGCGTAGTCATCGGAGAAACCGCCACTATCGGCAAGCATGTGACGCTCTATCACGGCGTGACCCTCGGCGCGTTCAATCCCACCAGCCGCCGCGATGCAGACGGGGACCTGGTTCGTGGCCTATCCAACAAGCGCCATCCTGATATTGAGGACCACGTCACCATCTATCCTGGCGCCACCATTCTCGGCGGCGACACCCGCATTGGCCACCACAGCATCATCGGCGGAAACGTGTGGCTCACGCATTCAGTCGCACCCTACAGCCGGGTCACGGTGAAAGATCCCGAACTACTCATCCGCAGCAGTTCGCAGGCCTCCGACGAAGAGTGGTTCCTGGGCAGCTCGATTTAGCAACACTCGCTAGCAACTCAGTGCTTGCGTTTTGCCCTTGAGCCAAGGCGCTTGTACTTCAGCGCGATCATGCCGCGTGAGAAGGTTTTGTTTTCAAGGAGTGCAAAGTCACGTTGTGGGAATCCGCTGGGAAATAGCGGCAGGCCGTCTCCCAACAACACCGGTACGACCCCCAGATATAGTTCATCCACCAAGTCGGCCTTCAAGAAATCACGAGCCAGTTCACCACCGCCCATCAGCCAAATATCTTTGCCAGGGCCTTTCCCGATTTCCGCGATCAGCGCGGCAGGAGTCTGATTTGTGAAGATCACGCCACCCCGCTTGCCAGGCGGTTGAGAGCCCGACATGACGTAGGAAGTCATGGAAGATCCACCGAAGGAGCCACCCATCTTGAGGGCTACCTCCCAGGTCTTACGGCCCATCACGGCGGTATCAATGGTTTTAAAGAATGCTGCCATCGAGTAATCCTTGGGCATGAACAGGAAATCAACGGAGCCGTCACGGCGCGCGATGTACCCGTCGAGGCTGATGCCGAGGCCAAGGACCACTTTGCGCATAGCCAGGATTGTAAACGACACGCCGATCTCGATCCACGTGGCAGGCCCGTTCGATCTGGGCTCGCAGTCGCGCGGACTCCAGTATTCCGTGTTCAACAAGCGACTTCTGGAACTCCCTTGAAGTGCCGCTCTTCAGAAAGGCATTCCGAGTCGAAATTGTCATAAGCCGTAAACTGAACGGCTCCATCTATCTGCATGTGAATAGTGCGTTGCGGGAACTCCCTCAGAGTTGAGGGAGATAACCAGGAAATCTTGTTTCGGCCAGATCGTATTTCGTCTGAGGATGGCAGGCTCTTCGCGTGAGGCGCCCCAGACTGCTCTACGTGGAGTCCTGGCAAATCACCCGCGAGCGATAGATTGGACCCTCTGAGCAAGCGATGCTTGTCTCGCACAACTTAGTTCGCGCTGGATTTCTTGAAAAAAAATGTACCATGAGCATCGTCCGGTATTCCGGTTGCGAGCCGGAGTTTCGGAACGGCGCGTTGACAGTGCTTGGCGCCTCTATTACGCTGAACAGCTTACACACTGCGATCGAAACACACCGGGAGACGCATGGCTGACGAGAAGCTGCCGACACGAGCCGAAGATTTTTCCGAGTGGTACAACCAACTGGTGCTGAAGGCCCAGCTGGCCGATTACGCACCGGTGCGCGGCTGCATGATTGTGCGGCCGTACGGTTGGGCGCTGTGGGAGAACATCCAGCAGGCACTGGATCGGCGCTTCAAAGCCACCGGCCACCAGAACGTAGCGTTTCCGCTGCTCATCCCGAAGAGCTTCATCGAAAGAGAGAAGCATCACGTGGAAGGATTCTCGCCGGAATTGGCGGTCGTGACCATCGGCGGCGGCGAAGAGCTGGCCGAGCCGCTGGTTCTGCGCCCAACGTCGGAAACCATCATCGGCCACATGTGGTCGAAGTGGATTCAATCCTACCGCGACCTGCCGGTGCTGATGAACCAGTGGAACAGCGTGGTCCGCTGGGAGTTGCGGACAAAGTTGTTCCTGCGCACTCTGGAATTTTACTGGCAGGAGGGCCACACTGCCCACGCCACGCGCGACGAGGCGGTGCACGAAACCAAGCAAATGCTCGACGTCTACGCCGACTTTGCCGTGAACGATGCTGCCATTCCCGTAATCCCCGGAGCCAAATCCGACGCCGAAAAGTTTGCTGGCGCCGACGTCACCTATTCCATCGAAGCGATGATGGGCGATGGCAAAGCATTACAGTCCGGAACGTCGCATTTCCTGGGGCAAAATTTTGCGCAGGCCTTTGAAGTGAAATATCTCGATCACAACGGGACCCTGCAGCACTGCTGGACAACCTCCTGGGGGCTCTCCACGCGAATTATCGGTGCCATCATCATGGTGCACGGCGACGATCAGGGACTGGTGATGCCGCCAAAGCTGGCGCCCACGCAGGTCGTGATCGTGCCAATCTACAAGACCGATGAAGAGAAAGCCTCGGTCTTGAAAACCGCGAAGGAATTGAACACGCAACTCGCTAAAGCGAACTTGCGTGTGACCCTCGATGAGCGCGAAGGCTTCAGTCCTGGTTGGAAGTTCAACGATTGGGAGATGCGCGGCGTGCCGGTTCGCGTGGAATTGGGCCCGAAGGACGTGGCCAAGCAATCGGCGGTGCTGGCGCGGCGCGACCGTCCCGGCAAGGAAGGGAAGAGCTGCGTGGCGCTGGCGGAGATTGCGACGGGGGTGGCGCGCCTGCTCGAGGAAGTGCAGAAGGCGCTGCACGATCGCGCTCTGGCCTT
>Ga0126369_10002180_pt1 | contig 13843 bp, 10 predicted proteins | sample PanSoiMetaPlot_1_FD_109646 | JGI IMG/M metagenome (GOLD analysis project Ga0126369, IMG submission 109646) | Tropical forest soil microbial communities from Panama - MetaG Plot_1 | ecosystem: Environmental > Terrestrial > Soil > Tropical forest > Bulk soil | place: Panama | collected 2016-02-17 | reverse complement strand
TGGTAGGCCAGCGAGACAGCGACGTCAGCGGCCGCCGGAATCGTGGTGATCGAGATGAACACCCCGATGATCGCGTTGGTCCGGGACTCGGCCAGCGATACCACCCCGACGATGCCCGCGAGAACGGCCACGATCACCGAGTACAGGTTGGGCGAGTTGATCAGGCTTGACACCGGCCGCGATCCCTGAGCGAACGCCAGCGGGGTCTTGCCGAGCCCTCTGATGCACATTGCTAGGGCGAGCGTGGCGACTATCGCGATGCCGAAGCCGACAACAAGCGCGACCAGGCCTGCTCTTACGGCGGCCCAGTCCCTGGTCTGGATGCCGTGGGCGACAGAGATGATCGCGTTGTACTCCGGGCCCACAACCATCGCTGCCACGATGAGGATCTGCGAGTTGGTGAGGATCCCGCAGGCAGCGATCATGCCGGCGATGGCGAGCAGCACGAAGAAGCTGGGGGCATATCCTGCCTCGGCCTTGATCCGAGCGCCCACCAGGTCCCAGGCCGGTGCGAATTCGCCCAGGTACCGCTTGTGCCGCCAACCCGGCTGGTATTCGGGGTCACCGATGACGGCATCGACGATCTGGACGGCCACGGGCGAGTCCGCTCCGAAGCCTAGGCTCCGCAGTTGCCGAAGCGTGCGGTCGGCACCCGAGACCCGTAGGTCGAACTGGACGGCGTCGCCGTCTTGACTATCCGCGCCATGGGTGAGCGCGACGTTGCTGACGCCATCGTCGTCCGCGAGCACATCGAGCAGCTTGGCCGACTCCGCGCGCGCGCAGCTCAGGCGCACCTGGAACATGGACATATCCTTCCGTCCCGGCAACCAGCTGGGATCACCCGTGCGGGATGAAACGGGCCTGCGATAGCCGTTGGTACATGCCGCCGGCGCCGAGCAGCCGGTCATGGGCTCCCCGCTCGACCACCTGGCCGCGGTCGAGCACGATCACCTCCTCCACCCGGTCAAGCCCGGCGAGGTCGTGGGTGATGAGGAGTACCGACCGGCCCTCGGCCGCAGCGAGCAGGTCAGCGACCAGGGCGTCCCGCGAGGCCGCGTCGACGTGCGCGGTTGGCTCGTCGAGTATTAGCACGGCGGGGTCCGCCAGCAGCGCCCTAGCGACGGCGATCCGCTGTAGCTGGCCGCCGGATATCGCGGCGCCGCCCTGGCCGACCTGGGTGTCCATGCCGTCGCGCAGCGAGCCGATCCAATCGAGCAGGCCCGCCCGCGCAGCCACGTCGGCGATCTGCTCGTCGTCGGCACCGGGACGGGCGAGCCTGAGGTTGTCTCTGATGCTGGCGTCGAACAGGTGCGGATCTTGCGGGCAGCCGCCGACCACGGCCCGGACATCGTCGGCCTGGTAGCTGGCCAGGTCGTGCCCGTTCAGGGTGGCCGATCCGCTGGCCAGCTCGACGAATCGCAGGAGGACGGCCGCCAGCGTGGACTTGCCCGCCCCGGTCGGCCCGACGACCGCGATCCGCCCGCCCGGCATCAGGTCCAGGCTCACCCCATCCAGGGCTAGCGGGCCGTCCGGCCGGTACCGCACGCGCGCATCACGCAAGGCAAGCGTGACCGTCCGGCCGCGGGCCGTCAGCTCGCGAGGTTCCGGCGGGTCGACAACGGGGTCGCGGCTATCAATCACCTCGGCGATCCGCTCCGCTGAAGCGCGCGCCCTGGCCAGTTCCAGCAGCGCGGCCGGAAGGTTGTTGATCGCCTCGAACGCGGCCAGGGCGGTCAGGGCGAGCACGGCGAACGGGACCCGGCCCAGCGCTCCCGACGCGGTTTCGGCTGCGCCGGCCGCGACGACACCGCACAGAGTCAGGCCCGCCGTCAGGGCCGCCAGACCCGCGCCCAGCGCGGACGCGGCGGCATTCCGCCTGGCGAGCGCGGTGAGCTCGTGGCTCGCGGCCGTGGTGCGGTCCAGCGCGGCATGAGCGGCGCCGAACGCGTGCAGGTCCGAGGCTCCCGCCAGCAGGTCGGTCACAGCCGCGCCCATCCTGCCGCTGGCCGGGGCGGAGCGCGAGCCAGCCGAACGCGCAGCGGCCAGGCTGACCGCAGGTACCACCATGCCGCCTGCCAGCAGCCCCGCGGCGAGCACCAGGCCGGCCGGGGCGAGCAGGACCGCGCAGGCCGTGACGGCTGCCGCGCCGACCGCGGCGGCGGCCAGCGGTGGCGCGATGCCGCGGATGAACAGTTCCTGCGTCGCGTCCACGTCGCCTACCAGGCGGGCGAGCAGGTCGCCAGAGCGGAAGGCGGTGAGCCCGGACGGGGCGAGCGCTTCAAGCCGCCGCCAGATAGCGACCCGCACCTGCGCGAGCACCCGGAACGCGACGTCGTGCGAGGACAGCCGCTCGCCGTATCGGAACACCCCGCGCCCGATGCTGAGCGCGCGCACGGCCACCACCGCCACGGCGAGCGCGGAGACGCTCGGGTGCTGCGAGGCGCGGGAGAGCAGGAAGCCTGACACCGCAAGCAACGCCACGCCGCATCCGGTGGCCAGCGCCCCAGCCGCCGCCGCGATCAGCAGCCTGGCGCGCAGCGGCCGGGCCAGCCGCAGCAGCCGCAGCAGCGGCGCCGAACCTGGCCGGAGCGGCTGCGCGTGGCCGCCCCGCCAGCTGAGCGCCTTGACCGTCATGGGCCGACCATGGGCGCGACCTCGGCCAGCGGCCGGCTGATAGGAGCCGGCTCCGTTAGCCTGCCGCCGCTGACCAGCAGCGTGCGCGCCCGCCGATGCAGGGCAGCCACAGGCTCGGCGCGATGGGTGACTAGTAGGACCGTGCGCTCGGCGGCGAGGGCGGCGATCGACGCGGCGACCTCGGCCGCGCACACCGGGTCCAGATGCGCCGCAGGCTCGTCGAGCAGCAGCAGTGGCGCGTCTCGCAGGAACAGCCTGGCGAGCGCGATCTGCTGGCGTTGCCCGGCGGACAGAGCCAGCCCGCGCTCGTCGAGCACGGTGCGGTAGCCGTCGGGGAGGCGGGTCACGAACCCGTCCGCGCCGGCCAGGACCGCGGCCCGTTCGATCGCGGCCATCGGCGCCTTGGGTCGGCCGAGCGCGATGTTGTCAGCGACCGACCACGGGAACAGCCACGGGCGCTGCGGCAGCCAGCCGATCTGGCGGCGCCACGGGTCGGCGGGCACGGCCGCGAGGTCGGTCCCGCTGACGTCCACCCGGCCGGCCACCGGCTCGAGGAACTTCAGCAGCAGGGCGAGCAAGCTCGACTTGCCTGCCCCGTTCGGGCCGGTGAGGAGGAGCAGCTCGCCGGGGCGGATGGTCAGGTCGGCTCCCGTGATGACCGGCTGCTCACGGCCGGGGTAGCCGACAGTGACTCCGTTCAAGCTCAAGACCTGCGATCGCAGATCGGGCCGCGGGCTGTGGGTGGTGGCGGCTGCGGTGCGCTCCGGCCCGTGTTGCCTGCCAGCGGCGGCGGCTGCGGTACCTTCGGGTGCGGGCGTGTCGAGGATCGCGAACACCCGGGCGGCCGCGGCCGTCCCGTCGGCGCTCGCGTGAAAGGCCGCGCTGGCATTGCGAAGCGGCAGGTACGCCTCGGGAGTCAGCAGGAGCACAAACAGCGCGGTCGGGTAGCCGATGTGACCGTACAAGAGGCGCAGTCCGGTCTCCACGGCGACAAGCGCGGTCGCCAGGGCCGCGGACAGCTCAAGCACCAGGGCGGACAAGAACGCCACGCGCAGCGTGGCCATGACGCTGGTCCGGTACTCGCCGGTGACCCGGGCGATGACCTGTTCCTGAGTCTTGGCGCGGCCGAACACCTTGAGGGTGGGCAGGCCCTGCACCACGTCGAGGAAGTGGCCGCTGAGCCTGGCCAGGAGCCGCCAGTTGCGGCTGGTCTGGGCCTTGACATGCCAGCCGACTAGCGCCGCGAGCAGCGGGATGACGGGCAGGGTGACGGCGATAATGACCCCGGAAAGCCAATCCGCCCAGGTCACTGCCACCAGGACGGCGACCGGGACGGCCATGGCGAGCATCGCCTGCGGCAGTAGCCTGGCGAAGTAGGGATCAAGGGTGTCCAAGCCGCCCGTCGCCAGTGCGCTGATCTCGCCGGTCCGCCCGATGCGGATGCCGTCCCCGTGATGGTCGGCCGGTGGCCGGTCCGGGGCGCGCAGCCAAGAGGGTCCCAGGTCCATCACGTGCGCGAGCAACTGGTCGCGCAGCCGCTGTTTCAAGCAGGCTGCCGTGCGCAGCGCGGTGATCTCCCCGGTCTGCGCGGCAGCCGCCCGGACCAGCACCACAGCGAGCAGCCCGGCAAGCAGCCAGACCAGCGCGGAGCGCCTGGCGGGCTGGTCGGCGCCGGCCAGGATCCGCGCGAGCAAGCCGGCCTGAGCCGGGATCATCCCGGTCAGCACCAGGCCCGCCAGCACCGTCACGATCAGGTTGCCGCGCGCCGGGCCCTGCCAGGCAGCAGCCAGCAGCCTGTGGGTGGCCGAGCCTGGCCTGGGCACGGGGGTTCTGCCCCGGTCAGCGGCTGGGTTGCGGCGGTTCGCGCGGTGCGGCTGACGGCGGAGTGGGCGGCACGAACTGCTCGTAGATGTCTCGCACCGGACCCACCTCGCGGGATGTGATCGCGCGTTCTCGCCTGACGTCCCTGGTGAACGCGACCGACCAGGTCAGCAGCGCGCCGAACCTGTTGCGGTACCCGGTGAGGAACGCGATATGGATGAAGAGCCAGAACCACCAGCCGATGAACCCGGACAGATGCAGCGGCCCGGCGGACACTACCGCCTTTCCGCGGCAGATGTAGGCCGCCGAGCCCAGGTCGTGGTACTTGAATGGCTTGCGTGCGCCGGGATCGCCCTTGACCTCGCGTTTGATCTGGCGAGCTGACTGCAGGCCGCTCTGCATCGCGACCTCGGCGACGCCCGGCAGCTTGTTCAGGCTCATCATGTCACCTGCGACGAAGATCTCCGGGTGCCCGGGGATCGTCAGGTCGTCTTGCACCTCGATCCGCCCGGCCCGGTCCTGGCTCGCGCCGGTAGCCTTGGCCAGGGCGGTAGCCAGCGGCGGCGCGGCGACGCCGGCGGTCCACAGTACGGTCCCGGCGTCGAAGCCGGATTCGCCGCCATCTGCGTTCTTGACCGTTATGTGGCCGAGCTCAATGTTGGTCACGATCGAGCCCATGTGCAGTTCGACGCCGAGCTTGCGGAGTCTTTCCGCCGCCCGCCCGGCCAGCTTGTCGCCGAACACGGCGAGCGGTTCCGAGCCGCCGTCGAACAGCAGCACCCGGCAGTCTTCCGGGCGCACCCGCCGGTACTCGCTGCGCAGCGTCTTGGTGGCGAGCTCACGGATCTGGCCGGCCAGCTCCACGCCCGTCGGGCCGGCGCCGACCAGTGCGAACGTCAGCCACCGCTCTCGCTCTGCAGGGTCGTCCAGGGTTTCGGCGAGCTCGAACGCCCCGAACACCCGGCGCCTGATTCTCAGCGCGTCCGAGATGTTCTTCATGCCCGGCGCCCAGGTGGCGAATTCGTCGTGACCGAAGTAGGACTGCACCAGCCCGGCGGCGACGATGAGGTAGTCATAACCGACGGTGAACCGGTCACCGCCTGGTCGCTGGCAGATCACCGTGCGGCCATCGGTATCGATGTCGACCACGCGGGCCATCAGGACCTCGGTGTTCGCGTGCTTGCGTAGTAGGCGCCGCAGCGGGGTGCAGATCTGGCCCGTGGACAAGATGCCCGTGGCGCACTGATAGAGCAGCGGCTGGAACGTGTGGTGCTCGCTCTGGTCGATGAGGGTCACCTCGACCGGCGCCCGGCGGAGCTCGCGGGCGGCGAACAACCCGGCGAAGCCGCCGCCCACGATCACCACGCGGGGCGGTACCCCCTGCTTGCCCTCCTGCTGGCCCGTTTCCCCCGTCATCTAAGGTCAGCCTTCCGGGTCGTACCAGGTGTCGCCTTCGGCCAGCAGCGCGTCGGACTCCTTCGGTCCCCAGCTGCCCCGGGGGTAAGGCAGCACGGGCACCGCGTCACCGAGCACGGGATCGACGATCCGCCAGGCCGCTTCCACCGTGTCCTGCCGTGCGAACAGGTCACGCTGGCCGGCCAGTGCGGCGCCGATCAGCCGGTCGTAGGGCCGCATGTCCTCGGCGGGCTGCTCGGCGAACGACAGCGTCTCGGTCTGCGGGTTCCACCCGGCGCCCGGCTTCTTGCCCGCCAGCGTCATGCTCACGCGCGCCTCCGGGTTGATCCTGAAGCGCAGCGCGTTCTCGTAAGCTCCGCCGGGCCCGAGGCCGAACACGTCGTACGGCGGGCGGCGGAACCTGATCGTGATCTCGGTCGCGGTGACCGGCATGCACTTGCCCGCCCGGATCATGATCGGCACTCCGGCCCAGCGCCAGGAGTCCAGGCTGAGCCGGACGGCCACGAAGGTTTCCGTCGTGGACTTCGGATCCACGCCGGCCACCTCGTGGTACCCCTCGTACTGGCCGCGCACGGTGGTCTCGGGCGTCAGCTCGGACAGCGCGCCAATAGCCATTGACTTGGCGGTCCGCCACGTGTCTATGCCCATGCCGTCCGGCGGCGAGGCGACTACCGAGGCCAGCATCTGGAGCATGTGGTTCTGCAGCACGTCCTTGATCGCGCCGGTCTTGTCGTAGAACGCGCCGCGGTCGGACACGTCGAACGCCTCGGCCATGGTGATCTGGATGCTCTGCACGTGGTCTCGGTTGAGCAGCGGCTCGATCACCGAGTTGGCGAACCTGACGAAGAGCATGTTGCCCACCGGGTCCAGCCCGAGCCAGTGGTCGACCCGGTAGATGTCGTCCTCGGCGAAATGCTTGTGCATCGTGGCATTCAGCGCCTGCGCGCTGGCCAGGTCGTTGCCGAACGGCTTTTCGACCATGACCCGGGAGCCTTGGGCCAGCCCCGCAGCGGCGATGCCATCGGCGATCCGGCCGAACAGGAACGGCGGTACCTCCAGGTAGAACAGGACCTGCTTGCCGTTGCCGATCTGACTGGCCAACTGCTGGTAGGTGCCGCTGTCGCCAAGGTCGCCATCGATGTAACGGAGCAGGCCGATCATCTTTCTGGCGGCCCGGGTGTCCGGATCCAGGCTGTTCAGCTTGAGCGAGGCGACGGCGTAGTCGCGGAACTGGTCCAGGCCCCAGCCGCTCTTAGCGACGCCGATCACGGGGACGTCGAGCACACCCCGCTCGACTAGTCCCACCAGGGCTGGGAAGGTCTCCAGCTTCGCAAGATCCCCGGTGGCGCCGAAAATGACGAGCGCGCCTGCCGTGCGGGCCTTGGTGTCTGTAGTGGTCATCGAAGCTCCTTAATCGTCTACTCGCCAGAGTGTGCCCGGATGTCGGTCACGCTGATCCTGCGGCGGAACACGTAGTAGGTCCATGCCGTATACGCGAGCACGACCGGTAGGAAGATCGCGACGATGACCGTCATCACCTTCAGCGTGTACCCGGGCGAGGCCGTGTTGTGAATGGTCAGGTTGTAGGCGGAGCTGGTGCTCGAGATCATCACCCTGGGATAGAGCTCGGAGAAGATCGAGAGCACCGTCAAGGCCATCGCGACAGTGGTGGCCGCGAACGCCCAGCCCTGGCGGCCGTCATGAATGAGCCAGGCGCCCGCGAAGAGGGCGAGCACCGCGATGACCTCCACCGGGTTGGGCAGTACCCCCTTGCCCGCGATCGCGTGGGTCCAGATCACCCAGCCAAGCAGCACAATGCCGGCCACCGGTGCCCCACGGGTGGCCAGGTTCGCTCCCCTCACGCTCAGGTCGCCGACGCTCTTGAGCGCGATGAAGGTGGCGCCGTGCACGACGCAGATTGCGACTAGGGTGATCCCGGTGTACAGGCCGTACGGCTGGAGCAGGTTCCAGAACGAGCCGGTGTACTCCTGGCTGGCGTTGATTGGCAGGCCGTGCAGCAGGTCGCCGAGCGCCACGCCGATCAGCAGCGGAACCAGTACGCTCCCGCCGGTCAGCAGGCCGTCAAATGTCCGGCGCCATGACGCGGTGTCGCGTTTGCCCCGGTACTCGAACGAGATCCCTCGGGCGATCAGCGCGGCCAGCAGCAGCACCAAGGCCAGGTAGAAGCCGGAGAACATCGTCGCGTACCAGCCGGGGAAGGCGGCGAACATCGCCGCGGCCGCCACGATCAGCCAGACCTCATTGCCGTCCCAGAGCGGGCCGATCGTGTTGATGGCGGCGCGCCGCCCGGCGTCGTCCTGGCCGAGCACGCCGTGCAGCATGCCGACGCCCAGGTCGAATCCCTCGAGTACGAAGAACCCGGTCCAGACGACCGCGATGAGCAGGAACCAGAACTGCACGAGAGTCATCTGCGCTCCTAGTACAGCACGGAGGGGACGCGGACCTGTTGACCGGCCTCGGCGGTCCCTTCGGACGGCGCCGGTGCGAGCTCGCGGCGGCCGTAGCGGACCATGAGGACCGCGTCGAGCAGGGCGATAGCCGTATAGATGAGGCCGAAGCCGACCACGCTGATCCACAGGTCGGTGGTGGTAACCGACGGAGAGACCCCGTTCTTGGTGAGCATGATGCCCTGAACGACCCAGGGCTGCCTGCCGCTCTCGGTGAGCAGCCAGCCCGCCGTGTTGATCAGGAACGGCGCGATGACGAACCATGTGGCCAGGAACAGGAACCAGCGTGAGTTCGCGAGGCTTTTACGCCGCCACATCAGCCACAGTCCCCACAGCCCCAGCAGGAAGACCAGACTGGCGGTGTAGGCCATGACCCGCATCGCCCAGTACTGGACGAAGACATTGGGCACGTAATTGCCAGGGCCATACTTGGCCGAGTACTGGTTCTGCAGCGGCGTGAGCCCGACCACCTTGCCGTTCCAGGAGTTGGTCGCCAGGAGCGACAGCAGGTGCGGGATCTCAATGATCTGAGTCGGGGTGTGGTCGTTGTTGCCGCCGCCAATCTGGAACATCGAGAACGAGCAGGGCTGGCAGGTCTGCCATTGCGCCTCGGCAGCGGCGATCTTCATCGGCTGGTACCTGCCCTCGATGACGCCGAGCTCGGACCCGACGAGCATGTCCACAGCCAGCACCGGGACGAGCAGGCCGATCGACAGCCGAGCGGAGTGGCGGAAGATCTCCTTGCTGGCACTTCCCTTGCGGAGTTGCCAGGCCGAGACCGCGAGCATGACGACGCAACCGGTGACGATGGAGTCCAGGACGACGTGGGTGTATCCCCACAGGAAGACCGGGTTGGTCATGACCGCCCAGATGTCGTTGAGCTGGGGCTTGCCATGGACCATCTTGTAGCCGACCGGGTGCTGCATCCACGAGTTGGCCGCCAGGATGAACAAGGCCGAGAGCAAGGATCCGGCCGAGACCAGCCAGATCGTCGCCAAGTGCAGGCCGCGCGGGAGCTTGTCCCAGCCGAAGATCCACAATCCGAGGAAGGTGGACTCCAGGAAGAACGCGACCAGCCCCTCCATGGCCAGCGGGGCACCGAAGATGTTGCCCACCAGCCGGGAGTAGGCCGACCAGCTCATCCCGAACTGGAACTCCTGCACCAGGCCGGTAACCACGCCGACGGCGATGTTGATTACCAGCAGGACGCCGAAGAACCTGACCAGCCGTAGGTATTCTGGCTTGCCGTTGCGGTACCAGGCTGTCTGCAGCAATGCGGTGAGGAACGCGAGACCGATCGTGACGGGCACGAAGAAGAAGTGGTTAATCGACGTCGCCGCGAACTGCCAGCGTGCAAGGTCGAGCTTGTCCATGCGGCTCCCCCCGTGGCCGTGGCAGGACGTGCCCTCCGGAGCGGGACCTTACCCCGTTCCCGCGGCGACTATCCCACGTGGTCGCCTACGGTGCGTGTCGGGTGACGCTGAGTGGGCATGGACTGGTCCATGACCGAGCACTACGACGTGATCATCATCGGCAGCGGCGCCGGCGGCGGCACGCTGGCCCACACAGTGGCGCCAACCGGCAAGAGGATCCTGATCCTCGAGCGCGGCGACTTCCTCCCGCGGGAGATGGGCAACTGGGACCCGAATACGGTCTTCGTCGACGGCCGCTACATGTCCCCGGATACGTGGTACGACTCAGCCGGCAAGGCGTTCCAGCCGCAGGTGCACTACTTCGTGGGCGGGGCTACCAAGCTGTACGGCGCGGCGCTCTACCGGCTGCGGCCGGCCGACTTCGAACAGATCCGATTCTCCGACGGGGTATCCCCGGCCTGGCCGGTCAGCTATGCCGACATGGAGCCGTACTACACCAGGGCCGAATGGCTGTACCAGGTGCATGGCGAGCACGGCGAGGACCCGAGCGAGGGCCCGGTATCGAAGCAGTACCCGCACCCGCCGGTCTCTCATGAGCCCCGGGTGCAGGAGATCAGCGACGACCTAGCGAAGGGCGGGTACCATCCGTTCCACGCGCCGTGCGGGATCATGCTGGACGAGGCGCGCCGCCCGGCGAGCACGTGCATCCGCTGCGCCTGGTGTGACGGCTACCCCTGCTTGGTCCATGCCAAGGCGGACGCCGAGGTCATCGCGGTCCGGCCGCTGCTGAGCCTGCCCAACGTCACCCTGCTCACCGGTGCCGAGGTAATCCGCCTGGACACGGACCCGTACGGCCACTCGGTCAGCAACGTGGTGGTCAGCAGGGACGGCGAGATCGATGCCTATTCGGCCGACATCGTGGTGCTGGCTGCTGGCGCCGCGAATACAGCCAAGATCCTGCTCAGGTCGGTCATGGACAAGCACCCGTCGGGCCTGGCCAATGGCTCGGACCAGGTGGGGCGGAATTACATGTTCCACAACAGCAAAGCGGTGGCCGCGCTCGGCAAGGAACCCAACGAGACGGCCTTCCAGAAGACCCTCGGCGTGAACGACTTTTACCTTGCAAGCTCGGGTGATCGCGGGCCACTCGGCAACATCCAAATGCTCGGCAAGTCCAACGCTGGCGCGATGAAAGGCGAGGAGCCCCATCTGACCAAGCTCGCTCCACACTGGTCGCTGGACATGGCGGCCAAGCACGCGGTGGACTTCTGGCTGACCACCGAGGACCTGCCCAAGCCGGAGAACCGGGTGACTCTCGACGGCGACGGCAACGTCCACTTGGCGTACACGTACACGAACGAAGCCGAGACCGGAGCGCTGTATGAAGAGTTCAAGAAGGTCCTGAACACGATCGGGATGGCCGAGCACCACGTGCTGCACAAGAACTTCTACATGAAGATGGAGATCCCGATCGCCGGAGTGGCGCACCAGGCCGGGACCTGCCGGTTCGGCACCGATCCGGCGTCCTCGGTGTCCGACGTGAATTGCAAGGCGCATGAGCTCGACAACCTGTACTTTGCCGACGCGAGCATCTTCCCGAGCATCGGAGCAGTGAACCCGGGGCTCACGGTGATCGCGAACGCCATCAGGGTTGGCGACCACATCGCCGCACGTCTCGGCTGACCACGGCAGCGGCGCCCAGGTCCTCGGGGATGCTGGCGATCCGCCCAGGTCGGCAGACTGGAGGAACGAATGCCCACGAAGACGGAGTCTGGCACGAAGCGGCCGCCCTCGCCCGGCCCGGCCGCCTTCAACGGCCAGCACGAGCGCGGCCCCCGTCGGGCCGGAATCGACCTGCCGGTGCTCGGTCACGTCAGCTACCAGAGCGCCGGGTTCTTCGTTGGCCTCGGCGTCGCCGGGGTAGCCGGGGCCATCGACTGGCCAGTGGCCGCCGTCGTAGGGGCCGCTTACCTGCTAGCCCGGCGGTGAACCGGCGATGGCCACGACCACCACGCAAGCTCGGCGTACCGCCCCGCACCGGGCCGGACCCACGTCGCCCGGGACCGCGCGGCACGGGTTCGGCCCGCAAGCCAGCGCCGCTGCCACTCAGGCGGTGCAGCACAACACCCGGCGGGTCACGCTGCCTGACGGCTGGGGCACGGTGCAGGTGCCGTCCCCCGAGCGAATCGCGTTCTATGGCGGGATAGTCGCCCTAGGCCTGCTCGGCATCGTGGAGTGGCCGGTCGCGCTGGCGGTCGGGGTCGGGCACCTGCTGGCTGAAAGTCATCATCACAAGCTTCTTGCAGACTTTGGCAAGGCGCTCGAAGAGGCCTGACCCCGGCGCTGGAACGAGGTGTCGCGGATCGCCGAGTCCTTGCTCAGATAAGCGCGGGCCTGATCGAGCAGCGCACGGGCCTCGGCCGCGGCCGGGGACTCCGCTAGTGCGTACAGGGCTGGGGCCACGCGGTATCCCAGCCTTGGCAGGAGCAGCGACCCCGCGGTACCTGCCACCGCGCTGGTGGTCGCGATGCTCCAGCCGACGGGGCCCAGCGGGGTACAGCCGAAGAACTGGCTAAGCCCGGGCGTCTGCACGACGGCGACCAGCGCGCCGGTGCTGACCAAGCTCGCAGCCGCGACGGCTGGGCTGCGCCCGCCCACTAGCAAGGTCTGACCGAGTTCGGTGCCCACCAGCGCCGCCAGGCCTACGGTGCGCGCACGCGCTGCCCGTCCGGTGAGCCGCGCAACCAGCCACGCGCTGCTTGCCGCCGCGCCTGTCGCGATCGCGCGAACGGCGATCTCCTCGGTAAGCGCCAGACCAAGCGAGGCATCGGGACCCTCGGCCAGCAACGTGCGTGTGGTATCGGTCGGCGGGGTGCGTAGCGCTATTGTGACGGCCGGCGCCAGGTCCGTGAGGAGGTTGACGAGCAACAGTTGCCTGGCGGTCAGCGGCGAGGTACCGGTCAGCAAGGCCCCGAACAGGGTGAAGCCGATCTCGCCGATGTTCCCGCCGACCAGGATGCCGATCGCCTGGCGGACCGATCGCCACATCGCCCGGCCCTCGACGATGGCGGACAATATGGTTTCAAGCCGGTCGTCCGTGACGACCAGGTCGGCGGCTGAGCGCGCGGCGGCGGTCCCGCGCCTGCCGAGCGCGATGCCGACATCTGCCAGCCGGATCGCGGCCGCATCGTTCGCGCCGTCGCCGGTCATCGCGACAACGCGGCCTGATGCTTGGTAGGCCTGCACCACGCGGACCTTGTGCGCTGGGGTGCAGCGGGCGATCACGGTCGCGTTCGCGAGCACCGCTGTAAGCTCGCTGTCGCGCAGGCGGTCGAGCTCGGTACCGGTAACGACGGTGCCGCCGTTCAGGACGTCGAGCTGGGCCGCGATGGATGCCGCCGTCGCCGGATGATCACCTGTGATCATGACGATATGCAGGCCCGCCTCGCGAAGGTCGCGGATGGAAGCGCCCGCGGCGGCGCGAACCGGATCGCCATAGGCGACGAAGCCGGCGAAGGTTAGATCCGCCAGGTCGCCACCGAGCCGGTAACCGGCCGGGACCTCGTTCTCGCTCACGGCTAGAACGCGTTGGCCGCTCCCGGCGAGCGCGCCAAGCTCGGCAGCGAGCCTGGCCCGCTCGCGCGCACCGATCGGGCGGCCTCGCCACTGCGTGCATCGCGGCACGATGATCTCGGGTGCACCCTTGACCGACAGCAGCAGGCGGCCGTGCGTGCTCCCAAGGGTCGCGTGGTACCGACGACTCGGCTCGAACGGCAGAACCTCGGCCTGCCGCCAGCTGACAAAGCCGTGCGACCGGGTGATCTCCTCCCCTGCCGCGCAATCGGTGGTGGCGAGGTCGGTCATGTGCTCGGCAGCGCTGCGCCGGTCCGAGTGGGGGGTGGCGCGCAGCGCCGCGGCCAGCACCATTCGCTCCGAGCCGCCTAGTCGGCCGCGGCGGCGAGTTGCCGCGCCGTCGGAAACGGCCGATACCGCAAGTTGTCCTCTGGTGAGGGTTCCGGTCTTGTCAAAGCACAACACGTTGACCCGGCCCAGACCTTCGATCGTGCGTGGATTGCGCACCAGCGCGCCACGTCCCGCCAGCCTGCGCGCGGCAGCCAGTTGCGCCGCCGT
>Ga0126369_10002178_pt1 | contig 13847 bp, 15 predicted proteins | sample PanSoiMetaPlot_1_FD_109646 | JGI IMG/M metagenome (GOLD analysis project Ga0126369, IMG submission 109646) | Tropical forest soil microbial communities from Panama - MetaG Plot_1 | ecosystem: Environmental > Terrestrial > Soil > Tropical forest > Bulk soil | place: Panama | collected 2016-02-17 | reverse complement strand
GATCAATGCTCTGGGAGCCTTGGTCTTACCGTTTGACTCCAGTTCCGTCTTGAGCATAAGCCTGCGGACCCTGTGGTTTGTTCGGCATTATATATCTCATGTCATGGAAAACCTAATTTGCAACCGTGTGGAATTTCATCTAGGATAATTTAGTTTTCATTTCGCTTTGATTCCATCCATCGTAGGAGGTTTTTAATCAATGGCAACGATGATCACCAGCGATTGCATCAACTGCGGCGCCTGCGAGCCTGAGTGTCCTAATAATGCGATCTCGCAAGGGGAGACCATTTTTGTCATCGATCCAAAGTTATGCACCGAGTGCGTCGGATTTCACGACTATGAAGCGTGTGCGGCCGTCTGCCCGGTGGACTGCTGCGTTACTGATCCAAACAATATCGAATCGGAGGAAGTTCTCATTGCCCGAGCTCGAGCGCTGCATCCCGAGACACCCATCGGCGACAATTTCGAGTCCCGTTTCCGCAAAGGCGATGGCAAGGCTGCGCCGGCAACCCCCAAAGCCGAGCCTGCGGCACAAGTCGCTTCCGCCGCAAACCAAGCAGCGGTTCAAACCGCGGCGACGGCAGCTCATGGGGAAGTGGCAAACACCGCCGGGTATGCCGAGCCCGAGGTTAATTTCGTCCCGCGGCCCGACATCGATGCCTGGGACATTCCGGTTCGGTGTTTTAAATGCAACGGAACACACGTCGAGCCAGTGCGAAATTTTATGATCGGCAACGTTATCTTCTGCCCCCACTGCAACAAATCGATGGTGGTTCGGGACAACTTGAACTTTCATATTCGCAGCCTCTTAAAAGACTCCTACGATAAGTGGGAGCGGGAACAAAGCGAATTCGTGGTTGGCAGGGAGAAGGGGCTTGCGGAGTTTATCGACAAGCGAGCCAACGAGTCGCAAGCTTTCGAATCCCATCAACGGCGGGAACTAGAAAAAATACGCCAGCAACTAGAAGCCATCGGCGAAACCTACGACGCCCCCGGCAAGCCTCTCAAAAAGGGATTCCGTTTCGGATTTGGGTGAACCCCATCTCGAATGCTTACTGCTTGGCTTCACCTCATCGCGCTCATCGTTTACCTGGGCGCCATCGGTGGTCTTTGGCTGCTGTTGCTCCCGTCCCTCGCCGTCATCGACAAACACGAGACTAAAGTGGCCTTCCTTGCGCGCGGGCTCAAGTTTTATAACCCAGTGCAAGTCGGAGCGTTGGGGATTTTGCTTTTCACCGGCGCTTTTCAATTGACCGAGCTAAAGGCTATTTACCGCGAGGCGTTCCTCAAACAGCTCGGCTACGACCTGAGTATGAAACTGGTCTTCGCGTTTCTTCTCGTCATCTTCAGCGTCTATCAAGCCATGGGAATCGGCCACCGGTTCGTGAAGCGTCATGAAGGGGGCGAGTCTGTCACTGCCCAGGAACTCGACTCCGTTATCCGCCGGTTGCGAAGTTCCAACTGGTGTATTTTGTTCTTCGCGCTTATTACGCTCTGGTTCGGGTTTCACCTACGTTCTTAGCCACTCTCTGAGTCTCGCGACGGTCAGCCCCGCGAGTGGCTCTGGCGCCCTGTAGGCGAAGGATGATATGAACGAGCACCACGGTAAAATATTTCGGAGGAAACGCTCATGGCAAACGCACATCTGAGAATCATTTACCGCTCCAATTCGCACGCGCCGTTTTGGGTCGTCGCGGGTAAGAGCGGGGTATGGGAAAAAAACGGGCTGGACGTGGACACATCGCCACAGTTGGTGCGCGAGAAGGCGGTGGAAGCACTGAAAAGCAAACACGTGGACTTAATCTCGGGAAACCATCACAACCTCTATGTGAGAAACGCGAAAAACGGGGAGGATTTTGTGCACCTCGCCCAGGCGGCAAATAATTGGACCGAGAATAAACTCGTCGTCCCCTCGAAGATACGATCGGTGCAGGAATTAAGGGGGAAAACCATCGTCGCCGATAAGTTGAGTTCTCACGCGGGCCTGAACATTTGGCTGTTTCTGCGCCAGGAGGGGTTGGATGTGGATCGGGGAGATGTAAAACTCGTTGAACAACGCGGCTCCTCGTCCGAGGATCGCTGGAGAGGGGTGTTGGACGGCGAGTACGACGGAACCTTCGTCGCCATCCCCCATGATGCGCGCGCGGCGAAGGCCGGAGCTCATGTTATTTCCGTGCGCCAGATGCCCATGATCCGCGGCGTCACTCTGACCACGACGATGAGCTTCGTAAAAAGTCATGAGGAAGAGATCCGGCGACTGTTGAGAGGCTTTGTCGACGCGGTCCATTTTTTTCTCACACGGAAAGCCGAGACGCTGGAAATCTTGCGCGAGCATGCGACTCCGATTCTGCATCTCCAGTCGGATGCTGAGGTCGATGCGATTTACGATGAATGGGCGCAGTCGCTGCAGCGCAAACCCTACCCTTCCCCTGAGGCGATAGCCAACGTTTTTCAGCTTGCCCTAAGGCGCGATCCGGAAGTCCAAGGGTTCAATCCCTTGGCCCTGTGGGACACCCACTATCTTCGCGAGCTCGACGATAGCGGTTATATTGACAAGTTATAGCAGTAAAGAAAAAGAGGCGGGATCGTTGGACCCCGCCTCTTTTTCTTCGGTGCGTTAAAAGATGGCTAGCGCTGGCTCAAAGATTGTGACGGCTGCTGCTCGGACCGCTGAGAGCTGCGCGGTTCCGCTTGTGGGGTGGCGCCAGCGGCGGCGGAAGTAATTGCGTCTCGATAGACCAGAATCTCAACTCGGCGGTTTTTCGCCCGTCCTTGCGCCGTGTTGTTTTCGGCCACCGGAGCGGTCTTGCCATAGGAAACCGTGACCACGCGGAGTGGATCCATCTTCTTTTGCGTAATCAGATAGCGGCTTACGGCATCTGCCCGTTTTTTGCCGAGCTCGTAATTATAGTCTTCCGATCCTGCGCTGTCGGTGTGACCGGCCACGAGAAACACCGTGGTTTCCATCCCGGATGGATCACCCTTGAGATCGCTTAAAAAGCCATCCAGTTCTTTTTTTGCTTCAGACGGAAGATTGTACGAGTTGAAACCGAAGTTAGCGCCGTCTTTCATATCGATCACGAAACGGCGCTCCAATCGCAGATTGGCAAGCGCGTTCAGCGCCTTATCAGTCTTGGCGTCAACTTGCCCGATGCGGCCATCAACTTGCCCAAGCTTCGTCTCGGTCCCGGTCATCCGGCCGCCCAGGCTGCCGACTTGACTCTCCGTTTGGTTCAGACGGGTCTCGGTTTGAGAAACCCGCCCTGATACCGGATCCACCTGTTCGCGCACCCAATCGCGCGTCGCCAAGCAACCCTGTACCAGGGCAAGCCCCGCGAACACCCCGAAGGTTAAGAAAAGTGACAATGTGCGGTTTATAGTTCGTATCATAAGACCTCCTTTTATTTGGCTAGGTTAGTTTTTCGTTACTCATAAGGCAGACAGACAGTGATATCGCTCGTTTCGCCCAACGGGTTAACCATGTGTACATGTCCTCTTAGGAACTCCACATGTTCTTTGATCACCTCCAATCTCGTTGGCGAAACAGCTCCCGGATCACAGCTTCCTTTCTCGCGCGAAGCGCCTTGCGGGTCAATGCCGGTTGCCGTTAACTCGAGCATTGCCCCGTTCTTCTTGATATAAATTCGCCTCGGGTGTTGCCCCACGGACTCGATAGCGTAGTTAGCCAAGTTTCGCACGACATGCCTGAAGCGCACCGAATCCGTTGCAATTTCCTGCGGTAAATCCGACGCATAATCGATTTGCAATTCGAACCCCGCGCTTTGCGCTTTTGTGCGGCATGACATCAACACATCCTCGACAAATGGAACTAACTCAAGATTGTCTGCGGCGATGCCGGTGTTGCTTTCGCGCAAGGGATTAGGGTCGATGAAGCTGTTGATCAGGTTTAGAATTTCCTGGCTCGTGGTTTCGATATTGGACAATTCGTGCCGTTCTTCCGCATTCAGCGACCGCTCCAGATCCTCGCGTAGGAGCACGCAGTCGCCCATAATGACGTTGAGTGAGTTTTTCAGTTCATGAGATAAAGTCGCTAACTGGCGCTGGTGGTTTTGCCTAGACCTCAGCTCTCTGATGGCCCAACTGAGGTCTCCTGCCAACAGTTGGAGGAGGAACAATTCGGAGCGCGAGAAATTTTTCGGCTGCATGTGGCCCAGCATGAAAAATCCTAGCGGTTGCCCGACGGTTGCTAAAAGCGGAGACACCACGACGCTTTTCAATCCAGAATCCTTACCGAGCTGTTTCCAGGTAACCGGCGCCCGCGAATTGGCAATTAGATCCAAGGCGTGCCGGACAAAATTCGCCGGCAAGTTTGACGCGCCATCTTCTGGCAGCGCAAGCTGCAAAATCTTCTCCCCTTCCACAAACAGCGCGACGAAACAAAAATCAACGCTAAAAAAACGTCGCGCGCGCGCTAGAAACTGCTTGAAAAACGTCTTTTCATCGGGGCTCTCTTGTGTCCAAATAAACGACCGCAGCAGATTCGCTCTTTCCCACAATCGGAGAAAAGCCTCCCAAGGGGCGTTCGGATCCGAAAACTGATCGGACATCCAACCCCTGTTGCGCCGCCCGCCTGCCGTTCCAAAGCGATCAGAAGGAATGGATAATTTCATAGAAAAGAGCGTCACTAAAACCTGCTGCCGCGTAGGCTGATACCTTCATCGCAAGGAGGAATTTCAACTTATTTTCATCCTCTCAGATCGGCACTATGGGGAACTCCCGAGTTTACTGTGTTGGCGCTCGTCCCCAGGGTGATTAACCCCAATAAATCGTCACCCGCAAAAGGCTTTTCGAGCAAAATGGCACCGAAGTCTTGTTCTTCTACTTGCAGAGCATCACGGAAGCGTTCCGCGCCGCCGCTTATATAGATGGTACGCACTGCGGGAGAGATGGCTCTGATACACCGTATCATTTTTATGCCGTTCAGTTCCGGCATCTGAATGTCGGTCACGACTAGTTCGGTCGGGTGAGATAAGTAGCGAGTGTAGCCCTCCAACCCGTTGTGAGCAGTCCAAACTTCAAGTCCTTTGGACTCCAGAAATTGCGCCATTACCCCTGTCAATAATTCGTCATCATCGACCATGAGTATGCTTGCCGGGCTATTCATTGTGCAGCCTGTGCTTTTCTGGATTTACGGTGAGCAAAGGTCATACCAAGGACTTCTTAGGCGAAAAGTGATCGTCATATGTGGGTTTTTACAGGGGTTTTCTGCCTTTAACAGTCTTAGCCTTGAAGGGATTTTCCTTCACACCTGGGGCTTTTTAGATTACCGAGTAGGGAAATCGGCAGGGGCGTGCCTGGGTAGCGCAAGGCCAGAGTAAAGCGGCAGATTTCAGATTGCGAATCGCAAATCGCAGTACGAGGAAGCAAAGAACGCTAGACTCCCTCGCCATCGACCGAGGAAGGTGATGCGGGGCGAACAGATCGTTTCGGAGCTATGAATCGCTTAGCTGGGTCGGCTTGGTTTTTTTGAAGTCCTCGACTTTAAGATCATGCTTCTTTAACAAGTCGTAAAGGTCGGCGCGATACTTTCCCGCCAGTTTCGCCGCCTGGCTGACATTACCTTCGGTCATCGAGAGCACCTGAACTAAATAGTCCCGTTCGAACGCGTCGCGCGCGTCTTTGAGCGGCTTTAAACGCTCCTCCAGATCTCCAGTTCTTGCTTGCGCGAGCACCTTTCCACCGTCTGCCAACGATGGTTTGGTCTGCAACACGTAGTCTTCGGTGATGACATCTTTCTGCGTCATCGCAACCGCGTATTCAATGCTGTTTTCCAACTCGCGCACATTTCCCGGCCAGTCGTGCAACATCATTTTTCTCAAGGCTTCCGGCGTGACGCCTTTTACTTCCTTTTTCATCTGTCGGCTGCATTTTTTCAAAAAATGCTCCACCAAGGCCACGATATCCTCTTTGCGTTCCCGCAACGGGGGCAGATAGATCGGGATAACGTGTATGCGGTAAAACAGGTCGTCTCGAAACAGCCCTTTCTTGACTTGCTCGGCAAGATCTTTGTTGGTGGCGATGATCACCCGCACATCGACTTCCATGGGCATCTCGCTGCCGACGGCATAGAACTGGCGCTCCTGCAAAACCCGCAGCAACTTCGACTGCGTCGAGAGCGGCATATCGCCAATCTCATCGAGGAACAGCGTCCCTCCATGTGCTTGCGTAAATAGCCCTCTGGTGCTTTTTACAGCTCCGGTAAAGGCTCCCTTTTCATGACCGAAAAGCTCGCTTTCAAGAAGCGTCTCGGGTAGAGCCGCGCAATTCAGCGCGACGAAGGCGTGGTTCTTTCGGTCGCTGGCGAGATGGATCGCCTTGGCGATGAGTTCTTTTCCCGTCCCGCTTTCTCCGTGAATATAGACAGTGGAGTCCAGTCTGGCGATGCGCGTGACGACGTCCAGGACGGCGCGCATCTTCGCGCTGCGGGCGATGATATTGGCAAAATCGTATTTTTCTTCGAGCAGATTTTTAAGCCTTTTGATCTCAGAGTTGAGTCGCCGGTGCTCGAGGGCCCGTTCGATCTGCAACAGCAAGTCTTGGGGTTCGAACGGTTTGGTCAGATAGCTGTAGGCGCCTTTGCGCATCGCTTCTACAGCGCTTTCAATAGTCCCATGCGCCGTCAGAATGATCGCGGGGATGTCCGGAGTGACGGCGTGCACTTCCTCCATCAGGGAAATCCCGTCCCCGTGAGTCAGCATCAAGTCAAGTAAACAAAGATCAACGGATTGTGACCTCACTGCGCCAATCGCGTCTTCTTCTCTCACGGTCGCCGTTACATCGTAACCGGCTGATTCAAGCCGCATCTTGACCAACTCAATCAGATTTGGATCATCATCTACTACTAGGATCTTGCCTGCCGTCATTGTTCCTATCTCGTCCTATCCCGTTTCTTTTCTTCGATTTCAATATCGACTTGCTTCAGCTTCTCCATGGCGTCCAATACGCCCACCCAGATTTTCGCCTGTTCGGTCAGCGGACTATCCGGATAGCTCTTTACGACTTGGTTAAAAAAACCAATCGCGCGCCGGTTATCCTTTTTGGGATTCTTGGGATTGACGTAGACCAACCCCATATTAAATAGCGCCTCGTCGCCGGGCGCTTGGTTTCCGGCTTGTTTCAACACTTTTTGACTCTCTCTGAGGGCGCCTTCGTAATCTCCTCGAGCCATCAACTGCTGCGCCACTTGCAACGATTCCTGAGCCTCCCGCCGTTCTCGGACTTCCGGCGGCTCAACGATGACTTCCGGCTTGGGAGGAGGCACGGGTGCGGGTGCCGGCGGCACCACGATATTCTCCGGCTCCACAGCGGGCGGCGGTTTCGGAGAAGGTTTTTCAAAAATCGTGCAGCCCGAGCCCAGCTCTAACAGGGCAAGACAAACACAAAGGTGCTGCCTTGTACGGGATGGTTTTCTGCCCATATCTGGCCACCATGAGAGGTGATGATGTGTTTCGCGATCGCTAGGCCAAGTCCGGTGCCGTTGGCCGAAAAAGCTCCCTCAACCGCCCCTTGATGAAATTTGTCGAAAATCGTTTTGAGATATTCAGGTGCGATACCCGGGCCCGTATCCCGAACCGAGACTTCCACTTTACCATCTAAGGATCGCACGGCAACCCTCACACACCCAGCCTTCGGAGTAAACTTCACGGCATTTCCAATTAAATTGCGCAGCGCCTGCAAAACCCTTTCGCGATCCATTCGCACGGTTGGCAATCCTGCGGCGACATCTGTTTCCAACTTTATTTCTTTTGCCTCGACTAGCGGTGTAATTTCAACCACGGCCTTGTTGATGAGCGGTGTCAAACTGCTCCTCTCAAAATTGTAGGTCATCATTCCAGCTTCCATTTTTGACAGGTCCAGCAGAGAGTTGACCAGGCTAATTAAGCGATGGCTTTCTTCGGCGACGATGGAGAGAAGCCTTTGTTGTTTGTCGCTGATTGCTCCTGCCACGCCTTCCAATAAAAGACCGGTTCCCTCTTTGATCGAAGTCAAAGGCGTACGGAGCTCATGGGACATGGAAGCAAAAAAGTCCGCTTTCATCTTTTCAAGCTCATTCAACTTTTGACACATGAGATTGAACGCCGCCGCCAATTCTCGAATCTCCGGGGGAGATGAGATGGCTAGGTTTCCGTCGATCTTTCCTTGAGCGATCTCACGGGTTTTGTTCTTCAAGATGGTGATCGGTTTGGTGATGCTGCGGGTTATGACAAAAGAAATGGCCAGAATAAAGATAAGCGACGCGGCCGTGATAATCCACGCTGCTTGGCGCGCTCTCGCGCCAGCATCCGCCAGGCTTCTGACTTTGTTGTAGGTATCCTGTTGAGTATCGGATTTTAACCGATCCAAGGCTTCCAAAATGCCGTCCACCGCCTTGCCTTTTTCGTTCTTGTACCAGGCTTGAGGATAATTTTGACGCGTCTTGAGTAGCGTCATTTCTTTGCTGAACAATTCTTGGTAGCGCTCGTGCTCTTGTTTGACTTGATTGAAAATAGCGGCCGCATGAGGGTCCGCCATGGCTCGGGCCGTATCGACATAGTGCTCAAAATCACCCTTGAATTTGACAAATTCGCGGTAGAGGGCGTCGTCTCTTGAAATTACAAACTTCCGTTCGTAGCGGATTTCTGACAAGAGGGTGTCGGAAAGTTTTTTTTCGTAATCTAAAACCGGATTGTCCGTTTTTAGGATCGACTGCGTAATTTCGTCGAACTGGCGCAGCTTCAAGAGCGCATAGAGACTGACCGCCATGACCAGAGTGAAGACAGCCAGGTAGCCAATTACCAGTCGAGAGAAGAGACTTAGGCGCACGTCGGATCACTCCTGCGCGGGGCGCTTATCCCATCTTGCGCTCCGCCGCGCGCAACTCGAGCGGCGCCTGTGGATCGGCGTCGGCGGAGAGAAGTTTCTGGCCGAACTGTTCCAGCCGCTTTTCACTATTTTGATAGCTTGATTGCACATGGCTCAAATGCTTGCCCAGCAACCCAAAATCCTCTCGGAATCTGGCGAAGTCGCCCTGCAAGCGGCTCAAATACTGAAGCACCTCCTTGGCGTGGTCTTCAATCTTCATACCCTTAAGCCCGAGAACGATGGCTTGCAAGTAGGCGTAAAAACTGTTGGGTGAGACGGGAATGACCCGTTTGCCCAGCGCATATTCGCTCAGGTTTTTTTCGTCCGGGGAGTCGTCATTGATAATCGTTTCATAGTAGACATTTTCGGCCGGAATATACATCAATGCAAAATCATAGGTGCCCTCGTCGGGCAAGATATACTTTGCCGCGATCATATCGACATGTTTCTTCACGTCGGACACAAACTGTCGCTTAGCTCGTCCCTTCTCATCGTCTGTGGCGGCCGCCAGGATCCGCTTGAAATTTTCCAGGGGAAATTTTGCATCCACCGGAACCAATGAGGTGCCAAGTCTGATCACGGCATCGACCTTCTCGCCGCTTCTAAAACCATGCTGCGTAGTGAAGTGGTGAGGAGGTAAGACCTGTCCCAATAGGTCTTCGAGGAAGAATTCGCCCAAACCGCCTCTTAATTTTGGTGCACCGAGAATTTCCTGGAGGGAGGCAATGTCTTTGCCGACCTCGTAGATTTTTCGATTCGCCTCTTCGAGCCCGCCTAGGCTTTTTTGCACATGGCCGACGACTCGTGCCGCATTATCGAGTCTTTCCCCCAGACTCTGCTGGGCCTTTTGCAAAACTTCGGCGTTTTCCTTCAAGCGCTCGTTGACGTGACCCAGCATTTGACTCAATTGTTGCTGAATCAGCTGGGTGCTCTGGTCCAGAACTTGAGCCAACTGCACGCGGAGTTGATCGATCTGTTGCTGCATGAGCAGCAGCGATGGATCCTCTCGCCTTTCTTGTACCAGCGATTTAACCCGGTAGAGCAGGAACCACACAACCAAGATCAGGGTAAGAAAAAAGATAACAATAAGAGATAGAAGATTTACGAAGTCCACGATGTCAGAGGTGAAAATTAGAGAAGCCTTAAAGCGTACTCGAGAATTTCGCTTAGCTTGCGAATCTGAGTCGCGCGGATGGATCGCTCTTCACGTGGCGCGGCGAAATAGTCGTCTAGACTTTTTTTCAAATTCCACTCTAGCAACTCCACGCATTGTTCCATGCTGATTTTCTCGGACCGGCGCCGGCGCGCCTGATGCAGTTCCTTGAGCTGGATGAGCTGACCCATAGGCAAAGTTAGCATGAGATGAGAGCGGCAAATTGTCAAGAGCGGTCCCGCGTTCTTTAACGGCAATGAACGTCGGCAACTACCCTGATCACCCAGCAAGGGCAAGAGGTAGAAACCGCTCGGCCACTTCTTCGAAAATTGGGTTTTCCGCTGGATTTAAAGGCGCGTCCGTGGGCTCTGTTTTGGATGCTCGGCAATACTTCTGGACACAGGGAATATATGCTAAAATTGTTGGGTTATGATGGCAACCGGATGGGGCATCGTTCTGCTATTCATCTTAGCCATCGGACCGAATCCGGCCCTGGCCACCGAGTTCTACCGTTGGGTGGATCAGAACGGGGTCATTCACTTCACCGATAACTTGCACAACATCCCCGATCAACAACGCACCAAAGTGGAGCGAATACAAGGCATCGAGAGTGCAAAAAACCAACCATCGCCGGCTTCTTCGCTGACCAAGGCCTCAGTCCCTTTTGAGAAGCAAGGGCAAGTTGTCATTGTCGAAGCCACCCTGAACAAAAGAACCGCGGCGAAATTTATTGTCGATACCGGCGCCAGCTATACGATGATTTCCAGCGCCACCGCCAAGGAATTGTCCATTGATGCCGGTCAAAACAATCAGACCGTGCCATTCCAGACGGCTAATGGTTTGATCCAAGCGCCTCTGATAAGCCTGCAATCCATTGCCGTTGGCGGCATGGAAATCAACAACCTTACTGCCGCCGTCCATGACGTTGTCCCGGACGGCAAAGTATCCGGACTTTTGGGACTCAATTTTCTGAGCAACTTCCGCATGGATATCGACACCCAGAACGGCTTCCTGCATCTGGAAAAGAAGTAGCTCCATCCGCGTTTTTCGTAACCCAATTCTTAGGCAAGAAAAGCAAAGGGCCGGAAGACAAGCTTCCGGCCCTTTGCTAATTATTTCCTTATGCAGTTTTACGAACAGCCGCTCACCGAGCCGCAATTCATGCATTCTCCAAGGTCTGGAACACAATGGAACCAGATCTATCAAGCCACAGCTTTCCCTAGAAGCGTCACTGTTTTGCTTACCGTTGAGTCCACTCTTTGGAGCTACTGGAATTCTGCCTTTGTTGTTGTTCCGGTAGCAAAGTGGTGGCAAGGAAACCGGCTCTTGCTACAGTCACACTAGTTGCGAGCAGAAAAAGTCACACGCTGCAACGCCAACTTCCAAGTCTCTGCTACGGCCTGCTACCAACCCGGATTGTCGACATTCGGGTCGAGCAACACAACATTACGGGTGCATCGTCGCGGTTGTTATCGGCGTGGTCGTTGTCAGGCACCCTGGGAGGGGGTTTCCTCCGCTTGCATATATGAACCGGGCCGCTCCATGAGGTAAAAGAGGGGGCGGCGCAAAATTTACACGCGAGGCGAGCACAGGACGACTAATGTTAGACACAAACGCGGCAACAAACCCTAATAAAGCCTTTCGGCTAAAAACTTCATCCTGATTAGTCTCCGCCAATGCGCTGCTATGCATTCAAGGCGCGGCCGGTCAGGCAGGTAATCAACGTCTTGTCTCATTTTCGGTGCCGGTCCAGTATCCCGGCTCTAAAATTTCCACCCCGTATCCACCGTCTACCCACTGGGGCTGAACGTACCTGCGCGTTTTGGCCGGTTTTTCGGGTTCTGCGGTTGGTGGAGGCGAAGACTGTTTAACCGTAACTTCCACTCCAACAGATTCGTCTTCACCGAAAAATCCGCGACGGTGAAAACCGGCGGAATTCGATCCGCCGAAAACGGCCATGTTGTTTCTATCGGAACCACCTAAAGCAACGCAGGGTAGAACCAAACTGGCAAGAGAAATCAACGCCACTATCGCGGCAAACCCCTTCTTTTTTTGTTTCTTATAAGTTGTCAACTCGCTTATCTCCTCTCGCCCAAGCATTCTAATCACGTGGTCCCTGCTCCGTTGAAACTCAGGGCAATCCGGATGCCAAGCGGTGAATTGCGGTCCGAATGGGCTAATGCGCGGAAAAATCAAAGATTTGAAAATGTCTTAAAGCGAGACCAAGTAAACGTTGGATGTAGCGGTGTAAACAAAAGGAACCGTTGACTACTCACAGATCGCGGCATCGCCGAGTTAGCTTGTCTTCGATGGTAGCTTCGCAGCAAGCCTCTCCGCGTCGCCATCGAGAAATTTACTCACCAGCCAGCGGAAAATAAGTCCATAATCGACTTGGCCATAGGAAAGGGCAGTTTTTAGGGTCTCGAGTTAAATAGTTAGTTTCTTCCGTGAGCTGCCTGTCGCCTCGAGATAAGGTAGCCTTCTCGATTCCAGACTTGATAATCATCTAGACGGGTTGTCCGAGAGGCAGTACGGTTGGCGGAATAAGCCAACCTCAAACTACTCAAAGGAGGAGACCAGATGAAATTGTATGGAGCCATTGACCTGCACTCCAACAATAATGTGACGGTGTTGACAGACGAGACAGATAAAGTCGTCTATCAGAAACGTCTGACCAATCACCTGCCATTGATCCTCGAGCAGCTCTCACCCTACGCATCAACGATTGAGGGGATCGTCGTGGAATCGACCTACAACTGGTACTGGCTGGTCGATGGCTTGATGGACAAGGGCCACCGGGTGCATCTGGCCAACACCGCAGCAATCCAACAGTACGAGGGACTGAAGTACACTGACGACGACTCTGATGCGCGCTGGCTGGCGCACCTTTTCAGACTGGGAGTGTTACCCGAGGGCTACATCTATCCCAAGGAGAGCGGGCAGTCAGGGATCTTCTGCGGAAGCGAAGCCAGTTAGTTCGGCAGAAGACAGCCAGCATCTTGAGCATCCAAAATCTCTACTCCCGAAACACAGGACAATCGATCAGCGCCAATCGGATCAAGCAGCTGACGGGCGGAGAGGTGGAGAGTCAGTTTGCGAGCTCAGATCTGGCTTTGGCAGTGAAAGCGAATCTGACGATCATGCTAGCACTCGAAACCGAGATCGCAGGTTTGGAACGGGCCGTGAAAGATCGAATCGGACTGAAGCCGGCGTATCGATGTTTGCTCACGGTGAGCGGGATCGGAAAAATTCTGGCGCTGACGATCATGCTAGAGACCGGCGACATCAGGAGGTTTCCAAAGGTAGGAAACTTTGCCTCATACTGCCGGTGTGTGGGAAGTGAAAAGCTTTCGAACGGCAAGCGCAAAGGAACCGGCAACACGAAAAACGGGAACAAGTATCTCTCCTGGGCGTTTGTGGAAGCGGCGAATTTTGCGATTCGCTACGAGCCGCTCATCGCTCGTTATTATCAGAGAAAGAAAGCCAAGACGCACCGGGTGGTGGCGATCAAGGCGGTGGCCCACAAGCTGGCGCGGGCTTGTTACTATGTAATTCGCGACGAAGTGCCGTTTGATGTGAATCGCGCCTTCGCTTAGAGACGGTTTTTTCGGTTGGGATGGGACAGTGAGTTCGTTTAGGGGTTGGCTTATAACCACAAGATTTGATTCGGCCGCTGTTCCATCCCTTTTAAGACATAGACAATTCGGTGGTGCTGTGATTCGATGGACGCCCACGCCGTGAGCCACATTGGGGTTGGCCACCCGAAAGGGAGAGCCACTGGATCTGTGATCCTAAACCTTGGACACGGCGTGGTACCGACAGTTTTCTGGGG
>Ga0126369_10002177_pt1 | contig 13847 bp, 16 predicted proteins | sample PanSoiMetaPlot_1_FD_109646 | JGI IMG/M metagenome (GOLD analysis project Ga0126369, IMG submission 109646) | Tropical forest soil microbial communities from Panama - MetaG Plot_1 | ecosystem: Environmental > Terrestrial > Soil > Tropical forest > Bulk soil | place: Panama | collected 2016-02-17 | reverse complement strand
GCGTAATGCTTTTACCGGTCTGTGGGCTGTCAGCGATGCCCAGGGATCCGCAGGAGCCGCCGAGCGGAATGTTGCCGCCGACTCTTCCTTCGGTGGACATCATCAGACGAGAAAGTATCGACACAAGAGCGATGCGGACGCTGATAGAAGAGTTGGTCAGCTGTGGAACTCGGCTGTCGCTTTCTTCCTGGACTGATCCGAAGCGGGGGGTGGGGTGTGGGCGAGACAAAATCGTGGCTCGCTTTCGGGAGATTGCTAAAAACTCCAATGGAAGGCTGCAAGTGGTGGTCGACAAATTCGAGGCCACCGCGCCGCGGACTGCAGGCAAAGCGGTGCCGCTGGAGAACGTGTACGCCATTCTTCCGGGTAAGGACGAGAAGCTCGCTAAGACGGTGTTTGTTGTTTCCGGACACTTCGATTCGCGTCCTTCGGACCCAATGGATCCAAAGGCGGATGCTCCGGGAGCCGACGATGATGCCTCCGGGGTGGCCGTGAGTGTGGAATGTGCACGGCTGTTAAGCCAGCAGGGACCGTATGAAGCTGGAAGGTACCGGGCAACGCTATTGTTTGCGGCGGTCTCCGGAGAGGAACAGGGTTTGTTAGGAGGCACACGTCTTTTCGAGTGGCTCAAGCAGAAGGGCTACACGATTGGAGGCATGCTGGACGACGACATTGTGGGAACGGATCCTGCGCCGGACGGACTGCATCGGGTGCGGCTTTTTTCGGGAAATGGCGAAGTCGATGACGCCGATTCGCCCTCGCGCGAGTTGGCGAGGGCCATCGAAGAGATCGATGGGCGAACGGTGATTCGGATGATCTTTCGGGCCGACCGCTTTGGCCGAGGAGGCGATCATTACCCCTTCTACAAGGCGGGATTGCCTGCAGTGCGGTTCACTGAGCCGCTAGAGAATTACAATCACCAGCATCAGACGCCTCGCACCGAGAACGGAGTGGAATACGGCGATAGCATGAAATATCTGAATTTCGAATTCATGAGCAATGTCGCTATGTATAACGCAAAGGCCCTGCGGCAATTGGCGCTCGCGCCGTCGCCACCCACAAAAGTGACATTGGCGGGAGCGGTGACCCCGGATGCAAAGGTCAGCTGGCTCGCAGAGGATGATCGCGATCGGGCAGGATTCGAGATTTTGTGGCGGGAAACAACGGAGCCGCGGTGGGAGGTGTACGCTTTCGCCGCTTCGCCAGGAGAGACCGTGCTCAAAGGGGTGTCCACTGACAATCATTTTTTTGCGGTGCGGTCCATTGGGAAAAATGATGCACGCTCGATTGCCGTTCCCACCGAGATCGTGAGTCGCCCAGCGCCAGGCACGAAATGACTCATCACCGACACGAGTCGGGGTTCGCCGTAGGCGAGAGATGCCTACTGCAGAAAAGCAAGGGGAACCGAACGACCCAGCATCAGTTCGTATGGAGCCAAGGCCCCGGTGACATCTGCTCTTCCATCACAGGCTGAGTGAAAGGTGAAAAAGAGCCATCCGCCTCCGAGTGTGCCGACCTGCTGGACCGCGGCGATCCCCTCGTTGGGATTCCTCCGGCATCCGGAGTGGAAAACCGCGGCTCCCACGGCCACCTGCGTGACGTTAGCGGCCGTAAGCGCCCCGCTCGCTGCGAAAAATGATTGGTCGCCGCCGCTAACGGTGATGACATCATCGCTGGGGTCAGGTGTTCCCAGCGTGTCCACATCCACGGCCCAAGCGATCTGCTGAAGCCCTGCGATCGTCGTTTGGGAATCTGTCGTGAACGACACGTCTTGCTGCAGATACGCGATGATGAGCCGCGACTGTTGTGGCACGACGGTCATCGACGCGATCTTCTGCACCAGGAGGCCCTGGTTGGCCGCGGTGAAATCCGCGAGGAATGTGGCAAGTTGTGGCGTCCAAACACCGGTAACGACGATCGTACCGTTTGTCTGGTTTCCGAAGGGAGAGGGGCATCCGGGGCCGAGGTGGATGTCGACTCTAGACGCATTGGCCTGGGGAATCACGGAGGCACAAGGGGAGCTACGGCCGCCCAAAGCGGACATAGCCACGGTGGCACTGAAAGCTGCCGGGACCGCTGCGCCCAACGTGCTTTCAAGCGGGTGAACGATGACGTGCGAGTCTGGCGGCTTACATCCGAGCAAGGCCAGCGCACTGAGCAAGCAATAAAATGGTCGCATGCGTTACTAGCTCGAGTTTAGCCCTCTCGCCTTCTATCGGTAAGGCGCATGACGCATCCCGGTGTGGACATCCAGCGTCCTCGCGGCAGCAGACTACCCACTGAAGCGCAATGAATCCCGCGTTCTCGGTAATTTCGACCCAGGGAAAGCACTGACCTACCCTCGGGACGATGGGCGCGTCCGACCCCTGTACCCGGACGAATGAGCCCCATTCGCTGTGGCTTGCAATCAGTTGCTAAAGTCAATTATATTTAATTGACTAGAGCAAGCTTCTAGAGTTGCGGGTCTATGAGATGGGCGACATCGGTTTCGACCAGCGCATCGCAGCGGTTCGGCACTTCAATCGGTTCTACACGCAGAGGATTGGCGTGCTGAATGATGGGCTACTGGGCAGCCCGTATTCCCTGACTGAGGTCCGCATTCTCTATGAGCTCGCACACCGCGACAAACCCACGGCGAGCGAGTTGGCCAAGCAGTTGGGGTTGGACGCCGGGTATTTGAGCCGCACCTTGAGCGCCTTCAAAGAGCGCGGACTGATTCGGAAGGCTCCCTCGAAGGAGGACGGGCGGCGAAGTTTTCTCTTTCTTACCGGGCGAGGGAAGGCCGCTTTCGCGCCACTCAATGCCAAGTCGCAGCAGGAAATTGGTGTGATGCTCGGCAAGTTGTCCGCGGCGGATCAGCAGCGCCTCGTCGAAGCGCTGCACGCGGTTGAGGAATTGCTCGGCGCAGAGCGTGAGCAAAGTCCTCCGTTCGTGCTCCGCGCTCAGCAACCCGGCGAACTAGGCTGGGTGGTCGCGCGCCACGGCGTGCTCTACGCACAAGAGTATGGTTGGGATGAGCATTTCGAAGGGCTGGTCGCGAGCATCGTTTCCCAATTCATCAAGCGGTATGACGCCAAGAGCGAGCGCTGCTGGATTGCAGAGAGGGGCGGGGAGAACGTGGGCTGCGTCTTCCTCGTCAAGAAGGCCAAGACAGTGGCTCAGCTTCGGCTCTTGCTGGTAGAGCCGAGCGCGCGCGGGCTCGGCATTGGGTCGCACCTAGTGGCCGAGTGCATCCGCTTCGCCCGGCAGGCTGGGTACCGCAAGGTCGAGCTGTGGACCAACAGCGTCCTCAAGGCCGCCCGTCGCATCTACGAAAGGGCTGGTTTCTGCCTGGTGCGCGAGAATCCCCACCACAGCTTTGGCCATGACCTTGTCGGGCAAACGTGGGAGCTGATGCTTTGAGTCCGCAACCGTTCTATGCATGTGGTCATTCTGGGCGTGAGCTTCAACGTCTCGAGGACCAAGGAGCCTATTTCAGAGGGATCACGCGCTCTTTTTTGCAAACCGCAGGTATCACTCGAGGCATGCAGGTCCTCGACATCGGCTGCGGTACCGGAGATGTCACTTTTCTGCTCGCCGAATTGGTCGGTCCGACGGGCTCGGTGTTGGGAATCGATCGAGCGCCCGAGGCCATTGCTGCAGCTGCTGCCCATGCCACCTCACGTGGGATTGATCACGTTGCTTTTGAGTTGGGAGAAGTCGAGAGGCTAGCACCCAGGCCGATGGACGCAGTCGTCGGACGCTTCGTCCTCATGCACCAGGCCAGCCCAGCCCGCACGCTGCGCGCGGCCGCCGCAAGTGCCGTTCGCGGCGGACTGCTCGCCGTTCTCGAATCAGACATCAGTGCCTCGGTTGCTAGAGTCCACTCGCGTCCGCATTCGCCCACCTACGATCGCATCAATGTTTGGCTCGCGAAGGTGATTAATGCGGCTGGGACGCATCCCGACATGGGGCTTCGACTTCGCCAAACCTTTGTCGATGCCGGTCTGCCACCGCCCACGCTCTGGCTTCAAGCGCGTGTTGAAGGAGGACGCGACGCAGAGATCTACCATTACATCAGCGAGTCCATTCGAAGCATGCTGCCGACAGCTGAGCGCCTGGGTATCGCCCCTCTGTCGCCGGTGGACCTAGACGAGTTGGAGCGGCAGCTAAGGGACGAAGTGATTGCGAGTGGCGGCGTGCTTACGTCGCCTCTCGTGGTGGGAGCGTGGTGCCGGCTCCCGCAGCGCAGTGCACACGATGATCCGCTCGAGGCGATGAAGTAAATGCCATTCTGCACGAGCTTCTTTGGGGAGCCCCTTGACGGCGAATTCCTTTAGCCAGAAGCGGCGCGAGGCGGTCACGATTCGCCAGGCGACGGAGCGCGACGCCGTTGGCGTGCTCGATTGTCTTAGGGCCGCTTTTGCCCCCTTTGAGACCGCCTACACGCCCGAAGCCTTCAAAGATACCGTCCTTGGGCCCGAGCTGCTTCGCAAGCGGATGGAGAGGATGTCCGTGTTGGTCGCCACGAACCATGAGGGGACGATTGTGGGCACGATCGCCAGTGCCGTGGTTGGCGATGGGGAGGGCCACCTCCGAGGGATGGCCGTGAGCCCTCACTGGCATGGGCGCGGCGTCGCCGAGCAGCTTCTTGCCGCTGCCGAATCGGAGCTGCGCAACAGAGGGTGCTCTCGCGTTACTCTCACTACGACGGCACCGCTGAAGCGGGCGATGCGCTTCTACGAAAAGAATGGCTTTCGTTTGTCGGGGAAGACAGCCGATTTCTTCGGAATGCCCCTCTTCGAGCACGTTAAGATCCTTCAATGACTCCCGTAGGGTGGAACGTGAGCGGAACTCGGCGATGGTTTCTGCTGCGCGGTATCGGCGTTCCGGTGATGGCATTCGCAGTGGAAGCGTGTGCGCGCATTTCACAGAGGCCCAAGGCCCAATCCGCGCCTTTGTGCGGGCTCGGCGACGAGGAACGCTTGGTGCTTCGCTCGGCCGTCGACGAGCTCATTCCCGCTGGCGAGGGCATGCCGGCCGCCAGCGAGGTCGGGTCGCTCGAGTATTTGGAGCAGCTGATACGCGACCACTCTGAGGTACGCGGCGAGTTCGAAACGGCGCTCACGCGCCTCGCGACTGTGAGCCGTGATGGCTTAGCTACCCCATTTACGGGCCTGTCGCACCCACAGCGCGTTCACGCGTTGTCGGAAATGGAGCAGCGAGCGCCGCGGGAATTCACAATTCTGAGGGACTACACCTACGAGGCCTATTACACACGCCCTCAAGTCTGGCGGCTGATTGGCTATGACGGACATTCGACGCAAGACGAGCGTTGGAACGACGATGCGCTTCTAGCCCCGGTCCGCCTGATGCCGAGGCTCTATCGTCAGGTGACTTAATCGTGATCGATCGCGCCGATGTCCTTGTGATCGGTTCCGGTGCCGCCGGGGCGGCGCTGGCGAAGCGCCTGGCCGACCTCGGCGCGCACGTGGTCTGTTTCGAGCAGGGCGATTGGATGAAGCCCAGCGATTTCCCGACCGGCCCAGACGAGGAGGCTCAGCTCCGGCGCCGCTTGCACAGCTTCAGCCCCAACGTTCGGCAACTCCCGCAGGACTATCCCGTTTCCACAGCCGGCGCCGATTCTCCGGACGTCGAGATGTTCAACGCTGTCGGTGGGAGTACGCTTCATTGGAACTGCGGATTCGCACGGCTTCATCCGTCCGACTTCCGCGTGCGCACGCTCGATGGGGAAGCCGATGACTGGCCGATCCGCTATCAGGACTTAGCCCCATATTACGAGCTCAACGATCGCGAAATGGGGGCATCCGGGCTTTCCGGGGACCCCGCCAACGTGGACCATGCGTCACCACTGGGACCGCTCCCGCTGTGGTCATCGGGCAGAACCCTGGCGCGCGGGTTCAATCGGCTCGGGTGGCACTGGTGGCCGTCGGGCCTCGCCATCCTTTCTGCGAACTACTACGGGCGAGCGGCATGCAGGCTCGATGGCAGGGGCTGGTATGGCTGCGGGATCGATGCCCGAAGCAGCAGCGCCAATACCTATTGGCCCAAGGCGCTTCGGCGGGGTGCCACACTGCTCACGCGGACGCGGGTTCGCGAGATCACCCTCGATGAGCGCGCCCGCGCTCGAGGAGTCCTTTATTACGACCAGGACGGTAGCCTGCGTGAGTATCGCGGCCGGGTGGTGGTGGTCTCAGCCAATGGCATTGGCACCGCGCGACTCTTGCTCAATTCTAAGTCGAAGCATTTTCCTCACGGTCTCGGCAACCAAGAAGGCATCCTAGGAGAGTACTGTATGTTCCACCTCTGGGCCGGAGCCTCCGGGATCTTCGAGCCATTGATGGAGGGCCGTAGACCCGCTTACGACCCACTTTTCAGTCAGCAGTTCTATGAGACCGACGCAAAGCGAGGCTTTGTACGCGGCTACACCCTCCTGGTGCACGGCGTCGGTGGCCCCCTGGGCCGAGCGCACGGCGTGCCTTGGGGCGCCGGTCATCACCGTGAAATGCGCAGGAGATTCCCGCACACCATCACGGTCTTTGCCGTGGGCGAGGACCTGCCGGACAAGGTCAATCGAGTCGATTTGGATCCGAGCAAGGGGGATTCTAATGGCATCCCAGGCGCCCGAATCACTTACTCAATGTCCGAGAACAGCCGAAGGATGATGGGCCACGCGTTAGCAATGGCCCGGCAAGTTCTCGAGGCAGCGGGGGCAATCGAAGTCAGCACTTTCGGACCGTGGACCGGAACAAGTCACTTCATGGGGACAGCGCGCATGGGGCGCGATCCGCGTTCGTCCGTCGTCGATCCCTGGCACCGGATCCACGGCATGGAGAACGCGTTCGTCGTGGATGGAAGCTCGTTTCCAACTTGCGGCGCCGTGGGCCCCACCTCCACCATTGGCGCCCTTGCGCTTCGGTGTGCCGACGAGATTTGGCGGCGCCGTCAGGATTGGACTTAAGAACGGAGGTCGAGATGCAAGCCAAGCTGCAGCTAATTGCCTTGTGCATCCTTCTGATGCGTCCGGAGGAGGGCGCTGCTGAGTGCGAGACAGGAAAAGTCACCTCGGGCGATCGTGCCGCTGAGGTCATCAAGGAGTTGGAAAACCAGTGGATCAGGGCTTATGCGGAGCGGGATGTGGAGCTCCTTCGGTGCATTCTGACCGACGATTTCCAGGTCGGCTCTATGCCAGATCGAACACTGGAAACCCACGACCGGCAGCACGTTCTGGACTGGATCACCCATCGAAAAACCTCGGTTCGGAATCAGATTGAGGATTTGAGAGTCCAGGTATCAGGCAACGTAGCCGTGGCGCGTGGGATCTACGTGATGCGGGATTCAGCAGGCAAACCCTTGGTACGGTATCAGTTCACCGATCTTTTAACGCAGCGAAATGCCTACTGGCGGGGACTGGCCCGAGAAGTGTCCGAGCTCCCCGTGTCTCAGTTTTGAAGACCGCTGGGCCACCAGAAAGCCGGATCGAAGCCAGGATAGCGAAAACGCTGGATGCGAGCCTGCGTCGCGGGAGCGAGCAGATACCCTTCGAGAGCGCGTGCCCCTTCCACGTTCACGCCCGGGACTCTCTCTGGGTCCACCACCACTGAGACCATCATTCGCTGCAACACGGGATCATTGACGCAGAGCAATTCGAGGTCCAACGAGTGGCCTTGGAGGTAGGGGATGAATGGGTCTACGCCCCATACGGTGTACGCGCCGAGCGATGATGCGGCATCAATCGCCTCAGGCCCCTCAAGCCCGAGGTCGAGGAACCATCCGCTCAGATTTGGCCGGCCAGCACCTTCCCAAAGGACCTCTACCAAGGCATTCAACGAAGCTAAGTCATTCGTCACAAAGGGCGATTCGCTTTGCGCAATGCGTTCGAAGGCTTCGGTCGCACTGCTCAAGCCGCGAATCAGCGCGGGATCGCCGGGGGGACCAATCAGCGCCGATTGGTTTGAGAATACTGCGCGCGGCCAGAATCCAAATCCTGCTCGGACGAACGCCTCGACCTCTTCGAAGCCGTAGTGCGAGATGACGATGTCCGCCTGTCCTCGCCGCGCGATTTCAAAAATATCCGAGGCGCCGGGCCGTACCTGAACTGTGTAACCGGTTTGCTTCTCAAACTCGGGCAGAAGCTCGTCGAGAAGGCCGCTTTGCACCGGAGTAGGTGTTACCGACAGTCGAACGACACTCTGCTGCGCCTGGGCTCCCATCCCGAGCAACAAAGTAATTGCGATGGAGCCGAACACGGTACTCGCGAGGGAGAATGTGTTTCGTTTGGCCGGCATCAGAACCCCCCTGGTAAGACACCGGCCATTGGCTTGGGTTGCGCGCACGCCTATCGCTGTTCCATGACCCTTTCTGCTTCCAAGCTTTCTCGGTCTCGGCCGATGGTCGCGACGGCTAGGATCTTTCCATCTCGGATGAATTCCGCTCGACAATCTCGACGGCTCAAGCTGCCCGCCATCTCGATGCGATCCCAACGACTGGCGTGGCCCACGTACGAGATCGTTACGTCGTAATGTGCGCTCCAAAAGAAGGGCACAGCGTCGAAGCGTTGGCGAAGTCCCAACATATTTCGTGCAGCGGTTTGGCCCTGGCGCTCCGCCACCACCCAGTGTTCGATTCGTATTTTTTCGCCGCTGTGTGGATCCGGCCAACGAGCGATGTCGCCGGCTGCGAAAATACCGGGCACACTCGTTTCCAGGTACTCGTCCACGAGCACGCCTCGGTCCATCGTGAGGCCCGCTTGCTCAGCCAAGGCGGTGGCCGGGCGAACGCCCACGCCCATTACCACGAGGTCGGCCGGCAATCTCGACCCATCGGCCAGTGTAACCGCGGTCGCATCAATAGACTGAGCCGTCTGTTTCATGTGAAAAGTGACTCCATGCTGCTCGTGGAGACTCTTCACGAAATTTCCTATCTCCGGACCCATCACTTGTACCAGCGGCACTGCGTCCATTGATACGACGTGGACCTCCACGTTTCGAGAACGCAGAGAGGCCGCGACCTCGAGCCCGATAAAGCTGGAACCGATCACGACGGCGGCTTTGGCCTTTAGGGCCTGGGCAACAATCGCACGGCTATCCGCCAGCGTGCGAAGCGTGTACACGTGCGGCAGGTCGTTGCCCGGGGTTGTCAGACGGACTGGATCTGCTCCAGTGGCTAAGAGCAGCGAGTCATAAGGGTGCTCCTCGCCATTTTCGAGCTCGACGCGCTTGCCTCTCGTATCTACCCTCTGAGCGCGCGAGCCCAGTACCAGCTTGATGTTTTTCTCCGCATAGAAGTCCTGAGACCGCAGCGGGATCCACTCTTCCGGCGCGGTGCCAGCCAAGTAATCCTTCGACAAGTTCGGGCGATCGTAGGGAATCGATGGGTCAGCCCCGATCATTGTAATCGAGCCAGCGGCGCCTTCCCGCCGCAGCATCTCCGCGGCAGCATTGCCCGCGGCACCTGCGCCAACAATGACGAGCTTTTCTGGTCGTTTCCCGGATAGCGGTGGTTTCACGAAAGGAGCTGCTCTGGCGGTGACATACGCCTTCTCGCCATCCCGCTTCACGGTCCAGCAAGCGACCGGACTAAGTGCGGGTGCACAGACCGCCTCACCGGTCCTCAAGTCGAAACAGGAGTGATGCCAAGGACAACGGACTGTCTCTCCAACGAGGATCCCATCGACAAGTGGAGCGCCGTAATGCGTACAGCGCGCACCGATTGCAAAAAACGAATCTCCACGACGGGCAAGCAAAACCGCTTCCCCTTGAGCGTGCCCCTGAATCATCCCGCCGTCCGGCACCTCTCCGGCAGGAATGCCTTGCGCGAAATCGGGTCCAGTGAACTTTTTCTGCTCTCCAGCCATATTCGATCCTTTCCTGCGCCCTGGGTCTTTATGGACGTCTGCGGCTGATAAGGGAGAGAAACTCGGTTCTGGTAGCGACCGATAGTCGAAAGCTTCCCAGCATCGCCGAGGTGGTCATCATCGAGTTCTGCTTCTCAACCCCGCGCATCATCATGCACAAGTGCTGAGCCTCGATGGTGACACCCACGCCGTCTGCTTTGACCGCCTCCATGATGAAGTGCGCAATCTCATCGGTGAGGCGCTCTTGAATCTGCAAGCGTCGCGAATACATGTCCACCACGCGCGCCAGCTTGCTCACGCCAAGCACGCGCCCCTCGGCAATGTAGCCAATGTGGCAGCGACCAAAGAAAGGAAGAAGGTGATGCTCGCAAAGGCTGTAGAGCTCGATGTCCCGGGCGATCACCATGTTGTGGGTCTCCTGGTTAAAGACCGCCTGGTGAATGGTGGCCTTGGGATCGGCGCGGTAGCCCGAGGTCAGAAAATCGAGCGCGAGAGCCACCCGCAGAGGCGTCTTAACGAGTCCCTCCCGATTCGGATCTTCGCCGATTTCGGTTAGCAGTTCCCGCACCAGCTGCGCGATTTTTTCATGGTTGATCTCGCCCTTCATGCAAAAGCTCCTTTCGCAACTGCTGGGTTAGTCCCGGAAGCGGCTCCATGGGAAAAGCTTCTAACGATTTGACTACCTTCCCAACCGCCATGTCGGAGCCGGGGAGCACCAGGGTCGGTGCAAGCTCGAAAAGGGGAGCAGCAACGAATCGCCGGTGGAGGATATCTGGATGGGGTAGCTTCAGCTCGTCGGAAGTTTCGTGGCGATTCCCGTAAACAAGCAGATCGAGGTCGATGGTGCGCGGTGCGTAACGGTCGGGCTGGCGCCGTCGACCGAGGGCAGCTTCGGTGCGCTCCAGCGCGCGTTTGAGCTCAAGCGGGCCGAACGTATCACCGATCTCGATCACCCCATTTACGAAAGGCGGGTCATTGGGTCGCCCCAAAGCCGGGGTGCGATAAAAAGTTGAAATCGCCAGAACTGGGAGGTCGCGGGCGAGCAGCTTGAGAGCGCGCGGCACGTTCGCCTCCGGATCGATATTGGATCCTACGCCGACGAAAACGCGCGCCATGTGCTAGGCCCGATCTCGTTCGATTTCGACGGCGACGCTTCGCGCGAAACGGAGGGCGCCGGGCTTTTCGACGCGGATTGCGACTCGATGAACGCCCGCGTGGCGGAGGCACACTTCCGCCAGCCGCTCTGCGAGCGCTTCCGCGAGCCGAAACTCTGATCCCTCGGCAGCCGCAAGGATCTCCTTTTTTACAGTGCGGTAATCGATGGAATCCTCAACGCGGTCGCTGCGACCGGCGTTGCTCAGGTCCGCAAAGAGTGTGGCGCTGATGAGTACATCTTGCTTCTCCCGGCGTTCTTCGGGCCCAATCCCCAGAATGCAACGCACCAGTAGCTCCTCAATGCGGATCCGGTCCATTTATCCTCCTGTGAGGTGCCAACCTCCGTCGAGGTAAATTGTCTGACCCGTGATGAAGTTGCTCTCCAAGAGGAACATCACCGCTCGGGTAATCTCCGCCGCGTCACCGTGTCGTCGAAGCGGGACTCTCTCGGCAAGATGCGCGAGGTAGCTTTCATCCTTCCCCTCAGGCGGTAAGATCAAACCTGGCGCCACGGCATTCACCATGATGTTGGGCGCGAATGCCAGAGCGCTCATCCGGGTGAGGCTCGCCAGGAGGTTCTTGCTCAGGATGTACCCCGCGTGCGCAAGGTCGAATCCAGCGATTTTGGCGTCGAGGAAATTGACCACCTTTCCTTTCGAGACCTGCCGCGCAAACGCACGTGTTAGAGCGAAGGGAACCCAGGCATTTACCTCGGTGTGCCGCGTGAGGCTCTCCCACGTCAGTTCCTGGAAGGGCTCGGCGGTAAAGATTGAGGCACTGTTGACCAAAATCTCTATTGATCCCGACGCGCTGTGCGCTCGCTCTATCAGAGATTCGACCTCGTCCGGCCTTTCGAAATCGGCCCTGATGGTGAAAGCACGGACGCCGCGTTCGACGAGAGAAGTGCGCAGCGTTTCAGCAGGTTCGGCTGAGCGTCGATAATGGATGACCACATTGACGCCGGCATCTGCCAAGGCAAGCGCGACCGCTCGGCCGAGTCGCTCGGCTGCACCCGTGACGAGGGCCGTCCTTCCCGCAAGCGCGCGTTGCTCCATCACTCTTGATTCTCCTAGCTGTTCTGCATCGTCAATGTTCATTCGCTCGGCATGTCGAGCTGCTAACCGACGCTCGATATCGCTGCCAGGCAACAACTCGGGAGATTCCCTTGCGCCGCGGCCGCGTTCGCGTGAAGTGTCCGCTATGCGATCTGACATCGTTCCCGGAGCGACTTTTCCCAATTATGAGCTCACCGATCACACTACCAGGCGCCGAAAGCTCTCCGAGCTCCAGGGCACCGATCCGCTGATCTTGGTCCTCAGCCGCGGCGCCTTCTGCCCGAAGGACCGCCGCCAGATGGAAGGGCTGCTTCAACTTCATCGCGAGATGGAGGTCGGCTACTGCAAGCTGGTCACCATCACCACCGACAACCTGCTCGAGATAAATGAGTTTCGCGCGGGCGTGGGCGCGAACTGGCCTTTCCTCTCCGATCCGGGGCGCAAGGTTCAAAAGGATCTCGATATCGCCGAGTACACCGACCCCACCCACGACCCGATGATTCCGTACACCATCGTCCTGGAGCCAGGCCTCGTGGTGCACAAGATCTACAACGGATATTGGTATTTCGGCCGGCCCACAGTCGAAGAGCTCCGCCAGGATCTTCGGGCGGTGTTGCGCAAATGCCGCCCGGACTGGGACATTACTCAGCCTGAGCTGCGCGCTGCGTGGGAGCGAGGCGAGAAGATCCGGTTTTATCCCTACGGGAAGACCTACGCGGAGGTGTTCGCCAACCAGGACTGAGCGATGCCAAACCTGGCACGGCTGTGCCGCCCGGCCCTGAAGACCTCATTGACTAAGCGGGAAGAAGATCACCTGTTCCACCTTGATCTTCTTGTCCTCGTCGAGCAGGTAGAGGCGAGCCGCCGGCACTGTCACCTTGGCCCCCTTCGGGCCGATCGCCGCCTGAACAGTCAGCATCAGGAGCGCATTGCGTTCGTCGCCAATGCTCGCGATGACGCGAGCACTGCCCGGCTCGACGCCGTCCGCAAACTTCTTCAGTCCATCCATATAGGCGTCGGCGCCGATGGTGTCCGTAGGAGCCATGATCGGTAGTGTGGTCGTTACCGTGACGTGGACGTCGGCCGCGAGGCTCTTTCGCGCCTTTTCGTAGTCGTGGTGGCTCCATGCCTCGACGTGGGCACGGGCAACGGCGACGGCTGGTGAGTCTTTGCTGGTGGGCGCCCCAGCTTGGGCGTGGAACCCGGCCAGCAGTAAAGCCACAATCATTAATGGACGCATGGACTTCTCCTTTGAAAGCCGTTTAGCGGCCTCTCGCCACCTGAAACGCTTGAGGCATGCGGCGGTGGACACCTTTCTTTCGCCGACGCCTTTCGCGCCCGGCGCAAAAAAACAATTGACTGTCGATTTCGTCGCCCCTCAAGCGACCACTTAACGTGGAACAAGTCTTCAGGACCGCTTCACTTCTCATGCAGGCGCTGGCGAGCGCCAAGGAAGGCAGCACCATGTGTCCCATGTGCGTCGGCAGCGCAGCCTCGATGATCGGAGCGATAGCTGCTAGCGCCGCCTCGGCAGGTGGCCTGACCGCGTTCGTCGTTCGGAAGCTGCGGCCGGTTTCTGCCGCGAATCCATCAACCGCTAGTACAGACGGGAGTCGACAATGAGTCTTCCAAGAGTCGTCACGCAAACCGAATGGCTAAAAGCGCGCAAAGAGCTGCTGGCCAAGGAAAAAGAAGTAACTCGTCAGCGGGACGCGGTTGCTGCCGAGCTTAGAGAGCTTCCGATGGTGAAAGTAGAGAAGGAATATCAGTTCGAAGGCCCG
>Ga0126369_10002175_pt1 | contig 13853 bp, 11 predicted proteins | sample PanSoiMetaPlot_1_FD_109646 | JGI IMG/M metagenome (GOLD analysis project Ga0126369, IMG submission 109646) | Tropical forest soil microbial communities from Panama - MetaG Plot_1 | ecosystem: Environmental > Terrestrial > Soil > Tropical forest > Bulk soil | place: Panama | collected 2016-02-17 | reverse complement strand
TCTCGCTTGGTCAGGATTGCCGCGTCGCTTCTCGATTGTCTCGATCGCCGGAATGATCATCCCTGTCGTTTGATCCGCTGCTCATATAACGCTTCTCGATGAACGCGAGAATTGAAGTGTCGCTCACCGTGTGCGAAACATAGTGCTGCTTCGAAAACGTGAAATCGCCAGGAAGGGAACAGGGACGCCCAACTGGTCAAACAAAGCGCAGTGTGCCGGGAACGGCCGGTCGGGTCCGCGACAAAGTCGGGACACAGCGCGGCCGCGCCACCCGCGTTGATCCGTTGCGCTTCGCCACGAATAGTTCTCGCTGCAAGTGAGCGAGCGGCCTTCCTGCGAGCGGTGAGCTGCGTCCGCCGTAAACGCCTCCGCTACTTACCTCCCGAGAGCGCAGTCCCCAGCTCACTCCTCGTTTGGATCACTCGCAAAATGGCGTCCCTCGTCACCATTCCCACGATATTTGCCATGCCATCTTCCGAGTGCTGCACCACCGGCATCTGATTCACGTCCGCGGCCACCAATCGGTCCAGCAATGTTGGCAGCGGCTCATCCGGCGCGGCCCACAGGATCCGTTCTCGCGGCACCATCACCGCCTGCACGGAGTTCATGTTCCAATCCTCACGCGGCACCGTGTTCAACGCCGCTACGTTCATCATCCCCACGAGGCGCTGATCCATCGTCACAATGTGCACGCGTCGTCCCGTGCGCAACACCTCGTTGCTATATTCGTCCAGGTTCAAGTTCGCAGGAATCGCCGGTACTTCGTGGCTCATCACATCGGAAGCACGCAGCCCGTTCAATGTCTCGCGTATCGTTACCTGCGCCACGCTCGCTTGTGCCGCATTCAGCAGAAACCATCCAATCACTGCCAGCCAGATCCCCTCCCATCGCCCACTTCCCCGGAACCCGAAAGCCAGCCACAACCCGAGAACGATCATCCCGTAGGCAATCAGTTTCCCACTAGCTCCCGCCACCCGCGTGGCGCGCACAAAGTCTTTCGTCGTTCCCCAAACGATGGCGCGAAAAATCCGCCCGCCGTCCAGGGGAAATCCCGGCAGCATATTGAACACCGCGAGAGCCAGATTGGTTTGCCAAAGATATGTCGACACGGCGGCGACAATTTTGCTGTCGGGAAACACCAGTGTCGAAAGGAAGAACACCCCCGCAAGAAATCCGCTCGCCAGCGGCCCGGCTATCGCAATATTGAATTCTTGTATCGCTTTGCTCGGTTCCTTCCCGATTCGCGCCAGCCCTCCGAACAGAAATAGCGTGATGGAAAGAACGCGGATCTTGTAGTGCTGCGCCACCATACTGTGCGATAGCTCGTGGAACAGCACCGAGGCAAAGAAAAGCAGGCTGGTGGCTGCGCCCAATATTCCAAGCTGTGTGATGGTCCATTGTGGATTCAGCTGGGCAAACTGGTTGGAAATCAGGTAGGTGATCAGTCCAAAAATGATGATCCAGCTCAGGTCAACGTAAATGGGAATTCCCAGAATCCGACCGATGCGAATTCCCTGTGCTTGCGGCATGAACCGGATCCTCGTCCTAACCTGCGTTAATGGTTTCAGTCGTCCTCTACTTCTATACTACCGCATCTGCACAGTTGGGGTTGTGTCTCCCCTGACACGTCGTGGCCCCTTTCCCACGAAGGCCCACTGCGCGCCGCCAGCTAAACCTCTTTTTATCAATGTCCTACGTCTGGCGTTCGGCGTGCCACTCCCTTCGGCGTAACGCAAAAGGAGAAGCGCATGGACACGATGCTTACATTCGTAGGACTGGTTCTCGCCACCCTCGTGGCGCTCTTCGCGGCGCTGGCTCTGCAAACTTTGCTGCTTCGCGCTGCTTTCGCTCTCATGCACCCATCCACGGCCAGGCGGCGCGTTCCTCAACCGGCGGTTGAGCACGGCACGCAGCTGGTTGCGCGCGCTTTCAGCAGGGCTCGCTAGTTCGCCGAAAAGTTTCCCGCTCGCGAGCTGCGGACGCACCCGCGAGGGGAGTAGAAAGGTAAAGTTCATGCTCGCTTTGAAACTCTTGTTGACGATTCTCGGTTTCGGGCTCTTTGCAGGCGCCGCGACTCTCGTTGCCTATGACGTATTGGCTGCTGCACGCCTTCGCTGGTTGCTGAAGCGCCATGACATCGCGGAGGTGGCCTGGGCCGGCTCCCACGATCATCGGCCAACACCCCTGTGGGTGGCTCGGGCCGCGACACTGGAGGAGAGACCGTGAGCATGCAGGCAAGCACCGCCGCGCTTGAATCCTCGGCCAGCGGATCGTTCCCCAACCAGCGTCGCGCTCCGTGCCACCCGGCCGGTGCAAAACGAAGCACAAGCGAAGGTAAGGGGCCACGAAATAAATGTAAAGCTACACAGGTTTACGTCGTTCAGACTGCGGTTCTTCGGGAGCGTGCCATGAACGCAAACAATCATTTCGCCACACACATTCAACACAAAACCATCGTGCCGGTTATTCTGCGCATTGCCTTCAGCTTGTTGTTGTGGACCATAGGCTTCGCTTCCATGAATCTCGTCGAAGCGCAAGTCAAGCTGCAGCGCGTCGTCCGAGACTATCCCGTCGACCGCGCCAAGCTTGAGCGCCTGCAGCGCTGGGTGAACCAAGGACACGACACCTGGTGCCGCGATCCCAAGTTCGTCGCTTCCGCAGCTCTCAACCGCGTTGCTCCCGGCTTCGCCAACTCCGAATTTGAACTGGCCTCGCTCCCCACCGAACGGACAACCGCCCACGGTACAAAGTCCATCTACACCTTCGCGTCACTCGATGGCTGCACTACGTACCAGGTCAACCTGCGCCGCTATCGCTACCTGCTTCCCATCGCCGGCATCCCAGACAAGATCGTCTGGGCCCCGGTTCGCATCGAGACCATCACCCGACCCATCGGCGACTAGGTCTTTGGAGTGCGGTGGCTGGCCACCGCTTTTGCGACTGCAATGTTAGCGAGAAGCAGTCATCCCAAACGAAGCGAGGGATCCGCGGTTCGCAAGGCCTCAAACGACTTCCACCATGCAAGCAAAAAACAATGCTCCCTGACCAGCCGGGCGGCGCCGACCACGCTGCCCGGCAATGTTTTTCCGCGAACAGTGTTAGCATTTCTCAAGGTTCAGAGAGGTGAGTTTTGCGGCGATTTTCCATTCTTAGCGTAGTCGTTTGTTCTTGCCCTCTATTCGCGTTCGTTGTCGTCCCGAGCGCAGCGAGGGAGCTACTGTTCGCCAGCGACCAGGAGCCCCCTCCCGCCACCTCCCAACCGAAGCCCACCACCTGCGACACCTTGCGCGCCGCGAAATCCGAGGTCTACGGTTTTCGTCCCACGCAACTCAACGAATCCCAAATTGACGCCAAGGGCAAGGAGATCGACGCTTTCTGGAAACAAGTTCAGGCCGCTGGCTCCGACGGCGTGTCTTGCGTGCGCTCCATGCTTCAAGCCGAAACCACCGATCACTTCTTTCAGCTCGATGCTGCCTCGTTTCTTTATCAAGCGAACCATTCTCCGGAAACCTTGCTCCTGGTCCGCGACTCCATCGCGCAAGCCGACTTCCAGGAAAGCGATCCCGCGAACTATCTCTCGCTCGCCGTCGCTCTTGCTCAACAAGGCGTGGACATCGGCCTGCTCGCCGCTCGTTTCCTCCGCTATCCCAACGCCATCATTCGCATTCCTGAGCAGGGTGTCGAGCTCGATTCCGACACCGCCGCCCTTTTTCTCTACGGCAGCATGAAGCCCTCCGTCGCCGCGAGCGCTCTTATCCCCGAGTTGCAGGCGCCGGAGTCTTTCGTGCGTGCCGGCGCCGCCCATTTGCTTGCCGAGCAGCTCACCGAAGAAAGCTTCCGCGCCCTTAGCCGCTGGGATGGCCTCCCTAAGGTCGAAGAAGAGTATCGCCGCAACGACATTACGGCCGTCATGAAATATCAGCAGCCCAACGAAGCCGACTTCGCCCATCCCAAATTCTCTCGTGTACAGGTCCTGCAAACGATCGCCGCTCTGCCTCACTCCAGTGCCGAATTCACGGATGTCATGGGCAAGAAGGGCGCGGAGTTCGACAAGCGGATACGCGACAGCAAAGCCACGCAAGAACAAATTTCCACCACCATTGCTGAGGACGAACCCATTTACGGCATCGCCAATCACACCGCTTTCATGAACAGCGCCGTGGCCACGCTGCAGCCCGGAGACTTCGAACTCCTCCGCTCCGCGCGCCGCAAAGCCCTGTTCAACGTTTCCGACCAGAGCCTCGAAGAGTATCTGGCCTTTACCCAAGTCATGATTGGTTTGATCAACCGGCTCGATCTGTACAAGGAATTCCGCTCCCATTGATGTTTCAGCGACGTAGAACCAAGGAGGTAAGTGCGGCGTGTTATCATCGGCGAATAATGCCGTGTTGCTGAAAACTCGTTGCGCTCGCTCTCGTAATTTTTTTCTAGGCCTTTTTCTTCTCGCTACAATCTCTTTTGTTGCGAAGCCGCTGCACGCTGCCGAGGCTCCTTCGCTCGACGACGCCATCCGTCAACTCGCCGAACGCATCGCCGCCATCCCCAACTTAAAAGGGCCTATCCAGCTGGAAGCTCACGATGACGCCGCGTTCGATGAGTCCGAAGGGCATACTTGGAAAACCACGCTGCGCCGCCAGCTCGATCTTCGCAAACTTAGCATTACCGAAGAACCCGACGCTCCGCTACTCCGCGTGGGCGCCACCGAAACTCCCACGCAGATCGTCCTCGCCGCCGAACTGCTCTTCGCCGATCACCAGGAACTTTGCATCGTCGCGCTCAAGCGCGCTTTATTGCCCTCCGAAGCTCTGCTCGCTTCGTCCGTGCGCATCGAAAAGCAACTCGTCTTCGACAGCCCGGAACGCGTCTTAGACGCTGCCTCCGCCACTCGGAGCACCGCGGACGATCTTGTCGTGCTGACATATCGCAACTCGCAATTGACCGCTCTGCGCCTCGATCCAACCGGTTCCCTGAAGCAGGCATTCACGCTCTCTGCCGTCGGCTTCAAACCGTCGCGCGACCCTCGCGCGGAACTTACCGCTACCGAAACGGATGCTCAGCTCCAATTCCCCGGCAAACTTTGTGAATTCACCTGGGCCGCGCCGGCGGAGGTAAAGTGCCGCGCCATCGCAAAAACTTTGTGGCGGCCTCTCCCCTCACTCGCTTCTCCTTGCGACTCCCTCACATGGAAGTTGCAGGCTGATGGCAGCGACTGGACCGCCGGCGATCTCCTCCAGGTCGTCCCCGAAGCCGCGTCTCATCAGGGCATTGCCGCGCTACTCAGCGATTTTCCCGGTCCGATCCTTAATATCAACAGAGCCCAGAATTCCCGCAGCGCTCTGGTGGTGGTCAGAAATCTGCGAACAGGAAACTATGAGGTCTACAAACTCACGCTCGCTTGCGGCAATTAGCACCTCGCACGGCCGCCGCGAGGGCACGCCTTTTTACCCAGAGCGGTGTCTGCGTAGGGCACGCCTCGCGAAAAAAATCTGTTCTTTAGGGGGCCGAAGCTTTAGCTCCGACATCAAGTGCTTGCCTACCATTGCGCTTCGGCCTCGGAGGAAATGGCTTTGCCATTTTTCCGCAGACTGTTCAGTCGTGCCGATCACAGCAAGAAGATCTTGGGCTTTAGCCCCGGCGGCCCTATTTGTGATGGCTTGGCTTCTCGCCGTCATCACCCTTGTCGCTCCCGCCGTGCAGGCCACCAAGCGCCCGAGTTACGGGGGAACCCTGCGCGTCGTCCTTCGCGCCTCCTCCGTCTCTCTCGACCCGCGTGAGTGGAAACCGGGCTCCTTTTCCTCCGCTCAAAACGAACAGCTCGCCGTTCTCATCTACGACCGCCTGCTTGCCCTGGACGATTACGGCAGGTTTCAGCCTGCTCTCGCCACCGAATGGTCCCACGACGCCGGCATGCGCAACTGGCAATTCAAACTCCGGCCCGGTGTGAAATTCTCCGATGGCTCTGCGCTGACCGCGACCGACGTCGTCGCCGCGCTTCAGCCCCTTCTCCCGCCTAGCCTGCAGATCAGCGCCACGGAAAATGCCATCGCCATTCACTCTTCGCACCCCGTCCCCGATCTCCTCGAACAATTTTCTTCCGGCCGCTATTTCGTCTACCGCGCTCTGCCCGATGGCCTGCTTCTCGGCACTGGCCCTTTCTATCTCGGCGAAAATTCTTCGGCCGAGCCTTCCGAAACGAACCCCTCCGTTATGAAGCCCGCGCACATCAAATTTCGCGCCAGCGAAGAAGCCTGGTCCGGCCGCCCTTTCCTCGACGCCATCGAAGTCACCCTTGGCGAGCCTCCGCTTCGTCTGCTCTACGATTTGCAGATTGGCAAAGCCGACCTCGCCGAAATCGCTCCCGACCTCGTTCGCAAAGCCCGCCAGGAAAATGTCCGCATCTGGAGTTCCGCCCCCAACACTCTTCTCGCTCTGCGTTTCGATGACGCCCAGCCCGCGGCTGCCGACCAGCGCCTCCGCCAGGCAATTTCTTTTTCCCTCGACCGCGACACCATGGCCAACGTGTTGCTTCAAAGGCAAGCCCTGCCCACCGCGGCTCTTTTGCCCCAATGGCTCTCAGGTTATGCTTTTCTTTTCGGCAGCCCCATGAGTCTGGACCGCGCCAAGGAAATTCGCGCGTCTCTTCCCGGCAACGTAGCAGGCGCCAGCGAGCCTCTGCGTTTGCACGTCGACTCGTCGGGCGATCTCATGAAACTTTTGGGGGAGCGTGTGGCAGTAAACGCGCGGCAAGCCAATCTCTCGGTTCAAGTGCTGCTTTGGCACGACGCAGGAAACTCTTCCTCACTCCCTTCCGTCAAGTCCGCCCCCGCGGGGTTACACTTGTTTTCGTGGCACTATGACAGCATTTCGCCACGCGCCGAACTGGAAGCGCTGGCCAGGCAGTTCGCACTTCAGGATTCCGGGGAAGGAACCCAAAGCGTGATTGATCCCGAACAACTTTTTGCGTTGGAGCGCCGCTTCCTCGACGAACGGCGCATCCTCCCACTGCTCGTCTTGCCGGAGTACATCGGCGTTGCCGGCAACGTCCGCAACTGGTTGCCCGCCCGTTGGGGCGAATGGCGTCTCGCTGACGTGTGGTTAGACCCGGCGTCGAACACGCCCGCTGCCGACGACAACCGCGCGCCTCGGAGTTCATCCTCTCGCATGCCTGGGGGACGCCCATGAGTTTCCGCACCAAAATTTTCTTGATGTTCCTGATCACCGCGTTGGCCTCGGTCTCCCTCGTCGCCTATGGCGTCACCTACTACACGCAGAACGCCTTCGAAGCCATGGATAGCCAGCGCACCGAAGCCCTTGTCTCCCAGTTCAAAAAGGAATTTGCCCAGCAGGGCGAAGTCGTCGTCCAGCAGGTTGAGAATGTCACCAACGCCGACATTACCCTGCGCATGGCTTTGGACCTTGCCCGCCCTAATGCCGATTCTTCGCTCTATGTTCACGATGCCAACGGCGCCGCCCAGGACCACAGCCTCGATTTCGTCGAATTTGTGAATGGCGACGGCACGCTCATCTCCTCCGCTCAGTATCCCGCTCGCGTTGGTTACAAGAATGACTGGATCACTGGCACGAAAGATTGGCGTGGCTCCAGTGCTTTTCTCAAGCGCGAAGAATTGCCCGATGGCGTCGCTCTCTCCCTTTCCGCTGTGCGCACTTTGCCCGTCGGTGAAAAAAACTTCTACGTTATCGGTGGACGCCGTCTCGATCAGAATTTCCTAGCGTCCCTGGTGCTCCCCACAGGCATGCGTGCGCTGCTCTATCGCAATCTCGAACCTAATTTCGTGGCTACCGCCCTCACCGATACTAGTGGCGCCGTCCCGAACCCCGATTCTTTTCAGTCGCTCATCGAACAGATTCAGAAGCAAGCCCCGGGCGACTCGACGACGGTCGTCAAAACCATTGAGTGGAACCGCGATCCTGCCAGCGCCGAAAGCTTTCATGCCATGCCTTTGCGCGGCCGCAACAATGAACTTCTTGGTGTTCTCCTTCTCGGGAGTTCCGCCAAGGAACTTGTTCTGCTCAAGCGCGAGATTCTGAAGACCGGCGCACTCGTCAGCCTAGCGGCCATTCTCATCGGTTTACTGGTCAGTTGGTGGGTTTCTCGCCGCATCACGCGTCCGGTCGAAGAACTCGCCAATGGTGCGCGCGACGTCGCCTCTGGCCATTGGAACGTGCACATCGATGTTCAGGGCAACGACGAAATTGGCCAGCTAGCCGGCGCCTTCAATGACATGACGTGCACTCTCGCTGCGCAAAAAGAAAAGCTCGTGCAGACCGAACGCGTCGCCGCGTGGCGCGAACTGGCTCGCCGTCTCGCCCATGAATTGCGCAACCCGCTATTCCCACTGCAGATCACCGTCGAAAATCTCCAGCGTGCCCGCCAGCTTGGTCCCGAGCAATTCCAGGAAGTTTTTGGTGAAGCCACCGCCACGCTCAAAGCGGAACTCGCCAATCTCAACAGCATCGTTGGCCGCTTCAGCGATTTTTCGAAGATGCCGGCTCCGCACCTTACGCCCGTCAATGTCAACGAAACCCTGCGCAAGGTTGTTCGCCTGTTCGAAGCGCAATTCAACGCCGTCGGCAAGCCTTCCATCAGCACCGAATATTCTCTCAATGAATCGCTGCCGCAAATCGATGCCGATCCCGAGCTGCTCCATCGCGCCTTCCAGAATCTCGTCTTAAATGCTTTGGACGCCATGCCCGCCGGCGGCACTCTCAGCCTTCGCACTTGCGACGGTGGCGACACGGTCCGCATCGAACTCTCCGACACGGGCAAGGGCCTCACGCCGGAAGAGTGCTCTCGCCTCTTCACGCCCTACTACACCACCAAGTTGCAGGGCACCGGTCTCGGCCTCGCCATCGTCCAGTCCGTCATTAGCGATCATCACGGCACCATTTCTGTCGCCAGTGAAGAAGGGCGCGGCACCACCTTCCGTATCGACCTCCCGAAGCGCCAAGCCGGCGCCCTCGTCCAGCCCAGAGAATCCGTCCCCTCCCCGGTTTCCGAATCCGAACCCGCCACCGCTTCCGACTAGCTCTTCCTGGTCTCGGGTAATACCGGCTTCAGCCGGTGGCCCTGGGTTGCTCTTTATCTTGTGGGCTGCCGCACTCTGCGGTTTTTTGACGTTTCTCGGAGTTTTTCTCACCGTTGTAGGGACCGCCTTTCTGCTTGCTGCCGTCACGGAGGCGGTCCGCTCGTACGTCTTCCTATTTTCGATTTTCCATTTTCTAGTTTCGAATTTCCCTCAACATTCCTCTTTGCTGCTTTTCCACCTAGCCGTTACACTGATCCGAACGTGCCGCGCAAAGCCAATCTCCTCCTGATTGACGACGACCCCAACACCCTGGCGTCACTCGCTCGCGCCTTTCGCCTTGCCGGCCACGAAGCCACCGTTTGCGATAGCGCCCTCCGCGCCGCCGACCTCATTCGCTCCCAGCATTTCGATCTCATTCTTTCCGACGTGGTCATGCCCGGCAAAAGCGGTCTGGAATTGCTCGAAGAACTGAAAAAAGCTGGCGTCCAGACTCCCATCGTCCTGATCTCCGGCCAGGCCAATATCGAAACGGCGGTTAAAGCCACGCGGCTCGGCGCTCTCGATTTCCTCGAAAAGCCGCTCACCACCGACAAACTCCTTGTCACTATCGAAAACGCGCTCCGTCTCACTCGCCTCGAAGACGAAAATCGCGAACTCCGCCATCGACTCGGCAAGCACGAACTCGTCGGCTCTGGCCCCGCCATGCAAAAGCTTCTCGCGCAAATCGATCGGGTAGCCGCCAGCGAAACTCGCGTCTGCATCCTCGGTGAGACCGGCACCGGAAAAGAATTAGTCGCGCGCGGCATTCACGAAAAATCTCCGCGCCACGAAAACGCCTTCATCACTCTCAATTGCGCCGCTGTTCCCGCTGAATTGATCGAGTCCGAACTCTTCGGCCATGAAAAAGGTGCGTTCACCGGCGCTGCCGGACGCCACGTCGGCAAATTCGAGCAAGCCGAAGGCGGCACGCTCTTCCTCGACGAGATCGGCGATATGCCCGTTGCCATGCAAGCCAAGCTTCTTCGTGTCCTCGAAGAAGGCGAAGTCGAGCGCGTCGGTGGCGATAAGCCCATCAAGGTCAATGTCCGGGTCATCGTTGCCACTCACCGCAAGCTCGAAGACCGTGTCAGAAACAACGAATTCCGCCGTGACCTCTTCCACCGTATCTACGTTTTCCCGCTGGCCCTTCCGCCTTTGCGCGACCGCCTCGAAGATCTCCCCGAGCTCATCGCCCATTTTTCGCGCCAGGTCGCCAAGCAAAACGGATGGAAAGATAAATTCTTTTCCAGCGACGCGATCGCGGAGTTGCACCGCTATTCCTGGCCCGGCAACGTCCGCGAACTTCGCAATATCGTCGAACGCCTCGCCCTCCTCGCCGCCGAAGACACCATCACCGACGAGGACGTTCGCCTCGCCCTCCCCGCATCAGACACTGCCGCGATTGATTCCGCCTTCGGTGCAAAAGTCGCAACCGAGCAGGGAACTCTCGTCCAACGCACTGAAGCCTTCGAGCGCGAAGTCCTCCTCGCCGAAATCCGCCGCCACAATTTCCACATGACCAACGTCGCCCGTGCCCTCGGCCTTGAGCGCAGCCATCTTTACAAAAAGTGCCAGCAACTCGGCATAGACCTGCAATCCCTACGCAAGCCCGAGTAAGTCCGCCTTTGTAGTTTGCCTTTGTAGCGGCCACCTTTCGAGCGGGGCGCTTTTCTCTCGCGCGCACGGTGCTGGCGGGTTTACGCGGCCCTTCTCTTGGTTTCCGTGGCCACTGGTCGCCGGTCGCTGACCACTTTCTTTCCCCTCACCGCAACTCCAACAACTGCACCGCCTCCGCCGGCCCTTCCTCAAAAATGATCTCCTTCTCCACCTCCAACAAATTCTTTCGGTACTGCCGAATCGCCAAGCACCAGCCCCCCAATATCATTCCCGGAATAATTGCCCGCACCGGATCCACGAACGCGACATATTCCAAAAACGCGCCCGCAGTCACAAATAGATAGAATCCCACAAACAACAGAAACACCACTACAAACGCATTCTCCTTAAACATGGGAAGCGAACAGGTAAACGGAATCTTGCGCAACCGCACGATCATTGTTTCCACCAACAGCCAGGTCATCACTCCCGCGTATCCCAGGTGTAACAATGCAACTGACCATCCCCATCCGTACGCATAGGCCGGTAGGCACGCCACAATCAAAAGCGGCGCCAGAATCGTCCACGCCAACGCTCTCCCAAGCGCCACACTCTCACCCGCTCGGGCATCGACCTGTATCTTGAAAATCCAATTCGCGCGCAAATCCGCGGGAATCTCGAAGATGAATCGCAGCCCCACTACCAGGCAGTACACTAAAATGAAGGGAATCGACAGCAGTGCCGGCGCCGGAATCCGCCCGCCCATTGCCGTTCCATCGTGCGTTGCGGTCACCAGCGTCTGAGCGCAAAGCAGCAATCCCATTCCCACGAACGATCCCAGTGCCGTGAAGTGTTTTTCGCTGCGCGTCAACGTTCGCGCCACAAACGCGAAGCACGCGCGTCGCGCCGGCGTCGGCAGATACCAGCGATTGGCCATCCGCAGCAGCACCGGCAGCAGCAACCCTCTCTTCGAGGCGCTCCCTTCCACTGTTTCCGGAATGCTCAGGAAACATCTCCGGTAACTCAGCGCGTAGGCCACGCCGGCCAGCACGGTCGTTCCTGCCAGCGCCCACCATGCCTGCATTCCCAGGCGTTGATAAATCGGCGCAGCTGCATGCCGCACCGTTTCGCACAAGCTCAAGAACCACACCGGTGGCAGCAAACGAATCCCTGATCCCGGATTCTCTTTCAGCCTGCTCGTCAGAGGCCCCACCATAAAACTGGTCATCAGCAAAAACAGGAAAAACAGCACCAGCGCAATACGCAGATACTGCGAAACCCTTCGAAATACTCGGTACGGCAAGCTGAACATTAGCAGCCCGATCAACGCCACCACCGCCGCGAATGTGAACACACTCGCCAGCCCCACTCCGCTGGCGTGGCCCACCGCAAACCCCGCATAAATGGAAAACTCCGGGTATGACGAACTCACCACCAGCGGAAACAAAACCGTCGACCCGATATTCACCTCAAATGCAAACAGCATCGTGAGAAACAGCATTGCCACCAGGTTGGCGGTGAACAGCTTCCATGCCGAAACCGGCAGGTGCACCAGGTTCGCGAAGTCCCTACGGTCCAGCAGAATGCTATCCCACCTCCACACCGCAATCACCCCGGTCAGCACCATGGACACTACGATGAACAGGTATTCGTCGCCTAGCGACGCGCTGTACGGCTCCATAGTCGGGTCTTTTCGTATCCATTGCAGAAATGTCGAATATTTGTCGTAGAAAATAATCGATACGAATGTTCCCGGCACTGGCAGCAACATCAGCAGCAGGCCGGTGCTGAAGTCCAGTTCTTCCGAATCCGATTCTGCTCCGCCGCGCAGGCTACGGTTCACGAAATGCCCTGCCAGCCGCACAAATGGTCTCGCCGCGGCCTGCTTGCGCGCCCACGCCCGCCATCTATTCCATGCGGACTTCATGCTGCGCTCATCACCTGAAGAATCTCCCGCGAAATCTTCTCGGTGTCGACCTCATCCACCAGGTGCGAGAACGTGCTCTCCAGCGAAGCCTTGCCAGTGGACTCGCGCAGCCGCGCCGGTGCGTCGTACGCGATCACCCGTCCCTTCCGTAGCACCACCAACTGGCCGCACACTTTTTCCACCACTTCCAGCACGTGCGAGCAGTAGAACACCGCGCGTCCCGCCTCTCCCAGCGCCTTGATCAAGTTTTTCAGAATCAGGGCCGAGGTGACGTCGAGCCCCGACAGTGGCTCGTCCAGAATCAGCAATTTCGGATTGTCCATCAGCGCCGCAATCAGCAGGATCCTTTGCCGCATCCCTTTTGAATACGACGCGATCGCGCTGTGCCGGCTCGCGCGCAGTGAAAACAGTTCCAGCAGCGCATCGATCTTATCTCCAATTTTGTCGGCTTCCATCCCGCGCAGCGTCGCCACCAATTCTAGGTATTCGCGTCCCGTCAAATACGGATACAAATTCGCTTCTTCCGGCACGTAGCCGATGCGCTTCCGGTAACCCGCCAGGTCGCTGTTGATGTCCCGCCCGTCGAACAGCACTTCTCCGTTGGTGGGCTTTAGCAGGCCGATCAACATCTTCACTGTGGTACTTTTCCCCGCACCGTTTGGTCCCACGCATCCGAGCACTTGGCCCGCGTTCAATTGCACCGAGACGTTCTGCACCGCAGGCAGCGCTCCGTAGCGCTTCACCAATCCCTTTGCCTCAAGCACCACTGCAGTATTTGTACCCTGGAGCGAAGTTGCCATGGCAAACCCCACCTCTGTTTCAGACACCACGCCATCCTCGAAAGTTTCCTCCGCTTTTTTGCACGCCGAATTCGCTCGCCTCTTTGCCCAGCTTTGCCAAGAATCGCAAGCCCTTGCGGAACAATCGTCCGACTTGGCAGCGTGTGATGCGGAGCGAGGCGAGGATCTGCTTTTCGCGCGGCCCAAGCAAAATCACCTTTGATCGACGACAAATGCGTCAATCCGCGACTGGAAAACCTTCATATGTTACACATGCTAAATCATTTAAAATGCTTATCGGATTTCTCTTGACAAATTACATATTGCTATGTACATTTTGCAAATTGCTATACAACCGAAAGGCGGCGCCACATGACTCTCGGCGATAAACTTCGCTCCCTCCGCGCTATCGAGGGCTCGCTCCGTGGCTTGGGCCGTCCCATGACCCAGTCTGAAGTTGTCAAC
>Ga0126369_10002172_pt1 | contig 13857 bp, 13 predicted proteins | sample PanSoiMetaPlot_1_FD_109646 | JGI IMG/M metagenome (GOLD analysis project Ga0126369, IMG submission 109646) | Tropical forest soil microbial communities from Panama - MetaG Plot_1 | ecosystem: Environmental > Terrestrial > Soil > Tropical forest > Bulk soil | place: Panama | collected 2016-02-17 | reverse complement strand
GAACTGATCGGTCGCGATGCCCATCGACGAGTAGGCCGCGCCCGAGTAGAGGTCGACGTTGGGGAAGATGCGCTTCTGCTCGCCGACCACGCGCACGACCGTGTCCAGGATCTGCACGGCGCTGGTGTCGCCCGCCTGCTTGCCGAGCTCGGCGGCCAGGCGGTGCAGGTGCTTGGCGCGCGGATCCTCGACGCGATAGACGCGGTGGCCGAAGCCCATGACCCGGCCGTGATCGGCGAGGGTCTTTCGGATCCACGCGTCGGCGTTCGCCGGCGTCTTGATCTTCTGCACCATCAGCATGACCTGCTCGTTGGCGCCGCCGTGGAGCGGCCCCTTGAGCGCGCCGATCGCCGAGACGATCGCCGAGTGCAGGTCGGACATCGTCGCCGCCGTCACGCGGGCCGCGAACGTCGAGGCGTTGAACTCGTGGTCGGCGTGCAAGATCAGCGCGACGTCGAACGTCTTCTCCGCGAGCGGCGTCGCCCGCTTCCCCGACAGCATGTAGAGGAAGTTCGACGCGAGATTGAGCTTCGGGTTGGGCGCGACCGGGGCCTTGCCCTTACGGATCCGGTCCCATGCGGCGACCAAGGTCGGCATCTGGGCCGTCAAGCGCAGCGCCTTGCGGGCGGTGGCGTCCTTGGAATTGTCGGCGGCGTCGGGATCGTACGCCGACAGCGCCGAGATGCCAGTTCTCAACACCTCCATCGGCGTGGTCTTCTTCGGCAGCGCCTTCAGGAGCGAGACGATGCCCGGCGGCAGCTTGCGGTTCGCGGTGGAGTTGAGTGCCTTGGTGTGGGCGACCAGCTCCTTCTTGCTCGGCAGGCCGCCGTGCCAGAGCAGAAAGATCACTTCCTCGAAGGACGAGTGCTCGACGAGATCATTGACGTCGTAGCCGCGATAGACGAGCCGGCCCTCCTTGCCATCGATGAAGCAGATGTCCGACGTCGATACGACGATGTCTTCGAGACCGCCCCGGCCTCCGGTACCCATTGGTCTTCCCTCGCCGAAAGGTGTGATGAAACCGGTTTGCTTTTACCATACCCCCGAAAATGCTTCAAGGCACCCCCGGGCGCGTGAAGGAGTACTACGACGAGCATCCGATCAGCGAGACCCACGTGCTATCGGCCCTCGGCGGTCAGGGCTTCGCCGGGGCCCCGACCGCGGATGACCTGTTCGAGTTCGACCAGGATCACTATGGCGGCCTGGCCGCCGTCGATACGCTGGCCCGGCGGGCCGGCATCGGCGAGGCCAGCCGCGTCCTCGACGTGTGCGCCGGGCTCGGGGGTCCCGCGCGCTTCCTGGCAAGCCGCCGCGGCTCGTCCGTCGTCGGGCTCGAGCTACACGCCGGTCGGGCGGCAGGCGCCGCCCGGCTCAACCGCCTGGTCAAGCAGACGCGCGTCAGCGTCGTCCGCGCCGACGCCGCGTCGCTGCCGTTCACCGCCGGCGCCTTCGACGCGTGTTTGAGTCAGGAGGCGCTGCTGCACGTCGCCGACAAACCGGCGGTCCTCCGCGAATGTCACCGCGTGCTCGGGCCTGCGGGCCGTCTGGCCTTCACCGACTGGATCGCCTTCCCGAGCCTGGCCGATCGGGAGCGCCAGCGGCTCTGGGAATGGATGGCCGCCACGACCTTGCAGACGCTCGACAGCTACCGCCTGCTGCTGGGCCACGCGGGGTTCACTGCGGTCGACGCCGAGGATCTATCGGGCGAGTGGCGCGCGATCGTGAGAAAGCGAATCGAGCTGCATCGGGCGCTTCGTCCGGAGCGTGAGGCCCGCTTCGGCCACCGGCACTACGTGGAGTACGACCAGCTTCACGCGTTCTTCGTGGAGTTGATCGAGGCCGGCAAGCTCGGCGGTGGACGCTTCACCGCCACGCGCGCGTAGCTCGCGCCGCGCCGGCTCACTTGCGGAAGCGCTTGAGGAGATCCTGAAGGCCGCTCTCGACCTTCTCGCGATCGACCTGACCGGCGAGCGACGACGGATCGATGCGAACCGACGGCGACGCGGCATTGCCGGTGACCTTCGCCCGGACCTCGCCGCGCCCGTGATCGATCTTCAGATCGAGGTTCATGCGTCCACTGGCGAGGCCGTAGTCGCCGGCGACTCCCACCTTCATGGCCTTGGTCTTGTACAGGAGATCCTTCGTGCTCAGAACCCCGTTCGTGATCTGGTAGTTTCCCGTGATCGACTCGAAGTCGACCGGTGAGGTCGTCAGTGATTGCGGCACGTCAGCGGCGAGCACCGACGAGGCCACGCCCGCCAGCCGCATGACCACGGTGATGAGCGCCAGCGCCTGCGGGCCGACCACCTTGCCGGGACCGATATGGAGCTGCCCCGAGCCGCCCAGCGTGTTCAGGAGATCCGAAGCGTTGATCGAGAGCGCGCCGGTCAGATCGAGCGGCCCGGCGACCGCGTAGCCCTCGCAGAGGAAGTCCACGAGCACCTTCTCGGCCGGGACGGACTTGATCGCCAGATCGCTCAGCTGCACGCGGGCGCCGTGGTCGAGCGTCAACGTGAGGTTGGTGCTGATCGGGCCGCCGCCAACCGAGGTGGTGACGGGCCGGCTCTGAAGGCGCGTGCCGTCCCACGTGGCACCGCTCACCTTGAGGGTACCGAGCGCCAGCGTCCGCTGCTTCGGCTCGGGACAGGCCTGATTGGACTGCGTCACCCGGAGGCTCGCGAACTCGACGTTGCCCGAGAGCCGCGGCGCGCCGAGCGTTCCGCCGAGCGCGAAATCGCCCTTGATCGGCCCGGCGATCGTGGGAGTCGGGCCGGCCGCGGCCGCCACGAGCTTCTCGACGTCCTTGCCCTCGAGGCCGACCTTGCCGCGCACGGGCGCGTCGACCAAGGTCTTGGCGCCGTTCACCGCGACGACGCCGTCGGCGAGCTTCACGGTCAGGTCGCCGGGCCGCACCACGAGCGCTCCCTTGAAGGCGAGCTGCGAGCCCTGACCCGTGATGGTCACGTCCATGTCTTCGACCTGATACGGCGTCTGCGCTGGTCCCTTCCCGTGCGCCACGTAGGTGATCAGGCCCTTGTCGATCTTCACGCGTGAGACGATCGCCGCCGCCGCGCCACCGGCCGCGACGCTGCCGGATCGGCCCGGCCGCGGCGCGGCCTTGGAATCCGCGGGAGGGGCCAGGCTGGCCACGTTCAGACGGCCTTCGGCGTTCTGGATGAGCGCGATGCGCGGGCGCTCGAGCGTGATGTCCCCGAACTCGACGCGACCGGTCAGCAGCGGGCGCAGCTTGAGATAAACGCGGCCCGTCTCGAGCGTCAGGAACGGCGCGGTGCCGAAGTGCGGATCCTCGGCGACCTCGAGCTTGTGCAGCTCGATCGACGGCAGCGGGAACAAGCCGACGGACAGCGACTGCCACTTCACGGGCCGCCCGACGGCCTGCGCCGCGCTGCTGGCGATCAACGCCTGGACCCTCGGCGTGTCGATCAGCCTCGGCAGCGCGATCGCGGCCACGATCGCCAGCACGACGACAATGCCGACGACGATGCCGAGCCACTTCAAGGCGCGCCTCAACGCGCACCTCTCGCGAGGACTATGCGGACTGGATCGCCGACAGCCGCCAGGGCTTCGGGCCGACCGGACGCGTGAAGGTCCAGTATTCCTGGATATCCACGGGCGTGGCCGCCCCCTCCACGACCGCGCCCGTCGAATCGTCGACGGTGTAGTCGATGAGCGACACGGCGAAGTACACCGTCACCCAGTCCTGACCGCTCTCCTGCCAGGCCTCGGTCACCTCGGCGCGGCTGATCTGGACCCGCTCGATCCGGTTCGTCCGCCGCGCGGCGCGGAGCTGATCGCACTGTGCCTGTAGTCGGCCGAACTCCTGCGGCGTGAGGCGGTCCTGCACCGCGCCGAGGTCCCGGCTCGCGATCCCCGCCTGCACGTCGACGAAGGTCCCCTTTGCCCACGCCGCGAACCCGTCGGGATCGAAGCTCGCGTCCATGCTCCGGATGTGGCCAATTCCACGATTCAGATCCGACTCGCCCGGCGGAGCTTCCATCACGGCGCCGCCCGCCGACCAGCCGCGCTCGGACGAGCCGTACGCTCCGGCGCCGGCGTACGCCGGCTCGGGACGCGCGTCGCGTCCGCGCAGCATCCTGAACACGAGGAAAATCCCGCCTCCGATCAGCAACAGCTCGAGGAGACCGATCCCGCCTCCGAAGCCGCCGCCCATGCCGCCGAACAGCATCGAGCCGAGGAGCCCGCCGAGCGCAAAGCCGGCCAGACCGCCCATCAGCCCACCGAAGATGCCCGGCCGCTGCGCCGGCTGAGACGTGGGCTGAGATGAGCCTGGTTGCGGTGTCGTGACGCGCGAGGGGCTCGACGGCGTCGACGACGGCGAGGTCGGCGACGAGGACGAGCGAGACCCGCGGCTTCCGCCACTGGTGGCGCGGGCCCACACCGAAGCGGTGTCGAGGAGCAGCAGGGAGACGAGCGACAGACCGAATATGAGCACGAAGGCTCTTGTTCGCATGTGCGCCCTCCTACGTCATTCTAGCCCGGCGAGCTAGGGAATCAGGAGCACCTTGCCAGTCGTCTTGCGTCCCTCGAGGGCGCGGTGCGCATCGGCGGCGTCCTTCAGAGGAAACTCGAACTCCGTGCGCAGCTTGAGCTTGCCGTCCCGGATCCAGCCCAGGAGCTCGTTCGAGCGCTCGAGCAGCTCGGCGCGCGTGATGATGTGGTGATTGAGGCTCGGACGGGTCACGAACAGTGACCCCTTGGCGTTGAGCACGCCCAGATCGAAGGGCCCGATCGGGCCACTCGATTGACCGTAGAGCGCCATCATGCCGCGTGGCGCCAGGCAGTTGAATCCCTTGTCGAAGGTCGTTTGACCGACCGAGTCATAGACGACCTGTAGCCCCTTGCCGTCGGTGAGCCGCTTCACCTCGGCCTCGAAATCTTGCTTCGTGTAGAGAATCACGTCCGAGGCGCCAGCTTCGCGAGCGAGCTTGGCTTTTTCTTCAGTCGACACCGTGCCGATGACGCGTGCGCCTCGCATCTTCGCGATCTGGCACAGCACCAGCCCGACGCCGCCGGCCGCCGCATGCACGAGGCAGGTGTCACCGCTCTTGAGCGGATAGGTCGAGCAGGCCAGATAATGCGCGGTCAGTCCCTGCAGCATCGCGGCCGCACCCTGGCGGGTCGTCAGTCCGGCCGGCAATGTCACGAGCCGCGCGGCCGGTACCACCGAATACTGCGCGTAGGCGCCCGGCACACCCGTGTAGGCGACCTTGTCGCCGACCTTCACCTCGGCGACGTTCGGACCGACCGCGGTGACCGTCCCGCCGGCTTCCAGGCCGAGGGTGAGCGGCAGCGCGAGCTTGTACTGACCGGAGCGCTGATAGACGTCGATGTAATTGATCCCGGCGGCGTCCACCTTCACGACCGCCTCGCCGGCTTTCGGCGACGGCTCGGCCACGTCTTCGTAACGCAGGACTTCGGGACCACCGGGCGCGTTCACTCGGATCGCCTTCATAACGAATCCTCCCAAGGATTTTCGGCTGATGCGGTCGGAATTATAGCACCGGGCTCGAAGGTCGCCGGGCGGCCGCTACCAGGGCGGCGCTCAGCGCATCGAGGCGAGGTCGATCGTGAAGCGGCTGACGTCCCGGCCTTCCGGATCGCGGACGACGAGGACGACGCGAGACTTCGGCTCGATCTCCTTGACCGGAAACCCGTAGACGCAGCGGGCGAGATAACTGCCGCCCTCGAGTCGCATCGCGGTGCGCTCGTTCTGAACGAAGGTGGGCTCGATCTCACGGGCCCCCAGGAGGATGCGCGGGACCAGGAATCGCGCGAAGTCCTCGCGCGGTCCGCGGAGGCTCGCCCAGATCACCAACCTATCTTGTTGCTCGCGCAGGAGCTTCTCCGGCTCGCTCTCCTTCATGGGCTCGTTCTTGAACGCGGCGTTGCGCGCGGCCAAGACCAGCCGATGGAAGGGCGTGATCACCGTGAGGGTGTCCCCGGAGTGGTTGGCCACGCGCCATTCCGTGTCGAAGGTGTCGCGCGTGATCGACTGGGCGCCCACCCGAAGCGCTTCGGACCGCTGCTGGGGCTCGAGGCTGAACGATACGGCGGCCGCCGCCGAGGAACCGCCGAGAAGCAGCACGAACAGCAATACCGCCGGCCGCTTCACTTCGTCTCGCCGACGACGACCAGATTGAACGCGGAGGCCGTGAAGTACTTGCCGGCGACCCGCTGGACGTCGGCCGCGGTGACCTTGCCGATCCGCTCCTTGTAGCGATCGGCATAGTCGAGGCCAAGCCCACGGTCCTCGATCGCGACCAGGAAGTCGGCGACCTTTCCCGATGTGTCGAGCCGGAGCGGGAAGCTGCCGATCAGGTACTGCTTGGCGAGCCCGAGCTCGCGCTCGGCGACGGGCTCCCGCCCCATCCGCGCCAGCTCCTCGCGGATCATCGCGATCACCTTCGGCGCCTCGGCCGTCCGAGTTTGGGCCGAGACGGCGAACGACGCCCCGTAGCGCCACGGCGAGGCCCAGCTGTACACCGAGTAGGCGAGGCCGGATTCTTCGCGCACACGCGTGTAGAGGCGGGAGGCCGAGCCTCCGCCGAGCACGTACGACGCGACGGCCAGCGGGAAGTAGTCGGGATCGGTCTGCAGAACAGCCTGCCGGCCGAACATGATCGTGCTCTGCGTCAGCTCGCGCTTGACCGAGTCCTCGCGCGTCGCCGGCGGTGCGGTTGCCATGGGCGGCGTGGCGGGCGGATCGGCGGGACGCGCCCACGATCCGAACCGCGCCATGATCTCGCGGCGCGCCTCGTCGACCGTGACCGCGCCGACCACGGCGACCACGGTGGTGTCGGGACGCGCGCGCTCCCGGTAGAACTTCGCGACGTCGTCCCGGGTGAGCCGGCCCACGGACTCGCGGGTGCCCTCGACCGGACGGCCGTAGGGATGGCCCTCGAAGACGAGCCGCGAGAGGGCACGAGCCGCCACGGTGCCAGGGTCTTCTTCGGACCGCTTGATCGCGGCCTGGATCTCCGCCACCTTCCGGCTGACTTCGGCCTCCGGGAACGTCGGCGTGAGGACCACCTCGGACACGAGGTCGAGGCCGAGAGTGAGATCTTTCTTCTGTGCTGTCATCGACACCGTCATGCTGTCGCGACTGGCTCCGGCCTCGACGCTGCCCCCTACGAACTCGATCGCCGTGTCGAGCTCGGGCCCGGTGCGCTTGGCGGTCCCCCGTGTGAGCACGGCGCCCGTCAGGTTGGCCAGACCGCCGCGATCGGCCGGATCGTACACGGCTCCAGCCCGCATGAGCACGCGCACGGCCACGATGGGCACGGCGGGCCGTTCGGCGACGAGCAGCACGATCCCGTTCGGCAAGACCTCACGATGGGCCAGCACTGCGGCGCCGGCCGTCGCTCGCGCCGCGAGGCTCGCCAGGAGCACGACACACAGCAGGCCGACTCGGCCGCGGATCAAGGCTTCGGCAAGAGCACGCCCACGCTCTTCCTCTCCGGCACGAACCAGGTGCGCGCCACGCGCGTGAGATCGGCGGCGGTGAGCGCGCGGATCTTCGTCAAGAACGAGTCCTTCATCGCGTAGCCGCCGGCCAACTCGAAGCGGGCGAGCAGCGAGGCGCGCTGGTGGACCGAATCCTCCTGGTAGACGAAGGCGGCCTCGACCTGATTCTTGGCTCGGGCGAGCTCCTCGTCGGTGACCGGCTCGGTCTTGAGCCGTTCCATGTGTGCGCTCAGCTCGGCCTCGAGCTTCTCGGGCGTCTGGCCCGGCATCGGCGTCGCCCAGAACCAGAAGAGGTTGGGGTCGATCGAGAAGTACGAGTTGTCGCCGCCCGCCTCGAGCGCCAGCTGGCGCTGATAGACGAGGTCGCGATAGAGCCGCGACGCGCGCCCGCCCGAGAGGATGGTCGAGAGTAGCTCGAGCGCCACCGAGTCGTCGGACTTGTAGTTCGGGACGTGCCAGGCCATGTAGACGATCGGCAGCTCGGCCTGCTTCGTGACGCTCACGCGGCGCTCGCCGTTCTGGACCGGCTCGATCGCGAGCAGCGGCGGCGGCGTCTTGCCGCGCGGGATTCGTCCGAAGCGCTTCTTGATCTTCTCGAGCACGTCGGCGGCACGGAACGCGCCGACCGCCACGACGATCGCGTTGTTCGGGACGTAGTACGCCTTGTAGAAGGCGCGGATCTCTTCGGGCGTGACGCGCCGGATGTCTTCCATCCAGCCGATGATCGGCGCGCCGTACGGGTGCGCCTTGAAGGCGATCGAGCTGACCTCCTCGCCGAGAAAGCCGCCGGGATCGTCCTCTGTGCGGGTGCGCCGCTCCTCGATCACGACCTCGCGCTCCGAGGTGATCTCCTTGGGGTCGAGCAGCAGGTTCTGCATGCGATCGGCCTCGAGATCGATGATCAGGTCGATCTTGTCCGCGGCGATGTCCACGTAGTAGGAGGTCACGTCCTGCGACGTGAACGCGTTGTCCTGGCCGCCGTTTTCCTCGACGAGGCGCGCGAACTGCTTGGGCCCGTGGCTCGGCGTGCCCTTGAACATCAAGTGCTCGAGGAAGTGCGCGATGCCGGTCGAGCCGCGATGCTCGTTGCGCGAGCCGACGCGGTACCAGACCTGGAACGACACGATCGGACTGCGCGGGTCCTCGAGCAAGAGGACGCGCAGCCCGTTGTCGAGCGTCGCCGCGACGACGCGATCGGCGGCAGGCGCCGACGAGGGAACGAGCAGCGAGACGATCAGGAGCAGCAGGATCGCGATGCGCACCGTCCGATTATACCGCCCACCTCTGGGCGGCCGGTGTATCATCCTGCCTGATGCGCGCGCTCGCGTTCTTCCTGCTGATCGCGCTGCCGCAAGCGGCGTTCGCCCAGCAGCCCTGCACCGAGCCGCTGACCGCGCTGTTCGAGCGCGTCTCGCCGAGCGTCGTGTCGATCCAGGTCACCAAGATCAACAAGGCCAAGCCGCAGCGGCGCTTCGAGACCGTGATCGGCTCGGGCGTCCTGATCGAGCGCGACGGCCAGGTGCTGACCAACGCGCACGTCGTCGACGGCGCCGCCTCCCTCTCGGTCACGCTCGACTCCGGTACGCGCACGCCGGCGAAGGTGCTGGGCATGGACACCGTGACCGATCTGGCGCTCCTGCGCATCGAGACGCCGTCGCCCCTGCCGGTCGCGCGTCTCGGCGACTCCGGCGCGCTGCGAGTCGGCGACGAAGTCGTTGCGATCGGCAATCCGATGGGCCTCGAGCAGACGATGACCCGCGGCATCGTGAGCGGCCTCAACCGCATCTTGCCGGGTCTGGCCGAACAGCCGATGATCCAGACCGACGCGCCGATCAACCCCGGCAACTCCGGCGGGCCGCTCGTGGATCGATGCGGCGCCGTCGTGGGCATCAACACGTTCATCTCCGAAGAGGCGAACTCGATCGGATTCGCCCTGCCCATCAACGCCGGCAAGGCGATCCTGCGCGATCTGCGCGAGACCGGCCGCGTCGTCCGGCCGTGGCTCGGCTTGCAGGGTCGTGAGATCGACTCCCAGGTGTCGTCGGTGCTCCGCCTGCCGCTGTCGCCGGGCTATCTCGTCGAGGTCGTCTACGACGGAAGCCCGGCGGATCGTGCGGGCGTACGCGGCGGCAGCCTTTCAATCGTCGTGCAGGGCGAGGAGTACCTGCTCGGCGGCGACATCTTGACCGCGATCGACAACACGCCGATGCGGACCCACCAGGATTATCTGGCCAAGGTGAAGACGCTCAAGCCCGGCCAGCGCACACGCATCACGATCATGCGGGATGGGCAGCGCCGTGAGATGTCTCTGACAGTCGGCGAACGGCCCCGACTACCTTCAGATCTCTCCGATTAAGCTGGCGTCCGTCCTTAGCTAGCCGTTTTGCTCGTCGAGGATTCGGCGGGCGGTTTCGAAAATTCCGCGGAGCATCGGGCGGGTCAGCTTGCCGGTGAAGGTGTTCTGCTGGCTCGGGTGATAGGTCGCGATCAGCGTGGTGCCGTCGGCGAATCGAGTGATCGCTCCGTGTCCGAACCTGGGCGCCGGACGCTCGCGGGGTGCGCCGAGGGCGCGACGGCCTCTCAGGTACGCCTGCCAGCCGATGCGCCCGAGACCGACGACGACGCGGACGCGCGTGAGCAGCCGCAGCTCGGTCAAGAGATAGGGCTCGCAGCGGCCGATCTCGTCGAGCGCGGGCTTGTTGAACGGCGGCGCGCACCGGACCGCGGCGGTGACGTACGCGTCGAGCAGGCGCAGGCCGTCATCCGGGTGCTCGGACGTCGGGCGGTTGGCGAAGCCCGCGTGGTGGAGCGCGTCGAAGAGCCAGTCGCCGCTGCGGTCTCCGGTGAACATCCGGCCCGTGCGGTTGCCTCCGTGGGCAGCCGGCGCCAGCCCGACGAGCAGCAGGCGAGCGCGCACATCGCCGAAGCCCGGCAGCGGGCGGGCCCAGTAGCGCTGGCCGAGATAGCGTTTGGGCGGAGCGGCCGCGACCGCTTCGCGGTGCTTCACGAGCCGCGGGCATCGGCGGCACGCGACGATTCGAGCGTTCAGCTGCGCGATCGAGCGAGGATTTTGCAATCCGACGGGATTGTGACACGGTGAAGGCAGTGCCGACCAGGGTTCCCACGATCATCGTCCACGGCGGCGCCGGCGCCGATCCGTCCCAGTCGCCCGAGTTCCGCGCGGGCGTGCGCGCCGCCGTGCTGGCGGGCTGGCGCGTACTGGCCGGCGGTGGCTCCGCACTCGATGCGGTGGAGAGCGCCGTGCGCACGCTCGAGGACGATCCACGCTTCAACGCCGGTCGCGGCTCGGTGCTCACGCGTGACGGCACGATCGAGACGGACGCGTCGATCATGGAAGGCGATCGGCTGCAGTGCGGGGCGGTCGCGGCCCTGGTAGGCGTTGCGAACCCAATCAGCGCCGCGCGCAAGGTGCTCGAGTCGCGGCGTCACGTCCTGCTGGTGGGCAACGGCGCGCTCGAGTTCGCTCGTTCCGTCGGGATTCCGGAGTGCGATCCTGCCTCGCTCATCACCGACCGGCAGCGCAAGCGTCACGCCGAGCTCGCACGGAGACCCGAACCACCCGGTGGCGGCACCGTCGGCGCGGTCGCGCTCGACCGCAGCGGCACGATCGCTGCCGCCACGTCGACCGGCGGCACGCCGGGCAAGCTCCCGGGTCGCGTCGGCGACAGCGCGCTGATCGGCTGCGGCACATACGCCGACAGCTCCCTCGGCGGCGTGTCGTGCACCGGCGACGGCGAGGCGATCATCCGTGTCGTCCTCGGCCACCGCGCGCTGCGCTATCTCAAGGACGCCGACGACCCGGACTATGCGGCGAAAGTCGCCGTCGACCTGCTCGTCGAGGAGGGCGGCGGCCAGGGCGGTCTGATCCTGATCGACTGGCGCGGCCGGCCGGGGCACGCGACCTCGACGCGATTGATGCCCGTCGCGATCATGTCGCCCGCGCTCGACGAGCCGCAGGTTCCGTTCTGACAGACGCATGATCGAGCTCGCCGACATCGCGGCCGCGCGCAAGCGCCTCGAAGGCGCGATCTACCAGACGCCGTACGCCTACTCTCAAACGCTGTCCGAGCTCAGCGGCACGCGCTGCTTCGTCAAGCTGGAGAACCTCCAGATGACCGGCTCCTTCAAGGAGCGCGGCGCCGCCAACCTGCTCTTGCAGCTCGAGCCTGCCGAGGCGTCGTGCGGAGTCGCCGCGGCGAGCGCCGGCAATCACGGCCTGGCGGTCGCCTTCCACGCGGCGCGCCTGGGCATCCGCGCCGTCATCGTCATGCCGGAGTGGGCGCCGTTGATCAAGGTGACATCCGCGCGGCGGCACGGCGCCGAGGTCATCCTGTCGGGGACGAACTACGACGAGGCATACGGGTGCGCGCGCCAGATCGCGAGCGAGCGGGGTCTGACGTTCGTGCACCCCTTCGACGACGATCGAGTCATCGCGGGTCAGGGCACACTCGGCCTCGAGCTCCTGGAGCAGTGCCCGGACATGGACGCGGTGGTGGTTCCGGTCGGCGGCGGCGGGCTGGCCGGAGGCGTCGGGCTCGCGATCAAGGCCGTACGGCCGGAGGTGCGCGTCGTCGGCGTGCAGGCCGAAGCGCTGGACGCGATGAAGCAGGCCCTCGCGACAGGCACCCGGACGACCCTGGCCCCCGCGTCGACGATCGCCGACGGCATCGCGGTGCGCCAGGTCGGCGAGATCACTCTGACGCTGGCCCAGCAGTATCTCGACGAGGTGGTGACGGTCACGGAGGAGGAGCTGGCCAACGCGATCCTGCTCCTGCTCGAGATCGAAAAGACGGTCGTCGAGGGCGCGGGCGCGGCCCCGCTCGCGGCCCTTCTCAACCGGCGGCTCGGTCTTGCCGGCCGCAATGTCGTCCTCGTGCTCTCCGGCGGCAACATCGACGTCACGATGATCTCGCGGATCATCGAGCGCGGGCTGGTCAAGGACGCGCGGCTCGTGCGGCTGAGCGTGATCCTGCGCGATCAACCCGGGGCGCTCGCGCGGTTGGCCGCACTGGTGGGCGAGGCGCGCGCGAACATCCTGCACATCGAGCACGAGCGCGCCTTCTCCCGCGCCGCGATCGGCGAGAGCCGGGTGGAGCTCACCCTCGAGACCTCCGGGCGCGAGCAGATCGAGATCGTGAAGCGCCGGCTGATCGAGTCGGGCTACCGGGTCGAAGAGCGCCGCGCCTGACGTCAGGCGCCGGGCGCCGCCGCCGTCTCGCCGAGGGCGTCCGCGATAACCGCCCGGGCGCGCTGAGCCAGCGCAGCGGCGGCCTGTCGGGGCTCGAGCGCGGGATCGGGTGCCAGCGGCGGATGGTACGTGATCGAGATCCGTCCGCGTCGCGGCCAGATCTGACCGGGCGGCCAGGCCTCGTGCCCGCCGGAGATCGTGACCGGTAGCACGGGCACGCGCAGGGTCACCGCCAGCCGAAATGCGCCGAGCTTGAAGCGCTCCACCCTGCCCGTCAGTGTCCGCTCACCCTCGGGAAAGATCATGAGGACGTGGCCCGCATTGAGGAGGCGCACGGCCTCACGCATCGACATCGGGTCGGCCGCGTCGATCCGTACGGGGAACGCCCGGAGTCGGCGGATCATCCAGCTGAAGACCGGGATGTCGAACAGCCGGCTCCACGCCATGTAATAGACGCGTCGCCGAACAGGAATCGTGACGAGCGCGGGGTCGGCGTAGGTCTGGTGATTTGGCGTGACGATCAGTGGTCCACTCGTGGGGATGTTGTCGACGCCGGCTAGCTCGAGACCGAAGTACGCGCGGCAGAAACAGTGGAAGCCGGGTCGTGCGAGGTCGAGGAGCGGGGTCCGCACGGCCCTCTAGACTACACAAAAAAGGCGGGGCCGGATCGCTCCGGCCCCGCCGGTGGACGCGGTCGACGTCGCTTAGTCGTCGTCCGAGTCGGTCTCGTCCTCGCTCGGTACGAACTGGCGCCCGAGGCGCTCGAGCCGGTCCTGGCACCGAACGCACGTCGTGACTTCAGGCAACGCCTGAAGTCTCGCGGGCGAGATACGCTCCTCGCATTCGACACACGTTCCGTAGTCACCACTCTTCAGGCGTTCGAGGGCCGCCGTCAGCCGGTTGACCCGGCCGACCAGAAGCTCGCGCGTGGCGAATCCGATCTCGCGACGCTCGTTCTCCTGGATCTCGTCGACCTCATCGGCGTACGGCGAGTTATCACCGATCGCGCCGGCCAACTCCTCGACCGCCACCGCTCCGCCGATCATGCGAAGCCGGCCGACAGCCGTTCTCAGGTCCTCTTCCAAGCGCTCCCGAATCGTTTCCATGGTGTGGGCCTCCCTGGCACCCTTACCCGTCTAATT
>Ga0126369_10002171_pt1 | contig 13860 bp, 7 predicted proteins | sample PanSoiMetaPlot_1_FD_109646 | JGI IMG/M metagenome (GOLD analysis project Ga0126369, IMG submission 109646) | Tropical forest soil microbial communities from Panama - MetaG Plot_1 | ecosystem: Environmental > Terrestrial > Soil > Tropical forest > Bulk soil | place: Panama | collected 2016-02-17 | reverse complement strand
TTGTTGGCTGCCTTTGTGCACGGACCCGCAAATTTCTTGCTAACGCTACCTTCACAAGCCTTACTGTGTCTTCTATACGTAGGTTTGGGAAGTTCGCTGGCGGCGTCAATTCTGTGCCACACGACTCTGAACCTATTTCCGTATCTTCCTGTCGCCGGTTTTTATCACGCTTGGCACGCAACGTGAAACCAATAGAGTCCTTACCTTGGATAACTCCCGATTAGTCGGCTTACCGGTAACTTGGGTACTAGCCTCCATTTGTCCGGCAAGCCCATCTATCAGCTAGGACAAGCCCTGCCTTGTTCCGAAAACCTCTTTTAGGCGGCCCGTCTAACTCGTTGATTCCACGCAACCGGAATTTGAGGCCGTGGGCGTTCCGAAACTAGATGTTTTTGAGGCACGGGGCTTCGGTGCTCGATCATTGAATTTAATGCCATACAGCAAATACCGTATGGGTTTAGGTACAAGCTGAAAGGAGTATTAAGCCTCGGCCCCGTGTAGAAGTCTGGAGGACTCATGAGTTTGCGGATATTAGTCGCAGATGACCATGACATTATTCGGCATGGGTTGAAGTCCTTGTTGACTGGCAAGTCAGGGTGGGAAGTATGTGCAGAGGCAAGAAACGGACGCGAAGCAGTTTCTCTTGCCGAAGAGCATAAGCCCGACGTGGTCGTCATGGACATCAGCATGCCTGAGCTCAATGGACTCGAAGCCGTCCGCCACATCCGGAAGTCTTTGCCGAAAACGGAAGTCGTCGTATTGACGCTTCATTTCTCAGACCAGTTGGTGCATGACATCGTCGAAGCGGGCGCGAAGGGTTACATCATGAAGTCAGATGCTGACCGCGATCTGGTAGCGGCCGTCGAGGCGCTTGCCGTTCGTCGGACATTTTTCACACCAAAGGCTGGAGAGATGGTGCTGAATGGGTTCAAGAAGAAGGACGTTACTCCGGATGGCGCACATGAGTTTCGAAACAGACTGACGATACGCGAACGTGAAATTGTTCAACTGCTTGCGGAAGGTAAAAGCAGCAAGGAAGTCGCAGTTGCGTTGGGGATTAGCGTTAAAACGGCGGAAACGCACCGCGCGAACATCATGCGGAAGCTCGAACTTCATTCCGTGAGTGAGTTGGTGCGCTACGCTGTGAAAAATCAGATTATCGAAGCTTGAAATCGGCTCGACCGGGAGCTGCGCAACCGTCGTCCCAACTCCCTCGAACTTGGCTCGGGAGGAGGGATAATTCCCAGGATTCTTATCGCGGACGATCACGCGTTCATTCGCCGAGGTATTCGTGGCCTGTTGTCACATATGATGGATTGGGAGATCGTCGGCGAAGCCGAAAACGGGAAAGTCGCAATTGAGCTGACGAAGACCCTTAAGCCGGATCTAGTCATTCTCGATGTGAGTATGCCAGGCATGAGTGGTTTGGATGTTGTGCGCGCGATTCGGGATAGTGGCAATCATGCGAAGATTTTGTTGCTGACTCTCCACGACGCACACGAACTGATCCGTAACGCATTCAGACTGGGCATAAATGGCTTCTTACTGAAAACGGACCCAGAAGAAGAGCTTGTTCACGCACTGCGCGTGGTGGTTGGCGGAGGAGTTTATTTGAGCCCGAAATTAGATCCTGATTTCGCCAAGCGCATCATTACAAATATTGCATCTGACTTTTGCTAAATCTTTCGCATTCCGAAATTAGCTTTGTTCTTTCTGAGAATCGACTCAGATTCTTAATCATCAAATCAACACAAGTGAAGACATACCTGCGTAAACCACAAAGTCCGTGTTTTGCCAAACGAGAGAACAGATATCTACGTCAACGCGCTTCGCAATACAGCTCATACCCGCGCGAAATACGGATTATGCAGGATTTGAGTTTCCGAACGAATAGCTCAACGTAATTTTAGTAACCCGCCAAATACGGAGGACAAAGTTATGTTTATAAGGTCAACTTTGGGTGCGGCAGTTATATTAGGAACAGCGATGCTTGCCGGCTGCGGCACATCACCAACCAAATCGCCCGACGTCTCATCGCAGATTCGTCAGAATTTGGACCAGGCTGGATTGAAAGACGTAAAGGTCGACGATGACAGAGATAAGGGAGTTGTCACTCTATCTGGAACCGTGGCAAACCAGGCAGACAAGGCGCAAGCTGAATCAATTGCAAAATCTATTGCTGGGGCGCAAATCGTCGCAGATCAGATTGGTGTCCGTCCAATTGGAGAAGAGGGTACGGCAAAGAAAGTCGACGCAGCGCACGATGAAGCGATCGAAAACAATCTGAAGGCCGCATTGATCAAGAACAATCTGAAGCGAAACGTAAACTATGAAGTGAAAAACGGAGTTGTCACTTTAACTGGAACAGTCAACTCGCAAGCACGGCGAAATCGCATCGAGCAGCTCGCGGCTGGCGTCCCAAATGTCCAGCAGGTTATCAACGAGCTCCAAGTTCGTGATCAAAAAGCATCATCTTCGGACTAACAGGTATACTCCCATCCCAAATCACGCAAAGCGAGCGATCTTCAGAATTGCAAAGAGATCAATTCGCCGCTGTAGGAAAAAAAGAGCGGGGTTCCTTCAATTCTCTATTGTGAGTTGAAGGACCCTGCCTTCCTTACATAAATATTTCCGCAAAGCCTCGTATTTTAACCCCCATCCCGAAGGGTTATAAACTCCAGAGCCGGTGCCAGACTACTTTGTTCTATTTGAGCTGGTTCGATTCCTGCGCGCCACGAACGACAACGGGACTCGTAAAGATCAGCGCATTTGGCATAACTACCCTTTGGCCATCGCGGGTACTTACAATGGTAGCTCTCGTCTGAATGTCTTCTACTTTGCCCTCCATACCGTTCACGTTTATCCAATCTCCTATTTCAAAAGGCTCCTGAAGCAGCAAGAGAATCCCAGCAAGAAAATTCTGCAGAATGTTTTGAAAAGCGAATCCGACTGCCACGCTACCAATGCCAAGAAGTTTAACGAGATCTACAGCGCGAAAGGAAGGCGCGACAACAGACAGCGCAATGAGCGAACCCACTATGATGACAATAGCCCTTGCCAAATGTCCTAGCAACAATCCAAGACTTTGATGGTGCGCGCGGCGACTTGCTACGCGTCTTACCAAGCTTCTAGTCAACGAGGCAATGGCCAGAAAAATACAAAATGTGCCAATCGCTAAGACCAAGTTAGGCAGTAGATAAATTACGGCATCCAAAATCCGTTTGGCGTTTTGCCATGCCTGCGATAGATCGACAAACACTGTTCCTTTTGTCCTTGTCCGAAAACAGCAAAATAGACCGCCCAATTTTTGAAAGAACTAAGGCTCCGACTCTCCATTAAACAGATTCAGGCGAAGCAGGCACAATACAACAATGTCCGTATTCATGGTTTCTACCGAACGAGAGAGCATGCCGATGCCGAGTATTTAGGACAACTAAGGTTTTTTTACTTGCAGGTTCAGTTCTAAGCTATCTGCCTCGGCTTTCTACAGAGAAATATGTATGGAGATCGCGCATTACGGTGTTGTTTGATAGTTATTGAAGGCACAAGTGAATTCTGCGCATTCGCAGCGAGATGCTCCCCAACCCTTTAGGAACACCTTGAAACTTGCACGCGAAGTGAACAAGCCACCTCAATAGAGCAGTAAATATAGGTCAATTCATTTTAGGTAATTACGAATGGAACTTCGCATATTAATCGTGGATGATTCAGAAAGAGTGCGCGGATCTATTCGCTGCATGCTCGAATCACGTCATTGGACGGTTTGTGGCGAGGCCGGCAATGGCATGGAGGGACTCCAGAAATTCCAAGCTGTAAATCCGGACCTTGTCGTGATTGACCTCGCGATGCCTGACCTGAACGGCTTCGAAGTCGCCAAACGAATGTCCACACTCAATTCGAAGGTCCCTTTGATCCTTTTTACTGTAATCGACATCACCGGCCTAGCAACGCATGCAAAATCAGTCGGCATCTCTGCGGTGGTTTCAAAACTACAAGCGTGGGATTTGCTTAGAGTTATAGCTGATACAACCAAGGAGATGAAATCTGACGCTCCTGTCCAATAATTCACGCTGATCCGACTTAGGTGGCGACTTGTGCCAGGGACGGCTTGGTGCTGATGGGAAAGACTGCTTCAATTAGTGAGCCTTCGCCCGTGTTTTGCAAACGAACCTGACCACCGAATTCCTTCACCCTTTGCCTCATGCCAGCTATTCCCACTCCTATGCTGCCGGGTTGAAAACGGACAATTTCTTCGCGAATCCCTTTGCCATTGTCTCGTATTCTCAAAACAACTTGGCTATCTGAATGGGTAAGTTCAACTGAGGCGTGTGTGGCGCCCGAATGGCGCAAAACATTGGTAAGGGCCTCTTGCGCGATCCTAAAGATTGCGGTCTCCAATTCATTGCTCAATCTAGGAAACTCAGAAGGATCCGTTTTGATTGTTGCATCAATCTCATTCCGCGAGGAGATTCCTTGAAGGTAATACTGCAAAGCTGACTGCAGACCGATTTCATCGAGGAATGGAGGGTGTAATAAGTGAGAGATACTCCGAATCTGTTGTATCGCTTCACCTATTAGCGTACTACATTCCTTTGCCGCTCCTTTCTTGCCTTCTTCCGTTTGATCGGGGCGCAGAACGCATTCAGCCATCATTTTTGCCGCGGTAAGTTCCTGCCCCAAGCCGTCATGCAATTCACGTGCGATCCTTCGCCTTTCCCCGTCTTGCGCTGCAATCAGACTGGCCGACAAAACCCTCAGTTCTTGATTAAGAGCTTCCAGTTTCTTTGTCTTTCGATACAAATCTGCAAAAACACTTACTTTTGCTCTTAACAATTCCGGCACAACGGGAACTGAAATATAGTCAACGGCGCCGCGCTCGTAACCTCGCAATTGGTCCACATCTGTGAGATGAACCGCGGAAATAAAAATAATCGCTGTATCCTTGAATCGCGGATGTTGTCGGATCATGTCCGCCAGTTCAAATCCGTTTATTTCGGGCATACTGACGTCCATCAGAACAACGGCCACATCCGTCTTTAGCAGAAGATCTAAAGCCTGTCGGCCTGAACGCGCCTTGACCAGGTTTTCCCCTAGACTCTCTAAAATGATTTCATAACTCATTAATTTTCCGGGCTGATCGTCAACAAGGAGAATGTTGACTCTCTCTTCGATCGCACCTGTCTTCTCTGCCCAGGTCTCAGCCGATTGCATCTCTGCACCTCTCTAGAAAACAGCTACCGATGCAGCCACATTCTTAGCGCTGACAGAAGATGTTCCGTATTTACTGGCTTCGCGAGGTACTCTGAAGCGCCTGCTTCAAGGCATTTTTCCCGGTCACCTTTCATGGCTTTTGCCGTGAGAGCAATAATGGGAAGGCGGTGGAATGCAGGGTTCTGCCGGATAACTTGCATCGTTTCACATCCATCCATTTCCGGCATCATAACGTCCATTAGCACTATTGCGAGATCTGAAGTCACATTCAGCAATTCAATCGCTTCCCGACCAGTGCCGGCCGAAAGCACTATCATGCCTCTGCGCTCCAAAACACTGCTTAGTGCGAATATATTCCTAACATCGTCATCCACAACAAGCACCTTCTTCCCGATTAGAGCGTCGTCTGATTGGTGCAGCCATTCAATCATCTTCTGTTTTTCGGAGGGGAGATCCGTAACCTCTCGATGCAAGAACAGAGCAGTTTCATCAAGCAATCTTTCGGGTGACTCTACCCCTTTCACAACAACGCTGCGAGCCAGTGCATGGAGACGCAGATCTTCCTCGGACGACAAGTCTTTTCCCGTAAACACAACCACTGGCAAATCAGCAAGACCTGGCGTGACCCGCATCTTTTCCAGAATATCGAATCCAGACATGTCCGGCAGCCGCAGGTCTAGCACCATGCAGTCGTAAGGCTTTTCAGAAATTGCTGTCAGTGCTTCAACTCCTGTAGAAGCAATCGAAATTCGGAGATCATCGCTACCCAGCAATTCTTTTATGCTGAGCTGCTCTGAAGGATTGTCTTCAACAACAAGCAGTTCTTTTAATCGTGGAATTACGAATTCCTTCATACGTGCGAAGGCATCTCTTAATCCATCGGGTGTCGTCGGTTTTGTGAGAAAAGCAAAGGCTCCGCGGGAAAGCCCATGCTGCCTATCCTCGTCCGAAGTCAAAATTTGAACGGGAATATGGCGCGTTGTGGAATCTTGTTTCAAATGATATAGGACTGTCCATCCGAGCATATCTGGTAAAAATACATCCAAGGAAATTGCATTAGGATGAAACTCCCGCGCTAGAGACAATCCCTCCGCCCCAGTCCCGGCTACCAACACTTTGAATCCCTTGTCATGCGCCAAATCACGCAAAACGCGCGCATAATGCGGATCATCTTCGATTACCAGGAGCACTGCATCCTCTGGCTGCAAATCTTCTCGATTGTCAGATAAGCGCTCATGCACACGTTCGGAAGAATTTCCCGCCGGCAACTGCAGTACTTTTGTTGGTCGGTCAAATTTCATATCTGGAGCGCTGACCGCCGCTGCCAAATCAACGTAAGTTTGCGGCAGGTACAAGGTAAACATGCTGCCCCGCCCGACGGAACTTCGCAGTTGAATTTCACCTCCCAGCAATCCGGCGAGTTCGCGGCTAATCGCAAGTCCCAAGCCAGTACCTCCGTATTTCCGACTCGTCCCTGCATCCGCCTGCTGAAAGGCCTCAAAAATGATCCGCTGCTTTTCCGGCGGTATTCCAATGCCCGTGTCCGTAACTTCAAATGCAATCACCGAGTCTGCTCGGCTCAAGACAGGGTGATCTTCGCTCCAACCCCTGTTCGCGAGTTTGACAGAGAGCTGGACACTCCCTTCTTCCGTAAATTTAAATGCATTTGACAGCAGGTTCTTCAGAACCTGCTGCAAACGCCTTGAATCGGTGACCATACTGCGACCCAACTGAGGGTCCGTCTCGATCCCAAATGACAAGCGACGATGTTCAGCCTCATGGCGAAATGGCCTTGCAATCATCTCAAGCAGGCTCGAGAAATAGACTTCGTCCGCTTCCACCGAAACGATACCCGATTCAATTTTTGACAAGTCAAGAATGTCTGTAATGAGATTCAAAAGGTCCGTACCTGCACCATGAATAGTTCGCGCAAACTCAACCTGTTTCTCAGTCAGATTGCCTTCCGGATTGTCAGTCAGCTGCTGACCCAGAACCAATATGCTGTTGAGTGGAGTGCGCAGCTCATGCGACATGTTTGCGAGAAACTCGGATTTGTATTTCGAAGTGAGTGCCAATTCCTTGGCTTTTTCTTCGACCGCTCTTCTTGCCAGCTCGATTTCCTGATTCTTTCGTTCAACTTCCACGTTCTGTTCGGCTAGTTGTTGTGCCTTCTGAGCCAACTGTTCGTTGGTCTGCTGAAGTTCGGCCTGCTGGGTTTGGAGTTCTATTGCCAACTGTTGGGACTGCTTTAGCAACCCTTCGGTCTGCATGGTTGCTTCGATGCTGTTAAGAACGATACCTATGCTGGAAGTCAGTTGTTCCAGAAACGCCAAATGCGATTCTGTAAAGACGTTTAGTGAACCAAGTTCGATAACTGCCTTTACTCTGTCTTCGAACAGTACAGGGAGTACGATTACACTCCGGGGTAGTGCTTCGAATAAACTGGATCGGATTGTGACCGATCCATCTGGCAAATTCGAAATGAGCATTCGGCGTTTCTCTGCGGCGCATTGACCCACCAGCCCTTCGCCTATGCGCAACTCAGGGAGGTGAGCATCTTTTCCCGAATCCGCGAAAGCGGAAAGCATCACTAGCTTGCGTTCATCCTCGGAACCCATCTGGTAAATCACGCCTTGCTGTGCATCCACAAGGGGAACTAATTCGGACAAAAGCATGCGGCCGACCGTGCTCAAATCTCTTTGACCTTGCAACATGCCAGTGAAACGGGCCAGATTGGTTTTGAGCCAATCTTGTTCCTTATTTTGATCAGTCGTTAGCCGAAGATTATCGATCATCGTGTTGATATAGTCTTTGAGTTCGGCAACCTCACCTTGCGCTTCCACTTGCACTGACCGCGTCAAGTCACCCTTCGTCACAGCGGTCGCAACTTCAGCAATCGCACGCACTTGGTTCGTGAGGTTATCGGCAAGTAAGTTCACGTTGCCGGTGAGATCCTTCCAGGTACCCGCTGCTCCAGGAACGTTTGCCTGCCCTCCGAGACGGCCCTCAACGCCGACTTCACGAGCCACTGTTGTCACTTGGTCTGCGAATGTGGCAAGGGTGTCGGTCATGTTGTTGATGGTTTCTGCCAAAGCAGCTATCTCACCTTTTGCGTTAACAGTAAGCTTCTTTGTCAGCGCTCCGTTCGCAACGGCTGTCACGACTTTTGCGATGCCTCGCACCTGCTCGGTGAGGTTTGTCGCCATAACATTGACGTTATCGGTGAGATCCTTCCAAGTCCCGCCAACTCCCGGAACCTGTGCTTGCCCGCCAAGTTTTCCCTCCGTTCCTACTTCGCGCGCAACGCGGGTCACTTCAGCGGCAAACGCATTGAGCTGATCCACCATCGTGTTAATGGTGTCTTTGAGTTCAAGAATCTCGCCCTTCACATCTACCGTGATTTTTCTAGACAAGTCACCGCGGGCAACTGCCGTCGTCACTTCTGCGATGTTTCGAACTTGGGCGGTGAGATTGCCCGCCATTGCATTCACTGAATCCGTCAAATCCTTCCAGGTGCCCGCAACGCCTGGCACGTTGGCTTGCCCACCCAACCGGCCCTCACTGCCGACTTCACGTGCGACTCGAGTGACTTCTGCAGCAAAGGAACGGAGTTGTTCCACCATGGTGTTGAGCGTTTCCTTCAGCTGAAGGATTTCACCCCGTACATCGACTGTGATTTTCCGAGATAGGTCGCCACTTGCAATCGCCGTCGCCACCTCTGCAATATTGCGCACTTGGCCGGTCAGATTGGATGCCATGAAATTAACGTTATCGGTGAGATCCTTCCAGGTCCCGCCAACTCCCGGAACCTGTGCTTGCCCGCCAAGTTTTCCCTCCGTTCCTACTTCGCGCGCTACGCGGGTCACTTCCCCTGCAAACCCGTTCAGCTGATCCACCATCGTGTTGATTGTATTTTTGAGCTCGAGAATTTCTCCTTTGACATCGACCGTAATCTTGCGCGATAGATCTCCGCGCGCAACCGCCGTGGTAACTTCCGCAATGTTGCGGACCTGGGCAGTTAAGTTTCCTGCCATGGAGTTAACGTTGTCCGTCAAATCCTTCCACGTTCCTGCTACCCCTGGAACTTTTGCTTGACCGCCCAACTTTCCGTCCGTGCCTACTTCGCGAGCGACGCGGGTCACTTCCCCCGCGAATGCATTCAGCTGATCCACCATTGTGTTGATCGTGTCTTTTAAGAGAAGAATTTCTCCGCTGACGTTGACTGTGATTTTCTTTGAAAGATCTCCGCTCGCGATCGCTGTTGAGACCTCGGCAATATTTCGAACCTGTCCGGTAAGGTTACTAGCCATCGAATTTACGGAATCAGTCAAATCTTTCCAGGTACCGGCAACGCCAGGGACAGCGGCTTGCCCACCAAGTTTCCCGTCTGTCCCTACTTCGCGGGCGACGCGAGTGACTTCAGAGGCGAAGGCACGAAGCTGATCAACCATCGTATTCAAGGTATCTTTTAGTTCGAGGATTTCGCCTTTTACGTCGACCGTAATCTTGCGCGACAAGTCTCCACGCGCAACCGCCGTTGCGACTTCAGCGATATTTCTCACTTGGCCTGTGAGGTTATTTGCCATGAAGTTGACGTTGTCTGTCAGGTCCTTCCATGTACCTGCGCCAGGAACTTGTGCCTGTCCGCCAAGTTTTCCTTCTGTTCCTACTTCGCGCGCGCCGCGGGTCACTCCCCCCGCGAATGCATTCAGCTGATCCACCATAGTGTTGATCGTGTCTTTGAGTTCCAGAATTTCGCCTTTTACGTCGACCGTAATCTTGCGCGACAGGTCTCCGCGCGCAACCGCGGTCGTGACTTCCGCAATGTTGCGCACCTGCTCGGTAAGGTTCCTTGCCATGAAGTTCACGGAGTCCGTCAGATCTTTCCACGTGCCGGCAACGCCTGGCACGTTGGCTTGTCCGCCCAACCGGCCCTCGCTGCCGACTTCGCGTGCAACGCGCGTCACCTCGCCAGCGAAACGGTTCAGCTGATCCACCATCGTGTTCAGCGTTTCTTTTAACTGAAGAATTTCACCTCGGACATCTACCGTAATCTTTCTAGAAAGATCTCCGCTTGCAATCGCCGTCGCTACCTCTGCAATATTGCGCACCTGGTTTGTAAGATTGCTGGCCATTGAATTAACGTTATCGGTGAGATCCTTCCAGGTTCCGCCAACTCCCGGAACCTGTGCTTGCCCGCCAAGTTTTCCCTCCGTTCCTACTTCGCGCGCGACGCGGGTCACTTCCCCCGCAAACCCGTTCAGCTGATCCACCATTGTGTTAATGGTGTCCTTGAGTTCAAGAATCTCGCCCTTCACATCCACTGTGATTTTTCTAGACAAGTCACCGCGGGCAACTGCCGTCGTCACTTCTGCGATGTTTCGGACTTGGGCGGTGAGATTGCCCGCCATTGCATTCACTGAATCCGTCAAATCCTTCCAGGTGCCCGCGACGCCGGGAACCGCGGCCTGTCCGCCAAGTTTGCCGTCCGTCCCAACTTCACGTGCCACACGTGTGACTTCGGAAGCGAAGGATCGAAGCTGATCCACCATGGTGTTAATCGCTTCTTTGAGCTGAAGGATTTCACCCCGTACATCGACTGTGATTTTCCGAGATAGGTCGCCACTTGCAACCGCCGTCGCAACTTCCGCAATGTTGCGCACCTGCTCGGTGAGGTTCCTTGCCATGAAGTTCACGGAATCCGTCAGATCTTTCCAGGTGCCGGCAACTCCCGGCACTTCAGCTTGTCCTCCCAACTTTCCATCAGTACCCACTTCTCTAGCCACTCGAGTTACTTCGGCCGTGAAAACACTCAACTGTTGAATCATGGTATTTACGATGGTCGCAGACCGAAGAAATTCACCTTGGAGCGGCCGGCCATCAACGTCGAGCCGAACCGTCTGGGTGAGATTACCTTGGGCAACCCCTGCAATCGCTCTAGTGACCTCCGTTGTCGGACGAAGCAAGTCTTCAACTAGGGTGTTCACAGAAACTTCCATATCACCCCAAGAACCCTTTTGTTGTTGAAACCGTGCTCTTTCGCGAGTCAGTCCCTCTTTGCCCACAACCTTTCCTACTCGCTTCAAATCATTTGCTATTTGTTGATTTGCAGTCACTATCTCATTAAATGTATCCGCAATCTTTCCTGCCAAGCCTGTCCAAGAGCCAGGCAAACGTACAGAAAAATCTCCATCGCGCATGGTCTGTAAGCCAGCGAGGACTGCATGCAGACTTGGTTCGGGAAACTCTACCAATACGTTCGCATTGAAGTTCTGCCCCGCACCTTCTGCCACAGCTAAACCGCTTTGAGAAAGGACACGATTGTTTTTTCTCATTTTCCGCGCTCCGTTCCCGAGAAACCTTTGTGGATCCAACAACCGGCAGACTTAAACTACGAAGAAATTCACCTAGCAATACCATAGGCTGAGTATCCTTAGCCCTACAGCAATTACTGTATATACCCGGCTTTACTTCCGTGCTGTTATTCGTCTGCAATAAGGTTTTTCTAAATTTCCGGCCGGGAATCGTTCCAGCATGCAATCCCTAAAAATATTGATTGTCGATGACCATGAAGTTATTCGGCGCGCCTTGAGATCGCTCCTTTCGTCACGGCCCGAATGGCTTATATGTGGTGAGGCCGCAAATGGTAGGGAGGGAATAAGAAAGGCCAGAGATTTGAGGCCAGATTTGATCTTGATGGATCTAACCATGCCTGAAATGGGAGGAATAGAAGCGACCCGCCTGATCCGACACGAGCTACCAGAGATTAAGGTAATCGTCATCAGCCAGAATGAACCTGAGATTTCCAGAGCCTTGGCAAATGCAAACGGCGCAATAGAGTTTGTGGCTAAAGCTGACCTATCCCGAGACCTTCTCAAGGTGATTGAAGAGAAGTGCTTAGATCAAGCATCCGTGCCTAGTGTCACTCCCCAAGGACAGGAAAGTGATGGCCTGGACGGTAAGGATATTCCGAACTGGCTGAGTGGTGGCGGCGAAATGGGATCGGCGATGCGATTGAAAGATTGGCATCGGACTCCGCTTGGTCCTCTTGAAGCCTGGCCGCAAGCCCTGAAGGTGAGCGCCGGAATTTGTATAAGCTCTCGATTCGACTTAATTGTTTGGTGGGGTCCTGAGTTGACCATGCTTTACAACGACTCTTACCGCAGGACATTGGGTGCAAAACACCCTCAGGCCCTGGGTTCACCAGGTAGAACAGTCTATCCGGAGATCTGGGATGTGATTGGTCCCATGCTGGACCACGTGATGACTACAGGAGAGGCTACATGGTCTGAGGATTTGTTACTTCTCCTGGAAAGAAACGGATACCCAGAGGAGACCTACCACACTTTCTCTTACACACCTGTTCGAAATGATGCCGGGAAGGTATTGGGCGTCATTACTCCTGTTTCTGAAACGACGGATAAGGTTATTTCAGAGAGAAGATTGATGACACTGCGGGATCTGGCAGCAAAAAGTGTTGATGCCAAAAGCGAAAGCGAAGCCTGGGAGTTTGCTGCGCGAGCTCTTGATGGAAATCCTTACGACATTCCTTTTGCAGTTTTGTATCGCCTTGAAGACGATGCGCACAGCGTTTCTGCTGTAGCCTGGTCGGGAATCAAAATGGACAATCCTTTTCTCTTCCCAACTGTCCAACTCAAAGAACAGAACCTGCTTGCAAACCTGCTGGCGGCAGCCGAGCGATCAGGGCAGCCTGTGAGATTTGATCGGCTGGATGAATTCGGCATATCTCTTCCTGGAGGTTTTTGGGGGATCAGTCCAGCCGAACTCTATTTTCTGCCTATAACGCAAATGGGACAGGAACGTCCCATGGGAATACTCGCTGCTGGCGTAAGCCGCCATAAAAGACTCGACGATAGCTATCGGGGATTCTTTGAATTGGTCGTTGGTCAAATCGCGAGAAGCATTGCGGACGTTCGACTGCTCGATGAAGAACGAAAACGCGCAGCTACACTTCGGCAAACACTCGGCGAAGCTGAAGCGCAAGCGGCACTGCTTGATTTGTCCAATGACGCTGCATTCATCAGCGATAGCGAGAACTGCATATCGTATTGGAATCGCGGCGCGGAACGCTTGTATGGGTGGACACAAAAAGAAGTTCGTGGACTCAATGCCTCTGCGCTTTTGCAAACGGAATTCCCTGTACCTTTCGTCGACGTGGTCAGGGCTCTTGAACGTGAAGGTAGATGGGAAGGCGAGTTACAGCATACGACGAGATATGGACTGCGAATGACTGTCTCCAGTCGATGGACCTCTCGCAAGAACGCGCAAGGCGCAATTATTGGCTGGCTGGAAGTCAATTCGGATACAACCCCTCAGAAACGGGCCGAAGAAGTTGCGCATCGCCTTAGTGCAAGAATCTTGCAACTCCAGGACCAAGAGCGGCGAAAACTAGCGCGGGAGTTGCACGATAGCCTGGGACAATATCTCGCAGCGCTAAAGATAAACGGTGCTGGCTGCCTCAGACACGCCCATGATCCCAAGATCAAAGCAATCCTCACCGATTCACTTGAAATCATAGAACAGTGCATATCGGAAATCAGGACTATGTCCTATCTGTTGCATCCTCCCCTCCTCGATGAAAGTGGCTTGGTCTCGGCGATACAATGGCTGGCCGAAGGATTCGGCAAG
>Ga0126369_10002169_pt1 | contig 13870 bp, 10 predicted proteins | sample PanSoiMetaPlot_1_FD_109646 | JGI IMG/M metagenome (GOLD analysis project Ga0126369, IMG submission 109646) | Tropical forest soil microbial communities from Panama - MetaG Plot_1 | ecosystem: Environmental > Terrestrial > Soil > Tropical forest > Bulk soil | place: Panama | collected 2016-02-17 | reverse complement strand
TCAACTCGATCAGCTGGGCGTTCCGGCCGATGCCTTTGATGACGTGATGACGTCAGGCGACCTCACCCGCGAAGTTGTGGCCGGCCGCAATGGCGGTGCCGTATTCCACATCGGGCCGCAACGTGACATCTCGATCTTCGACAGACTTAACGTCCGCTTCACGCCGGTTGAAGCCGCCGATTACGTGGTGTGCACGGGATTGTTCGACGATACCACGGAAACGCCCGATCATTACCGCGAGCTAGTCGCGAAGATACGCGGCCGCAACCTCTTTATGCTGTGCGCCAATCCGGACCTCGTGGTCGAGCGCGGCGACAAGCGCGTATATTGCGCCGGAGCGATCGCCGATCTCTACAACACCATGGGCGGCGAAGTGCTCTATGCCGGCAAACCACATCGGCCGATTTACGATGGCGCGCTGCTCAAAGCCGCTGCCGCTCGCGGCGTCGCGGCGTCGCCCGCTCGCACGCTCGCCATCGGCGATTCGGTGCGCACCGACATGCGCGGCGCGCGGGCGCTGGGAATCGATGGACTGTTCGTGTCCGGCGGTATTCATGCGGCGGAGTTGGGACGCGAAAGCCCCTCGCGGGATGCGCTCGCTGCCATATTTGCCGCGGCAGATGTGACCCCGCAGTCGGTCACGCCGCGCCTCGTGTGGTGAGTTGCACTCAGTCGCTGAATACGGCTTCAACCTTGCTCCGCAGGCCTCCATGCGTCATCCGGCGGGATCGACCCGCGGGTCCCTCTCCTTCGCGCGCGCATGGGTTGCCGGTACGAGCGCGCCAAATGACGTTGGATGAATGTCAGCGTAATCCGCTATCACAATGTCGCACTTGACTTCCATTAACCGCGGCGGGCACCGTCCCGGCGGCTTGCCAACAACCGGGTCCCTGTCATTGACGTCGATCGATTCTCCTCCGCTACGCTTCGTTGCGATTCACGAGGCGCTTGACGCGCCGCCCAATGCCGACGTGCTGCGCGGAGCGGTCATCGCCATGGGCAATTTCGAGGGGGTACATCGCGGCCATCGGGCGGTGATCGGAACGGCGATAAGTCGCGCACGCGCCCTCGGGCACCGGGCCGCAGCGCTGACGTTCGAGCCGCACCCCCGCGTGTTCTTTAACCCGGATGAGCCGTTTTTTCGTCTGACCGACGAGGCCCCCAAGCTGCGCCTGTTGGCGGCGACCGGGCTCGATGGCGCCATCGTGATGAAGTTCGATGGCGCGCTCGCGGCGCTGGAGCCCTCCGCATTCATCAAACAGGTGCTCATTGACCGGCTTGACGTCTCGGGAGTCGCCGTCGGCTTCGACTTCCATTTCGGCAAGGCGCGATCGGGCACGCCGGCCTACCTCAAGGAGGAAGGCGATGTCCGCGGATTCCATGTCGACATTGTGCCGGCGCTGCTCGATGACGGCCGGCGTATATCATCGGGTGCAGTACGCGCCGCGCTCGCGGCGGGACGACCCGACGAGGCGGCGGATCTGCTCGGGTATCCGTGGTTTGTGGCCGGCAAGGTCGTCCACGGCGACCGGCGCGGACGCGAACTCGGATACCCGACCGCGAACCTGCGGCTCAACCCTGCTTGCGACCTGCGCCACGGCGTCTATGCGGTGCGGGTCGAGGTCAACGGCCGGCGGTACGACGGGGTGGCGAATTTCGGCCGCCGGCCGATGTTCGATACCGGCGTGGTGCTGCTTGAGGTTTTTCTGTTTGACTTCACGGGCGATCTTTACGGCCGCACGCTTGATGTGGCGGTGATCGCATGGATTAGACCTGAATTCACGTTCGATACCATTGACGATCTGATCCACCGCATGGACGAGGATTGCCGGATTGCCCACATGGCGCTCAAACGCGCCGGCGACGCATTTCCACCGCTTGGGGTGGTGGCGGCGTAGGTGCTTTCTGCTCCCTCTCCCCGCTTGCGGGGAGAGGGAGAAGAGCTGCTGCGCGCCACGCGCCAAATGCCGCTCCGAACCCGCACAAATGCCGCTCTTTCCGTTCGCCGGTCGATATGTTAGGAACGGCGACATGACGGCATGCGATCAGTTCGCTCACAAGTTCGGGCTGGATCCTCGGCGGATTAGCGGCCCGGCTTCCGCCTGACCGGCGGAAGACCGGGATTGCCGCGCCCTGTTTGTCATCCAAATTTCAGGTTGAGCCGTCATGTCCGAACACTCCCGCGACTACAGCGAGACGTTATTTCTCCCCAAGACTGATTTCCCCATGCGCGCCGGGTTGCCCCAGAAGGAGCCCGAGATCCTGGCGCACTGGGAGCGGATCGGCCTCTATGCACGCCTGCGCGAGGCGTCTGGTGGCCGCACCAAGTTCGTCCTCCACGACGGGCCGCCTTATGCCAACGGCAACGTCCATATCGGCACTGCTCTCAACAAGGTCCTCAAGGATGTGGTGACGCGTTCGCAGCAGATGCTCGGTTATGATTCCAACTATGTGCCGGGCTGGGACTGCCACGGCCTGCCAATCGAGTGGAAGATCGAGGAGGAGAACTATCGCGCCAAGGGCAGGCAGAAGCCAGATCTCACCGATCCCGCCGCCATGATCGCGTTCCGACGCGAGTGTCGCGCCTACGCGGAGCACTGGCTCAACGTGCAGCGCGAGGAGTTCAAGCGCCTCGGTGGCGTCGGCGACTGGGCGCATCCCTACACCACCATGGACTACGCGGCCGAGGCGCAGATCGCCCGCGAGCTGATGAAGTTCGCCGCCAACGGCACGCTCTATCGCGGCTCCAAGCCGGTGATGTGGTCGGTGGTGGAGAAGACCGCGCTCGCCGAGGCCGAGGTGGAGTATGAGGATTTCACGAGCGATCAGGTGTGGGTGAAGTTTCCGATCGATGAAGCCCCATTCGGACCGCTTGTCGATTTTCCGGACGCAGATGCAAAAGCAGCGCTAAATGCGTTGCGAAGCGCGTCGGTGGTAATTTGGACAACGACGCCATGGACGCTGCCAGGTAATCGCGCAATCAGCTACTCGCACCGGATGGCCTATGGACTGTTCGAAGTCACCGACGCGCCGGAAGGTAATTGGGCAAAGCCCGGTGACCAGTTCCTGCTTGCTGACAAGCTCGCCGACGAGGTGGCGAAGCAGGCCAAGGTCGTGAGCTTCAAACGATTGTTCAGTGTCACGGCAAATATGCTCGAATTCGTGATCTGTCGGCATCCGCTTAACGGTCGCGGTTACGACTTCCATGTTCCGCTCCTCGCTGGCGAGCACGTCACTGACGACGTAGGCACCGGTTTTGTCCATACTGCGCCCGGCCACGGCCGCGACGACTTCGACATCTGGACCGCGAACGCCCGCAAACTCGCGCGTTGGGGCATCGATACCACCATCCCGTACACAGTCGACGGCGACGGCTTCTTCACCGATCAGGCGCCGGGCTTCGGTCCGCGCGACACCGGCGGCAAGCCCAAGCGCGTGATCACCGACAAGGGCGACAAGGGCGACGCCAACGACGCCGTCATCAAGGCGCTGATCGATGCCGGCATGCTGATCGCGCGCGGCCGGCTGAAGCATCAATACCCACACTCTTGGCGCTCCAAGAAGCCGGTGATCTTCCGCAATACGCCGCAATGGTTCATCGCCATGGACAAGCCGATCGGCTCTTCACCTCTCCCCGAGGGGGAGAGGTCGACGGCGAGCGCAGGGAAGCCGGCGGGTGAGGGGCACTCGGACTATGGTCCGGCCAGCACCCCCTCAACGGCCCCCACCTTACCCTCCCCCCCCGGGGAGGGTAAGGTGGGGGCGACCTCTCCCCGCTGGGGAGAGGTGAAAGCGGGCGACACCCTGCGTCACCGCGCGCTTGCGGCCATCCGCGAGACCCGCTGGGTTCCCCCGCAGGGCGAGAACCGCATCACCGGCATGATCGACACCAGGCCCGACTGGGTGATCTCGCGCCAGCGCGCCTGGGGCGTGCCGATCGCGGTGTTCGCGCGGGAACACGATGACGGGTCCGTCGAAGTTCTCAACGACGAGCGCGTCAACGCGCGTATCGCCGCGGCCTTCGAGCGCGAAGGTGCCGACGCCTGGTACGCACCGCGCGCGCGCGAACGCTTCCTCGGCGAACTCGCAAACGAAGAGTGGCAAAAAGTCGACGACATTCTCGATGTCTGGTTCGATTCAGGCTCGACCCATGCGTTCACGCTGGAGGACCCCAAACATTTTCCAGGTCTCGCCGGCATCCGTCGCCGCAGGGACGGTGGGCCGGATACCGTCATGTATCTGGAAGGTTCCGACCAGCATCGCGGCTGGTTTCAGTCCTCCCTGCTGGAGAGTTGCGGCACCCGCGGCGTCGCGCCGTTCGACGTCGTGCTCACCCACGGCTTCGTGCTCGACGAGCACGGCCGCAAGATGTCGAAGTCGCTCGGCAATACGGTCGCGCCACAGGACGTAATCAAATCGTCCGGCGCCGACATCTTGCGCATGTGGGTATGCGCCTCCGATTATGCGGACGACCTGCGCATCGGGCCGGAGATCCTCAAGACCACCGTCGACACCTACCGCAAGCTGCGCAATACGATCCGCTGGATGCTCGGCAATCTCGCGCATTTCCGCGAAGAGGATCGCGTCGCTTACGCGGACATGCCGGGCCTCGAAAAATACATTCTCCATCGGTTGAGCGAGCTCGACGAGAGCGTGCGCAAGAACTATGCGGAATTCGATTTCAAGCGGATCTTCGCGGCGCTCAACCAGTTCATGACGGTCGATCTGTCGGCGTTCTATTTCGATATCCGCAAGGATGCGCTTTATTGCGACCCGATCTCCTCCGTCACCCGCAAGGCCTGCCTCACGGTGATCGACCAGGTATTCCGCGCCACCGTGGCCTGGCTCGCCCCGATGCTGTGCTTCACGGCCGAAGAGGCGTACCTGTCGCGCTACGGAAACGATGCTGGCACCGAAGTCGGGTTTACCCGACTTCGGTCACTCAATTCATTGACCGAAACCCGCGTAGACGCGGTTTCGGTGCATCTGGACGCTTTCCCGGAGATTCCGGCTGCCTGGCGCGACGAAGCGCTGGCACGCGTATGGAGCGACATCAGGCGCGTGCGCCGCGTCGTCACCGGCGCGCTGGAAATTGCGCGCGCCGACAAGCGGATAGGTTCGAGTCTGGAAGCCGCGCCCGCGGTCTACATTTCCGATCCGCAGCTGTTGCGCATCATCGCGATAGAACTTGCCGGTGACCGCGGCGAGATCGGCATGGCCGAGATTGCCATCACGTCCGGCACGACCATCGAGCCTGGGGAAGGGCCGACGGCGGCATTTCGCCTTGACGATGTGCCGGGGGTCACGGTCGAATTCCGCCCGGCCCGGGGCGTCAAATGCGCCCGGTCCTGGAAGATTCAGCCTGATGTGGGCGCTGATCCGGACTACCCGGATGTGACGCCGCGCGATGCCAGGGCGCTCCGCGAATGGGACGCGGCTCACGCCGCTGCGGGATAAAATGACGCGACGGGCTTTCCTTGGCAGTATGCCGCTGCGACTGGGCCTGATGGTCGCACTGGTTGCGGTGGCGGTTGACCAGGCCGCCAAGCTTTGGCTGCTATACGGCTTCGGGCTGACGGAGCGGGGCCGGGTGCCGGTTACGTCGTTTCTTGACGTGGTGCTCGCGTGGAATACCGGCATCAGTTACGGGCTGTTCCACCAGGCGGGGCCGCTGGGGCAGGGAGTGCTGTTCGCCCTCAAGGTGATCGCAGTCGTGCTCCTCGTGATCTGGCTGGCCAGAACGCGCTCGCGTCTGGCAGGCTTGGCGCTTGGGTTAATTGTCGGAGGCGCGATCGGGAACGCGATTGATCGCGCGGTGCACGGCGCGGTGATGGACTTCGTCCTGTTTCATATCACCGCACCAACCTGGACGTTCCAATGGTACGTCTTTAATTTCGCTGATGCGGCGATCGTTGCCGGGGTCATTGGGCTCGTTTACGAATCGTTATTCTTGCAAGACGCCGCAAAAGAGCCCTGATATAACGTGATAAAGCGCGCGGGGGCCTTGCGGGGCCGAATCGCCAGGGCGGTAACTGTCGACGTGTGTCGATTCGAGAAGGGGGTATTCCTTCTGCCGTGGCTGCGGTACCAGACGTAACGGCGTTACGCTTCCTTCGAGTGGGCAGCGGTAACTCATTATGGGAAATGGCATGCCTCAAAAAGATCGAAACCGTAAATTCACCCGTGCCGCGTTATGTGCGGCGTTCGGCGTCGTCCTGGTGATTGCGGGCAGCACCGCCGTCTTTGCGGGGGATGACGACGATGACGACCTGCCCGACGCGAAGTTCGTCAAGGGATTCCTGCGAGGGCTCGGGCTTCGCAACGGCCAGGAGGCGGGCATTGAATACAAGGAGCGGCCGCCACTGGTGGTGCCGCCGAACCGCGACCTGCCGGCGCCCGTAGCTGCCGGCTCGCTGGCGGCGAGTAATCCGGCTTGGCCGGCTGATCCTGATGAAAAAAAACGCAATGCTGAACGCAAGGCGAGGGCGGAACGCAAGTCATACGATCCGATTAAAGCCGGCGACCCGCTCCGACCGGATGAGTTGGCGCGCGGTACGACCAACAAGCCATCCGTCAAAACGGGCCAAGGACCGGACCATTCACCCGAAATGAGTCCGAGCCAACTCGGCTATACGGGCGGGCTGTGGAATAGCATCACTGGCCTCGGCAAAAGCTTCGGCAAAGACCGGGATGCGGAGACTGCTACCTTCGTGCGCGAGCCGTCCCGTACCACGCTGACGGATCCACCGGTTGGCTACCGTACGCCGTCATCGGCTCAGCCTTACGGCATTGACGGCAAATCCGAGAAGCCAAAAGCCGAGCCGGCAGATCGGCAGTCGGACACCTTTGGCAAATGATAAGGAGTAAATTTGGAACACCGCAAAAGTGGAATTCATGGCGTCCGCGTGGACGCCTCGGGCGGCCGCGCGATTATCCTGGCATGGGCCGCGCTTGCGGCGAGACTCCAATCAACGGCGGTTGGGTTGGCTGGTGTCGCCGCAGCGCTTGCGCTCGCGTTTCAAGTCGCCAGCGCCGCGGCCGGCGGGCCGGAGATAGCCAATTTCACCCTGCAGAATGGGCTTGAGGTCGTGGTGATCCCGGATCACCGTACCCCAGTCGTGACGCATATGATCTGGTACAAAGTCGGATCCGCGGACGAGACTCCGGGCAAATCGGGCCTCGCGCATTTTCTTGAGCATCTGATGTTCAAGGGCACCGCCAAGAACCCGGCAGGCCGTTTCTCGCAGACGCTCGCCACCATTGGCGGACAGGAAAACGCTTTCACGACGGCGGACTACACTGCCTATTTCCAGCGCATTGCCAAGGAATACCTGCCGCTAGTGATGGAGTTCGAGGCCGACCGCATGACCGGCCTCGTGCTTACCGATGACAACGTGTTGCCCGAACGTGATGTCGTGCTCGAGGAATTCAATATGCGGGTTGCGAATAGCCCAGAGGCGCGGATCGGGGAGCAGGTTGCCGCGGCCCTCTACCTCAACCATCCCTATGGGCGGCCGGTAATCGGCTGGCGCCAGGAAATCGAGAAGCTTAATCGCGATGACGCGCTGGCGTTCTATCGCCGCTTTTATACGCCGAACAATGCCGTCGTGGTGATTGCCGGCGACGTCAACGGCGACGAGGTCAAGGCGCTCGCTGAAAAAACCTATGGCCAGGTTGCACGCGTCGCTGACGTAGCGCCCCGTCTGAGGCCGCAGGAGCCGCTCCCGGTCGCGGTTCGCCAATTGACCATGGCAGATGCCCGTGTTGCCCAGCCGACCCTCCAGCGCAACTATCTGGTGCCTTCGGCGAACACTGCAGAACCAGGAGAATCCGAAGCGCTGGACGTCCTTTCCCAAATACTCGGCGCCGGCGAGACCAGTCGGCTCTATCGTGCGCTGGTGGTCGATGAGCACGTCGCGACCGGCGCGGGGAGCTGGTATCAAGGGACCGCGCTGGATGAGTCTCGCTTTGGGGTATTTGCGAGCCCGTTGCCGGGCGTCTCTTTCGCAACCCTTGAGGCGGCGATCGATGGAGTCATCGCCAGGATCGCCGAAAGCGGCGTTACGGCCGCCGAGTTCGAGCGCGCCAAGACACGGTTGATCGCCGACGCCGTTTATGCGGGCGACAATCAGGCCACCATGGCGCGGTGGTACGGGGCTGCACTGACTGTGGGCGGCAGCGTCGAAAAGGTGACGTCATGGCCCGCGCGCGTGCGTGCGGTGACGCCCGAAGCCGTGCAAAAGGCCGCGCGCGTGTGGCTTGATAAACGTCGGTCGGTGACTGGCTATCTTGTCAAAGAACTGCCTGGAAACGAGGAGAAGCGCTCGTGAATTTGGCTGCTCGACTTTTTCTGCAGCGCGCCGTTTTGGGCGCGCTTATTTTTGTGGGCGCGTTCGCAGCGCTTCCGCGTTCTGCCGACGCCACAACGGTTGAACGCATCGTCAGCCCGGGCGGAATTGCGGCTTGGCTGGTGAGTGAACCATCGGTTCCATTGATCGCAATGGACTTTGCCTTCAAGGGCGGGGCAACGCAGGATCCGCCGAACAGGGCCGGTGTGGCCAATATGACGGCTGCCCTGCTTGACGAAGGTGCCGGCGACATCGATTCAGACAGCTTCCATGAACGGGTCGAATCCAAGGCGATCGAGATGGGCTTCACCGCGACCAGAGACTACATCTCAGGGTCGCTGCGCACGCTGACCGAGAACCAGGATGAGGCGTTCGATCTGCTGCGGCTTGCGATCACCAAACCCCATTTCGACCCGGTGGATGTGGAGCGTATTCGCGAGCAGACGCTATCCGCGTTGCGTCGCGCGACTATGAGCCCGAATGAACTCGCCACTGAGCGCTGGTGGGCCACCGCCTTCGCAGGTCATCCGTACGCGCAGCCGCCACGCGGCACTTTGGAATCGGTCCCTGCCATTACGGTCGATGACCTCAAGAACTTCACCCGCAAGGTATTCGCCCGCGACATCCTCAAGGTCGCTATTGTCGGAAATATCGACGCTGCGACCGCTGGCAAGCTGCTTGACCGGGTGTTCGGCGATCTGCCGGCCACGAGCGCGCTGTCCCCGGTCGCCAAGGCGATCCCGCAAGGACTGGGTCAAAAGATCGCGGTCAATCTCGACGTGCCGCAATCGGTGCTGATGATCGGCGGCGCCGGTATCCTGCGCAAGGACCCGGACTTCATGCCCGCCTTCGTGCTCAACCACATCCTTGGTGGCAGCGCCTTTTCATCGCGGCTCTATAAGGAGGTGCGCGAGGCGCGCGGCCTCGCCTATTCGGTCTACAGCGCTGTGATGCCGCTCGATTACGCGGCGCTGTTCATGAGTGCTACCGCGACCCGCTCCGATCGCACCAGCCAGACCTTGGAGGTGATAGAGGCGGAAATTCGCAAGATGGCGGAAACTGGTCCAACCGAGGAAGAACTCGCCAAGGCGAAGTCCTTCCTGACAGGGTCGTTTGGGCTGCGCTTCGACACGTCGACGAAGATTGCCGAGCAACTCGTGCTGATCCAGCTCGATGAACTCGGCATCGACTATATCGACAAGCGCAACGGCTTGGTCGAAGCCGTGACAATGGCGGACGTCAAGCGTGTCGCCAAGCGCCTGCTCGACGCGAGGATGCTGGTCACGGTGGTTGGCAAACCGCAGCCTATCGCGGCCAAGGGCGGCTGAAATGCGGAGCTGACCCGCTCACCATTTTCAGGGATGCCTCAGCTCTGGAAGGGCGCTATGGTGCGCGCCCTCAAATTGGCTGTCATGGAGACGCTGCGATGAAACTCTATTTTTCCCCCGGCGCCTGCTCGTTGTCGCCGCACATCGTGTTGCGTGAGACCGGCGCGAATTTCGAGCTTGAGCAGGTCGACAATCGGGAAAAGAAGACCAAAACCGGTAAAGACTATTGGATCGTGAACCCGAAAGGGCAGGTGCCGTGCCTTGAACTCGACAATGGTGAAAAGCTCACCGAAGGCCCGGTGATCGTTCAATACATCGCCGACCAGAACGGCGCCGGCCTTGCCGGGGCGGCCGGCACCATGGAACGCTACCGTATCCAGGAATGGCTCAATTTCGTTACCTCGGAACTGCATAAGAGCTTCGGACCGATCTTCCGCCCCACTACGCCCGAGGCCTACAAGGACATTTCGCGGGAGAACCTCGGCAAGCGCTTCGATTGGATCGACAAGCAGCTTGCTGGCAGGCAGTACCTGATGGGTGACAGGTTCTCGATCGCCGATGCGTACATGTTCACGGTGTTGCGCTGGTCGCCGCGCGTCAACATCGACACATCGAAATGGCCGAATATCAAGGCGTACATGGATCGCATTGCCGCACGGCCAAAGGTGCAGGAAGCCCTCAAGGCCGAGGGGCTGGCGTAGACGCTCACTTCAGCGGCCCCCCATCGTAACCGTCAGCTTGCCAACGGCCTCAATCTCGCATTCGAGCGTGTCGCCCGGGACGGTAGCGGCAACGCCGGAAGGGGTGCCGGTCATGATGATGTCGCCGGGGGCGAGCGCCACCATCTCGGACAGCTTCTCGATCACCTCCGGCACCTTCCAGATCATCTGCGCCAGATCGCCGTCCTGGCGCAGTTGGCCATTGCATTTGAGGGTGATGCGCCCCGTGGTCCGATGGCCGGTCTGCGAGGCCGGCACGAGGGGGCCGCACGGTGCCGAGCCATCAAACGCCTTGCCGATTTCCCACGGCCGTTTGATATCGCGGGAGGCAATCTGCAGGTCGCGGCGGGTGAGGTCGATCCCGACGCCATAGCCCCAGATCAAGTCGTTCGCGGTCGCAGCCTTGAGAAAGCGGCCGCCGCCCCTGAGCGCCACCACCAGCTCCACCTCATGGTGCAGGTCGCGGGTGAGCGAGGGATACGGCACCGTCGCGCCGTCAGGCACGACGGCGTCGGCAGGCTTGGCGAAGAAGAACGGCGGTTCCCGCTCGTCCTGGCCCATTTCCCGGATGTGCTCCAGATAGTTGCGGCCGACGCACCAGATCCGTCGCACCGGGAACAGTTTATTGCTGCCTACAACCGCCAGGGCGGCCTGGGGCGGGGGCGGGATGACAAAGCGGGAAGCGTCTGCGGTCATGAGATATCTGCTGACTGGAGTGAAAACGTCGGGGGACGACCGAACCGTGTGCGGCCACTGCTCGTGGCCGAATAGACGGAAGGGGTCGGAAGGTCAATGTCGATCGTCAGTTCTGCAGCGTGCCAAGCTTGCGCTCCCAGGCGAGCGCGTGGGTCACGATCGTGACAAGATCGTCGAATTGAGGCCGCCACCCAAGCAACTCTCTGGCGCGCTCTGCTTGCGCCACGATCTGTACCGGATCGCCGGGCCGCGGGCCGCCGCGATCAACGCGGAAATCGACGCCGGACGCGCGTTTGACGGCGTCGATCACGTCGAGCACGGAAAATCCGCGGCCATATCCGCAGTTGAGGGTGACTGACCGGCCGCCCGACCGCAGATAGGCGAGGGCATCGCAGTGGGCTTGCACCAAGTCGGCGACGTGGATGTAGTCGCGGATGCAGGTGCCGTCGGGCGTCGGGTAATCGGTGCCAAACACGTCCATTTTGGCGCGCTTGCCGAGAGCCGTCTCGACCGCCACCTTGATGAGGTGGGTCGCGCCTCTGGTGGATTGCCCGGTGCGGAGCTGGGGGTCGGCACCGGCGACATTGAAGTAACGCAGGATAACGTAATCGAGACCATGCGCGAGGCCGGCGTCGCGCAGCATAATCTCGGTCATGAGCTTCGAAGAGCCATAGGGTGACATGGGCGCCACCGGGTCGTCTTCGCTGATGGGCACCTTCGCGGGGTTGCCGTAAACCGCCGCGGTCGAAGAGAAGATGAAGTGCTTGACGCCGCCCTTGACGGCGCATTCGATCAGGGCGCGCGAGTTCACGGTGTTGTTGCGGTAATAGCCGAGCGGATCAGCCACCGAATCCGGCACAACGATCGATGCCGCAAAATGGATGATGGCGGACACCTCTTGCTCGGCGATCAGGCGGGCGACCAGTGCTTGGTCGCCGGTCTCGCCGACCATGAGCGGAACGCCAACGGGTATCGCCCATTTGAACCCGGCGGACAGATTATCGAGCACGATCACGGCTTCGCCGGCGTCGATCAGCGCATGGATCATGTGGCTGCCGATATAGCCGGCGCCGCCGGTAACCAGGATGGTCATAGGGTTCGCTCGCGCGGGGATGCTGGTGGTCTACTTCGATTCGGTATCAATTCCTAACCTGATCCTAACCCGGCGATTCTGACATGAGGCTGGCGTAAATGGCGTCGCATCGGGTGACAAACTGCCGTGTGCCGTATAAGAGCGAACGCCAACCTACAGTCTCCTGGGGGAAAAGCCGTCCCGTCGATGGCCGAGATTCTGTTCATCAAGACGTCTTCGCTGGGCGACGTGGTCCACCATATGCCGGCCATTACGGACGCGCGGCGGTACTTGCCTGATGCCCGGCTCGCCTGGGTGGTGGAGGAGGATTATGTGCCGCTTGCCCGTCTCCATCCGGCGGTCGATGACGTTATTCCGGTCGCTACGCGGCGCTGGCGTGGAAGTCTGTTCAGGCCCGCTACATGGCACGAGATCATTCGTTTCCGCAACACCATCCGGGAGCGATACTACCAGGCGGCGATCGATACGCAGGGGCTGTTGCGCACCGCTGTGATCGCGAACAGCGTGCGTGGAACCAGGCATGGCTACGATCGCGCCAGCATCCGCGAGCCGCTGGCATGCGGGTTCTACGATGTTCGCCATCGGGTCGAACGGTACAGTCATGCCGTCCCGCGCAACCGCGCGCTGTGCGGCCTTGCTCTCGGGTATGAGCCGAGGCACCCCCCCGATTATGGGCTCGATCGCAGCGCGATTGCCAGTGCAGGTGCGCTCGCCAGGCGGTATGCGGTGCTGATCCATGCGACCGCCCAGTCAGGCAAGCTGTGGGCGAACGCGCATTGGGTCGACGTTGCGCGCGGCGTAACCGATCGCGGCTTTGACGTCGTGCTGCCGTGGGGTGCCGCTGCGGAGCGGGCTCGCAGCGACGCGATCGCGGCGGCCGCCGGCATTGGCCAGGGGCCCGATCAAGTGCCGCATCGCCGGCCGCTCGATGCGGTCGCGGCGCTGATTGCGGGCGCCTCGTTCGTCATCGGGGTCGACACCGGCCTCCTCCACGTGGCGGCGGCACTCGGCGTGCCCCTGGTCGCGATATTTATCGACAGCGAGCCGGGATTGACGGGGCCGGTCGGCATGGGGCCCATTGCCGTGGTCGGCGGCAAACATGCGACACCGGACGCCGCAGAGGTCTTGCACGCGCTCGACCGCGTTGCCCGGCGCCCCTCTTGATGAAACGCGGATTGGGACGCGATCCCTGCGTGCATATCGCGCTTATCGGCGCGCTCGCCGCCTATTTCATGGTATGGCCAATATGGCGCGCCGGCTTTCCGATCGAGATCGCGCAGAATGAGGGTTGGAACGCCTACCACGCCGATGCCGCCATGGGGGCGGCGCCGCTCTACCCGCCGACCGACACGCTGATCGTCAACAACTATCCGCCGCTGTCATTCTATGTGGTGGGCGGGCTCGCGCAGGTATTGGGGGATGCGCTTTATGTCGGGCGGGTACTGTCGCTCCTGGCTGTGGTGGGGCTCGGCGGGCTGATCGCTGCGCTGATCCGGCAACTCGGTGGCGGTCGTGCCGGGGCCGCGGTGGGCGGTCTATGGTTCGTGGCCGTTATGGCGCGCTCGTTTGACCGGTTCGTCGGCATGAACGATCCGCAGCTGGTCGGTCACGTTCTGATGATGGGTGCGGTTGTCTATTTCATGGCGCGCGATGTGGACGGCAAATCTCTGGTGCCGCCGGTCCTCG
>Ga0126369_10002167_pt1 | contig 13885 bp, 9 predicted proteins | sample PanSoiMetaPlot_1_FD_109646 | JGI IMG/M metagenome (GOLD analysis project Ga0126369, IMG submission 109646) | Tropical forest soil microbial communities from Panama - MetaG Plot_1 | ecosystem: Environmental > Terrestrial > Soil > Tropical forest > Bulk soil | place: Panama | collected 2016-02-17 | reverse complement strand
TCTCTGGCGGTGGAACACTGTCCTGCTGGGAAGTCTGCTGTTCTGGTTTCGGTTTACTCTCACCGGCACCATCATCCTGATTCCACAGTCGCTGGCCATTCACGGCTTCGAAGCCGACCAGATCGGGCCGGCGGTGATCTGGAGCGCTGCTCCTCTGTTGTTGATTACGTTTACGGCCGGGCTCTTGATGCTTCGGAAACTAGACCCTCGTCTGTTGCTGGCAGCCGGCCTGACTTGCACAGCCTTCGCGGTCTACTTGAACGCCCAGTACACGTCGGCCTGGTCAGCAGCTAACTACTATCGCACCGAACTGCTCATGGGCATCGGGCAATCGGTTTCTCTTATCGGGCTGGTGGGATGCATCATCCTACAGGGCGTCTTCTCGGGGGGATTGGCGAAGCCTCAGTGGATCCTGACATTTTCCGCGATGTTTCATACCATCCGCCTATTTGGTGGAACGGCTGGGGCCATCTACATGGGCCACTTTCTCGCCCAGCGCGAGAAGCTGCACTCAAATCTCTTGGGGCTGCACGTAACCCAGGGAAGCTGGATTACGGACGCGAATCTTCACGCTTTGGCTGCGGGCCTTTACGCCAAATCATCCGGCGCGGCTGCGGCGGCCGCCCGTGCTGCCGGCCTGATCGCAGCCCGGCTGCGTCTTCAGGCATACACGTTGAGCCTCATTGACGGGTTCCTCCTGGTGGCATGGGCTTGCTTTGTGGGGCTTGTTTTGACCGCATTGCTGCGCAAGTCACCGCTCAACTATGGCGACCTCAGCGACGTTCAGCAAGAACTGTCCGCACCCCAGGAGGCGAAATCATGAGCGCTCGATCTTGGCGTTTGCGCATCCGCGCATCTAGTTGCCCGGATCCCCGGACAGAGGTTGAACGATTGCACCCTGCATCATGCTGGAGGAACATTTTATGAAGAAGCAAAACTACTCGATTGGTCGCTGGACCGCGGTTATGGTCTGCGTGTGCGCCATCGCGTCCGGTGCGCTGGCGCAAGAACGCCGCCTGACGATCCAAGAAGCCATCGACCTCGCCCTACGCACAAACCATGGCCTGCGAGCTGCAGCCTACGAAGTTGCTGCGGAAGAGCAGAAGCGACGCATCGCCAGGTCCAGCTACTTTCCCTCTATCACGAATGAAACCAACGTTTTGCATATCACCGATCTGCAACGCGTCGAGGTACCCGCAGGAGCCTTCGGTTCAGGCATTCCGGCGTCGAATGTATTTCTGACCCAAGGGACGCAGACGTTTGAATCGAGCGGCACCATGATTGCGCAGCCCATCACGCAGCTCATCAAGATCCACCAGGCCAACAAAATCGCCGTGGCTGAGGTCAACCTCTCCCAAGCCTCACTAAAAAAAGCATCGACTGATGTAGTCTTCCGCGTCCATGAACTGTTCTATCGCGTCCTCACGAGCCAACTGCAGAAAGAGGCAGCCGAGCTGCAGATTGCGTCCGGAAGCGAGAATCTTAACGAAAATACCGAGCAGGTCAAAAACGGCAGCCTTCTTGAAGTGGCGCGCGTTGAGAGCCGCGCGAGCCTGCTCGAAGCCCAGCAGGCACTGCTGGCCACCGATATGCAGATCGCCGACCTCACCCTGCAGTTGAATGATGTACTCGGACTGCCGCTGAACACCAAACTTGTGCTCGATCCGAGTGTCGACGTCTCACTCAATCTTCCGCCACGCGAGCAGTCGCTGAAAACAGCGCTCAACGACAACCCGGAAATCAAAGAAGCGGTGCAGACACTTGCCAAGGCCCGAGCGGCACACTCTGCAGCCAAGGCGGAATACATACCCGATGTCACTGCCTTTGCCCGCCACAGCTATCAAAACGGAGTGCCGTTTCTGAACCGGAATTTCGGCACCTTCGGCATCCATTTGAGCTATGACGTCTTCGATGCCGGCAAACGCAGGGCACTCATTCGAGAACGGCGGGATGAAGTGTCCCAGGCCGAAGAGAACCTCGACCGCGTTAAGGACGAAATCTCGGTCCGCATCAACATGATCTATAACCGTCTCGAAGTCGCGCGCGCCATGGTGGAAGTCAGGAAAGAATACCTGACGGCGCGTCAGGAAAACGCCCGCCTTTCCGAAGACCAGTTTAAACAAGGCATCATGCTGGCGTCCCAACGTGACGCATCGCGGGCCCAGGCCATGAAGGCCCGAGCCGGATTGCTGGACGCAAGCCTCGCTTACCTGTTGGCGCGAGACGACCTGAACAGAGCTTTGGGAGGTACGACTCCCTAACCGTCTAATTGACAAGGGTGAGCCTATCGCCGACGTAAACGCTGGGTGAACTGTTCGGTACCCCCGAAATACATTTTCTCGTGCCCTATATCGGGAGCGCCACGATCGAAACCCGTACAGCAATGGGCATTCCGGCCCTGGACAAGTGTGGAAGCGGTGCTGAAAGGTAGGGCATCGCCGATCCTCATCGAGCACTGGTTGCGTGGCATCGTTGAAGAGAAGCCAGTCGAATTTGAGAAAACGGTACGAGGATGGTGGTGCAATAGTTCAATATGGCATATACTCATGTATATGCCAGTTCCATTTTGCAATGTGGAGGGCCAGTGCAACGCAAAGCAAAAGTATTTATGAATAATCGGAGTCAAGCCGTCCGCTTACCGAAGGAATTCCAGTTCAACACACAAGAAGTTTTCATACGTAAGAAAGGAAGTGAGGTGGTTCTGTCTCCTCGACCGTTTGATTGGACTTCCTATCTTGCCGAGGGGCCGGTTGCTTCACCGGATTTCATGGAGGGGGTCGAAGATCTGCCAGAGCAGGAGCGTGAGCGGTAATGCCGCGCTACATGCTGGACACCGACACTTGTTCCTATATCATGAAGCGCTCGAATGATGCGGTTCTCAAGCGCCTAGAGAAGGTTCCTGTCAGTGATGTGTGCATTTCTGTAATTACCAAATCGGAACTTCTGTTCGGAGTCGAAGTGTCTCCGCGACGACGGCAGGATGGAGCTGCGCTGACTGCCTTTCTAGGATACGTCGAGGTGTTGGATTTTCCCGACATAGCATCTCTGCACTACGCACAGATCCGCGCCCATTTGAAGAAGCTGGGCACAATGATTGGAGCAAATGATTTGTTCATCGCTGCCCATTCCCGAAGCCTGGGGCTGACGCTGGTCACGAACAATGCGCGAGAGTTTGGGCGAGTTTCCAAATTGGTGATGGAAAATTGGACAATAGCTCCTTGACCATCTGCCGTCAGACCCCTCCCGATGTCGCGAGATGGCAGAGGTTCTTAACTCCGATCGTTATCGCATTGATAGCACTAGCCTGTTTAATCACCATCACTCCGTTCTACATCGAGTGCATTGAGATTTCCGGCCGATAATTCCGCAGCAGGGGAATGGATCTGACCATCAGCCGTTCGATTGCGGAGTCGCATGGCGGTCTGGCGGTCGGTTATGGTCTATTTGCCAACGACCGAAGAGGAACAACATTTCACTTCACCCTTCAGCTCGGCAAACAGAGCTTCCACTTTTCTTCTTTTCCCTGTGCCTTTGCGAACTCTGCCGTATCGACTAGGTTCCGGGCGGGCTTCCGACCAGAGCACATCCTCGGTGGTGAACCAGGTGGTGCAGAGTGGTGGTCGCCTGAGTCTTACACAGCCGTATTCACTGGGTCCTAGTTCCGCAGGTGACTCTCCATTGCATTCTTTTCTAGAATCCTGCCGAGAATGTTTGAGACCGGGCGAGCATTGAGAAATGATTCACGTAGCGGTTCGTCGGCAGCAAAGGATCCAGCAACCGTCAGAATAGATTCGCAGGCATACGTGTGTTGTTGTTCAGCTATCTCGCGATCGTTGATTCCGTCGAAGTATTTCCATGCCGTCGCATAGACCTGCCACGCGGCAACAGGAATCTGGGACTTTTCGACAATGGAAATAGCCTGCCAGACCGCCTCCCTCGCACCCGCATGATTGTTTTCGGCGTCAGCTATCCGGGCTTTGAGATCCCATGCGAGCGCCTGAAGATGAGGATCAGCAGTCGCAAGCACCGCCCTCAGAAGACTGTCGGCTTCGAGGCGTGCATTGGACACATCACCAGACTCCAGCCAGGTATTGCCCATTCCCAGCTGGGCGGTTAATCGCAGAATCCAATGTAGAAAGAATTTTGGAGTTACTTGCGGATCGCGTACTTGCCCGAAAAGGTCCAAAGCCCGTTTGAAATTGCGGCGGTCGAGTTCCGCGAACCCGGCCGCGAGCCGAGCATACGTTTTCGCGAGTCTGGCAACTGTGTCCAAACGGCTTTCCTCATTTGCGCGGAGGATGCGATCACAGATTTGTCGGCTGCCTTCAAAGTCTAGGGCGACAGTGCGAAGCCACGCTTCGCGCAAATCAAAGAGCCAAGGGTCGTTTCCGTTCCTTTCCGCAATCTCCCTTCCTGTCCGAATGAGCTGCAACACCTCCCCAAGTCTGCCCACTCGCAACAGAGCCACCGTCTTTCCGCTCAGGTTGAAAAAGTGAGCCAACAGGTTCGTTCTGTAGTCCATTTGCGGACTCACCGCCGCGAAAATTGTGAATGCCTCCTCGTAGTTGCCCTGCAGAACCTGAACCTGCGCATAGAACATCTTGTGGAGCGCGGGTGTATCTCCATCGCCGAGGTTACACAAAGTCTGATAGCCCGACATGCAAAGGTCGACCTCTTCGCTACTCCATTTGTCGTAGAACAGACGCCCAGCACTAGCCAGCACCTGTGTGCGAGCCAGCAACACGGAATCCGCACAATCCTTGCTCACTTGTACAGCCCGGTCCATGCTGGCAAGCCCTTGATCCGGATCGATGAAGGCGAGTGGCCGCATGAGACTGGTAAGGGCGCTTACCTGGGTTGCCTTGAGGCCGGCACTCTCCGATCGCTCGGCCGCAGTCCGGTAGCTTTGGGCAGACTCCGGCATCGCGCCGAGCGTGTAATGCACGTCCCCAATGAATTCATGAATTCGGACCTCTAGATCGGCGCCCACAGGCGGCGTGAGCTTGGCAGTGAGTTCGAGAGCGTGTTTCAATATCGCAATCGAATCGCGATAGGCGAATCGTCCCGCCGCATTCTCCGCCGCTAGGATCAGGTACCCAACTGCCTGCTCATAGTCGCGTCCCGCCTCGAAGTGGAGAGCGAGTTCTGCAGCCAATTCGAGTCGGCTGGGGCTGCAGAGTTCCTTCAGCCGTTCTGCAATATGGCGGTGAAGCCGTAGCCTGGTTCCCTCCGTGAGACGCCTGTAGATCGCCTGGCGATACAGAGAATGTCTGAATTCGTAGTGAGCCGAAACAACACCGTTCGTGAGTTCTTCCACCCCAGCAGCGCGTAGAAACTGCTGCCGTTCTGCCAGGCCGTCGCAGAGGTCTTCAAGCTGGTCGGGTTCCATGTCGAGCGTGGTACAGATCATCCACACACAGAAACGTTCTCCCAAAATACTGGCGGACTTAAGCACGCGCTGTTCGGAAGGACTCAAGTGGTCAAATTGGACCTCGAGCATTTGCTGAAGCGTTTCTGGAATGCCCGGGTGGATGTCGTTCAGTTCCGCCGTAAGACGCCATTCGTCGTGATCGCGCACGATCAGCCCTTTTTTGACCATGTCTTCGACCAGGGCGACCATGAATAGAGCATTGCCGCCCGAGTGACGTTGAATCAGGCTGGCCAGCCCTGCGGCGAATTCATTATTGCCAAACTCCGTGACAAGAAAGCGGTCGATGTCGGGCGTCTCCAGGCGCTCGAGTGCAATCTCGGTACATTGACCATGCACCTGAAGATCCCGCTTCAGGTCTCTCAACGGACTTTGGGAGAGCAGAACGTCCACTGGTCGATAGGTGCAGACAACCAACAATTTCGCGGCCTCTCGCCGCCGCGCCAACGCGGAGAGCAGATCGAGCGTCGAGGGATCCACCCAATGCAGGTCTTCGAGGATCAACACCAGTGGCATGTCGACAGTGATCACTTCCAGCGCTTCACAAAGCTCGCGCACCATCCGATCGCGCGTGGCGCCGAGAGTTTCTTTCTGCAGTTCCTGTTTCTGGTCGGGCTTGGTCAACGTCGGGAACTGGACAATCCATGTGGGCGCCAGTTTCGCTAGAACCTGTGTGATGGGCCGGCTCGCTTCCATCCGAATGAACTGGCCCAAGGCCTCAAGCACCGGATAATAGGCCTCTTTTCCACCAAAGCCCTCGACACACTGGCCCCGCACAATGCGCATGTTTGGCTGCGTTGTTGTGCGCCGCTCAAAGACATCCACCAGGGTTGTCTTGCCAATTCCAGCCTCACCCGTAACAAAGACCAATTGACGATGTCCTCGCTGCGCCCGATACAGATGTTGAGCGAGTTGTGCCAGAGCTGAGTCTCGTCCGACCATTCTGCGGCTGGAATTCGTACCATGCTCTGATGACGTCGTGTGTTCGTCGCTGACCGGAGCTACAAACTGATATCCACGACGCGGGATGGTTTCAATAAAGGATGGTTGCTCGTGACTGTCCCCCAAAACCTTGCGAATCCCAAGAATGTACTTTTTGATCACTTCGGGATTTACGAAGGTGTCGGGCCATACTGCTTCCAGGATCTCATCCTGGGTTACCAGGCGTCCTGGATGCTCAACGAGATACCGGAGTACGTCGAACGCCTTAGGAGGGATGGAGACCCTCTCGCCCTCACGCCATAAGCAATGATTCGTGCTGTCTAGCCGGAATGAGTGAAAGAGCTTCACGCCCCACGCCGTGGTTCTGATTTGGAGAACAATCTCGGAAACAAAGCCGCTTCTCGCTCAGCGACCGCTTCTCGTAGCTAATTGATGTGCCAAGTGGGCGTTTTGGATCAAGAAAATGAAGGAAAGCGCACAATAATTCGTCACCGGAACGGTACTGAGGCTCAACGGAACCGTCACTCCGGATCCTCCGCAGAACCCTATTCTGCTCCCATCGCTGGTCCAAAGTGACGGATCAGCGTCGAATTCAAAGAAAACCAAGGAGATTTAAGTGAAAAAGTTAAGTGCAGTTCTGATTCTGCTTCTGGGCGCGGTCGCTTCGTTTGCCCAGAACACGTCCAACCCTGTGCGCTGGGAAAGCATTGCCGGCGTGATCACATCGCAAGGAGTTGACAATCCCGTCAGCCCGAACATCCACAGCGGCACCTTCGCCTGGACGGTCCGCAGTGGTTCCGCCAATGTGGATCTCGCGACCGGCGCTGCCTTCTTCCAGGTCGAAGGCCTCGTAATCAACGGAACCCAGTTCAGTGGAACGCCCGGTCCCATTTCATTCGTAACTGGAACTTTGGTTTGCAATGCCGGGAGTGATTCCGAGGTGGCACTGAACACCGGCGCCACGCCGCTTAGCGCACGGGGCGAGGCGCACCTTTCGGGTCATATCGCCAACATTCCCGCGACATGTGCTAATCCGCTCTTCTTGTTGCGGATTGCGAGACTTGCTCCTGGCGCCAACGGTCGTTGGATCGCCACTGGAGTACAACGCTCGTTTGGCACTTCCCAAGTGTCTGGCGGATCCGCGGCACAATAAGTGCTTGAACCGTCTTATGTGAGCGAGGCTCGCGGGCCTCGCTCTTTTATTTAGCAGAAATGTTGCATCCGTTATCGAACCCCGCGAAACCGGAACTCCCCGAAGTCAAAGAAGACGTCACGGAAATAGGACCGGAATGTAACCGTGACATCCACGCATTCCATTCCGCACCGCTCTATTGTGCGATCGACGCTGTCAGTTTCGTCTCGCGGCAGCCAAATCTCAGAAACAACAAGGATGAATTTATGGCTTCACAGAAGCTTCGCGACTTTAGGATAAAAGCGTCGGCGACGTTACTACTGCCGGCGTTGCTGACTTTCAACATCACACTGAACGCTCAAAGTTCGCACGACACGAGTGAACTCCGTCTGTCTCTAGCCGTGGCGAGCCAGAAAGTGACAGAACCGAGAGCCAATTTCGTCCCCCCGATTGCAGGTTCGGATGTGCTAGCGGCGACCGCTTCTCCGGTCCTCCCAAAGTTCATCGCCCACCGTGACTATGTGGCTGCCGATGTCCCGGTGAACCTTGCCATGGGTGATCTGAACGGAGATGGCATTGCCGATCTGGTCGTACCAAATTTCAACTCCACCAACATCAGCGTGCTGCTCGGAAACCGGGACGGCAGCTTCCAACCCTTGCAGTTGTTCGACTCGGGTGGAGTCTTTCCATTCGACGCTGTGGTTGCCGACTTCAACGGGGACGGCAAGAATGACGTCGCGGTCACGATTCCTTCCGGCGGCGTTTCCATCCTGCTGGGGGACGGCTTGGGGCACCTGGGCGCACCGGTAGTTCTTCCAGATGGAAATCATCCTCTACACATTGTCGCGGCAGACTTTAATGGTGATCACAAGCCGGATTTGGCGGTCACGGACCTAAATTCGAATAACGTGTCGATATGGTTGGGAAAAGGGGATGGAACCTTCACCTCCGCTACGGGTCCTGCTGTGGGCATGGGCCCGGTCGGCATCGTGCTGGGAGATTTTAATGGGGATGGAAAAACCGATTTGGCGGTGGCCAATTCTGGCGTGTTATCAGGGAACAATCACGCTGCGCATGCCAATACAGTGGCCATCTTGCTGGGCACCGGCGCAGGCACCTTCCAGACTCCTTCGTTCATTCCAGTGGCCAACACTCCATTGCTATTGGCGATCGCCGATTTCAACCAAGATAGGCGGCAGGATCTCGCAGTCACGAATAACGGTGGTAGTCGCGTCTCCATTTTGCTGGGTAACGGCAACGGGAGCTTCCAAACGCCCCGGGCCATCCAGGTTCCAAAAGCGCTGAGCATAAGTGCGGCTGATTTCAACAGCGATGGCAATCCCGACTTGGTAGTGACTAACAACAATCTTTCTACCATTGCCCTGCTGTTGGGCGATGGGACGGGAAACTTCGCCGCCGCAGAAAAGGCTCCATCAGGACGACTCCCGAATGCTGTCCTCGCGGGAGACTTCAACCACGACGGCAAAGCTGATTACATCACCGCCAATGGCGACGCGAACACCGTCTCGGTGGTGCTGGGCAAAGGAAACGGCAAGTTTCTCGATCTCGGGCCGTCCGTTCCGACGAAGGGCAAGACCAGTACGCAAATCATCACGGCCGACTTCAACAACGATGGCATTCCTGATCTCGCCCAGGTGAATACCGGAGTCGTCGACGACCTCGGCAATACGATTTCGGTTCTGCTGGGTAAGAAGGGTGGCGGGTTTCAGGTCGCACGGACATTCAATGTCGGCACGCAACCCAGCGGATTGGCAGCGGTCGACTTCAACCATGACGGACGTTTGGATCTGGTGGTCGCTGACTTCGGGGATCCGATCAACAACATCGGTGGAGATTTGGCCCTGCTTTTAGGCAATGGTGATGGCACTTTCCAGGTGGCGCGAAAGTTTGTAGCGGGTCCGGGAGAACCTATCTCGGTCGCTGTTGGAGACTTCAATGGAGATGGAAATCCAGATGCGGTGGTCGCACAAGACTCGACCGCTCGTGTGCCGGCAGCGGTTTCGTTGCTGTTAGGCGACGGAAACGGGAGCTTTGGACGACCCAAGAGCATTGCCGTTTTTTCCCTCCCAGGCGCACAGGCTCTGCAGGTGATCGCAGCGGACTTCAATCATGATGGAAAAAGTGATATCGCTTATCGCACCATCACAGATCTGAACAGGATTACGGTACAACTCGGCAATGGCGACGGTACTTTCAAGACTCCAACAGTCATAGCCTCCGCGGGCTTTACTACCGTTTTTTCGACCTTCTCCATCGGGGACTTTAACAATGACGGCATCCTCGACTTTGCCGTCGAGGAGACTCCGTTCATCGAGGTGCTCCTGGGCAATGGGAACGGCACCTTCACCTCGAAGGGTAGCTTCTCCGAGGGAACCGCCTCCAACTTCCCCTTTGTTCCATCTCTTCTATTGGCGGATTTCAACGGAGACGGTGTTCTTGATGTCGCCGCTCCGGACGGATTCGCTGAGAGCGTCTCTCTGCTTCTGGGTAATGGGGATGGCACTCTGCGTCCGACACAGCTATTTGCCGGCGCCTTGTCCGACTCAGCCGTAGCAGTGAATGTCGCGGGTTTCCAGCCTGGCATCGCCATGGCTACCCGTGATTCAACCATCCGCTTCATCAAGAACTCGACACCCTCCCGGTAACCATGCGTGCGATCGTGGGCGGAACGGCAGTTTCCGCCCGCATTCTTCCTATACAGATTCCAGACCGAACGAACCCGACAGTTTTCGACTCTGCAGAAGACATCTCGGAAATACACAGGGATCGGGCGCGAATATTCGTGCTTGCGCCTGAACGATTGGCCACTGCGATTGGTCGGCCCTCGCGCCAATCGTCCCCAAAGGTTTGCAATTCCTTTACATCATTGCGACAGAAACTGTCTTCCGGCAGCATCAGATTCGACTAGTGGTCAGATTGATCCCCGATTTGACATGCCGCCATGTAGCGGTCACCAAACTTGGACCCGAACAGAACCATGCCGGCCACGGCGGTTGATTGAACTTCTCGTACTCTGGCTTCGTCATGCGAGCTGCATTTGTTGTTCGATTGGGGCCAGATACGAAGCCTAAGAACGGACTCTTCGAGGGCTGGATCGAAGAAGTTGACTCCGGGGCGGAACTGAGATTCCGCTCAGGCAGCGAATTATTGCGGTTTCTCGGAGAGCGTTTTGATGCTGTATTCGGGCCATCCTGCGGCGAAATGGGGAATAGGGAACCAGGCAAATTGGTTGAGTAATCAGCCACATTGATTCTTGTAAATACTGGAGCTACTTATGGCATTAGAAATCGTTTGGCGGAATCCAGACCCGCCCAAGAAAATACAACTCCGCGTCGAACCACTGATGCTCGATGAGTTCGGCGCCTTGTATCTAGTGACTCACGACGACCATCGAGTGTCATTCGAACTCCTTCTGGGCGGCGCCGCTTAAACAGGTGTTGTTTCCAGAGCGCAAATCAAGCGATAGTTTCCATGCGGGAAGAGCTCTTATAATCGAGCAGCCATGAACACATCGGTTACGCTGAAGCAAATTGGAATTTGGACGGGTGGCTTCGAACCACAGCCTGCCCGCAAGGTCCAAGAGACCGTCGCTGAGCTCGAAGAACTCGGCTACGGCGCGGTGTGGTTCAGCGAGGCGTTCGGCCGCGAGGCATTCACCCAATCGGGCTTGTTGCTGGCTGGGAGTACCCGAATCGTGGTGGCCAATGGAATCGCCAACATCTATGGACGCGATCCCTTTACTATGGCTTCCGGACAGAAGACATTAAGCGAAGCCTATCCTGGTCGTTACCTGTTGGGCCTCGGTGTTAGTCACGTCCCACTGGTAGAGCACTTGCGTCGGCACAAGTATGCGAAGCCCGTCGAAACCATGCGCGCCTACTTGGACGCCATGGACGCGGCTCCATATGCCAGTGTGCCGCCTGCGGCAACCTCCCGTGTGTTGGCGGCGCTGGGTCCCAGAATGCTGGCGTTGGCTGCGAAACGCAGCGATGGAGCGCATTCTTATAACGTCCCGCCCGAACACACTGCCCAGGCTCGAAAGTTGATGGGCGCAGGCCCCTTGTTGTGTGTTGAGCAAGCGGTGGTGCTCGAAACCGGCGCAACCAAAGCACGCGAGATTGCGCGCGGATTTCTTAACGTTTATCTTGGGCTGCCGAATTACACTAACAATTTCCTCCGGCTTGGTTTTACGGAAGAAGATATCAAGGACGGCGGGAGCGACCATCTGATCGATGCGGTTGTTGCCTGGGGCGATGCGAAGGCCATCCAAAGCCGGGTGCAAGCCCATCAGGCTGCAGGTGCGGACCATGTCTGCATTCAGGCGTTGTCTGCCGATACCAAGGCATTGCCGCTCTGGGAATGGCGCGAACTTGCTGGCGCATTGATTGATTAGGCTGGGGTTCTGGCGTGGCCGGCGATCATCGTGTCTATTGTCCGTCATGCGGTAGCGGGCGATAAATCCGGCGAAATCGCACGACGACCGCCGCCGATGGTGAATCTAACCGGCGTGCCCAAGAAGCGCTCATGCGGGCCAGAGCGATCTCATGAAATGGATGACTCCTCTCGCTGCTTGCCGGCCACGGGTCTTCATCACCCATGGCGAGGATACAGCGCGAAAGGCGTTGAGTGAACTCATCCGGCAGCGATTGGATTTGCAATGCCAACTGCCGTCGCAGGGCAGTATTATCGAGATTTCAGAATCGGTGATAGTGTCTCACGATTTGGCTAGCTGAGGGGAGCTCCAACTAGGGCGAAATGACGTTCTTCTTCCCTGCAGTCGTGGGTCACGATGTGCTTGACTGGGCCGACGCTGTCGGAGAGGCAATTTTTCAACGGTTACGGCCGTTCAGCACATGATCCATTTGCAGTGAGTTTAGAGTCATGCTTGAAAGTCCGCGGCATGATCTCCGGCCCAGTCAAGGAATGTTCGCGCCGGAGCTCCCTTGATCTGTTCGACCGTGGATGTTACGACTGCCGGTTGACCGCTCGCCGCAGCCCAGGCATCCATCAGCATTTTAATCACAGGCCCAGGCATGATCGTGAGCAACTCACGCTGAGCTTCCGGTGGCGAAATCTCCTCAATTTGCAGCTTGCGGCCTAGCGCTTTGCCGATGATTGATATCTGCTGGCGATGGCTCAACGACTCAGGCCCGGTCATAACGTATTCCGCTCCCACGTGGCTGTCCTCGGTCATCGCTCGGACCGCGACGTCGGCGATGTCACGCGGATCGATTGGAGCAGCCGAAACCTCAAGATACGGCCAACGCACGATACTACCGGCGCGAATCTGCGGCCCCCACCATATCGTGGCATTGGCGGCGAACATTCCCGGCCGCAAGAATGTCCATTGAAGTCCCGAGCCCTCGATCAGACTCTCGATCTTTGTACCGAGATCCCTTCCGGGATTCGGCTGCTGGAACAAAGGGTGTGGAGTTTTCAGTGGCGCTGACAGGAATATGATGCGTCGCGCACGCTTTGCAATCCTCTCCAGAACAGGAGCCACGGTGGCCGGCGGAGCCACCCACACTAAGAAGACTGTATCAACGTCGTCCAGGCACGCGTCCAAGGTCTCCGGATGTGTCAGATCTCCGCGCACCACTTCAACCTGCCGCGGCAAACGGGCGCCCTCTGGATTGCGGGCCATCACTCGGAATTGCGCACCTGAATTCGACAATTGCACGACAACCTGTCTACCGACCGTACCGGTCCCGCCAATGATTAGCGCTCGATTCATAGCGAATATCCTCGTTGCCGTCGCATGGCCAGAACTTATACGCTTCTTCCAAGCCAACTTCGAGATGATTGTTGAAACCAGGCTTTTTACACCACTACGATTCTGGGGACCATGTTTCTTGGTCAACGGCCCGATTGGCCAACGTTGGGCATATGCGCGATTCTTCGCCAAGGAGAGATCGAGCCTCAGGTGCGGCTTGAGCAAGGGAACCCAGCGTACATGCTTCTTCGGCAGGGCTTGCTCCAAAGCTATCGAGAAAATTGTCGATAGCGAGGCTTGCCATGTTGAAATCTAGTCGATGGGGCGCCTTGCTTCGCCATCTGCGTCTGCCCCGCCTTGGTCATCAAGCGCGATTGTTCGTACATCTCGATCCACTTCTCGCTCGAAATCGCCGAGATCAGCTTGCCAATTGCTTCGAGTGGCAAATCGTCCGGCGTCTCGAAATGAACGCAACACTTCCCCATGTCGAGCTTCTTCCCCGCCGCCTTGAATGCCGCCTTCAGCTGCTCGCGCTGACTCGCACTCCAAAACGCGCCCATCAGGTAGAGCGAGCAGTAGTTCTTCTGCGACGCGAGCGCGACGTAGCAGATCGGCTGCTTGTTGTAAGTGTCTGGATATCGAGACAGGG
>Ga0126369_10002166_pt1 | contig 13885 bp, 13 predicted proteins | sample PanSoiMetaPlot_1_FD_109646 | JGI IMG/M metagenome (GOLD analysis project Ga0126369, IMG submission 109646) | Tropical forest soil microbial communities from Panama - MetaG Plot_1 | ecosystem: Environmental > Terrestrial > Soil > Tropical forest > Bulk soil | place: Panama | collected 2016-02-17 | reverse complement strand
ATGAGACATCGCGCCGACGGCCATCCGACGAGGCGTCCCAGCATCGGCATTACCCCCGACGTGTGCACCTCCGAAACCGACCCGTCGGTGGAGCTGTACCAGCTCAAGGCTTCCTACAGCCAGGCAGTGCTGCGCGCTGGTGGATTGCCGCTGGTGCTCCCCTACACCGATGACTTGAGCTGCCTCGACAACTACCTGGATCGAATTTCCGGCTTGTTGGTCACCGGAGGCGCCTTCGACATCCCGCCTTCCACATACGGCCAAAATCCCCGCGAAGGCATGGGAGTCACCAAGCCCTCGCGAACGGCGTTCGAGCTGGGTCTGACGCGAGCCGCGTTGGACCGCAACCTCCCGGTACTTGGGATTTGCGGCGGCATGCAGCTTCTCAACGTTCTTTTGGGTGGAACCTTGATTCAGGACATCAGCAGAGAGGTGCCCAACGCACAGGAGCATGAGCAAAGGCACGACCGCCGACAACCGCAGCATCCTGTGGAGATCAAAGACGGCACTCTACTGGCGGCGCTCTTGGGCAAAGGCCAGGTGATGGTGAACTCCACACACCACCAGGCCCCCAAGACGGTGGGGGAGAAGGTGGTGGTTAGCGCGATCGCGCCCGACGGCGTGGCGGAAGCCATCGAGGTGAGCGGATACTCCTTCGCGGTGGGAGTTCAGTGGCACCCGGAGCTGCTGGTCGGCTCGATTCCGATTCACCTCAGCCTGTACAAGGCTCTGGTGCACAAGGCGCGAGAGCTGCGAAGGTGAAGCTGTCGTCCCTTTCTGCGGTTTTGGCCTTGGGCGGCCTGGACCCGACGGGAAGAGCTGGGCTTTTGGTGGACGCCTCGGCGATCGAGCGCCACGGGGGACGCCCGCTGGCGGTTGCGACGGCGCTCACGGCTCAAGGGGAAACCCGCTTCAGCGTGCATCCGGTTCCTTCCTCGACGATCCGCGTTCAGCTTCGCGCGCTCTCTGAAGTGTTCAAAGTCAAGGCGATCAAGCTGGGGATGATTCCCAATCTCGAGGTTCTGCGCGCGATCCGGGCGGAACTGTCCGGGACCCGAACTCCGTGGGTCGTAGATCCGGTGGTCCGCACGTCCCGCGGCCAGCCTCTCTCTTCACTTCGACCGCGGGACTATCTGTCCTTGGCCTCGTCCGACGTGGTGCTCACGCCCAATGCCGTGGAAGCGGGGTGGCTGCTTGGCGAGAAGGCGCCAGCGCGCCGGCTGGAGCAGGCCCTGGAGTTTGGGAGTCGTTTGATTCGCCACGGTTTCAGGGCGGTCATCGTCAAAGGGGGGCATCTGAGCCCGGGGGCGACTGACATACTTTGTCTTCGCGATGCGGCGCTGGTTCTTCCCGGGGAAAGGCTGCCCCGCAGCGCATCGCGCCACCGCGGAACCGGCTGCCGCTTCGCTTCGACGTTGGCCGCCGAGCTGGCGCGAGGTGCCGGCGTGGCGGAGGCTGCCGAGGTCGCGAAAAGATCGGTGGAGCGCTTCCTTCGCGATGGAACCGCGGAGTCCTAGATGTCGAATATGAACTTGGGCGGGTTCGCAAAGCCGAGCGCGCGATAAACTCGGTTGGCTTCTCGGAGCAACTCCTCGGTGCTGTTGATCCCGTCCCCGGGAAAGGCGGCTCCGCCGATGCGGATGCTCACCGCGATCGGGCCATCGCGCCCCTCGACAACCAAGTTTTGGAACAACTGGATCAGCCGTCCTGCCGCGACCCGCGCCGAGTGGAGGTCCGTTTCAGGCAACAAGATGACGAACTCTCCCAGGTCCATTCGGAACAGCTGATCGGCGCCGCGCAGACTGGAGCGGATTCGGTCCGCCAGGCTGGCGATGAAGCTGTCGCATTTCTCTCGGCCGAGCCAATAGCGCAGGCTCTGGTAGTCGTCGATCCCAAGGACCAGCGCCGCTGCCGGCCTTCCATAACGGTGAGAGCGAAGGATCTCGCTGTCCACGCTTGTCTTCAGCTGCGCGTAGGTGCCCGCGCCTGTCACCGGGTCCACCGCGCGCAACTGGGCCAGCGCCTCTTCCGCCGCGGTGAGCTTGGCTCGGTACTCGCGAATCGTCAGCGCCGAGTTCACGCGGGTTTTCAGATCGACGAGCTTAAAAGGCTTGGTGATGAAATCGTCGGCGCCAAGCTCCATCCCCCGGATCTTGCCGTCCATGTCGCCGACGGCCGTAAGAATCACAACCGGCAGCTCGGCCCATTCGCTCTGGTCGCGGATCTCCTTTAGCACCGCGAATCCATCCTTGTTCGGCATCACCAAGTCCAACAGCACCAGATCCGGCCGAAACTGGTCGAGCTTGGCCACAATCTGCTCGCCATCGGGGGCGACACTGGCGACGAAATTGGATTGCTCGCAGAAGTCCCGAAGCAGGGTCCTGGTGTGCTCATCATCGTCCACGATCAGAATCCGCCGCGTCACTGCCATTCTCCCTTGGCCCTACTCTCGAAGCGCGTGAATTCCGACAAGAAGATCAGGTCAATGGTGCCGATCGGACCGTTGCGCTGCTTGGCGACGATCAGCTCTACGGGACTGCTTTCCCGGAAAGCCATGGCGCCGTCCTCGTCTTCATCATCGCGGTGGATGAACAATACCACGTCGGCGTCCTGCTCGATCGCGCCCGATTCTCGCAGGTCCGACAGCAGGGGTCTGCCGCCCTTGCGTTCCTCCACCTTGCGGTTGAGCTGGCTCAGCGCCAGGACCGGGATGTCCAGCTCTTTGGCGAGCGCCTTGAGACTGCGGCTGATTTCAGACACCTCGAGCTGGCGATTCTCGACCTTGCCCTTAAGGTGCATCAACTGCAGGTAGTCGACGACCAGCAGGCCCAAGCGCTCATCGCGCTGCTTGAGCCGGCGCGCCTTGGCCCGCAGCTCGAACGGAGAAAGCGTACCGCTGTCGTCGATGTAGAGCGGTGCATGAAAAAGTGCGCCCGCCACTTCTTGGAATTTCTTCTGATCTTGGGAGGTTAGCCGCCCCCCTCGAAGCTTCTTCATGTCGACTCGGGCGGACGATGCCAGCAAGCGCATCAACAGCTGATCGGCCGGCATCTCCAGCGAAAATATCCCCACCGCCCGCTGCTCCTTGAGCGCCACGTGGTTTGCGATGTTGAGCGCCAGCGAGGTCTTGCCCAGCCCTGGTCGCGCGGCCAGCACCAGCAGCTCACCCGCGTGCAGCCCGGTGAGCTGCCGATCGAGATCGATGTATCCGGTGGGGAGACCGGTCACTCCGCTTGGGGATCGGCTCAGGTTGTCCAGCAACTCGAGGGTGTGCTCCATCAGCTCGCGGACCGGGCGGAGCTCTCCTTCGCGCTTGCTTTCGGCGAGAAGAAAAACCTTTCGCTCCGCTTCGTCCAGCAGCACCTCGAGCTCGCCCGTGTCCTGACTGGCGAGCTCCTGGATTTCCCTACCCACCGCGGCCAAGCGCCGACGAGTTGCTTGGTCTCTGACGATCTGGGCGTATTGGGCCGCATTGGTGGCGACGGGAACCACTTGGTCCAGACCCATCAGGTACGGAGGGCCGCCCACCGCGGTCAATTGGCCCCGGGTCTTGAGCTCCTCACTTAGGGTGAGGTGGTCCACGGTGCGCTGCGCGGCATCCAAGCTGATCATCGCCGCGAAAATCTGCGCGTGCGCCGCGCTCGCGAAGTCGTCCGGCCGGATTCGCTCCGCTACCTCAGCGATCACCGCGTTGTCGGCGAGGACAGCGCCGAGCACCGCGCGCTCTGCGGCCAGGTCCTGATGGGGTCGGTCGCTGCCGGTCAATCCAGCGTTTGGCGCCATGGCTCTCGGAGTACCGCGAGCTCGGCTACTCGGGCACCACTTCCACGCTGACTTTGGCGATTACATCCTGGTGCAGTCGAAGCTCGACCTGATGAACGCCGAGACTCTTGATCGGCTCGGGAAGGTGGATGCTGCGGCGGTCCACTTTGTGGCCTTGGGCGGTGAGCACTTCGGCGATGTCCAGAGCCGTCACCGAGCCGTAGAGTTTGTCTTGCTGGCCTACCTTGCGGGCAATCTTCAGGGACAAGGCCTCGAGTTTTCCGGCCTGTTCCTGAGCTGAGCCCTTCAGCTTCGCCTGGCGCGTGGAGATCACCGCTTTGTCATGCTCGACTTGCCGGACGTTTTTCTCGTTAGCCGGCACGGCGATCTTTCGCGGCAGCAGATAATTGCGAGCGAAACCGTCCTTGACGGTGACGATTTCACCCGAACGGCCCAACTGGTGGACGTCTTCGCGCAGAATAACTCTCATTGAGATCTCCCCAGCTACCCGGACATCACGGTATACGGTATCAGAGCCAAGGCACGGGCGCGTTTGATGGCGGTTGCCATCTGCCGCTGATGCTTGGCGCAGTTCCCTGAGATCCTGCGTGGAATGATCTTGCCCCGCTCGGTGACGAAGTACTTGAGGGTCGCCTGGTCCTTGAAATCCACCTTGCTATTCTTTTCGGAGCAAAAGCGGCACACTTTTTTGCGGCCAAAACCTCCGCGTCCGCCACGCTTTTCCTCGTCCCCTCCGTCGCCGCCGCCGCGTCCGCCACCACCCCGGGGACCGCGGTCTGAAGAGTTCTGCATCTGTTAAGCCTCCTCCAAGTTTTCTTCGTCCATCTCTGGGCTCTCTTCCGACTCCGGAGGGCGGAATTCTTCGCGCTCGGGTCCGGGCGCGCGAGCCTCGTCGACGTCTCCGGCCAACTTGACGTCCTCGAGCGCCGGGCGGCTGTCCGGATCCACCTCATCGGCGATTTTCACCGACATGTAGCGGGTCACTTCATCCAGATTGTGGAGATTGCGCTCGACCTCCGATACCAACCCGGGCTGCCCCAGGTAGTGGGCATGCACGTAGATGGCCCTCGCCTGCTTGGCGATCGGGTACATGGTGCGCTTTTTTCCCCAGACTGTGAAACGGAGTACTTTCCCGCCCTCTCGATTGACGATTCCGCGAACGCGCTCTCGGACGCGGTCGACGCTTTCATCAGTCAAATCGGGCTTGAGCAGGAAAATGGTTTCATATTCGCGAAACTGCTTGGTTGGCTTGCTCTCTGGCAATGGTATCTCCCCTCGGGTAATGCCCCAGCGACGTGCGTTGGAGCGGGAAGCGGCTCTAAAGATGCCGTGATCTAAAATTTGAACTACAAACTGGCACGAGCCGACGCCTTCTATGGGTGGTCGGCGTGACAAGTCAAGCTGAGGCGGGTGCTTCCATCGTCGATGCGCAAATAACCAAAACAGCCGCCCCTGTGGCCCCTCCCGCTGAAATGACTGTGGAAAAAGAGCCAGGCGCTGCAACGCAGCCGGATGTGGATCCCGCACGCCTGGATCAGGAGGCGCTCAAGGTCATCAATCGCCTCCTCCAGCACGGCCATGAAGCCTACCTGGTGGGTGGATGCGTGCGCGACCTCTTGCTTGGCAGAAAACCCAAGGACTTCGATGTCGCCACCTCTGCCCATCCCAGCGAGGTGAAGGCGATCTTCTCGAATTGCCGCCTCATCGGCAGGCGATTTCGGCTGGCCCATGTCTACTTCAAGGGCGGCAAAATCATCGAGGTCTCAACCTTCCGAGCGACCCCGCTCATGGAATCGCCCGACGGGTCCGACGAGCCGGCGTCGAATGGGAGCAACGGTGCGGACCTGCTGATCACCCACGACAACGTTTTCGGTACCGCAATGCAGGATGCGCGTCGCCGGGATTTCACCATCAACGGCCTGTTTTACGACGTCCAGAGCGGACACGTGATCGACTACGTTCACGGTCGCCGCGACCTGCAGGCAAGGTTGGTCCGAACCATTGGAGATCCGGAAATTCGGATGCGCGAGGATCCGGTTCGAATCCTTCGGGCGGTACGGTTTGCCTGCAAGCTCGGGTTTGACATCGAGTCCCGGACCTATGCCGCCATGGAAGGAGCCGTCGAGGATCTCCCGCGGTGTGCCCCAGCGAGGCTTTTGGAGGAGAGCTTCCGGCTTCTGCGAGGCGGAGTGTCGGCGTGCAGCATCCAGCTGCTCAACGCGCTGGATGCGCTCAAGCTCCTTCTGGCCCCGGTCTATGAGTACCTTCGGCGCTGGGGTCACGAGCACGAGCGGACGTTCTACGGCTTCGCTTCCGCGCTCGACCGGCTGGTGGAACGGGAGGGAGCTCCCGAGGATGCGGTGTTGTTGGCAACCCTGTTGCTGCCCATCAGCCAGTCGACGTTCGCGGCGCATCCGCCGTCCGAAGCTGCTCCCAAACTCGCACAGGCGGTCGAGGATCTGCTGCACGATTTGACCCGCAACGCTCGGCTGCCCCGTCGGATCGCTCAACGCTGCCGGATGATCCTGATGGCGCAGCCGGTTCTGAGCGGTCGACGTTCGCCGAGGCGCTCATTTAGCAACTTTCGTCGGTTTCCCCTTTTTCACCAGGCGCTCACCGTCTTTGCGTTGTCCGTTGAAGCCACCGGTGAACACCGCGAGTTACTCGAGGTCTGGAAGAGCGGTGGGTCGCCAAGTTTGCCGCCGGCGCCTTCGCGCGGCACCCGCCGCAGGCGCCGAAGGACGAGAGGCCATCGTCCGCCCGCGCGAGTCAAAGCAGCGGCCGAATGAGGCTTAGTGCTCCGAATGCGGATCGGTGAGATCCGCGGTTGAGATCGCATCCGAGCCAAACTTCTCGGCGATCCGATCCAGGGCAATGTTGAGCAGATCTCGGCGGCCGGGACGAGGGTCGAGCAGGTTGAGTTGCTCACCTCCCCGGCGAAAGCTCTGGGTGGAGACGCCCGTTAATCGAATCCTCTGCTCTGGATTGAGGCGCTCGAGCAGCGCGATTGCGGTGCGATAAATCTGCTGGCCATCGTCGGTTGGCTGCTCAAGCGTGGCGCGACGGGTGAGCAGTTTGAAATCGCTGAATTTCAGCTTGAGCTGGACCACCGCCGATTTCAGTCCCGCTCTTCGAAGTCGGCGCGCCACCCGGAGCGACTGAGCGTGAATCGCAGCGGTCACCTCGCCGATGCCTTGGCGATCCTCGTCGAAGGTATCTTCGGCGCCGATGCTTTTTGCCAACCGATCCGGCACCACCGGCCGGGGATCGACGCCGCGGCTTAGATCCCAAAGGCGCCGTCCGCCGCTTCCGAGCCGTTTTTCCAACCACGGAGGATCCCGCGCCGCGAGATCGCCGATGGTCCGAATTCCCTGGCCAAGCAAGAGGCTTTCGGTCTTTTTACCCACGCCCCACAGCCGTGAGATCGGCAGAGTGGCGAGAAATGACGCGGTGTCCTCCTCGGCCACCCGCCGCTGCCCGTTGGGTTTGGCGAGATCCGATGCGATTTTGGCCACGAATTTGGTCGCCGCGATGCCAGCGGATGCCGGCAAACCGACTTCCTTGGCGATCCTCGCCCGAATCCGAGTGGCCAACCGATCCGCTCCGCCAAACAGCCCCAGCGAGGCGCTGACGTCGAGAAATGCCTCGTCGAGCGAGAGCGGCTCGACCAGCGGCGTGAAGCAGTCGAAAATCGCGAAGACCTGTTCGCTGGCTTCGACATAGGCGGCAAACCGCGGCGGCAACACCCGCGCGGAAGGAGCCAAGCGCAGCGCGTGGGCCAGGGGCATCGCGCTTCGGACCCCGAGGGGACGAACCTCGTACGAAGCGGCGAGTACCACCCCACGCTGAGGGTGGCCTCCGACGATCACCGGTTTGCCTCGAAGCGAGGGGTTGTCGCGCTGCTCTACGGATGCATAAAAAGCATCCATGTCGACGTGGACAATCGTCGAGCCCATTGGCGCAATGTATCCAACCCCAAGCCCGCCTGAGGAAAAATGAAGACCACCACCGAATACCTGTGGTTCCAAACCAAAAAGCGAAGGGAGTTGGTCCGAATCACCGACCAGGTGGCTGAGGTTGTCGGCAACAGCAGCATCGCCGAGGGTCTGGCACTGGTATCGGCGATGCACATCACGGCCGGCGTGTTCGTCAACGACGACGAGCCCGGACTGTGGGAGGACATCTGGGCCTGGCTGCAGCAGCTCGCCCCAGAGGGTCCGGATTATCAGCACCACCGCACGGGCGAGGACAACGGTGATGCGCACCTCAAGTCGCTGCTGATCCACCACCAGGTGATGGTGCCGATCACCCAAGGGAAGCTGGACTTGGGCACTTGGCAGCAGATTTTCTACGCTGAATTCGACGGCCGCCGGCGAAAGCGGGTCATCGTCAAGGCGATGGGGGAGTAGGCGGCTGGGAAAGGCCCTTGCCAAGCAGAAAATCTGCCAAATCCGGCGGCAACGGACTGACCACGCGAAGTGCAGAGCCTAGGCTCGGGTGCTCGAGCTCGAGGGAGTGGGCGTGGAGGAAAAAGCGTCCCAGCTCGGTTTTGTCGCGGCCTCCGTAGAGGGGATCGCCGACGACTGGGCACCCCAGGGCCGCAAGGTGTGCCCGGACTTGGTGCAGCACACCGGTATGGATTCGAACCTCGACCAGAGCGTATTCGCCGGCGCGCCCCAGAACCTGGAAGGACGAACGCGCGGCGCGGGCTGCTGCATCGCCTGGCACCGACGGTTCGACTCGGTCGGGATGTCCAGACCGGTGTCGCAGCGGGAGGTCGATTTCTCCTTTCTCCGGCAGCGGGCCGGTCACCAGCGCCCAATAGCGTTTGTCCACTTCCTGGCGTGTGAAGGAGTCGCGAACCCGGTTCCATGCCGGGCGACTGCGCGCCGCCAACAGAACCCCCGAAGTGCCGATGTCCAAGCGATGGCAAAGACCGCCTTCCCGAGGATCTTTTGATGCTTGCCCGCACTCCGGAAACCGAGCCACCAGCGCATTGGCGATGGTGCCTCGTTCTCGGGGCCTTAACGGATGGGAGGGAGTCCCTGCCGGTTTGTCCACGGCGATCAGGTCTTCGTCCACGTGCAGCAGGCGAAGGGGCATTGCGGGATCCGCCTCGAGCGCAACGGTTGCGGGCAGCGAAGCCAGGGCGACGTGCTGGCCAGGCAGGACCGGTTGCCCCTTCTTTGCGGGCTTGCCGTCCACGGTAACGCCGCCCGCTTGGAAGATGCGCAACAGGCGCGAGCGCGAAAGATGGAGCGCGTCGCGGAGGAAATGGTCCAACCGCGCTCCCCCGAAGGCTTCTGGCACGATGAGATCGGGAGCTGGGCTCGAGCTACCCTGCGTCACTCCGATAGTGCCTCGTAGACCTCTTCCGCTGTCTGGAATCGGTCGTCGGGTTCCTTGCGGATGAGGCGATGGGCGATCCGCGAGAGCTGAGGATCGCTGTGGGGATTGAGCTCGCTTAAGGGTGGAGCTTCGGTTTCCAGAACCTTTTGCCAAAGCGCGTAAGGACTGTGCGCGTCGAAAGGCACTCGGCCGCTGAGCATTTCGTACATCACGACCCCGAGGCTGTAGAGGTCGGTGCGGCCATCCAATGGCTCGCCGAGTATCTGCTCGGGGGCCATGTAGCGGAAAGTGCCAACCATCCGACCGCCGGCGGTGGCCGCTCCGTCGTCCGCGAGGAAGCGCGCGAGACCGAAGTCCATCAGCCGAACCAAGCGATCTTCGTCCACCATCACGTTCGAGGGCTTGAGATCTCGGTGCACCAAGCCATGCCCGTGAATGTAAATCAGCGCCTGGCACAGCTGCAGCATCGAGTCCTTGAGCCGGCCGATCCGCTCTGGACGATTGAGCTCCGTCAGGTCCACCTGCTGCGAGCTTTCGCTGAGCGGCTCCGCCGGCGCTTCCACCTCGCTCGGCGATTCGACATCGGAGCTGTTTTCCAAGGTATCCGGCTCATCCGCAGCGTCCGCCAAAGCGCGCACCGAGCTCGGACCGGAAGAGAATTCGGGTTCCTCGCTCGGGACTTCTTGCGCATAGGCCGACAGCCCGAACACCCGCTCGCCGTCGTGGCTAATGCTCCCCTCGGTGCTCCAGGGTTCGGCGAGGGCTCGCCCGAGCATTTTTCGGCGCAGCTCGGAAAAGGATCCGGTCGGAGAGTTCAGCTCTTCGGCTCGAAGCGAGAGGTAGTGGCGAAGCGTCAGCCCCTCCACCAGCTCCATCGCGAGATACGGATAGCCGCGGTGTACGCCGGTGTCGAAGACCTTGACTACGTTCGGGTGGGACAGGTCGGAAAGCGTTTCGAATTCCCTGGCCAGCCGCCTCGCTGCGCTGGGATCCAGCGCCGGACCGGTCGACAGCAGCTTCAGGGCCACGGTATCGCCGCTGCGACGATCGACCGCCCGATAGACGCTGCCTACTCCGCCGGTGCCGATGGTCTCCAGCACACGGTAAGGACCTATCACCTTCGGTGGCATGAAGTGGTTGATCCTAGGAAGCTCAGACCCGATTGGTCAAACAGTGGGTTGATGTCGACACCCTCGGGTGCGCGGCAAGGCGCGGCCTTGGATCGCGTGCGGTCGGCTATGCTGTAGGACTGCACCCCTCGGGCGCTGGAGGGGAGCTACGCGCTTGCAACAGCTCGGCAAATACCAACTTGTCCGCAGGCTCGCCGTCGGCGGCATGGCGGAAGTGTTCCTCGGAAAAGTCGCGGGCCCCAAAGGCTTTGAAAAGACGCTTGTTCTCAAGCGAATCCTGCCCCATCTGGCGGAAGACCAACAGTTCGTCGAGCTCTTTCTGTCCGAAGCCAAGATCGCCGCGCAGCTGAACCATCCCAACATCGTTCAGATTTACGACTTTGGTGAAGCCGAAGGTGCCTACTACATCGCGATGGAGCACGTGGATGGTCCCAACCTGCGCTTCATCCTTCGGCGCACCATCGAAAAGCGCACCCTGCTTCCGATTCCGCTGTGCGCCAAAATGGTTTCGTTGGCCTGCGAGGGACTGGCTTATGCCCATGAGTTCTGCGATCCGCAGACCGGCGTGCCCTTGCACCTCATTCACTGTGATGTCAGTCCCGAAAACATCCTGCTGTCGCGCAACGGGACTTTGAAGGTTGTCGACTTCGGGATCGCCAAGGCCGCCGGGGTCAGTCCCCAGACCAAGGTCGGCACTTTCAAGGGCAAAGTTTCGTACATGCCGCCGGAGCGGATCCAAGGCAATGCGATCGACTTGCGGGCGGACATCTTTTCGCTCGGCGTGGTGCTCTACGAGTTGCTCACCGGGGTCAAGCCGTTCAATGCCAAGACCGAGGTTTCCGTTCTGCACGCCATTCTGCAGGAGCCGATCATTCCGGTCACCACCCGTCGGCCGGATGTACCGGATCAGCTGAGCCGGATTCTGATCCGAAGCCTCGCGAAGGACCCGGACGTTCGCTACCGGAGCTGTCGCGAGCTTCAGCACGATTTGGAGCGCTTTTTGGTCGGAATTGGCAAAGCGGTCAGCTCCTACCACCTGGCCCGCCTGGTTGCGTACGCCACGGACTTGGTACCGCTCAGTGCTGGCAAGCAACAGTCTTTGACCAAGAATCCGCCCGGCATTCCCCAGGTGGCGCCACTGTTGTCCACGCCCTCGGCTCCACAACCGGACATCAAGCCAACGCCGGCTCCGGGCCCAGTACCCGAACCGGTGCGGCCGACTGCGACCCCGGCTTTTGGGCGCCCCCTCCCATTTGAATGGTCCGCGACCGAAGCCTCCCTTGGCATTCCGCCCCGCTCCAAGGCCCCGATTTACGCCGTAGCCATCGCACTGGCCGTGGCAGCTTCGGTCGCGGTGTATGCCATCATCCACCGCCATCGCAATGCTTCTGCAAACGCAGCTCCTCCGTCCAGCTCGGCGAAGGCATCGACGCCACGTCCGCCTGAATCCACCCAGGCCAGGGCAGCTCCGGTCCTCCAGCCCCCGAAAAGCTTGGAGCCGAAGGTACCCGCACGTCGGGAAGAGCTCACCAACATCGTTTCATCCACTTCGCAGCCTCAGCAACCGGATCCGGACCGGACTGGCGAAGCCTCGGAAGCGTCGCCCGAGCGGGAAAGCTATCCCGCGACGGCGTCATTTCGCGTCGACAGTCGCCCCCGTGGATTGGTGCGGATCAATGGTAAGTTGGTCGGTCTGTCGCCGGTGAAAATCCAGAACCAGCCAATCGGGACGGTTTGGGTCGAGGTATCCAACCCGGAGAAGGCATTCATCAAGCAACAGAGCTTCGAGCTTGCCGCGGGCGACAACGGAACCAAGGTGGTGATGGTGGCCAAGGGGACGGTTGAGTTCAACATTCGTCCTTCTGCCACGGTTGTGCTGGACGGCAAACGCCTGGGCGACACGCCCCTGCCGCCGGTTCAGGCCTACGAGGGCCGGCACTCGCTACGACTGGTAAACCGTGAGACCAACCACGAAGTATCCTTGGATTTTGTGGTGAAACCTGGGCGTACAAACATGTTCAAATACGATTTGAGCGACTGAGCGTGGACGCAGCGCCTCGCTGCCCTTATGTTGTGCCGGCTTAATGGATCTGCGTTCAAAGGTTCCAGCCCTAGAAGCCCAAGTAAGATCGAAACCGCTTCCACGTCACGTCGGCATCATCATGGACGGCAACGGAAGGTGGGCGGAAGCACGCGGCCTGGATCGCATCGAAGGACACCGCGAGGGTTCCAACAGCGTTCGTGAGGTCACCCGCGCCGCTCGCCGGGTGGGGATCAAGGCTCTCACCCTGTACGCCTTTTCGTCACAGAACTGGTCGCGTCCCATCGATGAAGTCGCAGCCCTGATGGAGCTGCTGCGCGAGTACCTCGAAAAGGAGCGCTCGGAAATCCTCGAGAACGGAATTCGGCTCAACGCGATTGGGGAGCTGGATCGGCTACCCCGTTTCGTGCGCGATCCGCTGGAAAAGCTGCGGCGGGAGTCAATTTCCAATTCCGAGATGATACTCACCTTGGCCCTTTCTTACGGGGGGCGCGAGGAGTTGCTCCAAGCCGTAAGGCGGCTGGCCGAAGCTTTTGCCTCCCACGAAGTGATGCCCTCGCGGGTCCGTGAAGCGGATTTCGAGAACTTTCTGTGGACCCAAAATCTTCCCCCGCTGGATCTGGTGATTCGGACCAGCGGCGAGTACCGCATTTCCAACTTTCTTCTCTGGCAGATGGCCTATTCAGAGCTGGTCTTTACCGACCTCTGCTGGCCGGACTTTCGCACCGAAGCGTTCTTTCAGTGTCTTGACCATTACCAGCGCCGCGAGCGCCGATATGGCCTGACCTCGACCCAAGTTCGGCGAAGCCAGGCTTCGATGGCTCAGGTCAAGCTTGAACGAGAAGAATAGGAACCTGGTCGTTCGGGTACTCTCGGCGGTACTCTTGCTTCCCGCCGTTCTCGTCCTCTTGCTCAAAGGCGGAATCTGGAGTTCCGCGCTGATGGGCTTGGCGGGGGCGATCTGCACCGGCGAGTACTATGCAATCACCCAGCGGGAGCGCTCTCCGGTCCTGATCGTCGGTGTGGCAGCCGCGTTTGCGGCCCCGCTGCTGCCGTTTCTCGATCCCAGTCACGTCGGCGACTGGGCATTCTGGTCGGTTGCGGTTTTTTTCGTATTCGCCTGGGCCTACTACCTGCTGCGAGGCCGATTGGTGGATGGGCCGACGTCGGTGGCTCACGCGATCACCGGGCTTCTCTATTCCGCATTCGCGATGACGGCTTTGTCGCTGCTTCGCAGCCGGGTGGACGGCCTGTCCTGGGTGCTTTGCGTGCTGATCGTCACCTGGGGAAACGACAGCTGCGCGTACTTCACCGGCAGGTTGCTCGGGCGCAGAAAGCTCTACCCGGAGGTCAGCCCGAACAAGACTTGGGAGGGATTCATTGGCGGCTTCGTCGGGTCGCTGCTTGGAATGTTCATTGCCCGCGGGACGTTTTTTCCGGCGCTTTCGGTTATCGACTGTTTGTCGGTGGGCGCCATCGGCGGTGTGGTGGGGCCCATTGGGGATCTCTCGGAATCGATGCTCAAGCGCGCATACCAGGTCAAGGACTCGGGGAAGCTGATTCCCGGGCACGGAGGGCTGCT
>Ga0126369_10002165_pt1 | contig 13886 bp, 10 predicted proteins | sample PanSoiMetaPlot_1_FD_109646 | JGI IMG/M metagenome (GOLD analysis project Ga0126369, IMG submission 109646) | Tropical forest soil microbial communities from Panama - MetaG Plot_1 | ecosystem: Environmental > Terrestrial > Soil > Tropical forest > Bulk soil | place: Panama | collected 2016-02-17 | reverse complement strand
TGGACGTCGCCAGTGCGGTGAGTGATCCGCAGTTGGCGGCCATGCTGTATCCGGAGCTGGCACCGCTCTCCGGGGGCAGCGTGGTCATCGGTCATGGGATCGCCTGCTACGGCGCCGCGGACCGCTACCTGGGGATGCTGGCGGCGACGCTGGGAAACCTGGAGGCGGCAGAGGATCACTTCGAGGCGGCGCTCGCGCTGAACCGTGCGATGGGTGCGAGGACGTGGGTGGCGCACACCGCGTACGAGTACGGCAGGATGTCGCTCGGCCGGGGATCTGGGGACGCCGCGCAGCTGCTGCTGGCGGAGGCGGCCACCATCGCAGAGTCGGTGGGCATGCCGGCGCTGCTCGGTCGCATTCGTACGCTGGGTGACCGGCGGCCGGCGCCCCAGGGTCGGCCCAACGATCTCTCCGAGCGCGAACTGGACGTCCTGCGGCTGCTTGCGAGAGGCCTGTCGAACCGGCAGATCGGTGCGGCGCTCCACATCAGCGAACACACCGCCGCCAACCACGTTCGCAACATCCTCGGGAAAACCGGGTCGGCCAATCGCACTGAGGCCACCGCCTACGCTTTCCGCTGCGGACTGGCGTCCGGCGCTCGGGGTGGCTAGCATCCAGGCATGCCGCTGTACATCATCGAGCGCGCGTTCGCGGAGCGGCTTGAGCTCACCAGCGACGACGTGCGGCTGATCGAGGAGGTGAACGCCGAGGAGGGTGTTCGCTGGCTCTTCTCCTTTCTCAGCGCCGATCGCATGCGGAGTTACTGCCTGTACGAGGCGGCGTCACCAGATGCGATCAGGGCCGCCGCCCGCCGCGCCGGTATCCCGGCTGACGCGGTCGTCGAGGTGAACCGGATCGCGGCCGAGATGTACCGGTAGCGACGCTGCGGCGGGCGCGCGCCTCGCTGTCCGATCGGTCGGTGCGGTGGCGCTGCCGCTGGATATCCTGCGCGACGTGCGGATAGCCGTCGTCTCCGACGTCCATGGCAATCTGGCTGCGCTCGAAGCCGTGGTCGCCGACCTACGGCTGATGGCCCCGGACCTGGTCCTGCAGGCGGGCGACGCCGCCGTGCTGGGCGCCCATCCGGCCGAGACCGTCGACCGACTCCGTGAGCTGGCCTGGCCGGCGCTTGTCGGCAACACCGACCAGATGCTGTGGGAGCCGGCGGCACGGGCTGAGCAGGAGCAGCGGGCGCCCCGACTGGGTTCGTGGCTGGCGGTGCTGTTCGACGTGCTCGGCCCGTGGGCGGCGGAGCGGCTCGGTGACGAGCAGGTGGCCTGGCTGCGCTCGCAGCCTGAGGAGCGCCACATCGCAGGTGTGCGGCTCGTCCACGCCAGCCCCGGCGACCTCTGGAGGGCGCCCATGCCCGAGGCGGCGGACGCGGAACTTGCCGCCGCCTATGGCGGAGCCGAGGCGGCCGTCGCCGTGTACGGGCACATCCACCGACCGTTCGTGCGCGAACTGCCCGGTCTCAGCGTGGCCAACTGCGGCAGCGTCGGGCTGCCGTGGGACGGCGATCCTCGGGCCGCCTACGCGCTGGTCGACGACGGCCGACCAGCGATCAGGCGGGTCGAGTACGACCTCGAGCGATCGCGACGCGACCTGGCCGCGTCCGGGTTCCCGCTCCCGGCCTGGCTGGAGGCGGTCCAGCGGGAGGCCCGCTTCACCCGGCCGCAGCCATCGACCGGCTGACGTCGCCGCAGGACACGATCGCCCGTTCCGCACCGCCTGACTCACCCGCACCCACCGATCACTGCATGCGCGCCATTGTCCACTGTGGGATGCAACCCGGACCGGGCTCTGCACTCCAGCTCAATATCCTGTTGCTGGTGCTGCCTACAGCGATCGGGATCGTCATGCGTCTCGTCTGATACCAACCGGCACCAGTCTGGTCGGCGACGCTTGACCGCCCTGGCCAGTCTGGATAGCATTGACCAAGCGCATCGGACCCTGGATTCGGGAGGCAGTGACCGCAATGTCGCAACTTTGGAAGACGCGGCGGTTCTATTCGCAGATGGCTGCGCTCGCCGTCGCCACGCTCGCGCTTTTTCCGGCAGTCGGCGTCAGCGCGAGCAGCTCGAGCACTCCGCCAACGTCAGCTCAATGTCTCGCGCGCGTGAACGACACACCGAGCAAGCTCGTGGAGTGCGTCCAGACGGCCGATCTCATGAGCCATATGCAGAACTTCGAGGCGATCGCAAAGGCCAACCCGAGTCCTGCGGACGGACATCCATCGCGCAACTCGGGCGAACCGGGCTACAAGGCATCCGCAGACTACGTCGCTTCCGTGATGACCGCGGCCGGTTACAACGTGACGATCCAGACCTACACGTTCACCTATTACGCATTCACCGGCCTGCCGAGCTGGAGTGAGACGTCACCAGTCGCCCAGAGCTTCGCTCTGACGACCGACTGGAACCCTGGACAGAGCCTGGGCTCTGCCAGCGGTGCGACCCTTCAGCCAGCGGGCGGCATCATCATTCCGTCGCCCGGCGGCTCGGCGAGCGGCTGCACTGCAAACGACTTCACGGGCTTCGTGCCGGGCCGTGTCGCTCTCATCCAGCGTGGGACGTGCTTCTTCGGCGTGAAGGTGCTGAATGCCGAGGCGGCGGGAGCATCGGGCGTCGTCATTTTCAACGAGGGCAACACTCCAGCACGCAGCGGCGTGCTGTCCGGGAGCCTCCAGGACGCCAACGGCAACCCGATCATTCCGACGATTCCAGTCGCGTTCACCTCCTTTGCCATCGGCGACGACCTCTACAACCAGTTCAACGGCTTCCCGCCGTACACCACCCCATCGCCGCCGGTGCTGAACCTCAGCGTCCCGGCGATCACGAAATCGAACGCTCCTGACTACAACGTGATTGCGGAGTCGAAGGGCGGTGACCCGAATCACGTCGTCGTGGTGGATGCCCACCTGGATGCGATCTTCGGCGAGGGAATGCTCGACAACGCATCGGGTTCGGCGACCATCCTGGACATCGCCCAGGAGATGCAAAACGTCACTCCGACGAACAAGCTCCGCTTCATCTGGTTCGGTGGCGAGGAGCTGGGAGAGCTGGGCTCCCACTTCTACGTAACCCATCTGAGCTCGAACGACCTGAGCCACATCGGATATGACCTCGACGCTGACGTCACCGCCACGCCGAACTACGTGGTCGGAGTGCTCGACCCGGCGGGGCCGGACCTCTTCAGTCGCACTTCTTCCGAGACATTTCCGAATCGCGTCTACAAGGCCTCGACGGTGGCGGAGAACCAGGCGACCGACTATTTCAGCTCGATCGGCCTGAACCATGAAGCGTTCTCACCGGTGGGAACGGACGCTGAACAGTTCAATCTCGCTGGAATTCCGGCAAGCGGCGTACTGACAGGTCAGGACTGCTGCAAGACCCAGGGAGACGTGAACCTGTTCGGCGGCACCACCGGCCTGTTCGAGGGCATCGGCATCTCCCCCGGCGGCTGTGTCGACAACCCGTTCCTGTGGTGCGACAACCTCAGCAACAACGTTCCGAATGTACTGACTTTCATGTCGAGGGGATTCGCCGTCATGGTCGTAGACATGGCGTTCGACACGAAGGTCATGTCCGCCAGCAACAACGCCGTCTACAACAACAAGCTGCCGATCACGAGCGAGGTGGACCGCCACTCGTTCGCCTCCTGAGCGCACTGTTCGCGTCGGGGGCCGAGCTCGAGCTCGGCCCCCTCTTTCGTTCCCTCGACCGTGCGTGATGCCCATTGCCATACTGACGAAGGAGTGCTCCTCGCTATGAGGAGAATCACAGTCCACATGCAGGCCACGTTCAACAACCGCATCGCCACCGACGACGGCGGCTTCTGGGAGCCGTTCGCCTGGGGCGAGGAGGAGATGGCCTACCTCAACCAGTTCTTCCGCGCGGCCGACACGTGGGCGCTGAGCAGGAAGCTGTATGAGGCGATCGTCCCGTGGTGGGACTCGGTGGCCAGAGGCGAGGTTCCGGACGACGCACCTGCCCTCACGTCGGCTGACCGGGAGTTCGCCGCGATGGTCACGAACATGACAAAGGTGGTCTTCTCGCGCACGCTGGAGCCGGCTGACGACAGAGTCGTCGTGAGCGGTGACATCGGCGACAAGCTCTCCGCGCTCAAACGCCGACCAGGCAAGACGATCCTGCTATCGTGCGGCCCTGCTACGCTGGCCCCGCTCGCCGGCACGCCCGGCCTCATCGACGAGTACCTGATCGCCATGCACCCGGCGGTGATAAGCGCTGGACCGCAGTTGTTCGACGGCCTTTCAACGGATATCGCCCTGCGAATGGTCGAGGCGAAGGTGTTCGACGCCGGATGCGTGCTGCTGCGTTACGAGGTCGCGCCGCCTCACTAGCTGGTGAGGCTTGCCGAGGCTACACTGACAGCATGTTGCGACGGAATCCGGCTGTCGCCTTCGCCGTCGGGGTCGCGTTGCTCGCGATCGGGTTCCTGGTGCCAGGAACAACGCGGGAGGTGATCCTGCGCGTGGCGGGCATCCTGGCCATCCTGGCGGGCGGAGTAATGTGGGCGGCGGCGCTGCGGCGTGGGTGACGGTCACAGGGTTGCGCCCCAGGTAATCACCGCCAACCAGTAACACGAGCCGCTCCGGCCACCCCCCCCGACGGCTCCTGGCTCGCCTCCGGCAGCTCGAACCCCGCTCGTCTGGGCGAATTCCCAGCGATACCTTATATGGTCAGAGTCTTGAGGAGTGGGAGTATCCTCTGTGGCTGTACGCCAACCTTTCGCCCTTTCCTCCCGCAAAGCGCTGGACCGCTGACCCATGAGCAAACCCACCATCCTGGCTGTCGACGACGATCCCGTCGTCCTCGCCGCGATCACCCGCGACATACGCAGTCGCTACGCCGCCGACTACCGCGTGGTACGTGCAACGTCCGGCGAAGAGGCGCTGACCGTGCTGGCCAAGCTCGCTTTGCGCAACCAATCGGTTGCGCTTATCGCGACGGACCAGCGGATGCCGCAGATGACGGGCATCCAACTCCTCGAGCAGGCGCGCACCCGCGCCGGCGGCGCGAAGTTCCTGCTGCTCACGGCATATGCGGACACTGACGTCGCCATCAAGGCGATCAATGACGTCGGCCTGGACTATTACCTGCTCAAGCCCTGGGACCCGCCCGAGGACCGGCTCTACCCGGTCATCGACGACCTGCTCGACGACTGGCGGCATGCAAACCCGGACCACACCTCCGACGTGCGGGTCGTGGGGCACCGTTGGTCCGAGCGCAGCCACGACGTCAAGAGGTTCCTGGCCAGCAATCACGTGCCGTACCGCTGGTACGACATCGAGCGTGACATCGAGGGCCAGCGTTTGCGTGACCTCGCCCAGGCGGGACCTGCCGACCTTCCGCTCGTTCTGGTTCCTGAAGGCGACACGCTCCGTTCGCCGTCGACGCTCGATCTCGCCAGTGCGCTCGGGCTGCGCACCAGTGCTCGGCAGCCCCTCTACGACGTGTGCATAGTAGGCGGCGGCCCGGCGGGCCTGGCTGCCGGGGTGTACGCGGCATCAGAGGGCCTGAGCACCGTCATCGTAGAGCGCGAGGCACCTGGCGGTCAGGCGGGCCAGAGCGCGGCGATCGAGAACTACCTTGGCTTCCCCAGGGGACTGACTGGCTCCGACCTCGCCCAGCGAGCCATTGCCCAGGTGTATCGCTTCGGTGCGGAGATGGTCCTCGCACGCGACGCGGTCGGCTTCGAGACGCGCGGGCCCGTGCGCGCCGTGCTCCTCAAGGGCTCTGGGGCGATCGAAGCCCGCGCGCTCATCGTGGCGACCGGGGTGTCCTACCGTCGCCTGGAGGCTGCAGGGCTCGAGGACCTGATCGGCCGGGGCGTCTACTACGGCGTGAACGCGAGCGAAGCGAGCCAGTGCCAGGGCGACGACGTATACATCATCGGTGCAGCCAACTCCGCCGGCCAGGCAGCTCTGAACCTCTCCCGCTTCGCCAGACGGGTCGTGCTGGTGGCGCGGGCCGCGACACTCGCGAACTCGATGTCCCAGTACCTCGTCGAGCGGATCGCGGCGATCCCCACCATCGAGGTGCGGTATTGCACTGAGGTGGTAGCGGGCCGGGGTGACGGCCACCTCGAGACGCTCACACTCGCCGAGAGGGATGCAGGAGTCACAGAGGAGGTGCCGTCGAGCTGGCTGTTCGTCTTCATCGGGGCCGCGCCCCGCACGGACTGGCTGGGTCCTGAGGTCGTCCGGGACGAGAAGGGATTTGTGGTCACTGGCCTGGACCTCCTTGGTCCGATGGGGGCCAACCGTTGGCCGCTCGACCGTGCTCCCCTTGCGCTGGAGACGAGCGTGCCGGGCGTGTTCGCCGCCGGAGACGTCCGGCTCGACTCCATGAAGCGGGTCGCATCCGCCGTCGGTGAGGGCGCGATGTCGATCTACCTCGTGCACCGCTATATGGCCACGGTCTGATGCGCGTCGACGACATCCGCTCGATCGGCATCTTCGACGGCCTGTCCGATCAACAGCTTGGGCAGCTGATCGAGGGTGGCACCGAGGTGCGCGTCGAGCCTGGCGTCGATCTGTTCCGAGAGGGCGAGCACGCGGATTCCTGGTGGGTGCTCGTCGATGGTGCCGTCGACCTCGTGCGCCGCGTCGGCCGCGAGGAGGCTCTGGTCGGGAGGTTGGACAGGCCGGGCCGCTGGGCCGGCGGATTCCGCGCCTGGGACGAGGAGGGGGTCTATCTCGCGACAGGCCGGGGCTCGGCCAGTGGAAGGATCCTCCGGGTGCCGGCCGAGGTGCTGGGTCAGCTGGCCAACGACTGGTTCCCGCTGGGCGCACACCTCATCCGCGGGCTGTACAGCACCGCGCGCTACATCGAGTCGACCGCGCGACAGCGCGAGTCACTGGCCACCCTGGGCAAGCTCGCCGCCGGCCTCGCCCATGAGATCAACAATCCGGCAGCCGCCGCGACGCGGGCCGTCGACGGGCTGGAGACGGCGTGCCGGACGCTGCTCTCGTCACTCGCCCGCCTGGCGCAGGGCGACATGTCTGCGCAGCAGTTCACCTCGCTCGACGAGCTGCGTCGTGAGATCGAGCCCCGGGCCGCGGCCATCACGGACCCGCTGGTCCTGATCGACCGTGAGGAGGTCGTTTCGTCGTGGCTGGCTCGCCACGGCATCGAGCGCGATTGGTTGATCGCGCCGCCACTGGCCGCCGCCGGAGTCGATGTCGCGTGGTGCGAGCGGGTGGAGATGGTGCTGGATGGCCCGACTCTGGAAGTGGGCCTCGAATGGGTCGCGAGCACGCTCACCGCTGCCACGTTGCTGGCAGAGATGAAAGTGTCCACTCGGCGCATCTCCGAGCTGGTCGCGGCCGTCAGGTCGTACTCGCAGATGGACCGCGCGTCGATGCAGCAGATCGACGTGACCGAGGGTATCGAAAGCACGCTCGTGATGCTCAGGCACAAGTTCCCGGACGGCGTTTCCGTGGCGCGTGACTACGGCGCCGACGTCCCGAAGATCGAAGCCCACGCCGGCGAGCTCAACCAGGTGTGGACCAACCTCATCGACAACGCCCTCGACGCGATGGATGGCCAGGGCATCCTTCGAGTGGCTACGCGGGCGGATGGCCACTACGTGATCGTCGAGATCGGCGACACGGGCCCTGGTATGCCGGCCGATGTGGCGGCCCGTGCTTTCGAGGCCTTCTTTACCACGAAGGACGTGGGTCGTGGCACCGGGCTCGGCCTCGACATCGCTCGGCGCATCGTCGAGGAGCGCCACGGCGGCACGATCACCATCGAGTCTCGACCGGGTCGGACCGTGGTCCGCGTCCGCATCCCGGTACGACCCCTCGAGTCCCGAACGTAAAACGGCCGCCCGGGCGCCGAGATGATCGCCGGGTTCGCCCGCTCGTGGCGTCAGCGATGCTGGGCCCACCCCGCGCCCAGCAGGAGTGCGCAGGAAAGCACGAGCGCGCAGAGCGACAGCAGGAGCAACTGCGTGGTGGACCAGCCCGGCCTGAGGAGCCACGGCCCCGACAGGAAGTACGCTGCCAACGGCAGCCACGCGGCCCCGTACCACCGTAGCGCGGCCGCCCCCGCCACGGCCGTGGGAGTCAGGTGACTCCCACGGCCGGTGACGAGGTGCCACAGTCCGTAGCCGGCCAGGCACAGTCCGAGCGTGACGCTGACGCCGGCCATCACTGCCACGTCCAGTACCAGAAGTTCGGCGACCAGAAGTTCCACCAGGCGGCCCAGACGCCGAATTCGACCCATGAGCCGCACCCGCAGATGAGGTCGTTGTTGTAGATCGGCCACAGCGCGACCACGCCGATGATGAAGCCGACGATGGCCCCGATAATGGCGCCGGGTGCGTCGCCGATGATCGCCCCGATGATGGTGCCGATGAGGCCCGCCAGTGGCGGCCACCAGAACACGATGACCTGCACGTCGTAGTGGCTCAGATGGAAGTAGACGCCGCCCGAGTAGCCCCACCAGTGCCAGTTCCACCACCAGCCGAGGCAGCAGAACAGTCCTGACGCGTCGCTGGCGTTGATGGGGTCGCCCCCCGCGTAGGTGTAGCTGGGGCTCTCGACGCTCAGCGGATCCGGCTGGGTGAAGCGGCCCAGCGCGGGCGTGTAGTAGCGGGCGCCTATCTTGTAGAGCCCGGTCGCGGCATCCCATACTGCGCCGATCCACTTGAACGGATTGGACACCGTCTCCGTCTGGGTGGTCACGTTGCCGTACGGGTCGTACGCGTAGCTGTTCACGAACGACCCCGCGCTGTTCAGCAGCCCCACGACCGAGCCCAGGGCGTCGTGCAGGTAGTAGTAGGTGGAGCCGCCGGACCGCGCGCTGAGCGGGGCTCCGTTGGCGAAGTGCGTGAACTCGGTCGTCTGACCCGAGGCGGTCAGCTGGCTCAGGCCCGTCGTATCGTACTGGAAGACGGTCGAGCCCGCTCCGACCCTCTGCGTCTGTCCGGCGTCCCGGTACGTCATGGGAACGCTGGATCCGCCAGAGGGGGTCACGTTCGCGGTCTGCGCCGCCGAGCTGTACGTCAGGGCGAGGCCGCTTCCGTTGCCGGTGAGATTGCCTGCCCCGTCGTACGAGTACGCCACGCCGCCGGCGCCGACCATCTGGTTGTCGCTGTCGTTCGTGAACGACGTCGACGTGCCGCCGACGGTCTGGCTGGCGAGGTTGCCATCGGGATCGAAGGCGTACTGATAGCTGGTCGTCGACTGCCCGCTGCTGTTGGTCTGGACCGCCGCAGTGAGCCGGCCCACACTGTCGTAGGTGTACCTGGTGGTGTTGCCGGCGACGTCGACGGCCGTGTAGATCTTCGACGTTGCGCTGTTCGTCGCCGGGTTCACGTAGCCGTACGTGTAGGAGGTGAGCCTGGTGCCGGAGGCATTGGTCGCCGTCACGCTCAGCGTCAGTCCGGAGCCGTTGTAGGCAAAAGTCTCCGTGACCCCGTTCGGATATTGAACGGTCGTGTTCCGGTGGTCGGCGTCGTAGCCGAGGGTGGTGGTCGCGCCGCCCTGGTCGGTGACGCTCACCGGCTCGTTGATGCTGTCGTAGGTTCGCTTCTCGGTCCCGCCGGAGTCGGTGCGGCTGACCAGGTTGCCGACGGCGTCGTAGCCGTAGGACACCGTCGAGCCGCCAGGGTAGACGACCCTGGTGACCCGGTTCAGCCCGTCGTACGTCAGCGTGGTCGTCCCCGTGCCGTCAGTGATGGCCGTCCGGTTGCCGTCAGCGTCGTACGTGTAGGTGACCGACGAACCGCCGCGATACGCCAGGCTGGTCGTGCGGTCGAGGGCGTCGTATGTGAACGTGGTGGTGCGCCCGGCGCCGTCGGTGGTAGTGGCCACCCGGCTGAGGGTGTCGTACGTATATGTCGTGCTGCCCCGTGGAGACGGGTAGGTCACCTGGGTCAGGTTTCCGTGCGCGTCATAAGAGAACGACGTATGGCTGCCGCGCGCGTCGGTGTAGGTTGCGACCGTCCCATTGCTGTTGTAAGCGTGGGACTGCGTCTGATTGTTCGAGTCGGTCGTTGTCGCCACGTTGCCGGTGGCGTCGTAGGCGAAGGTGGTCGAATTGCCCTCCGGGTTCGTCTGCGCGGTCTTCGAAAACGGGTGCGACGCGTCGCCGTACGCCGATGCATCGTGGAGCGAGGAGGGTGACGTGATGCCGGTCAGGTTGTTGTTGGAATCGTAGGTCGACGCCGTCGTCCCGCCCAACGCGTCCGTGGTGGTGGCGAGATGGCTGTTACTCGTGTACGACTTCGTCTGCTGGTTTCCGCGCGGGTCCACCGTCTTCGTGACGCGACCGAGGTTGTCGTAGTAATACGTGCACTTGTTGCCGTTGCCGTCGGTGACGACCGTGTTCGCCGCATTATAGGTGAAGCCGGCGGTGGAGCCGTCCGCGAACGTGATCTGCGTGACCCGGTTGAGCCCATCGTAGGCGAGCTTGGTGACGTTGTTGAGGGGATCGGTGATCTGGGTCAGCTCGTTGTTCGCGTACGCGTACTGGGTCGTCTTGCCGGCCGGGTCCGTGTAGCCCGTCAGCTGCGAGGCCGCGCCGTTGTACTGATACGTGCGGCCGGCGGAGTCGGTGATCTTGCTGATCATCCCGTTCGTGGTCGTGAACGTCGTCACCCTGCCCTGCGTGTCGGTGATGGAGGCGAGGCTCGCTCCCGAGTAGGCGAAGGACAGCTTGTTCCCGTTGCGGTCGGCCTGGCTGGTCAGGTAGCCCTGGGCAGAGAAGCCGGTCTGACTGCCGGAGAAGTGGTTCGAGAGCGTGAAGGTGCCGTTGCCGTTCTTCGTCAGCGTGGCGTCGACGCCTGGCGGAGTCTGGTACGTGCCGTCGGCGTTGAGCGTGAAAGGCAGCTGGACCCCGGTCGGGGCATAGTAGTCGACGTTGCCGTCGGCGAAGAGCTCCAGGCCGACGTCGGCACCGGTGTCGAAGGTCCAGCCGTAGCCGAGGTCGGCGCAGGGCGTTGGGGTCGGCTCCACACTGGGGTCACCGCTGGCGGCGGTCCAGCAGGCCTGGAGGGAGTTGTAGTGTCGCGCCACCGCGAGATCGAGTCCCGTGCCCTTGACGTGCAGGTCGTCGCTGCGGAGCTCGAGGTCGCCGTTGGCGACGTTCACGAGGAGCTGCGAACGGTCCGACAGCGGGTACTTCTGCAGCGTGTACTGCGATTGCTCGCCGAGCCATGGTACGTAGGTCACCACCAGCTGTGTCCCCGGGTTGCCCAGACTCACGTTGGGGGTGGGGACCCCGACCACGTCGTTGACCGTTTCGCTCGGTTCACGCAGCAGGAGCCCGTAGTTCGGACTCGCACTGTTCACCCACGCCTGGACGACTGGTGTGATCCGCCAGGTCATCCCGCTGGTGTCAGCGTTGACCACGGCCGCCGGAGTGCTGCTGGCGTCGCCACCCGGAGTCGTCCAGGGGTTGGTCCCGTCGTAGGTTGTCCATGTGGGCGCCGTCCACGCCCGCGACATGGCGTACACCCCGATCTGCGTGGGGTTCTGGGTGGACGTTCTGGGTCCCGCCGCGGACAGGTATGCGTCCACCACCTGGGAGTTGTTCGGGATCGAGCTCACGTCGTACTGGAGCAGGCCGTGGTAGGGGTTCGTCCCGTCGAATCCCGCCTCGACGCATCGGGCCCCCGGACATGGGAGCAGGACGTTGCCCTGGGAGAGAGTGGCGAAGCTCGTGAGGCTGTTCGCCGAGGAGGGAAGCACCGGCGGGTCGATCGTCACCGGCCACGCCCGTCCGGGATCGTCCAGCCAGGCCCGGTCCGCGACGAGCGCGACGGTGGCCGGTCCCGAGGAGCCATCCAGCAGGTATCTGGCCGGCCCGATCGCGCCGGTGCTGTCCTCCATGGACGGGGCTGGGACGAGGAACGCCAGCCGTCCGCCTGGCGCCCGGACCTCGATGGCGCCGGCGGCGTCCACGTCGGCGGTCAGGCCCGGGCTGAGGTCCAGCGCGTACGTGAACGTGGACTGGGCCGCAGGCGATTGGAGTGAGAGCGTCTCGTTCACTCCATCGGCGTCAGCGGTGTACGTCACCGTGACGTAGGGCAGGGCGGAGCGGTAGACGGCGCTGGCCCCGGCGACCGAACCCGGCCCTGCGGCGCCCTGGAGCGAGAAGCCGACCGAGGCTGGGCCCACCGCCACGCGCGTCGGCCCGCCCTCGATCCGCCCCGGCAGTGTCAGCAAATATGAGTTCGCCCTGTTCCGGTACCCGGCGCCGGCCGCGGTGGCAGGTACGAGCGTGTCGTCGATGGGCTGGTACACGCCCTTCGAGTCCCGGTAGTTCATCGGCGCCGTGGACAGGATCGTCTGCAGCCTGCCTCCGCCGACCGAATAGGTTCGGGACGCCGCCGTTCGGAGTTTTGCGATCTCGGAGTGCTGAACCTGTGGCTGGAAGGCCGTCTGGGGCGGGGGTCCGCCGGTCGCTTGCCTGTTGGTCCGCGTGGCGGCGGACACTTCCGGAGCCGGGAGCCTGTGGGGCTGTCGCGCTGCTGGCGCGAAGACGCCGTGCGCAACCCCCTGGCTCAGCTCGAATCCCGGGATCGCCGCAATAACAGCCGCAGCCAGCCCGGCTGCGAGGACGACCATACCTCTGTGGGCCATGGAATCCTCCTCCTCTCACCGCATGCCTGGCCCGTTTGGCGCGCCAGGCAGTGACCGGCCCCAGGTGCGCGAAAACTACAGAGCGACTCCCCTCACGCCAATGCGCGAGCGTCTGCCCTGCGGCGCAGCCCCAGACCCTTGCTCATGGCGGCGAACTCTCGCCGCGCACGGCGCCGGGCACGATGATAAGCGGGCCCTGGCGAGGGCACATCGGGGATTTCCCTGAAACGTTGCGTGACGAGCAGGCGGCTGGCACGACGCTCGTACCCGGACATTGCCGGTGCCACCTCGTCAGCGACGGCGGAGTATGGCCAGCCGGCGAGGCCGACGACGCGCTCGGGACGGCCCGATGGACCGGCCGGCGCTCATCGCACTTCGCATGCGATACCATCTCGGCGCCCTCCCGCCGGCGGTGCGGTGGTGCAAGCTCGACACCATGCCGCGAGGGCACTCCTCTGGAACGGCCGTTCGAAGTCCAATCCATATAGCCGCTCCCCACCCGAGCAAAGAACAACATAGGAGGCAGCCACATGACCGATCACAAAGAAACCAGCACAGGACCCATCAGCAACAAGCAGCTCATTGCCGAGATGCACAGCGAGCACGCCGGGTGGCTGGCACTGCTCGACGAGATTGGCGAGGCCAACATGACCCAGCCAGACGTCGCGGGCGGCTGGTCCATCAAGGATATCGTTGCCCACCTCACCGGCTGGCGCAGGCGAACGGTGCTGCGCTTCCGAGCAGCTCTCGATCCGATGGTGGACATGACACCGCCCTGGCCACCGGAATTGAATGGGGACGACGCTGATGATGTCGACGCGATCAACGACTGGATTTACAGGACCAACCGCGATCGCCCCCTCGCCGACGTCCTCAACGATTCGCGTGAGGTCTTCCAGCAACTGGTCGCATCCATCGACGCCTTGAGCGATGAACAGCTCAACGATCCCCAGCGCTTCCCGTGGCTGGAGGGCGAGCGGCTCACCGGCTTCGTCCTCTTCGGCCACTTCCACGAAGAGCACGAGCCGGATATGCGCGCCTGGCTGGCCAGAATCAAGCAAGCGCGATGAAGTCGTACACCTGTTCCGCCCCAACTGCGTCACACAGCCCGGAAGGTCGCAGAGTTCACTGTTCCGGGCACGCCCCGTCGGCATACGCCCTGGGGTGTACGTCAGAGATCATTCACCAGGGTGACGACGACTACAGCGGGCCACGGGTTTGATTGTGTCATTCGAACGCTAGAGGAGACAGCACCGATGACCGAGACAAC
>Ga0126369_10002164_pt1 | contig 13886 bp, 20 predicted proteins | sample PanSoiMetaPlot_1_FD_109646 | JGI IMG/M metagenome (GOLD analysis project Ga0126369, IMG submission 109646) | Tropical forest soil microbial communities from Panama - MetaG Plot_1 | ecosystem: Environmental > Terrestrial > Soil > Tropical forest > Bulk soil | place: Panama | collected 2016-02-17 | reverse complement strand
TGCGTTCATGCCAATTTCATACGAGCGGTCGTACTCCATCATGTCTTCCGTCCACTCAAACCCTGCGGCGTAAGTGGAAATCGGAACGAAGGAAGGTGCCCCGGCACGCGCGAGCGTTCCGAAGACAATTTCCTCTCCCTCAAACTTCTGAAGGAACACGACGTTCGCATCGAAGAGCACGTCGCCGCCGATCTGCACCGAACCGCCGGGGAACGGGCCATCAACCCGGTCGTAAAGCGGCTGGTACAGCACCGGAACGTCTGCGAGTCCTACGTCGATGTCGATGCGGACTTTCTCCAACAAGTCCATTGCGCCCTGAGCGGTTGTGATCATTTCACTGACCGGCTTCAGAAGCTCAACCTCAGGAAGCTCCTTCTGAAATTCCGGGGTGAGACGACCTTCCATCTCGGAGACGCTGACGATCTTGACGCCGTTGAAAACGCTGGGAGTCCAACGGCGCACGCGCTGTGCTCTGCCTTCCGGTGCGTTTGCGAACGCGCCGACAGACAGCGGCCCGAAGAAACCGTCATGCCCAATTGCAAATCCGCCGCCGCGAATCTTGCGCATGATGGCTTCCATCGTGGGAGCCTCGGGAACGAGGACACTGCCACGCTTTCTCATGAAATTTCCCTCCTTCCCTCAGACGCCGATGTTGAGGATGCGGACAGCCGCATACCCGTTTGCGTTTTTCGCTTCCTCGACTTTGCAGCACGGCGAACCCGCGACGGTTGCCGACAAGTCCGTGTCGCCTCTCTTGAAGCCTGCACCGCTCGTCCAGTAGAGCACGTCACCCACAGCCGGGTTGAGCGCGGCCGGGAGCAGGACGTACCAAATCCGATCCGGTGCAATTTCACCGCCGTATGAACGCGCGGTATCGGATGCACCGATCTTGGACAGTGCTACGTGATTCCACTGATTGAGCCGGTACAGATCACCGAAGTTGATCGCCTGACCGCCAGGAGCGGTAAAGCCTCCCTGTGTCGCACGACCATCCGTTTTCAACTGGCCCATGTGTAATTACCCTCCTCCCGGTTATTCGTCTTGTGCGTCGATTGCGTCCTGAACATCGCCCTTTGTAATTCTGCCGTCCTTGCCGCTGCCTTCCAGGGTCGAAAGGTCAACGTCGTTCTCTGCGGCAAGCGCCTTTGCCTCGTCGGTCGCGTCGATTTCAGCACCGGCTTCGCCGCCCTCAAACTGCACGGCGTAGTCATCTGAAATTGCGACTGGATGATCTTCCGGCAATCCCTCAAAGGGATGGCCGTCTTCCAGCGGCATGAGCTTTCCAGCCGCCGACGCCGGATCGGGCGAACCGTACTGCGGAGGCCCGACCGTCTTGGGAGTCATGTCCATTCCCTGTCTCTCCTCATCGACGTAGGGGTTGGGGCTGGACGACGGGCCGACGTAGCCCGTCGGGTTGGTCACACCTGCACGCCGCTCTGCGTCGAGCGCTTCGGCCTGCGCGTCCAAGTCCATGTGCTCACCCGCTGCAATTGTCTCGTCAGCGGGCTGCTGCTCGTGATCCTGCGGGATAGTGCTCTCACGCTCTTCGGCCATGAAATTCATGCCTCCTTAGACACGAGCCTTGACACGGACGTTGGCCGTGGACGTTCCAGGCTTCCACTCGGTCGTTGAATTTCCGTTCTCACCTGTGCCCGCGCCCGGAGGATCGGGGGGAGCGTTCTCCATCTCGGAGACGGACTTTTTCAGGTTCTCGTCTCCGTCGATGATCTGCGTGATGTTGTCCGAGACGGTCTTTTCATCCTCGTCCGAATTCCCGGACAATTTCACATCGCGCGTTTCCATCTCTCCGACCAGCACCCGCCGCACAAGTGCGCGGTCGGAATCGGAGCCGCCCTTGAAGCGCTTGTCGAGCACCTTGTCGATCAGACCCTCGCGGAGTGACTTTCCTTCGCTCTTCAGCTTCGACACGACAGCCGAGACGACGGAAATTTCATCCGCATCTTCCTTCAGACCGAGAAGCGAGCGAAGCTGCGGGAAAAGATCGAGGGCGGGCTTGATCTTCGCGTCCTTACCCTCCATCTCTGCCACCTGAGCTTCCAGTGGCTTTCGCGCTTCCGCCTCGATGTTTTTCACCAAGTCGGAATTGTGTGCGCGAAGCTCGTTCTCCTGAAGCGCAGCAATTTCCTCTGGCTTCACTGAATTTCCTCCTTCCTCCATTTCAGATGTGAGAGCGCCTACGAGACGCGCACTCATTCCGGCCGCTCTTGGCCGTGACAGGTCGATGGACTCGATATTGAATTTCCTTACACGGACTCCTTTCTCGTATGGCTCCTGCGCAGCCTTGCCTCGCCACGACACCGTTTTCACAAGACCACGACGCAGGTAATCGCGGCCCTTCGTTCCCGGTAGTACGTAAGCCTTTACAGCGAGCTTGGCTTTCTCGCCAGCTTGGAGTAGCTTTGCTCCGACCCACTGAAGTTGAATTTCAGGGAAGGTGTACGGATCGTCTTCGGGCTTGATATGTCCCATGTATCCCACGATTGGTTCGTTGCCCGAAGCGCCTTGAATTTCATTGACGATTTCACTGAAAAGCTCTGGCCCCCAATAGCGTTTGGACTTTGACCATCCCGACTCGATCACAAACGTTGCGAAACGAGGATCGTCGTCACCATCGGTGACACTTGCGAGCACGTCCGGCGAAATCGTGACTAGCCCAGCGGGATCGCTGGACATTTCAGCCACAGCATCGAAGACCTCGGTAATTTCAAGATCATCCATGCTAACGCCTCCGCAACGTCTTCCCACCAAACTGCGTCTGACGGTTTGGCACGAACCGGGAGCCGTGATTCTTCGTGCCTGCAACCGGCTGCGGGTACCGCACGACGGAAGGCGACTGTACGCGCGACACGCCCTTCATCGGCTGGAACATGGGGTTGGGGTTGTTGGTCATGTTGTCGGCTTCGGGAGAGAACGTCGCAGTCGTTGCGCCAGATGAAAATGGCGGCGGTGCGGTTCCGGCAACCGACCAAATGTTGTACGGGTCTTTGCGGAAGAGCCTGCGCACGTTTGCCCGTGCCCGCGTGACCGGCCGACCGCGCTGGTAAAACTGGTTCTTTGTAATTACCGGATTGTTCAGCAACTCCACGGTCGCGCCGGGAGCCTGCCGCTGCAACGTGACGTACTGCATCGGATCGAGCGCACGGAGGGTACGCGGCTTTCGCGTCGGCGCGTATCCGAGCACAGCACGCTGGTTCGGACTCTTGTTGCCGATGTTGCCCTTCACGGGCTGCACGGCAGTGTTCTTGACTCGTGCCATGAAATTCCTCCTCTACTTCCGCACGATCCGAAAACGACGATTTGACGTTTGGCCGTAGTTGATTAGCTCCTTCATGTGAGCGACGGCACCCGAACGCAAGATGGTTGCAGGCCCGCCCCGATCCCCGGTGAGGGTCGTGCGTGTGCGAAGTGCAATTGGCTTCTGAGCCACTACCGCTTCCTCCTTCCGCCTGTCTTCTTCCACTTGCGAGCGTTGAGTGCGAACGTCGCCTGTCTCCTCGTTGCTGCGCTCTTCGACTTTTTCATTTGACGTAGTTTGCTGGCTGGAATCTTGCCGCCCTTTTTCACTCCCGCCTTTGCACGCAGTCTCCCACGATGGCTTTTCTTGATGTTGATTCCCGATCTGCGTCTGCGGGCCATGAAATTACCTCTTCACCAGCCGCATGAATTGACCGTTCCACGCGGACGGCAAAAGCCGACCGATCTTCCCGCCGCCCAAGCGCGTGCCCATCACGCGATAGCGCAAGAAGTTTCCGCCGCGCGGAGTTGCAATTGGAATTGTCGGAAGATTCCCTGTGCTCTTAGCGGCCATGTGCTGCTCTCTTTCTGCGCCTGCCCATCGTGGCGGACATCTGCTTCGGACTCTTCGCCTTCGGCCTGCGCGTAACCGAGCGTGACTTTGAAATTCTCAACTTGCGCTTCCTTCCCGCACCTGCACGTCTCACTCGTTGCCTCCTTGTGGCCCAGCCTTGACCGGCACAGACGACGTTCCGCCTGCCGGTGTATTTCCATTCTGCGGATTACCGGCTGGCAACGCAGGCATCGGTGGCGGCTGAATCGCGTTTGCAATTTCGGTTTGACTGTCTCCCATGAGCGGCAGGAATTGCCGGATCGTCTCGCGGTACGTGTCGTCTGAAATTTCGCCGCGCTGCGCTGCTACTTCCAGCCCCATGATGATTTGCTGGAATGCTTGCGCGAGCACAAGCTGATCGTCCGGCCTGACGACATCCCACACGACCTTCGGTGAGTACGGAATTTCACCGTAAGCTACCAGCGCCATCTTGCATAGCTGCTGGATCGCCTTGTTGAATGAAATCCGCTTGCGCATGATCTTGCGGATGAACGGCACGGTCTGCGCATTGCGGTCGGAGTTGGCCGATCCTGCATCGACTCTCATGAACGCCCACTCAGGCGTCTGCGATGCAATTGAAATACAGTCGATGAGAAAGTCGAGGAGCGAGCGCGTATCGCCAAGTACCGATTTGGCTTCAAGGAATTCCCCGTCTTCTTCCGAGTTGAAGAAGATGATTTCACGACCGCTCCAATTGACCGACGCTCCTTGTTTGATCGTGCCCGTTGTTTCGTCCCAAGCTTCCGGGAAGTTGTTGCGTATGAAATTTCCCACGTCTACGAGCTTCATCTTGATCTTCGGTGTCGAGTGATAGCGGTGAGCCTGCAAGCCTTGCGCCATCACGTCATGGAAAGCGTTGAGGAATGGAATTACAGATTCCAAGTCGGACTGTCCGCCTTGCAGCGCCGAGTCCCACTCGTTGTAAACCTCCACGAACGGAACGAAGCCCCACGAATTCGACGCCGCCATGTCGCCTATGTAGGCGTTAGCGGTCTGATCAAAGTACGTGTAGCTGTCCCGTGTAATTTCCTCGATGACATCGTGCTCCTCGTACTGAGGCTGCAAGCCCATCGAGATGTCGCCTTCCTTGACCAAGATGGTCATGCGGTGAATTACAGTTGCCTTTTCGATGATGTTCTTGTTGTGCATGTTGTATTCCAGATCGACGCGCTCAGGTGGCACGCACTCAATTCTGAAATGATCCGCCTCGTCCATCGTCATGAGCGGATCGAGCACGTCCGGCCTACGGAAGCGAACGATGATCTTGGAATCCCGAATTGCATCTTTGAACATCTCCTGCAAGTCACCGGCCCACGAGTCGGTGATGCACTCGTTGAGCAAGTCGTTCACGTCGTTGCTGGCGTCGTCAATCTGCACAGTTGGAATTCCAATGAACCCAACCTGTAGATCGACTATCGGTTTGGCGAACGCTGTGCCGAGAGCGTTGTCACCGGAATTCCGGTACATCTGGCGGCACAGATCGTAATTTACAATCGTGCCTTCATCACGCGGATGAGCCTTGGGCCAGAACGTACCGCCGACTAGACGGAACGCGGAACGAATTCCCGCGAAGCTGAAGAAGCTGAAAATCGGTGACGTAAGAATCTGCTCGCTGACTTGACGCAGACTACGCATCGGGTTGCTCCTCCGCTGGTTCGGTCACTGCGGTTTTCAAAAGCCCTTCCAGTTGCTCGATCAACTGCGCTGCCTGCTCCTGTACCTCGGGACTCGCTTCCCGCAGCGCGTCCACAATTCCGTCGTCTGTAATTGTGGTCTTCTCCTCGTTGGTCTGAAGCCGCTCAGACTTCGACAGCTTGGGAATTCCACCACGGTCGAGTAGATCGGCCGCTGCGCGAATTACAGTTGCATCATCCTGGCTTCGCCGCATGACATCGACAATGGCCTGCACTGCCTCGATCATGTAGCCCTGAAGAAGCTCTAGCGCTGCCTCGGGAATTCTCTCCCGCAACATCACGAGCATTTCTTCCACTGCCGGGTCTTTCAGCATCTCCCGGACTTGATCAACTGAAATTCCTACGATGCGTGCCTTCTGCGTGTGGTTGTAGCCCGCAAGCTGAAGCACGACGATCATCTGCTTCACATGCGGAATTTCAGCCGGAATCAGTTTGGTTGACCGTGAGACATCGACCTTGTAGCGCCGACGCACGGATGCAATTGTCTTCTTGCGGTTGGAAGCCCGCTGGTTCGGTGTGGACGGTCTGCGTGGCATCACATCACATTCCTGTTTAGGAAATTACTGACGCCCTCGGGCACCATCAACGAGGGTTGTGCTTGCGCTGCGACATCCGCGAACATTCCAGCGTGATGCCAGTGATCGGGATTTCGGTTCTTGACCCAATGCCCGACGATGGTGCCGCGTGTATTTTCCTCTTCCAGCCTGACCATCTGCGTGAGTTGGTGGTACAGCCCGTTGAACGGCTTGCGCGGCAAGTCTTCGCCCAAGTCTCGTGCGTCGATTGGTAGCCACGAGTTGCCGTTGAGAAATCCCTGAATGAAATTATCCAGCGCCATCGACTTGTCGATGTTCACGCGCCCAGCCTCGCCAACCTTCAGCGGATGAAATACAGCCATCTCGCTAGCCTGCAAGCGATCCTCACTGAAGCCGACTCGTAGCTTCCCGTGGTATTTCAATGCGAGGTTCGCTGCCAGCTTCTTCTCCGGGTGAGCGTCGATCACGCCCGACCACGAGATGAGGCTGTCAAGGAAATTCTCTAGCTGACTCCACTCGTTGAAAAGCTTGATGTTCCACAGGAGCCGCTGACCGCCGCGACCGAAGTGCCAGCACCAAACATGAATTTTCGTTCCCACGTCGATGCCAACTGCTACCCACGAGTTAGGAATTCCGCCCATGAGGTAGCCCTTCATCCGGCACTTGTCCAGTAGCTCGACCGTGATCTTGTCGCCGGGTGCCGTGTACGCACGGCCCATGTTCAAATTCCAAAACGACTTCAGCTTTCTCGCTTCGCGCTCGCCCTCGTAGTAGTCCTTCATGATTTCACGGAGCGGCTGCGTTGGCGAATTCAACTGCGAGATGTGGTAGCCCCGGATGTCACCTTGCAGGTTGAACGGCGACCAGCGACCGAGCGCATTGAGATGTGGCCGCTGCCCATCTGAAATTTCCTTGTTGCAGAAGGCGCACTCAACCGCGCATTCATCAGGAGTGTCACCCAGCTTGACGTTGCTGTAGTCCAGCGCCGGATCGTTGAAATTCAGGACTTGGAATCTGCCGCAGCCCGGACAAGGAATTTCCCATCGGTGTTGATCAGAGAGATTCCAACCGTCGTCGGCATAGACCCCGTAACCGTCAACTGTGGGAGTAGAGAGAATGAGTACCTGCCGGATTTGCGATCCGTCCATGCGGTGACGAGCATCTTCAAGGTTGTCCTCCACCATTCGGTCACGCTCATCCCAAATTTCAAAGTCAACCGGAAACTCCTGAAGCTCGCGGATGATGTTCGTGCCACGCACGTAGAAATTCACACCGTCCGCCGTCTGCTTGTGCAGCCGGTTATCGACCGATGAAAACCGAGTCACGAGTCCGGGATTGGACTCGATGATCGGGTCGATCCTTCCCTGCACAAATGGAATTGCGCCGGTTTTCAGTGGCAGGAGGTACAGCCCGTTCCAGTGGCGCTCCACGATGTTGTGCAGCGTCCGTGTAATTGCCGTCACGGTCAGCCGCATCTGTGCGCCCTTTGGAATTACAATCACCGGGGAGTAATCCCGGATGATCTGACGGACGTATTCGCCTCCATCGAGGGTGAAGGGACGTGCATCTACCCTCAATCGCATTCCAAGTGCCCACTCGTCCGGCCTAGCTAGAGTGCGAAGGGATGTGAAATTCCCGCTGCCATGAGCGGCTTTTCTTTTGGCTGAGCGGGATTTCGTCTGAGTCGGCAAGGCGGTAATTGCTGAAATACACAGCGCTTGCCCAATGAGTCTAAAGGAAATCCCCGGCAAAGGAAAGAGCCGCCTTTCGACGGCTCAATCCAGGCCCGAACGTCAGTCGCCCGAGAAGTTGGCACGACGACGCCTAAGTTGTACCACGAACAGCCATCTTGATCCTTCGGGCCTGCTCCTCCTCGCTCAAATCCTTGACCAATTTCACTGCCTTGGGCGGTCGCCCTCTTAGCTCAGCGCCGTAGCGAATGTCATCTCGGTGACGAATTTCACCCTTGCGCCGGATTGAAATAACTTCCAGCATTACCTTCCTCACCGTGCGCTTCTGCACACGCTGCGAGCGCTCCAAGATCACGTCACGTAACGTCGTCTCGCTGAGGCCAGTGCGCCGTGCGAATTCCATCATCCCCACACGAGCTACACCTTCGCTGAAATAGTCCTTGACCTTACTGACCGGCACCCAGCCTTGCTCTCCCGGAGATTTCAACTTGTTCCAGTTGACGCACAAACGGCAACGCGGAGTAAGCTTCCCTGCACGGGTACCGGATTTCCCCATGTAGAAATACTTCTCAGTTGCAGGAAGCCACGTCGGTTGATCGTGAGCAGGGCCAGTGCAGAGCTTGTGTAATTCTCCGTTGATCTTCTTGGTCGGAGATTTCACTTGGTCAAGTGTGCGCCATTTGCGTACACCGACTCGACCTTTTGACGGATCGTATTTCCTTTCCCTTGCTCCTCAGCTTTGAGCAAGAAGATGTCGGTGCCCTTGACCGGCCCGTAGAATTTCACGAAATTCTCGTAGGCTTTCTGTACGCCCCTGCTCCGCTTGCTGATGTCGAATGGAAGTAGCTGGCTCGCTGTGCTCATTGATTGGCTGATCCCTTCACTTGCTTGCCGTTGATCGTGACCACGGCTGAACAGTGACCCCAAATTTCAAGGCAGGCGTCGATGGTCTTGCCTCGCGGGATGTACGTCGGCTGCGACTCGTGCGTTTCACCGTCCCATGAAATTACAACCTTCCAGTGCTTGTAGCTAGTACGCACGAGCTTGACTGTGACGACGGTTCCCATTTCCTTTCCCGCTGGCAACGGGAAGGCGGTGTAGCGGGGATAGTCGTTGAGTTGGTGCCGCTCGATGTACGCCTCAGGCACAGCCTCTCCACTCGACTGTGCAATTCCACCTTGCACCCATGAAACGTTGTCGGCGGCGTTCACTCCTGCCCATACAGCGGCATGACCTTCCACGATGGTCATTGAAATTACCTTGACCTTAGTGGTGAGTCTGCCGAAGACGATCCCCCAATAGTGATAGAGGAGCGACTTGCTTACACGAAATTTCGTAGGGGCAGGCTCTTTCATGCGACTAGGTGCTCTTCGACTTCATGGACGTTGGACGTATTGATTTCAACTATGTCGTCGTCCAACAATTGCATTCCCTCATGCACAGCGTTGGCTGCGTCGAAGGGATTGTCCCAGCGAGAAATTTCTTCCCCGCCCACGTAAGCTACGTATTCGATGTGCTCTGCGCCTCCCCATTGATCGCGGACTCTTTCCGGTTCTGTGTAATTACCTCCGAGACGAGGATTCATGCTGCTCCTTTCTGTATTTGATCCCTTCACGCAGGATCATGAAAAAGAGCTTCCACCATCGCGGACTGAAAATAATCGGTGGCTTACTCATCCACCCTCCTCTGTCGTGTCCTCGGGATTGTTACAGAAAAAGCAAAGGGCCGGGGGAAGGCAGTCCCGGCCCTTCGCTTCTGGACGTTGCTAGTCGATCACGGGTCGATTGTAATTGTGCAGGTGTAGGTTCCCGGCTTCAAGCCGTTCGCCGTCACCGTCGCACTCTCCGCGTTGCCCGAAGCGGGCTGCGGAGAATCGCCCACGTCCGCGTTCGCACCATCGACGCAGTGAATGTTGCTCTGCGTTCCGCCCGGTGCCTCACTCGCCACGCTAGCTGAAATATCCGTCAGCGGCGTATCGGTTGCCGAGAAGGACGTTCCAGCGAACGGATCAGAATTACAATCCGTGTTCGCGTTCACGGTAAGGTCGTGCGTCGTGCTGTCGTCAATCGAGTAACCGGCCGGTGCGTCCGTCTCCTTGATGTGGTACGTGCCGAAGACGAGATGATCCACGCACACCGTTCCGTCTGAACCCGACGTGACCGTGTTACTGTAATTCCCCGGCCCGGTGATCAAGAATTTCGCTCCGGCCAGAGCAGTGCTCTTGGTCGAAGTCTTGCTCACCTTGATGGCACCAAGCTGCTGATTGTTCACATACGTGCAGGTGATGTCATCGTTCGGGTTGATGTTCGCCGTGACGACGCGACCTGAAACACTCGCGTCGGCCGCTGCGCCCTGACCCGTACAGCTAACACTGTCGAATGCAAATCCCGTGGGGTCTGCACCCTCAGTGACCGTGTACGTGCCCTGATGCAATTGGTCGAACACCTTCGTGTTACCAGCCGAGTCTCCCCCAGCGGAATTTCCGTTGTCGTTGAGGGAGAACGACGCACCATCTAGCGACGATCCCGCTGGCCCTGTCCCGGTGTAATCGAAGGACTGATCGAGTCCACGCGGAGCCGTGTGCTTGATGATGGTGAGCTTGCCGCAGTTGTTGAAGTGCAGCGACACCGGCGCAATGAAATCCTTGATTTCAGACGTGAAGGAAGTCGAAGAACGAGACTTCACATACGCCGAGTTGAAGGACTCGCATGCGTTCTGCTGCACGATGCCTGCGCACACCATGTCGATTGCCGCCTCGCCAAACTGCTGAGCGGGACGGTTGACTGCGGGGTTGCCGCCAAGGTTTTCAGAAACCTGTGCAGCGTTGGTCTGACCCTCGGAACAGGCGGTTGAAATTACACCGTCGTTCGTCCACGTAGAGCCGTTCCAATGGTACTTGGTCAGAGTCGGGGAATTACTTCCGCCCTGGAATGCGTAGTTGATGAGCAAGTCACCAACCGTGCGATTCAGGAGCTTCGGCCCCGGCGTCGTCAGATCGGGCTGCGCCTTCGCGTTGATTTCAAAATCGAAGTTGACAGTACCCGACTGATTCTCGCGCGACCACGCGAGGTAGAGCATCTGATGGCCGTTGGCAAGAGTCTCGCCCGCAATTGCAAAACGAGCAAGGTCAGCCTTGGAATTCGGGATCGAACCCGAAACGACCGTCGTTGCAACGTTGTCTTCCTTCGCACCCTGCCCGAAGGAATTGTCCGTTGTGCCGGTCGGCTTATCGACACCGACTGACAGATTCGGAGCGTTCACCCAATCGTGATCGCCCGCTGTGTTGACGACGAGGTTGCCGTCGTCGCCTTCAAAGTTGCTCCCCGGCAGAGGTACCGCCGAAGCGCTCATCACGAAGATGACTGTGAAGGCCGCAATCGCTGCCAGCGCAGCAATTGTAACGCGCTTGCGTGAAATTCTCACGCGCCCTCAACTCCTGTTCTCCCCCCGGAGGATGTCATCGTGCCGCTGGGCCACAGGCGAGTATCTACCCCTCGCCTGAGCTTGTCAAGTCTCTACCGACGCCTTCTTTTCCGGCCTCTTGAAATTCTGTGCGAACCCTTGGAATAGACGGAGTTTGCCTTCTTTGCACGGCTCGATCCACGCTTACCGTACTTGTTCGCTTTCGCGTAGAAGACCGACGTGCCCTTCTTCGTTCCGTAGCGCTTGCGCATCGCTCTGAGAGCTTTGCGCGATCCCTTGGAATACGCTCTCCTAGGAATTTCAATCACCCCTCTTGTGCTCGCACGAATTCCTGAATCTTGCTCGCTACTTCTCGTTGGCCCTCTTCCGTGTCGATGTCGGCACGAACAATCATGTCGGCAACAAGCGCCAGTCGGTCGGAAATTTCACCGTCCGGCATGACAATAGCGAGGATCGGCTTGTCCATCATGATCGCCAATCCTAGCTCCACAGCGAATTTCACGTCTACGTTCTCTTTGCTTGGCACGAGCGACATCACGAATGCAGACTTTGCCATTCCCTGCACCGTCTCACGGCGAACGTGATTCACGAAGCTGTCCCAGCCTTCGCGCTCTTCAGGAGATAGCTCGTCTATCCAGTCAGAAATTTCATTCACCCCTTCCCTTCAGGATCAGAGACTTCTCGCGGTTGACACTCATCTCGTTGTAGTAGTGACATCCTTCCCGCTTGCACCAATTGAAATCTTCCACGATTCCATGATGCACTTCGGTGCGAATGCCCCACGAGTGAATTCCGATCCAGCACAGGATGTGCTTGCCCCGTATTCTCATGACCCCTCCCGGACGTAGTGTAATTCGTTCAGGTTCAGATCGAGTATCCGTATCTGTTGTCGCAGGTAGCTATAGGCGAGTTGTTCGGTCGGTGTCATCACGAAGTCGTAGTCTGCAACCCGCCGCTCGTTGGCCTCTGCGAATTTCCTGCACGCTTCGGCCACGGCGTCACGAGCCTCGTCACAACGTTTCAGAATTTCACGTTTGCGGTCAGCCATCCACGCTCCTCACAGTTGGCTCCTCGGTCGGCGGCTTTCTTTTCATCACGAGACGGCCGTGAAAAATTTCAACGCCCTCGTCCTTGACAATCACTTCTTGCGTCGTAACCCAATCGGCACCGCAAGTGTTGGTGTGAATCCAGATGTCTTCCGCAAGGTTCGCCAGAATTTCAAGACAGTGATCCCGCGAAAAGGATTCGCCTTCCAACCTGAAGCGTGTAATCACGACTTGTATCCGCAGCTAAGGCATTTGAAGCCGAACGGGTCTTGAATCAGATTCCCGCCACAGCGCGGACACTTCACAGGAGATTTCATTGCATCCTCCGGTCTAGCTCGTCGTCTATCTCGCCACGATGACGTTCGGCCCGTGCTTCTTCTGCCATCCGGTCTGCATGCAGCTTCGCGGTCTTCAGCTTGATCGCTTCTTGGAATTCCGGGTAGTGATATTTCATCCAGCCATAGACTCTGCCGATGACGATGCCGAGCACGAGTCCGAGGACGAATGCGAAGACAGCCATCCGGCCATCCTCCTTTCCGCCCCATCCGGGGCTTCATCTGAAATTCTTATTCGGCCGCTGGCTCTTCTTCGGGCTGCGCATCCGGCCTGACCACGGTGATCAAGCTCTGAAATGCGTTGTTGAGATTGCTGACTGCGACCGACAACGCATCGAGGAAACGCGATGCGTCTTCCTTCTCCTGCGAGAAGTCAAGCTGAGCAATTTCACTGGAAATGTCTTCCAGCTTCTTGCTCGCATCTGCCAGAGCACCCACGATGAATCTCCTTCCTGTTGATGAAATTTGGGAGCCGGGAGAGGAGCAGGGGAGTGGGATGAGTAACCACTACCACGCTTTGTTTCCGGCTCCCGCCGGGATTCTCTCAAACCCCTGTGCTCGCGTCAAGTCAGTACCCGGCCCCTGTCTTTTGCTTGGGAAGCCCGGTAGCGGGATCGAGTTGCTGCGTTATCCAGACTGTCATGGAGTAGACGCGACCATCGTTGACAATTTCAGTTGCGTAGCTGAGAGGATGTCCCGTGTTCCCTCTTCCCGAGTCGTACACCTTGGGGTCGGCAGCGAAGCGGAAACCGTGATCTTCCTGAAATTTGCGTACTAGATCGGCAACCTGCATCCCCGGCTCGTAGTCGTAATGCTCGATGAACGTCCCGTTGTTCACTTCCAGATTCACGGGCCAGTCAGTCATGCGTCTACCCACTTTCCATCGCGGATGAAGCCGTGACAACCATCCTTGCAAAGCACCGAAGGTGAAATTGACAACGGCTCTTCTTGATCGACCGTCCACCATTGCAGGTTCCCGAACATTCCTCTGTAAATCTCTCCACGGTCAAGCCCACAAACACCTTCAGTCCCATGACGGCATTTCACGATGATGTGAATGCGCGGACAGTCGGGAATATCTCTGTAGCGCTCGTTGTTGGCCGGAATCGTTCTGTCCGGTGCCCAATCCGCGAAACGGAACGAAAAGCCGCTACCAAGATCAAACGGCCCTGGGCCAACATAGAACGGAAACTGAATTACATTCTCCACAGCATCCTCCTCAATGCCGTGTGACGTGAATGTTCCACTTGATCACATGGTAGAGCGTCAAGCCCCAAAAGAGCAAGCCGATGT
>Ga0126369_10002163_pt1 | contig 13887 bp, 9 predicted proteins | sample PanSoiMetaPlot_1_FD_109646 | JGI IMG/M metagenome (GOLD analysis project Ga0126369, IMG submission 109646) | Tropical forest soil microbial communities from Panama - MetaG Plot_1 | ecosystem: Environmental > Terrestrial > Soil > Tropical forest > Bulk soil | place: Panama | collected 2016-02-17 | reverse complement strand
GAGCAGATCAACGGCGTCGAGAACATGATCTACATGTCCTCGAATTCGACCGCCGACGGCTTCTTTACCATCTCGGTCAGCTTCGAGCTTGGCACCAATCTCGACATCGCCCAGGTTCAGGTCCAGAACCGGGTCGCGATCGCGCAACCACGGCTGCCGCAGGATGTGCGCAATATCGGCGTGACGGTCAACAAGAGCTCGCCGGACATCATGATGGTCGTGCACCTTTATTCGCCCGACCGGTCGCGCGACACGCTCTACATCTCCAACTACGCCACCCTGGAAGTCGTCGATGCACTCACCCGCGTCGACGGCGTCGGATCGATCACGGTGTTTGCGAACCGCGCCTATGCGATGCGCGCTTGGCTCGATCCGGACCGGATGCAGTCGCTCGGACTGACATCAAATGATGTCGTCGCCGCGTTGCAAGGCCAGAACGTCCAGGTGGCGTCAGGAACGCTCGATGCCCCGCCCATAGAAAGGCAAGGTGCCTTCCAGCTCTCGGTGCTCACCCTCGGACGCCTGGACAACGTCGATGAGTTCGCCAACGTGGTGATCAAGAGCGAACGCGGCGCCGTGGTGCGACTCAAAGACGTGGCCCGGGTCGAGCTCTCGGCCCAGGATTACACGTCCAATTCCTATCTCGATCGTGATCCGGCGATCCCGCTGGCGGTCTTTCAGCGCCCCGGATCCAACGCGCTCGCCACGGCCACGGCGATCCGGGCGACGATGGAGCAGCTCTCGAAACGGTTCCCGCCGGGCCTGAAATACACCATCGTCTACAATCCGACCCAGTTTATCCAGCAATCGGTCGACGCCGTCGAGGACACCATCTTCGAGGCCGTGCTGCTCGTGGTCCTTGTCGTCATTGTGTTTCTACAAACCTGGCGGGCCGCCGTCATCCCGCTCATCGCCATTCCGGTGTCGCTCATCGGCACCTTCTTCTTCATGGCGATGTTCGGCTTCACCCTGAACAATCTGTCGCTCTTTGGCTTGGTTCTTGCCATCGGCATCGTGGTCGATGACGCGATCGTCGTCGTTGAAAACGTCGAACGCAACATCGAGAGCGGCTTGACGCCGCGGGAAGCCGCGCGACAAAGCATGGATGAGGTCGGATCGGCGTTGATCGCGATTGCGCTGGTGCTGTGCGCGGTGTTCGTCCCGTCCGCGTTCATCACCGGCATTTCCGGGCAATTCTACCGGCAATTCGCGCTGACGATCGCCGGCGCGACCGTCATCTCGCTTTTGGTGTCGCTCACGCTGTCGCCGGCGATGTGCGCGTTGCTGCTGAAGCCGAAAAGCAAGGCTCGACCTCCCTGGTGGGCGCGGCCGATCCGAGGGTTCTTCGCCGTGTTCAACCGCGGCTTTAACGGACTGGCTTCGGGATATAGTTGGCTTGCCGCCCATATCGTGCGACTCGCCATCATCATGCTGGTCATCTATGCGGGCATCATCGCCTTCGGCCTCAACGAGTTCCGCAGGACGCCACAGGGCTTCATCCCTCAGCTCGACCGCGGCTATCTGATCATCGTCTCGCAGTTGCCACCGGGCGCTTCGCTGTCCCGCACCGATGACGTCAACCGCCGCGCGGTTGATATTGCCCTGCAAGTCCCGGGCGTCGCCCACGCGGTGAACATCGTTGGCTTCTCCGGAGCGACGTTCACCAACGCGCCGAATGCGGGGGCCATCTTCGTGACCCTCGACCCGTTCGAGGAGCGCGCCAAGGATCCGCGGAAATCCGCCACCGCCATTCGGCTCGAGCTCATCAAACGGCTCTCCGTGATCCATGAGGGATTCCTCATCACCGTGGCTCCGCCGCCAGTGTCGGGCATCGGCAATGCCGGTGGCTTTCGCATGATGGTCGAGGACCGTGCGGGGCGCGGCCCCCAGGCCTTGCAAGGGGCCGTCTATGCCATCATGGGCCGCGCCCAGCGGACCCCGGGCGTGACCGGGGTGTTCTCGTTGTTTGAAACCTCTACGCCACAACTCTATCTCGATATCGACCGCACCAAGGCGCAAATGCTCGGCGTTGCCGTGCCCGACGTGTTTGGCGCGCTGCAGGTCTATCTCGGCTCATCCTATGTCAACGACTTTAATCTGTTTGGGCGAACCTTCCGGGTGATCGCCCAAGCCGACAGTGCCGACCGGCGCGACCCCGAGGACGTGCTCAAGATCCGGGTGCGCAACGCGAACGGCGATACCGTACCGCTGGGTTCCTTCACGACCGTGCGCAGCGTTTCGGGACCCTACCGGGTGCCGCGCTACAATCTCTATCCGGCCGCCGAGCTCGATGGCGTGGCCGCGCCGGGGTACTCGCAAGGCCAAGGCATCAGTATCATGGAACGGCTCGCTGCCGAATTGCTTCCCGAGGGGTTCAGCTATGAGTGGACCACGCTCGCGTTTCAGCAGCTCCGGGCCGGAAACACCGCGATCTTCGCGTTCGTGCTTGGTGTGGTGTTCGTTTTTCTGGTGCTCGCGGCGCAATACGAAAGTTTGACCTTGCCGCTGGCCATCATCCTGATCGTGCCGATGTGCCTCGTGGCCGCGATCAGCGGCGTGATCTTGCGCGGCCAGGACAACAACATCCTCACCCAAGTGGGCTTTGTGGTCCTGATTGGGCTTGCCGCCAAGAACGCGATTCTGATCGTGGAGTTTGCCAAACAGCTCGAGGATGAGGGCCGCGACCGCTTTGCAGCCGCGGTTGAAGCCGCACGGTTGCGGTTGCGACCCATTCTGATGACGTCATTCGCTTTTATCTTCGGCGTCGTGCCGCTGGTGTGGGCCGTGGGGGCTGGGGCCGAATTGCGGCAGGCGCTCGGGACGGCGGTTTTTTTCGGCATGATCGGCGTCACCGCCTTCGGCTTGATTTTCACTCCCGCGTTCTATGTCGTGTGCCGCTGGATCTCCGGTCTGGGGCGCTCCCGCAAACGCGCGCAGAGCCAACGCGCGCTGCCCGCCGAATGATGCTTCACGCTGTGAGCGGATAGGTTGCCATGAGTCCTGTCAAGTTCGGCTTCGGCCACGCGGTCCGGCGCAAGGAGGATGAAACATTCCTGCGCGGTGCGGGCCGTTATGTGGCCGATTACGCGCCCGAAAACCTCACGCATGCGGTGGTGCTGCGCTCGCCCCACGCTCATGCGCGCTTTCGCATCACTGACACCAAGGCGGCCCGCGCCGTTTCGGGCGTCCGCTTGGTGCTGACGGCCGAGGATCTCGCCGATCTCGGCCTGTTGCCGTGTCAGGGGCTCGTCCCCGGTGTCGACATCAACGTGCCTCCATATCCGGTGCTCGCCAGCAACGAAGTGTTTCACGTCGGCGATGCGATCGCCTTCGTGGTCGCTGACCGCCTCGATGCTGCCCGAGATGCCGCCGAGGCGATCGCAGTCGAATGGGAGCCACTCGCCCACGTCGTCGACGCCCTCGCGGCGGTCGGCGACGGCGCCCCCCCGGTTCGGCGCAACGCGTCGGGCAACGTGGTGTTCGACGTCGCCCTCGGCGACAAGCCGGCAACCGAGCAGGCGTTCGCAGCGGCGCACCATCAGGTGTCGCTCTCGGTGGTCAACCAGCGGCTCGTCACCAACTATCTCGACACCCGCGCTGCGGTCGGCGAATACGATGAGGCCGCCGACCGCATCACCTTGACGCTCGGCAGCCAGGGCGGACATGCGATCCGCGCGGTGCTATGCGCCGACGTTCTCAGAATTCCGCCTGAGACGATGCGGATCATCACCCCCGATGTCGGCGGCGGCTTCGGAACCAAACTGTTTCCCTACCGTGAGTACGCTCTCGTCGCCGTTGCCACCAAACGGATCAAACGCCCGGTCAAATGGGTTGCTGATCGCACTGAGCATTTCCTCGGCGATACCCAGGGTCGCGACAACATCACGCTCGCCACGCTCGCACTCGACGCCGATGGTCGCTTTCTCGCGCTCAAAGTTGATACCATCGCCGATATGGGCGCCTATCTTTCCTGCTACGGGCCGTTCATCCCGTATCTGGGCGCCGGCATGCTGCCGGGGGTCTACGACATCCCGGTGTGTTATTTGCGCGTCCGCGGCGCCTATACCAACACGGTGCCGGTCGACGCCTACCGCGGCGCAGGGCGGCCAGAAGCCGCCTACGTTATCGAGCGGCTGGTCGACGCCGCCGCGCGCGATTTGGGGATTGCACCTGACGCGCTGCGTCGACGCAACTTCATCAAACCCGACGCCATGCCCTACAAGACCGCGACCGGCAAGATGTACGATTCCGGGGAGTTCGCTGCGCATATGATGCAGGCGCAGAACGTGTCCGACTGGGCTAATTTCAAGACGCGCCTATCGCACTCGAAACAGGCGCAGAAGCTGCGCGGCATTGGGCTTGCCACCTATATCGAGGCGTGCGGTAACAATGGGCCCGAAACCGCGAAGGTCAGGCTCGACCCGGATGGCATCGTCACCGTCCTGATCGGATCGCAATCGACCGGACAAGGACATCACACTGCCTACGCGCAGATTGTGGCGGATTACCTCGATGTCGGCCCCGAACGCGTGCGCGTCATCCAAGGTGACACCGATCTCATTCCCACTGGCCTGGGCACCGGTGGGTCAAGCTCGATTCCGTGCGGGGGCGCCTCTCTGGCCAGTGCCTCGAAGAAGCTTGCCGACACGCTCAAAGAGCTCGCCGCCGACACCCTTGAGGCGAGCACTGCTGATCTCGAAATCGCCGGCGGCCAAGTGCGCGTCGCCGGAACCGACCGGGCCATCTCTTTCGCCGAACTCGCCAGAGGGCCCCATGCCGGGAAGCTTGTCTGCGAGGATGCGTTCGTGCCCTCAGAGGCGACATACCCCAACGGCACGCACGTGGCCGAGGTCGAGATCGATCCGGAGACCGGCGGCATCGATATCGTCAACTACGTGATCGTCGATGATTTCGGCAGGACGCTCAATGGGGCGATGCTTGCCGGGCAAGTCCATGGCGGATCAGCCCAAGGCATCGGCCAGGCGCTCATGGAACGCACGGTCTATGATGGCGATTCCGGGCAACTGGTCACGGCAAGCCTTATGGACTATGCGCTGCCGCGAGCATCCGATGTCCCAGCGTTCACGTTCGAGACCCGGAACGTGCGATGCACTTCCAATCCGCTCGGCGTCAAGGGCGCAGGCGAGGCGGGTGCGATCGGTTCCTGTCCCGCGGTCGTCAACGCCGTTGTCGACGCACTATGGCGCGCCTATCGAATTCGCCACATCGATATGCCGGTCACCCCGGAGCGCGTGTGGGCCGCCCTCCAGGAAGGGCGGCGCACCCACACGCTTTAAGTGCCAATTTTCACGCCGCAGTGATCATCGCCCCGACAACAAGCGCAAGGTAGGGAGAAGATCAATGATGCGAATGCTGCTCGCGATCACGGCGGTCTGACCTTTGCGTCTGGTCTTGCCTACGGCAGGGCGAGGGTCGGTCTCGGGGTGTCGGGCTTCAGCTGGAACCAAGCGGCCGCAGAAGAAAGCGCGCGTGCCTGGGCGGCCGAAGGGCGGTGCTTTCCTGGCGGTTGGGGTTATGCATGTCCCTCTCCACAGCCGGCGCGCCACCCTTATCGAACTCACACGCGCAAACACAATCACAATTGATCTCGCGGCCGCGCCCGGACAACCAGCCATCAGCCTTAAGTGCGTTACCGCTACTGTTTGATCCATCGCGTGGCCCAACGCCGAAGGTGCACAATGATTGAATGAAGGATAGGCGACATTGGTTGGTGCAATGGTTTCGTCTTGCGAACGCAATGGCAGCTTGGTGGCTGGCGCCGCGGGCGTTTGCTAGCGATGTCAACGCGGAAAGCTGCTCTGCACTTACCCGCCAGGAGGCCCACTTTCGTTTCGCGCGAGGTGGGAGCCGCCGAGCTGTGCAGTTCGCGAGACCCATAGGGCCGGAGACGGTTGATCGTACGGAATTGCCGCGGGCAACTATCGGGTCAGGTATGCCGCCCCTCGAAAGGGAAACGGTTGAGGCACGTTGAGGGCAAGCGCAATGCCTATTTGGCTGCTCGGCAAGATGCAAAAACGCAGGAATGGTCGAGCTGCCTAAATTAGTGGTGCACGCAATCAAGGCTGGCGGCACGGTTTGCCAGAAGGGGGGCAACTGCCGTCGCAAGCATCACGGCGCGCCACATCTATGCGCTGCGTGAACCGTATGCCAACACGCCAGTGCGGGCCAATCAGTTGGCGACGCACCCTAATCGCGTTCGGGAGCCGCGCGGGTACATTGATCGCAATTCGGACATCAAGGTCACGCCCTCTCGTTAACATTGAGCATGCGCGCCCGTGCATATTCGGCGCGCGGATTCTATCACACTATTCCGCTTGGGGCTGCGGAACTGACCAGAATCGACTCATGGTCGTGTTCGGACACGGGCCGTGGATCCTGAGTTGGCAGGGCTGAACTAAAGCCGCACGGGTTGCGCGCACTGGCGGTTTGTGGCCGGTGCTTTGACCGACTCCCGCATTAAGAGATCGCCGCGCAGCTTTCCATGTCGATAGGCATGGTGATGCGGTACGCGAAGCACAGCGATCAAGAGCTACGAGCGCGGGAGGTGAACAAAAGGCGCACCTGATTGTAAAAAAGCCGTGTTTCGGTTTGTAAAGCCGGAATGTCGCCGGCTTTGAAATCAATAAGGAAATTGACCCACCGGGGTTAATTCGCCATAAACCACCGCCGTCGGCCTCATCCGACATCGGAAGCCCAGCTGGGCAGGGGAGAACACATGATGATCCGTTCCGCCTTCCTCGTCGTTGCCGCAGTGCTCGTTGCCGGTGCCGTGGCCGCCCAATCCGATCCGATCGCCACCCGCAAGGCTCTGATGAAGGCCAACGGCGATCAGGCCAAGATTGGTGTGGCCATGGCCAAGGGTGAGGCGCCGTTTGATGCCCAGAAGGCTAAGGTGATGTTTGCAACTTTTTTGGATGCGGCTAACAAGATGCCGAATCTGTTCCCGGACAATTCCAAGACCGGCGGCGAAACCGCGGCGTCGCCCAAGATCTGGGAGAACATGGCGGACCTGAAGGCGCGGTTCGCTAAGCTTGCATCCGATGCCAAGGCGGCTCAAGGGTCTGTCACGGATCTCGAGAGCTTCAAGGCCACGTTCGGGTCAATTGGCAAGCAGGACTGTGGCGGGTGCCACGAACTTTACCGCATCAAGAAGAGTTGACCATAGCCCCAACGCGAAGCCCTGACCGCGGGAGGGCCGGTCGACCGTGGGTCAAGCGCGGCCGGAGTTGGCGATCTGCGCCGCGGCTCGCTCGAAACACCGCAAGCTTGAGTTCGCGGCCCCAAAAGTTTCCGGAGCCGCTGAGTGGCAGATCGAAATACGCGTGCATGGTTAGCACCGGACGTGGAGGATGATGCGAGGGGTCGCGATCGCAAGCCTGATCATCGCCGCCGTCGCGGTCGGCGGCTTTTGGACCTTGAGCATCCCGCAAACGGTCGCGGCTGCATCGCTCGGACCCCATCAGGTTGATCTCAATAACGGCAGGACGATGTTTAGCGCCGGCGGGTGCGCGTCCTGCCATGCAGTGCCGGAACAGCCCGACAAGAATCGTCTTGGTGGCGGCCTCGCGCTGCGCTCGCCGTTTGGTACCTTCTATGTGCCGAATATCTCGCCCGATCCACGCGATGGAATCGGCCGCTGGACCGAGGCAGAATTCGTCACCGCGCTCAACAAAGGCACTTCGCCCGACGGACGCCACTACTATCCGGCGTTTCCTTATCCATCCTACCAGTATATCCGGCTCGATGATCTCAGGGACCTGTTCGGTTATCTCAAGACCTTACCGCCGGTCCAAGGCAGGATTCGCGACCACGATCTTGCCTTCCCGTTCACCATCCGTCGTGGGGTTGGTCTATGGAAGTTGTTGTTCCTCAACCCCAAGCCCTTTGCGCCTGATCAAAGCCAAAGCGCCACATGGAATCGCGGCGCGTATCTGGTGAACGCCCCCGGACACTGCGCTGAGTGTCACAGCCCGCGCAACTTTGCAGGCGCTGTCATCGCGCGCCAGCGGTTCACCGGCGGTCCCAATCTGGAGGGGCGTGGCTGGGTGCCGAACATCACCCAATACGGTCTGAAGGATTGGTCGGAAAAGGATATCGCCTATTTGCTCGAGACGGGGCAGACGCCGGATGGAGATTCGGTGGGTTCGAGCATGACCGAGGTGGTGCGCAACACCAGCCAACTTTCCGCCCACGATCGCACCGCGATCGCGACCTACATCAAGTCGCTGCCTCCCGTCGAAGGACTCAAAAAACCTACGAGCAAGCCCGGCCAGTAAACAACGGACTCGGTCATGTGGTGTCGAGGTTAGCCAGGAGTCTTGGGTGCGCGAGAGGCAGAGCTTGGGGACGCTGGTGCCGATCACGCGGGCGGCGACGCCAGACTCGGGTTGATCAGAATGCCTTGAAAGTGATGATGGTCCGCGTGTCCTGAATACCCGGAATGGTCTGAACCTGCTGATTGACGAAGTGGCCGATGTCAGTGCCGGCGTCGACATAGAACTTGGCGAGCAGATCAAATTCGCCGGCCGTCGAATAAATTTCGGAGGCGATCTCCGCATCAGCGAGCTTGCTCGCCACCTCATAGGACTTGCCCAGGTGGCACTTGATCTGCACAAAAAACGGAACCATCCGCGCCTCCAGGGTGGCGCAGCAGGCGCCCGAAGAGGCGGCCAGCTGCCCTCGTGATACCCGGGTTCGTCGAAACCCGCCTTAACCGGCAATCCAGCAAAATCGCGGAGAGCTGGCAAGGCGCAGCGTGGCTTGTGCGCTTGTCCCGGACGGCCTATAGGCGTCAAGCGGTGTGGGTACAGCTTGGCGCTGCGGCGTTTACGTCCCCCGCATCCCCTCGGGCTTAGCCACAGAGGACGACCACTGTCTTGATCGGCCCGCGCAGCAGGCAAGGGGAGGGGCGAAGGCGGTATGGCGATCCTGCGACACGCCCCGATAATCACATCGCCCTCGGGATCCCCCAGGGGGCGGGCACGAATGCCGGGAGTTACCATGGTGTCGATGGCCACTTTTTGCATGATGCAACCAGGCGCGCTGCGCAGTGATGGTCGATCTTCGTCTCTACGCGCTGCTTGATCCCGAACGTGCCGGTGGCGCAACCCTTGGGGGTCTCGCTCAGGCGGTGGCAGACGGTGGCGCCACCCTGGTGCAACTGCGCGACAAGCTCGGCAGCACCCGGCAGCTTGTAGCCCAAGCCCGGGATCTCAAGACGGTGCTTGCACCGTGGTCAATCCCGCTGCTCGTCAATGATCGTGTCGATGTCGCACTCGCGGCCGCAGCCGACGGCGTTCACGTGGGTCAGGACGACATCGAGCCCGAAGACGCGCGCCGTCTGCTTGGGCCTGGGCCGATCATCGGATTGTCAGTAAAAACCGTGGCACAGGCGCAGGCGGTGCCGGTTGGGGTCGTCGACTATGTCTGTATCGGTGGTGTGTTCGCTACGGCCTCCAAGCACAATCCAGAGCCGCCAGTAGGGATCGACGGACTAAAGAGCATTCTCACGGTGATCCGCAGACGCGCACCACGGCTTCCGATCGGGGCGATTGCCGGCATCGATGCGACCAACGCCGCCGCCGTGATGGCCGCCGGCGTCGATGGCATCGCGGTGATTTCGGCGCTGTCCCTTGCCGCAGACGTGAGCGGAGCTGCGCGCACTCTGCGTGGGATCGTGGATGCCGGCCTACGAACAGGTCGATGACGCCCATTGGACTGAGCATCTGCGCCTGCCGGCGCCGCGCGTGCCGACGAACAATGGCCGTGACAAAGCCGCCACCGGTTCCACGCCCCGTGACGGCTTAGCCAGATCCCTACATTTTAAATCGCACCACCTTCTGGGTCTGCTCGCCAAGCCCCGTAATGCCGAGCCGGACCACATCGCCGGCCTTGAGGAACCGCGGCGGCTTCATGCCCGACCCAACCCCAGGCGGCGTCCCTGTCGCGATCACGTCGCCCGGCTCCATGAGCATGTATTGCGAGCAGTGCCAGACAATATGAGCGACCCCGAAGATCATGGTCTTGGTCGAGCCCTCCTGCATGCGCTCGTCGTTGACGTCAAGCCACATGTCCAGTCTCTGGGGCTCCGGGATCTCATCCTTGGTGACAAGCCAGGGACCGAGAGGTCCGAACGTCTCGCACCCTTTGCCCTTGGCCCACTGGCCGCCGGGACGCTTGAGTTGGAATTCTCGCTCCGACACGTCGTTGGCGATGCAATAGCCGGCCACGACGTCAAGGGCCTCCTTCTTGGAAAGGTTGCGGGCCCGCTCGCCGATGACGATCGCAAGCTCAACTTCCCAATCGGTCTTTTGCGATCCCCGCGGCAGCATGACGTCATCGTTAGGACCGCTGACGCAGGAATGGGCCTTGAGGAAAACGATCGGCTCGGAGGGAATCGGCATCCCCGCTTCTTTGGCGTGGTCGGAATAGTTGAGCCCGATGGCGATGTAGTTGCCGACAGCACCGACGCAGGGACCAAGCCGAACAGCGCTTCGCACCAGGGGCAGTTTGTCAGGCTTGATCTTTCGGAGTTTGCCAAGGCCTTTGGCACCCAAGGTGTCCCCGGCGATGTCGGGGACGACCCCTGATAAATCTCGGATGCGGCCCTTGGCGTCGATGATCCCAGGCTTCTCGCGGCCGGGCGGCCCGAAACGGACAAGCTTCATGGACGTTCTTTCTCCCCTTTGTTGGCTCAGGTCCCCAACACTGCCGCCACGATCATGCGTTGCGACGTACCGGCGGGCAAGCGCCGCGCCGGAGATTTCCTAGTCGGCGGGGCAGGTTGCGGACCGTCGGGGGTCAGAACATGCCCGGAAAAAGGCCGCCATCGATCAATAGGTTCTGGCCCGTAATATAGCCCGCCTGCGCCGAGCATAGGAATGCACAGGCTGCGCCGAATTCCTCTGGGTCGCCAAAGCGCTGGGCCGGAATCGCCGCCATCCGCTCCGTACGCACCACATCGGGGCTGACCCCACGGCGCGCGGCGCCGCCCGTTATGGTGGATTCAAGCCGGTCGGTCGCAAACGCGCCCGGCAGCAGGAAATTGATCGTCACGTTGGCGCTCGCAACCGAGCGCGCAATGCCGGCCATGAACCCGGTCAAACCGGCCCGAGCTCCCGAGGACAGGTCGAGACCGGCCAGCGGCATTTTCACGGATCCCGAGGTGATGTTGACGATCCGGCCGAAACGGCGCCGCGTCATCCCGTCGAGGACCTGCTGGACGAGCTCGATTGCGACCACCATGTTGGCAACAACGCCCTCAAGAATCTGCTCGCGGCCGAGCTCGCGGAAGTCCCGCAGCGGCGGGCCCGCATTGTTGTTCACCAGAATGTCCGGTTCCGGACAGGCTGCGAGCAAAGCGGCTTGGCCTTCCGCCGTGGACACATTGGCAACCACCGGCACGATGCTGGCCCCCGTCGCGGAACGCAGCGTAGCCACGGTCGCTTCGACCCTCGCGGGGTCCCGCCCGTTGACGACGACCTCGCAGCCGGCGCGCGCAAGTGCAAGCGCGCAACCGCGCCCCAACCCACGGCTTGATGCGCAGACGATGGCCTTGCGGCCCGCAATGCCGAGATCCATGACGTTCCTCCCGAAAAGCCGACCACCGGCCCGGCCCCGGCGGGAGCCGAACCCGCCCCGCGGATGGCCATGCCGCCAGCAGCCGATACCGCTCACGATATCCTGTCTGCACGGAGCCGTCAGCCAGCTTGCCCATGCCACAGGCGCAGGGGTACGATTTCAATCATGACCCCATCAGCCGTCACGAGCCGCGGCCGTGTGCCGACCGCCGCCGACGTCGATGAAGCGGCCCGCCGGCTTGAGGGGGTGGCTTTGCGCACGCCGCTTCTTGCTTCCCCGGCACTCGACGCGCTGACCGGCGGACGGGTGTTCCTCAAGGCCGAGACCCTGCAACGCACCGGCTCCTTCAAGTTTCGCGGGGCCTATAACAAGCTGTCGGCGCTGCCGGCCGAATGCCGCGGATCCGGCGTGGTCGCGTATTCGTCCGGCAACCACGCCCAGGGCGTGGCGGCCGCGGCCAAATTGCTCAACATGCCGGCCGTGATCGTTATGCCGCGCGACGCGCCCCTGCCCAAGCGGGAACGTACTGCAGCGCTGGGAGCCGAGATCGTGCTCTACGATCGGGAGCGCGAGGACCGCGAAGCCATGGCGGTCGCCATCGCCGCGCAGCGAGGCGCCATCCTCGTGCCCCCCTACGACGATGCACTGATCATCGCCGGCCAGGGAACCGCTGGACGGGAGATCATCAACGATCTGGCGGCGGCAGGGCTTGAGCCGGACGCGGTCGTGGTGGCTGCTTCCGGAGGCGGCCTGACGGCCGGCATTGCACTCGCCGTCAAGGCGCGTTGTCCGGCCGGGCATATTTACACGGCCGAGCCCCTGGGCTTCGACGACCACGCCCGTTCGTTTAGGACTGGTCGGCGCGAGCAGAATGCTCAAGCTACCGGATCGATTTGCGACGCTCTGCTTTCCCGCATGCCCGGCGAAATCACGTTCGAAATCAATCGAACGCTGGTCGGACAGGGCGTCTGCGTGAGCGATCAGGAAGTCGGCAAGGCGGTCGCATTTGCCTTCCGCGAGCTCAAACTGGTGGTCGAACCGGGCGGCGCGGTGGCGCTTGCCGCCCTGCTCGCCGGCAAGGTCAATGTGGCCGGCAAGGTGGCGGTCGCCGTGCTATCTGGCGGCAACGTCGATCCCGAGCTGTTCCACCGATTGATCGCGGTCTAAAGCCGATCAGCTGAACAGCGCGAGCTTTTCCTCGACGGTCAGCGCCTCGATCCGCGCCAGCGCCTGGCTGGTCTCTAAGGAAAGCCCGGCGGTGAGGTCGTCAGCGCGCGAATTCGTGCCGCTCTCTGCGGCGGCAGGGTCGAGCTGATGCTGGACCGAGGGAGCCTCGCAGGATAGCCGATCCTCGGGCGTAGCGCCTGCGTCGCCGGAGGGCGACTGTCCCGGTTCGCGCTTGGCCCGATCCGGCTCCGATCGCTCGGCACCGTCGGTCCTCGCCCCTAAGGCTCCCATCGGGGGGCCCATCACCACGTCGACGCCGCTTTGATCGAGCCCGTAGCCGGGGCGCGCGGGACCGCTGAGCACGTCCGCTTGGGAGGCCTCCGCGGCCACCTCGGCCTCGGCTGACATCGTGCCCCGCAGCCCCCAAATATCGATCATCGCGTTGATCCGACCTTCAAGGTAGCGCATCACCTCGATCACCTTGCTGGTGCGCTGACCCGTGAGGTCCTGAAACGAGCAGGCGGTGTAAATCTCTGTCGCCCGGGCATCGAGCGTGTCGCACACCATTGGATCAAGTCCCTGTTCGCGCAGGGTCCAGGCGATCTCCTGAACTTGCTCGGCGGCGGCCAAGATCTCGGAAGTGGCCGTTTCGGTCGCCTGAACGATTGAATCGAGTTCCTCGGTGGCCTCGCCGAACTTGCCGTGCTGGTCCGCATCGGGCTTGATGGTGGCGATTTCCGCTTTGGTACGGACAATCGAGTTCGCCATTTCGACCAGGTCGAACCGAAACCGGTCAACCAATTGGGGAGTCGCCTCACCACGCAGCGAAGCCTCCAGCCGCTCGATGGCGCCAAGCAGCATGGTCGTATCGGCGTGTCGATTGCGACGTGCATATTCGGCCAGAAACCAGCGCCCGCGCGTCGTCTCCAAGACCGCGCTTTCGATCATGTCGTAATCCGCCTCCGAGAGCGGCATCGGGACGGGCAGGTTCGACATGGCATATCATCCAGGTTGGCGGGCACGCGACCATGCAGCACGAATCGTCACGATCAGTTTAATGGGAGCCCGACTGCCCGCAACGAGCTGGCGTAGGGTCTGGTCGAGACCTCCCTCTCGGTC
>Ga0126369_10002160_pt1 | contig 13903 bp, 17 predicted proteins | sample PanSoiMetaPlot_1_FD_109646 | JGI IMG/M metagenome (GOLD analysis project Ga0126369, IMG submission 109646) | Tropical forest soil microbial communities from Panama - MetaG Plot_1 | ecosystem: Environmental > Terrestrial > Soil > Tropical forest > Bulk soil | place: Panama | collected 2016-02-17 | reverse complement strand
CTGTGCTGTGGAAGTGCCACTCCGGGACCAGGTGTCGCACAGCGCGGTCAGCGAGTCTGTCGCGAGGGTCAAGTGGTCGCTGTTCTCGACGTCGGACGGCAGGCCGCAGGCCGGGGTGCCCAACCGTCTCGTGGTGTCGATCTCTGGTGACGCGATCCGCTACTGGCTGAACGGTCACGCGTATGGGCCGTTCAAAACCGGAGTGCTGAAGCCTGCTTACGTGACCTTCAACGTCGACAACGGCGATGGATCGTTACTCGCCCAGGCGAGCCTGGTCCGGCTGCTGGTGTTCGCCACCGCGTGAGCCGGACGGACCTTCGCGCCTCAGGCTCAGCCCAGCGTCCTCACCCGCCGACTTGTCTCGCAACACCCTGAGCGTCAGTTCGGATGGCGCCCCTCCGGCCTCGGTGGCGGTAATGCTCTGGCGCCTTCGCTGGCGCGAATCGTCTGGCTGATCGGGCATGATCCGTCGCCATGCGCGCCCCCCAGCAAGGCCTCGACCAGCGCTGCCCGGCTCCCGCTGAGCTCAACGTCGTTCCGCTCCCAATGCATGGCCAAATCGTCCGCCACGACCGCCTGGGAGGGTTCGCCGGGACCCGAAAATCTTGTTGTACGCGCCCTCGCGCATCCTGGTTCACGGGGACGCCCGACGGCGATGCGGTTGTCTCAATCGACCGGCCGAGCACTGTCTTCGCCAGCCTGGGCGTTCGAGCAATCGACGAGGTCGGCGGCTTGCTCGACCAGAAAATCACAGCTGTGCTACGGGGCATCGGGGTCGACACCGGAGACGCTCTCGGTCGCTACACCGACCTACGAACCAACTGAACCAAGCGGAACGAGCAGGTGCAGCAGGGCGCGTTCCGTCAGCGAGCCCGTCAGCAGGCCATCCTGGAGCTAGCTGACGGGCATCCCGATGCACTGGTGGGACCGCTTCAACGAGGAGCTCGTGGCGCGGGCGCGAGACCTGCACCTCGTGCCGGCACTGGCCCTTGTCGCGTGGTCGCGGGCATGTCCACCTTGGCGTGCTGAGTCCGCGCGGCAACAGGTTGGGGGGGCTGCGAACAGGTAACATTTCCAGCGGGCACCAAGGGAATCCGGTGCGAAACCGGAGCTGTCGCGCAACTGTGAGCGAGGAGCCCGCGTCGGATAAGCGCCACTGAGGCAGCGCCTCGGGAAGGCAGACGTGGGCGATGATCCGCAAGCCAGGAGACCTGAACGCCCACACTGGCGACCCGTCCGCGCGCAACGGCACGGAAGCCCCTGGCGGTCGGCTTTCAGCAGTGCGTTCGGGAAGGAGGGACTCCCCCTCGGAAAGGATGACCGCCTGGAGGAAAGGACTGTGAGAAGTCACCTCATCTGGGCCAGCGCGTCACTGGCCATCGTCGTCGCCTCCTGTGGCGGTTCGTCGACGACATCGACCACGGGTTCCGCGTCTACCTGCGTGAACGCCGGCGCTGCCCACAGAGCCTACGTGGTGGTAGAGCACCTTTCCGGCACATCACTGCAGAGGTGCGTCGGCTTCAACGGGGACAGCGTGGACGGCCAGACATTGATGGACCAGTCGCGCATCGAGTATCAGACGCAGACGTACAGCTTCGGCAAGGGCGTCTGTCAGGTTGACAACGAGCCGAAGCAATTCAGCGAGTGCTTGCCCAAGAACCAACCCTACTGGTCGCTGTGGGTCGAAACCGGACACAGCTGGTCGATGGCCCAGGTTGGATACACGCAGATTCAGGTTCACGACAAAGAAGCTCTTGGCTGGCACTACGTGTCGGCAAGTGGCCAATCTCCGTCCCCACCGCCGTTGGCCAACGAGAGCTGAACGCCGAACATGAATGCTCGAGCGGTGGCAGCCTGGTCTGCCACCTGTCTCGTGATCGCCCTGTCCACGGCCAACCCGGTGTACAAGTCTCTGGTGCTGGCGGCGGCGCTCACCACGCTCGCCGCCGGCGCCAGTCTGCGACGCATTCGCGGGTTGCTGATGGCTGTGATCCTGATCGCGGCCTTCACGACACTGCTCAACTTCATTTCGGCCCATCTCGGTGCCACTGTCCTCTTCGAGCTGCCGCCTCAGATCCCTGCGCTCGGAGGACCATACACCCTCGAGGCGGCAGCGTTCGGCTTCACCGGAGGGATCACGATTGCCGCCGCTATCCTGTCGGCCGCTGCATTCTCACTGCTGCTGGCCTCGCACGAAGTGGTGGATGCCCTCCCGTCCGGGCTGTCTCGAACAGGCACCGCGATCGCGGCGTCTCTAAACCTGGTTCCGGCGGTGGCCAGCTCATTTATCCAGGTGACGGAGGCGCAACGCCTTCGCGGTTGGCGACCTAGGGGCCCGCGCTCGTGGTCGGAGATCGTGGTTCCGGTCGTGCTCACCAGCATCGAGGCATCGATCCAGCTGGCAGAGTCCATGGAGGCTCGCGGCTTCGGATCGGGACCAAGGACGACCGCAGAACCCACTCGCATGCGGCGATCCGACTGGCTCATGGTTGCTGCGGCGGCTCTAGCGCTCGCGCTGTTCGCGATTTCCCGGGCAGCCGGCTGGGCAGCAGACTGGCTCCCGTACCCGAGGCTCACGGCCCCGCCGATCGATCTGCGGCCCCTGGTGGCCTGCGTGCCCCTCTTCACACCTGCGCTCCTATGGCGATTGGGACGATAGCCGGCCTGAGCTACTGGTATCCGGGCTCGGCAGAGCCGGCGCTCCGTGAGGTGTCGACCGACCTTCTTGACGGATTGACCGTGGTCGCCGGCCCATCCGGCGGAGGCAAGTCGACATTCTTGCGGGTGTTGAACGGCCTTGTCCCGCACTTCCACGGTGGTTCAATCGCCGGTCGCGCCTGGGTACTCGGATCGAATATTGTCGAGACCCCGACACGAAACCTCGCGCGGAGCGTGGGCTTCGTCTTCCAGGACCCCGAGCTTCAGACCGTCTACAACACAGTCGATCGTGAGGTCGCGTTCGGGCTCGAAAATGTCGGAGTCCCGACCCGCCTGATAGCCGGCCAGGTGCAGGAAGCGCTGCGGGTAGCCGGGATCCTGCATCTCGCGGGCCGCACGGTGCGCACGCTCAGCGGTGGCGAGCGTCAGAGAGTGGCATTGGCCTCGTCCCTTGCGATGACGCCGCGGCTCGTCGTACTGGACGAACCGACCTCTCAGCTGGATCCCGACGGGGCGTCCCTGCTGCTGGCCGCCGCCGCACGCCTGGTGGACGAAGGGCGAGCAGTGATCGTCTCCGAGCACAGGCTGGACCGCCTGTTGAAACTGGCGACCGCGCTGCTGCTCATCGAAGGTGGTCGCGTGGAACGCGCGGACCCGGCAAGCTGGCGGCCGTCCAGCACCGCAAGCACGCCTGCCCGCAGGGCATCATCCGGTAGCGAGATGTGGTCGCTCGACGGAGTGACGGCGGGCTTCAACGGACAGCCGGTCATCGAGGACGCCCACCTGGCCGGCCGCTCGGGCGAGGTCGTCGTGCTCAACGGGCCCAACGGCGGTGGGAAGACGACCCTGCTGAGGCTGATAGCGGGAAGCCTGGCCCCTCTTGCCGGCACGGTTCGGCGCCGTCCAGGCAGGATCGCCTACCTGCCTCAGAACCCAACCGCTTTACTCCACCGGCCGACCTTGCGGGCCGAGGTGAAGCTCACGCTCGAGCGGTCGGGCGACCGGGAGCGACCGGAGGAGATCCTCGACGCGCTTGGCCTCCTCCATGTAGCTGATCGCTATCCCCGCGATCTGTCGACCGGTGAACGCCAGCGGGCGGCGTTGGCGGCTGTGCTGCCCGGCTCCCCAGCGCTGGTGCTGCTCGACGAGCCGACTCGCGGCATGGACGTGGCAGCGCGCGACGCCCTGGTGGGACTGGTGACGCGGCTGCGCGGTCGTGGCGCGGCGATCGTCCTCGCGACGCACGACAGCGATCTGACACTCGCACTGGCCGATCGGATCGCCCACGTTGCCAGCGGCAGGGTCCGCGAAACGCCTGTCGCGGCGGTGCAAAAGTGAGCAGGCTGCTGCCGATCGGCGTCGTGTCCCTCGTCGGGCTCGTGCTTTTCTGCTGGCCATTTCTCGGCAGCGATCTCCCGGCGAACACCCCAGCCTGGACACTGGCTCTGGCCAGCGTGGCCGGGCTGCTTCTGGTCGAGGCCGGAGCGCGCCAGCTCGATGCACGCGCCGTGGCGCTGCTCGCTGCCATCGCCGCGATCGATACAGCCCTTCGCCTGGCCGTGATCGAAGGCATCGGTGGCTTCAGCCCGATCTACTTCCTCGTGCTGTGCGCGGGATACGTCTTCGGAGCGTCGTTCGGATTCCTGGCTGGTGCTCTTTCCATCCTCGTTTCCGCGCTTGCTGGTGGCGGTGTTGGTCCCTGGGTCCCGTACCAGATCTTCGCGGTTGGCTGGGTCGGGGTCGTGGCGGGTCTGGCGGGCCGCTGGCGTGCGCCACTGCCGGGATGGCGTGACGTGCTTCTGCTTGCCGGCGTCGGCGCGCTGATGGGATGGGTCGTCGGCGGCCTTCTCGACATCCAGGACTGGATCCCTGTCTACCGCGGCAACCCCACCCTGGGCTGGCTACCCGGCATGGACGCGGCGACCTCGCTGGTGCATTTCGGTCGCTTCTACCTTCTCACCTCGCTGGCTTACGACACCTTCCGTGCCGTAGGCAACGTGGTGATGGTCATCGCGTTCGGGGCTCCGGTGATCGCCGCCCTTGCTCGGCTGCGTGCCCGCCTCACCTTCGAGGTCCTATCCAGGACATCGCCGCTGCCCTGATGGCCAATCAGCGCCAGTGGTGAGACTCGAGACCTGCCTCGAGCCAGTCGATGATCGCGCCCACCGTGGCCCAATCGCCCGCTTTGCGCGCACTTATCAACTGGCGGAGAGCCAGCGGCTCGATGGCCAGCAGCGCCTCCGCGCCGGAGCTCGCGTAGCGAACCAGAGCGTGATGCACGACTGCCTCGTACGTAAGGCCCGTGCGCTGGGCGAGGGTTTCCAGGGTGGGCCTTGGATCGAGTCGGCGCGACAGGGCGACGTCCTGGCGGAAGTTTTCATTACCATCCGTTGTGGGCACGTCCGTCAAGTTACGGCGGTATCACGTCGAGCTGGCTGAATCTCGCCTCTGAGCGTGCCTGGCCCGGTTGCCACCCCACCGCGTACGCGAATACCGGGCCCTGGAAGGCGAAAGAGTGGTACTCGCCGTTCTCGCCGCAGGGGTCCACCCCGCTGCCGGCGATATCTTCGACGAAGCGCTCGTCGACGGTGCGCCCCAGCCAGGAGGGATCCAGGCGGGTCAGATCCACGCAGGTGACGACGGCGCGCCCTCCGCTTTCGACGAACTCGCGTACCAGGTTGGCTGGCTGCTCACCCCAGATCGGTTCGACATGCTCGAGTCCGGCGGCTGTCACCCGGTCTTCGTACCAGGCGCGGACGTCAGCAAGGTGGATGTCGCCGAGCACGACGCCTGCAAAACCCTCAGAGCGGAGTTGGGCAAGCTCATCGGCAAGCCGGCCTTCCATCGCGGGCCAACTTGTGCCGACGGCGTGAAGCTCCAACCCGGCTGCGGCCGACTGAGCTTGAAGCATCTCGACGCGGGTGGCGTGGAAGCGCACCCGCCCTGTGGCAGCGTCGTAAAAGTTGATGAGGCGTGACACTTCTATGCCCGCGCCCCTGGCCCTGTGCAGCGCCAGCGCACTGTCCTTGCCGCCAGACCACATCAGTGCATGCCTGCCACTCATGGGATAACCATGACGGCTCGCGTTGTCTGGGTTGTGCTCTGCTGAGCCCATGAGGATCGTCTCGCTTTTACCGAGCGCGACTGAAGCGCACTTCGGTCTGGCGGCTCGGCGGCCAGGTTGTGGCGGTGACCCACGAGCGCGACTTCCTGCCTGAAGCAAGATCGCTGCCGATCGTGACCCGTTCGGTCACGTCCAGCACCTGCTGGATACTGGGACGGCACAGCCCTCGCAGTCGACGGCATGCTACGCGGTCAGCGAGTCCGGTGTCTGGGCCATGCGGGCTGCCCGCATCTGGGCTAGTTGCCGGTGCTCCAGCGCGGTGAGGCCGAGCCCGCGAGCTAAGGGCCTCGGCAAGGAGCGGATTCCCCGCGCTCCGGTTTGCGGGCGTCGCGAGGATCTTGTGCCTTCGTGACACTGATCCTGAACGAGGTGTCCGGGGGCTTGGCCTCAGCTCCTCCCCGGTCTCGATTCACCGAGCGCCCGAAGCGTTAGGTCGTGAAGCGCGCCCCGTTCTGACTCGGAGAGGCGCGACAGCGCGTCCTGGGTGGCTGCCTCGATCACCCTCTCGCTGCGCTGCAGGGCCCTGCGTCCAGAGGGTGTGAGCTTGAGGCTGTACCGTCGCCGGTCATTCTGATCGCGGTCCCTGATAACCATCCCACCCTGTTCGAGGCGGTCGATGATGCGAACCATCTCGCTGCGGTCGACCTCGATCGAGTCGGACACCTCCTGTTGGGAGCCCCCTGCGTTCTCGGCCACGCACGCGAGCACCTGATGTGTCCGAAGGGAGAGTCCTACAGCGGCCAGTTCCCGCTCTAGTCGAGCGGTGAGGATCTGGTGGAGCCGGCTCAGAGCGTAGACCGGCCGCGCAAGCAGGCCGGACCCCTGCCGCCCCAGCGCCTCATTGCCCACGCGGACATCTTACTCAATTGCCGAGACTCGCAATTGTTGATATCTGCTACAGTTGGGGCAATCCGCTAACTTTAAGGAGGCCCCGCGATGGCTGAACGTACCCTCGATTTCACGAGTCCGGCATCATCGGCCCAACTGGCGGAGGTAGCCGAGCGGCTTCGCGAGCGCAACTTTGAGGTCCTCATCGTGGACACGGCTGCCGACGCAAAGACGGCGCTGCTGGAGAGGGTCCCGGAAGGTTCGGAAGTCCACTCAGGGAAGTCGAAGACCCTCGAAGACTCAGGCATATTCGAGGCCCTCATGGAGTCCGAGCGTTACGACTTTCTCCGCAGACGCATGTTCAAGATGGACCGGCAGACGCAGGCACGCGAGATTCGCAAGCTCGGCGCCGCCCCCGATCTCATGCTTGGAAGCGTCCACGCTGTCACCGAGGCAGGACAGCTGGTGACTGCGTCGGCTAGCGGAAGCCAGCTCGGCCCCTATGCCTCTGGCGCCGGCCAGCTCATTCTCGTCATCGGCAGCCAGAAGCTGGTGCCCGACCTCCAGGCCGCTCTGGCGCGGATCCAGCACCATGTCCAGCCGTACGAGGATGAGCGGCTGCGCGAGCAGCTGGGAGTCGGCACTGACCTAGCCCGAGTCCTCATCCTGGAGAGAGATTTTCGGCCAGGCCGAACCACAATCATCCTGGTTCGTGAGCCGGTGGGTGTGTGATGGACTCGCCACGATCTCTCTCGATGGGATCATGGCCGACATCGCCCAGGTGGACGCCGTACTGCTCGGCCGCCGCACGTACGAGCTGTTCGACGAGCTGTGGCCGAAGCAGAGCAGCGACGTGCCGATGGCCGGCTTCCTGAACAAGTCACCCAAGTACAACAGCTGCCGACGACCGGTAGGAGCGCGGAGATGTCTGAGCTGCAACCCTGACACCTGGCATCGCATTCGCCGATTCCCCACGTTGCGAGCCCGACTGGGAAGCCCGACCGGAGTTCGGCACGAAACCAAATGGGCGCCGACCTCCTGACTGGCGACGCTGATCGGGCCTGCCTATGGCTGTCACCGCAATGGTCGTGCGGCTCGGCTGAAATCAGCCTGCCGAATGAACTCATTCGATCAGCGTGAGACTCGTCACCGGACTGATCACGTCCGCCCGGTGAGTCGGATCACTGGTACTGGGTCCGCCGCTCTCCAATCCACGCCGCGATCTCGGCCCTGGATGAAAAATCGAGCTTCGTGAGTATGTGCGCCACATGAGTGGCCACAGTCGGTCGGCTCAAATAGAGCCTTCGCGCAATCGCAGGGTTGGACAGTCCCTGGGCTACAAGTTCCGCGACTTCGAGTTCTCTGGCGGATAGCGAACTCGGAACTTCTTCACTCCTGGTTGGCTGCACCCCAAGCCGCCGCAGGATGCGGTCGGCACGCTGAACCCCTCGCCTGGCGCCGATTTGCTCGAACAACTTTCGCGCCTGCTCAGCACCCTGCGCGTCGCTGAGAAGGTCGCCTCGCCAACAACCGACCAACGCCTGCAACCACGGCCACGGCGCAGATCCCGCGACATGCTCGGCTTCGCGGGCCGCGTCTTCGGACGGCGCCTGGCGGAATCGAGCTGCGGCCAGCGCCGCCTCAAATGCCACGTCGTTTTCGCGGGCAAACGCCATGCTCGAAGCAAGGATGGCTTGGGCCTCCGAAGTCTGCCCGAGGCGCAGGTGGGCGTCGACGTGCATCGGTACGAAGATCGGCCGGCCCCCAAATGCCACGTTGTTGCCGACGGCGCATTGCTCGGCTGCATGGGAGAGGTGGGTAGTTGCCTCCTCCCACCTCTGTTCCTCCCACGCCAGCCATCCCTGTGCCGCAAACCACTGGGCTGAAAACCAGCCGTCCCGCGCGGCTTCTCTAGGGAGAATGGGACTGTCGAGGAGCTGGCGCGCCTCGTTGAGGTCGCCCCGATGCAGGAACAAGCATGCCTCGATCGCGTTGGCGACCACTGCCAGAGTCGGAACCGAGAGTCGCAGCTCAGCCCTGCTGTGACCGAAGATGTCTTCGGCCTCCTTGCGTCGCCCCGCGAGCAGATGCAGCCACGAGGCGTTGAGGATGGCAGAGCTGCCGTACCAGGCACCCGTTCTCGCGGAAAAGACCAGAGCGGCCTTTGCGTCCTCCATGGTCCAGGTGACGAACGCGAGATAGAGACGGGCCATGGCCTCACCCACGATCAATCCCCGGGCATGAGCAAACGACGCCGCATCACGCAGCGCCACTGCCGCAACATCAGCGCATCGATCTGATCCGTAGGCCACCATGATGCTTGAGCACCTGGCGCGAGTTTCGAGTTCTGCGTCGCCGTTGCGGTGTGCGATTTCGAGCGCACGATTGAGGAATCGACGCGCGGAATCCGCATCGCCCTTTGCCCACCAGGCGTTGGTCCCGGCTACGGTCAGCAGCTCGGCTGCTTCGTCCAGACCTCCGGTCTGTTCGAGCTCTGCCACCTCAGCCTCGAGCACAGCCCACGACTCGCGGATCGCCCCTGACCAGTACAGGTTCCAACCTGCAATTCCCGCAAGTTGCGCTCGCGTTCGCGGATCCAGGCGACGCCGAGACGGCCAGACCTCCTTGATCAGGGGGTCGAGCTCGGACCATCGACCGGCGGCAAAAAGGTCCCGAATGGCCATGCTGAGCGTCAGCTCGCGCTTCGCCGCCAGGGATTCGTGCCGCATCGCGAGCTGATGAGCACCCAGGTGCAGTGTGGCTGCACGGCCCACGCTGGCTGCCTTTGCCCATTCCTCCGCGGCCGTCAGCAGCGCCGAAAGCGCCTCGCCCGGCGTACCAGCTCTTTCGAGATGAGTCGCCACCAGTTCGACGGAAGCGTCGTGGCTTCCGGCAAGAGCAGCGGCAAGCTGAGCATGTAACGCCTGGCGTCGGGCAGGTGGAATGTCCGCATACGACGCCTCCTGCATCAGCGGGTGACGGAACCGGATGCGGCCGCCGCCGGTGATCATCAATCCGGCCGCCACAAGGTCCTCCGATTTCCCGCCTGGATGCAATCGCGCCAGGAGCTCTTCATCGACCTCGAGGCCGGCCACCGCGGCCAGTTCGAGCAGCGATCGCGACTCCGGACTGACACGACCCCTCCGTTCTCGAACCGTCGCTTGCACGACGTCGGGAACGGCGATCACCCGACCTGATTGGAGCGCCATGGTCGCAAGCTCCTCGACCAGGAGCGGCGTTCCCGCGGCTCGCTCGACGATCGTTGCCATGGCCTCGTCGGGAAGGGTCGGTGCGAGCGAGCGCGCTAGAAGCCCAGCGTCGTGCTCGCGGAGCCTGGCCAGCGAAAGGGACTGCACGCTGGGCTGACCTTTCAGCCGGACAAGGTTTGTCCACCACGAATGACCCGGGCCGATTTCCTCCTCTCTGTAGGTGACCACGAGGATGAGTCCGAGGTCAGAGATTCGCCGGGCCGCGTACCGGATGAACTCCCAGGTCGAGTCGTCGGCCCAGTGGATGTCTTCGATTGTCCAGAGCGTTGTCCGGTCACCAGCCGCTTCTGCGACCGCGTCCAGAATTGCCTCGAAGAGCACTGGACGATCCACCGATCGCTCCGGTTGACCTGAAGCCGGTGTTAGCTCCGATGCCACCGGCCACAGGACCGACCCTCGGGCCAGGGCCGCGTCCCACAGCCCACGCTCGGTGCGGCGGGCTGCGCGGAGCGTGTCCGCCAGAGGGGCGAACGGTGAGGATGCGTCTTCGATCGACGCCCTTCCCAGGAGAGACTGACCGCCTCGCTCGTGATGGCGGTGGCTCATTTCAGAGCAGAGCCGGGTTTTGCCGATGCCGGCTTCACCGGTCAGCAGGACCAGTGAGCCGATCCCGACGTCGCCTTTCTCGAGGAGCTCGGTGAGTCGGGCTACCTCGACCTGCCTGCCGACGAAGGCGGCCCTGTCGCCGACCACTTCGAACCGTCCTCCCTCCTGACTCAGATGTCGCCGGTGCAGCCCATGGTAGGCCACATCAAGCCGGGCGGTCGAAAGTGCCTTCTCCCCGTCTGGGCTCAGCAGCAGTCATAAGGCCTGCTGTGTAGAGCTCCACCAGCAGCGCGAAGCGGTGGTCCAGGTCGACCCGTGCGAAGTACTGCCCGACCGCGACCAGGTTTGGGAAGCGATCTGGGGGCAAGGACTCGAAATACTGTCGGACAGCTGTCAGCACCTCGACGTCCAGCACGTCGTCCGCCCGCAATTCTTCCTCTTGAATCGTGAAACTGTTCACGATCGCCCAGAGCACCTGAAGCGCTCCCACGGCGACTTCGTCGGGGAGGCTGCCGGCGCGCAGCACCCCAAGGGCCCGGTCGTAAAACTTGAGCGCGCCCTTTCCAACCGGAAGCTGGCCGAGCCGCATGGGTGCGATGTCGCGATGCCGCCGGGCCACACGACGCATCTGATGCGCGAGCTCTTCAACCTGGAGCACCCACCTCTCGCGGTTTGGCTCTGGGATCTCGAACTCGCCAAACATGCGGTCGATGGCTATCTGGCGTTCGGCCGACACTGCACCAGGCTCACCTGACCAACGTGCCCGCCCGCCGGCTCGACGACATCGTTCAGGTGAACGATTTTCGACTGAATCGTCTCTCTGATCGATGCCGGCGCGCCGATTGTGGCCATAGCGTCTCGATCAACGCGGGGGCGCGTCTGGAGCCCCCGCTCAGGTCAATGGAGGCGCTGGAATGAAGACCGCTGAATCTCGTAATCCGTGGTTGGTGTTGCTCGTCGTTTGCGTCGGCTCGTTCCTGATCTTGCTCAACTCAACGATCGTCAACGTGGCGATTCCGACCATCCTGTCGTCCCTCAACGCAGGCCTCGACCAGATCCTTTGGGTCGTCAACGCTTATCTGCTTACCTTCGCGGTGTTGATACTGGTCGGGGCCCGGCTTGGGGACCTCTTCGGCCAGCGCAACGTGTTCGCGACTGGCCTGGCGATCTTCTCCGTGGCGGCAGCGCTCTCGGGCCTGGCGCAGGACGCGAACGAGCTGATCGCGACCCAGGTCTTGATGGGAGTTGGGGCAGCCCTTCTTGCACCCCAGCCTCTCGTCATCGTGTCCGCGGTATTCCCAGCGCAGCGTCGTGGCGCTGCGATCGGAATTCTGAGTGCGATCACCGGCCTTGCTGCCCTTGCCGGCCCAACGCTCGGGGGACTGATCGTCACCAACCTCGACTGGCGCTGGGTCTTCTTCGTCCTCGTGCCGGTGGGCGTCCTTGGCCTCGCTCTCGCCTTTCTGCTCCTGCCCGACCTCCGACCTGACAAACGACAGGCCCTCGACCTGGTCGGGGTGGGCCTTGCGAGCGCCGGCCTTTTCGGAGTTGTATTCGGCCTCATCGAAGGACAGCGCTATGACTGGGGCGCTGTGGGCGGATCCTCCGTCACGATTCCCGAGATCATAGGAGGGGGCGTCCTCGTACTCGCTGCATTTCTGGTCTGGGAGCGATTCCAGGCAGCGCCACTGATGCCGTTGTCGATCTTCCGAAATCGCAACTTCTCGATCATGACCTGGCTGAACGGAGTGCTCTTCTTCGCGCTTTTCGGACTGCTCTTCACAACGACGATCGACCTTCAGTCCGTACTCGGCATGAGCGCAGTGCAAGCCGGCTTGACCACCATCCCACTCACCGTGATGCTGATCGCCGTCGCTCCTCTCGCCGGGCGCTTGACCGACCTGATCGGAAGCCGGTACATCCTCATGCTTGGGTTTCTTCTCCTGGGTGCGGGCATTGCCGCCGTCGCCCTCGCCGAGTCCGTCAGCGCAGACTCGACGACGTTCGTGCTGCCCCTCGCCTTAACCGGTCTCGGTATGGGCATGGTCATTGCGCCGGTGATGACCGAGGCGATGCGTGAAATGACGCCTGGGCTTGCGGGAACCGCATCCGGAATCTTGAACACGACCCGCCAGCTGGGCAGTGCGGTCGGCGTCGCCATCATCGGCGCTGTTCTGCAGAACCAGTTGTCGGCTGCGATGCATGACCGTGCGGTGGCCGATTCTGCGCAGCTGCCGTCCTCGGCCCGAGCGGGATTCGTCAAGGGTGTCGACAACGCGGCCAGGGCCGGCCTCCAGATTGGTCGCGGCCAGAGCGGAGGCTTCCACCTTCCAGCTGGCCTGCCGACTCAAGTAGCCCGCCAGATGCAGCAGCTGATCCACGACGTCTTCGTCAACGGCTATGCGACCGCGATGCGACCTACCCTGGCTGTAGCGGCCGCGGCGGTCGTGCTTGGAGCGCTGACCTGCATCTTGATAGTGCGTCGCCCTAGTCCGGCAGCGGCCGTCCAGCTGGAAAGCCATCCAGTCGTCGACACAGGTGGAGCCCGCCCATGACCGTCGATAGTTCGGCTATGAAGACGCCCTGGACGGCAAAGCCGGACGCATGCGATTTCCCGAGTCCAACCGCGGACATGAGGACACTCGGATGAGACCCGCGCGCCGCGACTCGCCCGAGGCGACGACGGCCGCAGCTGCCGCGCGAGCGCCCGCCCACTGGCGTTGCGCCGGCCTCGCCACGTGTCCCGTTACATGGCCGGAGTCACCTTGTCAGGCTGTCCGGCCGCAATCGTGGATCAGGCTGCCAACCCGGTCCTTGCGCACTACCTCGCCGCTTGAGTCGGGCATCACCTCGGCCTGCGGGTCTGAGGATTGGTGCTCCTCCTGCCGGTCACCGGTTGCCGGCAGGGTTCACGCGGCGGCCAATCCAGTCTCCTCGGGCTGGCAGCGGGGCTAGGGCCGGCAGCAGGGCCAGCGGCAGCGCCGAGGCTGGGCGGGCACGCACCACGGCGGCGGACCCTAGCGCCTGTGGGACCGTCTGACAAGCCCGCTAAATATTGTTGACAAGAAATATGTTGCTCCAGTAATATATCGACATGCCCGACACCTTCCAGATCCTGGCTGACCCCACCAGGCGCCGCCTGGTAGAGGCGCTCCGTGAGGGAGAGCGCTTCGTGGGGGAGCTCGTTGAGCTGGTGGACATCGGGCAGCCCGGCGTTTCGCGCCAGCTGGCGATCCTGCACGATGCGCAGTTCGTCGTGGTCCGGCCCGAGGGACGGCGGCGGCTGTACGCGCTCCGGCCTGAGCCGTTCCGGGAGCTGGACCAATGGTTGGAGGGCTACCGCGACATGTGGGCGGCCCGGTTGGATCGGTTTGCTGCTGAGCTGGAGCGGCGCAAGAGGCGCAAGCAGCGCGGCGGAAAGAAACAAGGAGACTGAGATGCAGGGACTTAGGCCACACCTGGGATTCAGCGAGAAGGG
>Ga0126369_10002159_pt1 | contig 13903 bp, 13 predicted proteins | sample PanSoiMetaPlot_1_FD_109646 | JGI IMG/M metagenome (GOLD analysis project Ga0126369, IMG submission 109646) | Tropical forest soil microbial communities from Panama - MetaG Plot_1 | ecosystem: Environmental > Terrestrial > Soil > Tropical forest > Bulk soil | place: Panama | collected 2016-02-17 | reverse complement strand
CCGGCGTATCGCCGTCTTCAGGGAAGGCGGCAACGCCGGCGCTGACTGACAGCGCCGGGGCTTCGGTTTCAGACGCCAGCCGTTCGCGGATACGCGTCACCACTCGCGTGGCGATGTCTTTCCCCGCTTCCGGCAACACCAGAGCAAATTCGTCGCCGCCGTAGCGGGCCGCCGTGTCAATGGCGCGCGAATGGTTGCGAAGAATTTTTCCAATGCGGACGAGCGCACGGCTCCCCGTCAAATGGCCGTATTGGTCGTTGATAATCTTCAGGCCGTCCATGTCGAGCAGCACTACGCTGAATGGGCGCTGCGTGCGGCGCGAACGATCGAGTTCCGCCTCCAGCACGCTGATAAGCCGCCGGTAATTGGACAGCCCCGTGAGCGGGTCGCTGACCGCCATGGTGCGTACTTGCTCAAACAGGCGCGCCTGGTCAAGCAAAGCACCGGCGAGCATCACCACGTAGCTGAACGTCTTGCTCAGCTCCGCAAGGAAAAACGGCCCGTCGAAAAGCTGCCGCGAGAACGCCGCGGAGATGTGGCAGATCGCGTTCAGCGAAGCCACGATCAGGAGCGCATAGTCGAACAGGCTCGCGCTACTTTTCTTGTCCTTTTCATTCTTGATCCGCTGACGGAAACAGGCTGCCGCGGCCAAATAAAGCGCCGCCGGCAGCAAGTCCCAGGGACGAGACAAAATGCTTTTCGCATTCGCCACCGGCGCAGAGGGAGCGGCAAGGAACGCAGCGCTGGTCAAGTACGCCGCCAGCGCCACCACGAGCAGAACCGCGGCCGTCTCCTTGCTGGGCTTGCGCGCCGTGGGCATATAGCGTTCCACGGCCAGCGCGGCCAGCAGAAGCACCGCCAGCAAAGTCCGGCTGACCATCCAGCCAAGCGGAACTTTCGAAAGCGCCAGCGTTCCGTCGTTGAGCGCGTCGTTGAATCCGAAATAACCGATGGTCTCGATGATTCCGGATAGCGCAAAACCGAACGAAAGAATCAGCGCCGTGCGGTCGTGCGTGCCGCGAAAACGAACCAAGGCGTTCGCGGCATAGCAGTAGCATAGGAGCGTTCCGCCAACTTCGAGGTAGAGATAAGCCTGCGGGGAAGCGGCAACGACGGTTTGCCGGGAATAAAAGATGGCCGCAAAAAGGAGAGTGACCAGCGTGAGCCCGGCAGAGATCACCAGGCGGGAGCGAAGGTTCCGCGCCGAAAGCGCTTGACGGCTGCTTCCGAGAAACCCGACGATACTGGCCCAACTGCCCACAAAATCCCCCAAATACCGAAGAAACAATGCCAACTGGCAGAGAAAGCAAGTTGGTGCCCGTTCTCGTGGTGAAAAATCACTCACGTAAATCGCGATAAATGAATGGCTTACAATGGCAGTGGGCGAAGGAGTGAACACGGTCTTAATGGGCGAGACAGTACGAGGTGCAACCAATTTCCAGTTTGGGGCAGCTATCACCCGTGTTTCGTTAGAGTTACCGGGCTATGGGCCAGTATCAACGAGATCCCCAAGAATTTCTCAGGTTGAGACAGTCTCAGGGATTGAAACGGAAGCCGCACGCTAGCTTGCAGCGCAACGTGACCGTCTGCTTGGGTTTCCTAGTGTTCGATAAAAAACTTGCCTCTGGGCGAAGGGAACAGCGAAGGCTGGGTTCTTAGATGGCTGGCTTGGGCTTGGGAGGAGGGAGTTCGCGGGCAACGACCATGTCGCTGAAACCGGAAGTTTTGTGGGAGCCGTCACAGAAAGGTTTGTTCCCTGAGTGGCCGCAGCGACAAAGGGATATCGTCGTGCGGCCGGCCAAGCCAAACGGCGCCCCTTGCGGATCGACAATTTCAAAATCGCCCTCGACGCGAATCGAACCATTGGTGTTGACGGTGATCTTGGTTGCGGCCATTTTCTCTCCTCATTGAGCCTCGCGAAGAAGCTGCGTCTACCGAGCAGCGAAGAAAAGCGGCAACCCTTTGCAAGAGACGCTCAGAGTAACAAGGTTGCCGCACTCCATGTAACTTCACCAATCATACGCGAGCCACCTGAACGAGGGAACTATGCAAACAAGCCCAGGCGTCAGGGACAACGAAAGCAAAAAGGAGCCCACGGCGGACTCCTTTGTTATGGAAGTGCCAGGGCTAATACTTCGGAACGGAGGGATCAACCTCATCGGACCAAGCGAGGATCCCGCCTTTCATGTTAAGCACTTTGCGGAAACCGGCTTGGCGCAAAAAGTCCACGGCTTCGGCAGAGCGCTTGCCGCTGCGGCAATGGGCGACGATTTCGCGGGAGGAATCGAGTTCGTGGACGCGCCGCGGCAACTCGCCGAGCGGAATCAGTTGTCCCTTGATATTGCAGATCTGGTATTCGTGCGGTTCGCGTACATCGAGAATAAAGAGATTGTCGCCGCGGTCGAGACGCAACTTCAGCTCGCGCGGGGTGATTTCCGGCACCTGAACATTCGAGGCGGGAGCTTCCTCGCCACGCACGCCGCAGAATTCGTAGTAGTCAATGAGCTGGTGGATGGTGCGATTCGAGCTGCACATCGGGCACTTGGGATTCTTGCGGAGCTTGAGTTCGCGGAAGCGCATTCCGAGCGCGTCAAACAGCAACAAGCGGCCGATGAGATTATCTCCGCTGCCGAGAATGAGTTTGATCGTTTCCATGGCCTGGATAGAGCCGACGATTCCCGGCAAAACGCCGAGCACGCCGCCTTCGGCGCACGAAGGCACGAGCCCTGGCGGAGGCGGTTCGGGATACAGGCAGCGGTAGCACGGACCATCCGGCATGCCGAAAACGGTGACTTGCCCTTCGAAACGAAAAATGGAGCCGTAAACATTGGGCTTGCCGAGAAGGATGCACGCATCGTTGACGAGATAGCGGGTCGGAAAATTGTCCGTGCCATCTACGATGATGTCGTAACCTTTGAACAACTCCAGTGCGTTCGCGCTGGTCAATTGCGCTTCGACGGGCACAATCTGAATGTCCGGATTGAGATTCGAAAGGCGCGCGCGGGCGGCCTGGCTCTTTGGTTTGCCGACATCACTCGTACCGAAAGTCACTTGGCGCTGCAGGTTGGTGAAATCTACGACGTCAAAATCCACGAGGCCGAGTTTTCCCACGCCCGCGGCGGCCAAATACAAACCGAGGGGTGCGCCCAGTCCGCCGGTGCCAATGAGCAAAACTTTGGCATTCTTCAGCTTGAGCTGCCCCTCCATGCCGACTTCCGGCATGATGAGATGGCGGCTGTAACGAAGAATCTCTTCTTTCGAAAGTGTTGCAGCCGGTTTCGCTGCGGGCTGCGTCTGAGTGCTTGTAGCCATTGCGTTTCCCTGCCCTTCTGGATTCCTCCAGAATATCAAAAAACGTAAGCGGCGAAGACTTCTCTGCAAACTTGAAAATCAGGGAGAGGCGGATCTACGCGGTCGAGAGGTTCAGCAACAACTGTGGGGACCACAGGAGTCAGAACAGCTGCCGCCGGCAATGGAGGGAATGATGCTGATAGTGTCGCCATCCTTGGTTGTGGTGTTTTCTTTCGCGAGATAGCGAATGTCCTCGTCATTCACGTAAACATTGACGAAGCTGCGCAGTTTGCCTTCCTCGGTGAACAGGTGCTTGCGAAGGTCGGCGTACTGCGATGTGAGATGGCTGAGCGCTTCGCCGACGGTGCCGGCGCTGAACTCGGCCGAGTCCCGCTTGCCCGCATAAGGGCGAAGCGGGGTTGGAATCATGACTTTCACGGGCATTGGTTTTCTCCTGCATCTTTAAGAAAAAGCACGGGTCTAATGACCCGCCACTACTGATTCTACGCTGTGGCGCGGTGGCGAATCTCGATGCCTTCGGGCGAAAAGGCATGACGATCATCGTTCAGGCGCCAGCAAGTCATGTCCTGAGGTGCGCCGTTCTGCACGCTGACGATAACGTAGCTATACCACGGCCAGGCATGATCCTGATCAAACTGGCTGGGCCGCGCGGGATGATCGGGATGCGAATGATACCAGCCAATGACTTCCAGCCCTTGTGCCTGCGCGGCTTTGTCGGCATTGAGCACGTCTTCCGCAGTGACGATAAAGCGGTTGCGAGGCGATTCGCCATGGCGGTTTACCAGCGGGAACAATGCCTGCACCTCGCGCGAGGCCTCCGGATGAGAAGAGTCTCCGTCGTGCCCCAACAAGGCGCCGCAGCACTCATGCGGATACGTCTCCGCACCGTGAGCCCGAATCTCCTCCGCCAATTGCCCGCTAATCCAGAGTGTGGTCTCTTCCGGCATTTCTAGTCTTCATCCCAGAAGCGTTCGTTCAGGTACTTGGACGCCGAGTCGGCAAAAACCGTGACCATAACCGCGTGCTGGTGTTTCGGGATTCGTTCGGCCACTGCGAAACACCCCAAAAGCGCTGCGGCGGCACTAGGGCTGACGAGAAGGCCTTCTTCGCGCGCGAGACGCTTCACCAAGCGGTAAGCCTTTTCGGTCGAAACGGGCAGGTCCTCATCGGCCAACTGATCATCGTAAATCGCGGGCCGGATTGCCGTCTCCATGTGCTTCCAGCCTTCCAGGCCGTGAAAGGATGCGTCGGGTTGCAGGCTGACGCAGCGGATCGCGGGATTCAGCTCCTTTAGTCGGCGCGTTGTTCCAACAAACGTGCCGCTCGTGCCGAGCCCCGCGACGAAATGCGTGATGCGGCCGGAGGTCTGCTCCCAGATTTCGTTCGCGGTGGTGCGGTAGTGGGCCTGCCAGTTCGCAGGATTGCTGTATTGGTCGGCGTAGAAATACTTGTCGGGCTGGGCGGCGACGATTTCATGGACATTGCGAATCGCGCCATCGGTGCCCTCGTCGCCCGGTGTGATGACCAGTTCCGCTCCAAAGGCCGCGAGGATGCGCTTGCGCTCATGCGAGACGCTGTCCGGCAGGCAAAGCTTCACGGGATAGCCCTTGGCCGCGCCAATCATGGCGTAAGCGATGCCGGTGTTGCCGCTGGTGGCGTCAATGATGGTCTTGCCGTGCTTGAGCGCGCCACTCGCCAGCCCAGCTTGAATCATGCTGAGGGCAGGGCGATCCTTGACCGAGCCGCCAGGGTTAAACCACTCCGCTTTAGCACAGAACTGGACGTTTGGGAATTCGCTGCCTACGTGCTCAAAGCAGAGAAGTGGTGTATTTCCAATCCGATCTAGGAGAGACACCCCTCGATGTGCATCGGGAATAGCGGTTTCCCGGGCCGAAGCCGCAATGGGGCCGGACACAGACATGGCAGGTCGATTTGCATTAGTACGCCCCAGCCCATGGGCTGGGATATGTGACTAGTTTACTCCGAATTCGATGCTTGTGCCTAGCTCCAGGTTATTTCCTGATTTTGCCGCAGCTTCGCGAGGTATCGGGCGGCGACAGAAACTGCCGCGGCAACTCGCCAGATCTTTGCAAAGCAGCGGCGCTCGCACAATGCGGTGAATTTTGAGTTCAGAGGGGGACTGCGCTCCCTTTACAGCAACCGATGCAATCGCTACTCTGATAAGCCATGTGGAATGTCGAAGAACGGTTCTCGCCAAGAGCGATTGAAGGTCTGGCGGCGCTGGGGTTTGCGGTGGGCAGCACGCGAGGAGTTGTGCGCGTGGAGAAATACGGCTGCGGCGCGGAATTCCGCAAGGGTGGCGACGAACGCTATCAGATGACGATTGCTCCCACGATCATGTTGAAGGGCCAGTTCACGAAATTGTGGGACGCAGGTTATCAGAAGTTTTTGCTGACGGATGAAGGATTAAAGATTCCGGCTCTCGCTACGCACCTGCAGAATCTAAGGAAATTCAATGAAGAGTTGCGCACGGCTTTGGGTGTGCCCACCTTTTACAACGAAGCGCTGGGCTCGGTGAGCCAGGTGACCGTTTACGACCGCGTGCGAGGGCGCAAAGGCGCGGTGCCGGACGAAACGGTCGGGGCGCATAGCCCCGAGGGCGGGCACTAAAGGTATTTAGTTCTTAGCTTTAAGTCCTAAAGACAAAACTCAAAGGAAGAAATCCAGGCGGTGATGGTGTTGGTTGTCCGGTCATTGTGCTTCTTGTAGTTGCCGGCGAAACTGCGCGAGGTTGACGCTGTGCTTGGCGGCTTTGTGCGCGCCGATGAAAATCACAGGAATGTCCCATCCGTAGCGCTCTTTTAGAACAGCATCCTCGTCGATGTTGACATCGCGGAGGACTGCACCAAATTCGCGAAGCAGAGGAGCGATGGCAGCTTTGGCTTCTTCGCAAAGGTGACAGCCGGGACGGGAATACAGGGTGACCTCGCGCGGACCGCAGGCCGCGAGCCTGGCATCTTCGGGCGAGTTGCTAGCAGTCATGTTTCGCCGTTAGCGCTGAGAAGTGGAATACTTCCTAGCTGGCTCTCCCCAAAAACCCGCAAGCAGCGTTTCGCGGAGTTGTGGCGTCTTTCCTAGTGGCGAAAGAATTTCCGCGGCAGAGGCAGGTTGCATGGGGCAGCTCCTTAGGGACGCATCAGTTTACCCGCAACTGCTCATGGAATGAAGAAGTGGCGCATAATGCCAGGTACGAGGCGAAAAGGAAAAAATGATCAGAGTCGTGGCGCTGATGGACGATTTGTTTTTTCAAATGAAACTGGCGGAGACCGCCAAACAACTTGGCGTGGAAGTGAAGGTGGCCGCGAACGGCGACGCGCTGATGGATTTGATGGAAAGCGCGCCGAAACTCCTGATTGTGGATCTGAACGCGCGCGGCCAGCCGTTGCAGGTGATCGAGAAAGTGCGGCAAAACAACAAGGACGTTCGTGTAGTGGCATTCTTGTCCCACGTGCAAACGCAGCTTGCGGCGCAGGCGCAAGCCGTGGGCTGCACCGAAGTGCTGCCCAGGTCGAGCTTCACGCAAAACCTTGCGGCGATTCTAGGCGCCTGCAGGGATCATTGAAGCTTGCAGAATGCCAAGGAAAACCGAGTTCGAAAGCGGCCGCCCAGCTGGCCTTCGTCCCTCAGGGTAAACCGCACTTCAAAAAAACTGGCACCCAGAATTGCGCGCGATTTACGAAGTGAAGATCACTAAGGATGAAACAACAGACTCGATGAAATATTGGAAGCGTATTCTCGTCGTGCACTGCGTCATCTTACTTTGTGCCGTGAACTCCTACTCACAGGAGTCGCGTGCGAAACCAGACCAAAACGCCGGAAGCACGTCCAGCGCGGCTGCTGCGCAAAGCGGGCCGGGCAGCGCGCTCAGCAGCGCGCTCGGTGCGGCGTGCTCGCAGAACCAAACGGATTTCACGCGGTTCCTTACTGGTCGAAACAAGGAATCGTTCTCGCGCATGACGCCGGCCGCGCGGGTGGCTTTGATGAAGCGGTTCGTGCTTTTGGACGAGCCGGGGAAAACCACAATTTCTGCGAATCCTTCGGGACGCCCGATTGTTCGCTGCGAGACGCCGGGCGGTACCGTGGAGATGCAGATTGGCGGCGCGGACGTCCGGGATAATGTCGCGTTCCTGCCACTGGAACTTCACGAGACGACGGACTCCACGGGCGCAAGCGCTCGCCAAATCAACATGGGTTTGGTGCGCGAAGAAGGCGAATGGAAACTGCTCTCTCTTGGGGTCCTTCTTCTGGATTTGCCAGCGCTCGAAGTGGAATGGGATGAGTCAGAAATCGAGGCGACGGAGAAAGCGGCCCTCGAGTCGCTAAAGACGATTGCGACCGCAGTAGATTCCTACCGGAACAAATACCCGCATCTTCCTGAATCACTCGAGAATCTTGCGCCGCCAGTGCGGGGCAAACCCACCGCTGAGGCTGCCGACCTGTTGCATGGGGACCTCGCCAAGGGCGCGAAGGATGGCTACGTGTTTCGCTATGTGATCGTCGGCGCCAGCGGCATAGGCGCTCCTGCAAGATACGAATTGTCCGCAACTCCGTCTCGCTATGGACGGACCGGGCGGCGTTCCTTCTTCCGAGATGCAAACGGCGTTGTGCATGCGGCTGACCGGCAAGGGGCCGTGGGCAGCGAAACCGATCCGAAAGCCGAATAGTGTTCTCGCCAAACAGCACATCTGATGTCCGCCGCGCTTTGTGCTTGCGCGGACTTGGCGCTACTATCGTGCGACTTGCAAAGGTGCGCCTTTTGCGAATCTCCTTTTCTTGCCTGCTCTTAACACTGGGCTTGCTTTGGCCTAGCCGCACCATAGCGGGGACGCAGAATTATGCTGAGGCGTCTCTGCCGGTTTTCGAGCTGCATAGCGGGTTCTGGATCAACCTGCACCATACGCTGTATCAGGAGGCACGGCAGCGCAAGGCAATTCTGTCGCGCGATGCAAACACGACCAAGTCCGCTGCGGCAACCGCCAAAAGCGTTCTGGCAGGAAAAGGGCTGACCGACACGGAGCAAAAGGCCTGGGACGATGCCGTCGCGTTTTACATGCTCAATTATGCCGACAAGGACCTGCTCTTCACGACGGAACTGATTCAGTTAAAAGATCAGCTCGGCGACTTCGAGGATTGCGATGAGCTCTCCGGGCGAAAGCGGAAATTCTGCGACGCGGGCTTGCCTGCGAACCTGACACTGGTCTTGGAGGCGGCTGCGCCCGTTTATCGCGCGCATCTCTGGCCCGAGCATGATAAAGCCAACCGCCGATGGATTCTGCAAGTGGCGCCCCTGGTGCGAGAACAGGGTGTGGGACTTTCAGAACGGCTAGCGGATATCTACCAGACGCGCTGGCCGCACGGAAAAATCCGCGTGGATGTGGTGGCCTATGCGAATTGGGCCGGCGCCTACACTACGGTCGATCCGCTGCGGGTCACCATCTCCAGCCTGGATTCTCGCAATCAGGGTCCGCAGGCGCTCGAGGTGCTTTTTCATGAAGGCTCGCACGGCATTGCGGAGCCAGTTCAGAGGGCGATTATTCGTGAATGCCGCCAGCGCGACAAACCCATCCCCCGGGACCTTTGGCACGCACTGGTTTTTTACACGACGGGCGAGGTCATCCGCACAGTTTTGACCTCTTCTTTGGCGAGCTCGGCAGACAAGGGTAACGGCGGTCCTGCGAGCGGGTACAGCGCTTACGCATTTCGCGAAGGGTTGTACCAACGCGGGTGGAAGAATTACCTCGAACTCCTGCAACGGTTCTGGCAGCCGTATCTCGACGGAAAGGCAACGTTCGACGACGCCATTGCCCGCATGGTGTCTTCACTCTAGACACGCCTAAGACGCCGTCTCACTTCATGCCGCCAAGCTGCAAGGCTCAGGAGCAGTTTTTAAGAGCTGGCGTCCTTAATGTCCTCGCGAGCCCTTCTTTGCGCGCTCTTCGCCTGCGCCCTGGCATCGACATCCGAATTCAGAAGGTGAATGGCCTTGTCCAAGGACAGGGGCTTGTCTCTCGGCGGGGCTTCGCACGTCTTCACGTCACCGCTGGGACGCGCCGCGGTCAAGTCCCATTTCAGGCAGTTGTATTTCATTTTCAGGTTGCGGCTCACATGAAGCGCGGCGACGCAATCCTCCAAGCTCAGGAAGCCGCTGCACGCTTCTCGCAAAGTCGTTTTTGGCGGCAGCAACGCCTGTAATTGCAACGTCAGCTTCCGCTCTTCTTCTTTGTTTGCCGCAAGCTGCTCGTTGGCAGTTTGCCGCGGGCTCCCCTTAAGCCACTTGAGGGGATTGTAGGAGCGCGCCGCGGCTCCGGCGGCACAGAGCAACATGCTGACTGCGGCTGCACCAATAATGAACGATTTCTTTGTCATGCTGTCCTCACTTCAAGGGCGGGCTCTGGGGCTAGCCCCAGTAGGCCACGGCAGGAGCCGCCTTTCGAGGCTCGGGAGGTGCGGTACTCTCCGAATCCGTTACGTTGACCCTGAGGTCAGGTCTTGCGGGGAGAGTACCTGTCCATCGGTTGCTGGCAGGCCTCGCTTGTGAATAGGAGCACCCCTATCGACTCGTCGAATTCATGCGTTTGCTTCACGTTTCTTCGTTTCGGTTGAACATGTTGAAAGAGATTCGTAGCGGACCGGTAACCTTGGCGCACGCATTCGCAATATGCTACGCTTTCTCGGCTAGAGATTTTCCCGGCCCTGCGTCACGCAAGTCCCTGCGACGCGTCTTTCCTTATGTCCTCTGAAGAGGTGCCCCGCCAAGAGGGGACCATCGGGGATTGGGGCTCTGGAGAATCAATTACCGCGGGGGCGCATTGCGTCGTCCCCGCATTTTGCAGGCGGAAATGGCTCCTGAAGTGGCTGGAGCCGCAAGAAGAGGAATCACCAACTGATGCCTGGCCAACAAGCAGCCTCGAAGACCGAAACCGCGCCCGTCGAGATCAAGCTGGCGCACTCGCCGGATTCCGACGACGCGTTCATGTTTTATGCGCTGGCCACGCACAAACTCTCCACGCCGGGTTACAAGTACAAGCACATCCTTTCGGACATTCAGGCGCTGAACGAAGCGGCACTTTCGGAAACGTATGACGTTACCGCGATCAGTTTCGCGGCTTATCCGAGTCTCCGCGACAAATATGTGCTTCTCGATTGCGGCGCAAGCTTTGGCGAAGGCTACGGGCCCATCGTCGTCTCCACCAAAGCGATGAAATCGCAAGAGCTTGCCGGCAAACGTATCGGCGTTCCCGGCCTGAAAACCTCGGCTTATCTCACGCTGAAACTTTTCGAGCCAAACTTTGAGCCGGTGGTCATGCCCTTTGACAAAATCATCGACGCCGTTCAGAACAATCTCGTTGAAGCCGGCTTGCTCATTCATGAGGGCCAGCTTTTCTTCCCAGAGAAGGGTTTGCACCGCGTGATTGATCTTGGCATCTGGTGGCAGGAACAATCGGGACTGCCTCTTCCACTCGGAGGAAATGCGGTTCGCCGCGCGCTTGGTCCAAAGCTCGGGCGCCAAATCGCGAAAACTATCCGCGACAGCGTTGCCTACGGCTTGGAACACCGCGAAGAGGCTCTGAATTACGCCATGCAATTTGCGCGCGAGATGAACACGGAACTGGCCGACCAGTTCGTCGGAATGTACGTCAACAAGTGGACGCTCGGCTACGGTGAGAAGGGCAAGCAAGCGGTGAAAGAGTTGATCATACGGGGCACGAAGGCAGGGTTCCTCCCCGGACCTGCCACCGTCGAATTCTTGAGCGAAGAAGAATAGCGACCTGACCTGCCTCAATTCCTTTCTGGGCTGGTCTATTTTTTCGGGGTCAAATACAAATCCTGGTAGTCGAAGCTGAAATCAGCCAGCGGGGAGACCGCCACCATGGTGAAGTGGTCTATCGACCCGTCCGGTTTCAACGTAAACGTGAGAAACGCGTCCTCGATGGTGCGATCGCGCCAATGCGCTTTAAAAGTGTCATATTGCCAATGCTGAAGGTCGGCAACGGCTTTGGGCGTGTGATCCAGAGTCAAGACAAGCTTGCCACCTTCGGTTCGAATCGTAACTGGGCCGTACCAGGGATCGCTATAGACTCCCGCATACTTCTCCAGGGGCAAAGAGGGCTGGGAGTCAGCAGCGCGCCTAGACTCCTGCCGCTTCATGATTTCCGCTGCTTCTTTTTCTCCCTGCTCCTCCGCAGCTCTGTGCGCCGCAATCCAATCTGTTGGAGCAAGCCCGAAGTAAGAATCGAGAATGTGGTAGAGGATAGAGTCAAAGGCTCCGCCTTGTTCCGCATTAGTCAGGATGACGACTCCCAGGTTTTCTTCGGGAACCAGCATTACACGCGACACCATGCCTGCGACTCCGCCGGTGTGGGCGACCATTTTTCTGCCGTGGTAGTCGCTGAGCCCCCAGCCAAGTCCGTAAGCCGCGAATTTCGGCCTTTTCGCAGCCAGCGGGGAGCTCCCAGCGCCAATCGGAAGGATCGTTTGCGCGCTCCACATTTCCCGCGATTGGCGTTCGCTGAAAATCCGTTCCTCGCGTCCAGGAATTTTTCCGTGGTTCAGTTGAAGCAGAACCCATTTCGCCATTTCGGCAGCGGAAGAATTGATCGAGCCCGCCGGCCCGGCATTATCCAGGTTGACGAATTCGATGGATTGAAGTTTGCCGTCCACCTTCGAGTGAGGCCAGGCGTAGTTGTCGCCGGACTTGAAATCGGCATTGCTCAGATTCGTTGTGTTCATTCCCAGAGGGTGCAGAATTTTTTCGCGAACGTAATCTTCCCAGGACTTGCCAGTCACCGCGGGAATGATCTGGCCCGCAGTCATGTACAACAAATTGTCATAGGCGAAGCGGCTGCGAAAACTGGACGCGGGCCTCATGAAGCGGAGCTTGTAGATGATCTCGGCGCGAGTGAAGGTGGTGTGAGGCCAGAAGAGCAGATCGCCTTCGCCTAAGCCCATGCCGCTGCGGTGCGTCAGCAAGTCGCGAATGGTCATCTCGTGAGAGACGTACGGGTCGTACATCTGAAAGCCTGTCAAGCGCTCATAGACCGGGTCGTCCCAGGAGATCTTGCCTTCGTCAACTAAAGTGGCCAGCGCGGCTGAAGTGAATGCTTTTGTGTTGGAGCCGATAGCGAGGAGCGTGTTCTCATCTACGGGTGTCGGCTCACCGAGTTTTCGAACGCCGTACCCCTTGGCCAGCACAACCTTGCCGTCTTTTATAATGGCCACGGAAAGCCCGGGCACTTCAAAGGTTTTTAGAACTCGCGCAACGTATGCATCCAGGTCCGCGGGCGGCGCGTTCTGTGCCAGAACAGGCCGAACACAGACAATCAACAACAGCCAGATCAGCAACCATGGTCGCAGGCTGAGTTTCATGATGCTCTCCTTACTTTTGCTGGAAGCTCGCGCTGGAGATTAAAGCACAGATTTCGATTTGTGCGGACTTGGCTCTGAAAGCTAGCTTCGAGGAACCCCTCGCGGGGCCAGGGCTCACCTTGACGCTCTTAGGCCAATCCCTTAGTGTCTTTTCGTCATGATTTCACGAAAAGAAACAAAGTTTCTGCCCTGCTTGATATTTCTTGCCTGCGTCGCGGTTCCGGCTCCGCGAATTGTTGCGCAGACTTCCTCCAAGCCCGCTGTCCTGTCGGAGCCTAACAAGGCGTGGCCCAAGCAGGCGGTCCGAGCCGCGCATGGAATGGTGGTCACGGACGAAGAGCTCGGATCACAAGCGGGGGTGGAAATCCTGAAGCGCAGCGGAAATGCCGTGGATGCGGCAGTTGCGACAGCATTCGCTCTTGCGGTCGTCGAGCCATCCGCAGGCAACATTGGCGGCGGAGGCTTCATGCTCATCCGCCTTGCGGATGGCAAAACCACATTTCTTGATTACCGCGAGACAGCTCCCGGCAAAGCCACGCGCGACATGTACATCGGCAAGGACGGCAAGCTCGACGAAGAAGCCTCTGTCATTGGATATCGCTCCGTGGCCGTTCCGGGAACGGTGGCTGGCCTCGAATTAGCTTTAAAAACCTACGGCACAATGAAGTTGGCGGACGTGATGGCTCCGGCCATCCGCCTGGCGGAAGAAGGTTTTGTCGTCAGCGAAAAACTTGCTGCCGAGTTGGAAGAAGAGAGCCCGGGACTCGAAGCATTCCCAGCGAGCAAGCGGATTCTCCTCCATGGAGGTGAGCGCTTCAAGGCAGGCGACAGACTGAAGCAACCTGAGCTTGCGGCAACGCTCAAGCGTATCGCGCAAAACGGCGCGACAGAATTCTATCACGGCGAAACCGCACACGTTCTGGCAGACGAAATGGCCAAGAACGGCGGAATCATCTCGCTCGATGATCTTGCGAACTACAAACCCAAAGCCCGCGAAGCACTGCACGCAAAATACGAAAACGGCGGACACTCGTGGGAAGTGTTGACGGCTCCCCCGCCAAGTTCGGGTGGCGTGGCAATGATCGAAGCCCTGAACATGCTGAAAGACGTACCGTTGAAAGGCTGGGATGACCCGCAAAGCGTTCACATGGTCGTGGAAGCTATGCGCCGCATATTTGCGGACCGCGCTGCCTATCTCGCCGAT
>Ga0126369_10002156_pt1 | contig 13920 bp, 8 predicted proteins | sample PanSoiMetaPlot_1_FD_109646 | JGI IMG/M metagenome (GOLD analysis project Ga0126369, IMG submission 109646) | Tropical forest soil microbial communities from Panama - MetaG Plot_1 | ecosystem: Environmental > Terrestrial > Soil > Tropical forest > Bulk soil | place: Panama | collected 2016-02-17 | reverse complement strand
TGCGCGCGCAGCCGCTTGGCTGCGTCCAGCGTCGCAATGACGATGTTCTGATAGCCGGTGCAACGGCAGAGATTCCCGGAAATGGCGATCCGCACCTCTTGCTCGGTCGGATCCGGATTGTCGCGCAGGAATTCGATCAGCGTCGTAAGAATGCCCGGAGTGCAGAAGCCGCACTGGAGACCGTGGTGTTCATGGAAGGCCTGCTGCAAGGGGTGCAGCTCGTCGGCTGAGGGCGCAATGCCCTCAACGGTGAGGATATCGTGGCCGTCCGCCTGCACCGCAAGCATCAGGCAGGAGCGTGCCGAGCGATCGTCGAACAGGATGGTGCAGGCGCCACAGACGCCGTGCTCGCAGCCAAGGTGCGTGCCGGTGAGTCCGAGCTGATGGCGGATGAAATCGGCGAGGGTGACGCGGACCTCGACCTCTTCCTCGTACCGCTTTCCGTTGACTGTCAGGGTGATTTTGCGACTCTCTCCCATCGTCGGTTCCTAGTGCGCACTCCCGTGCGCGTCGAGTAAGCGCGCGTGTGCCTTCTCCAAGGCCCGCCGCGACAGCACCGCCGCCAGATGCTGGCGATATGATGTCGGCGCATGAACGTCGTCGATCGCTTCGAGCTTGCGGCAGCTCTCGCAGGCGTCGCGAAACAGTGTGCCCGCTGGGACCTGTCCCAGGATGGCGTCCTCGACATCGCGGGCGCGCTTCGGCACCGTCCCCATGCCGCCGATGGTCACCGAGGCGCGCGTGATCTTGCCGGAGGCGTCGCCCTCGAGCAGAACGGCTGCAGAGGTGATGGCGAAGTCGCCGTGCCGGCGCGAAAACTCGATGAAGGCATAGCCGTGCTTGGCCGCCCATTGCGGGTAGCGCACGCCGACCACGAGTTCGTTCGGCTCGATTGCGGGCGTCATATAGGCGACGGGAAAGTCGGCGAACGGGACCTCGCGTTGCCCGGTCGGACCGGCGACCGTGACGCTCGCGTCATAGCCTAATGCGAGCGAGACCAGTTCCGCCGCCGGATCGAGATGGCATAGCGAGCCGCCGATCGTGCCCCGGTTGCGAGTCTGCCGATGTCCTATCTGGAGCAACGCCTCGTGCATGATCGGCCAGCGCGCGCGCACCGCGTCGGAATATTCGAGATCGCGTTGGCGCGTCATGGCGCCGATTTCAAGCGCGCCTTGCGTCTCGCGGATGTAGGACAAGCCTTCAACACGGTTGAGATCGACGATGTGGTCGGGCAGCACGAAACGCATGTTGAGCATGGGCATCAACGACTGGCCGCCCGCAAGCAGCTTGGTGTTTTCGAGGCTAGCGAGCAGGCCGATCGTCTCGCTGACCGTTTTCGGGTCGTAATAGCGAAAGGGTGGCGGCTTCATCTTTGCGCATCGATCTCCTGGGACGCCGCTTCTTTACATACACCACCAACTGTGCCTCAATCCAAAAAAATAAGCTTCCCGCATATGCGACGAGCGGTGATCGTTCTGCCTTGCTTCAGTGGCCGCCGTATCCGCGGTGAGCAACGATGAAGCCCGCGCGTTTCCGATATCACGCCCCCAAGACGATCGAAGAAGCCGTCGATACGCTGGCGGAGGTTGCGGCCGAAGATGGGCGCGTGCTCGCAGGGGGGCAGAGCCTGGTGCCGATCATGGCGTTTCGTCTGGCGCGCCCGGCGCATCTTGTGGACATCAATGGCGTCGAGACCCTGCGGCGACTGGCTGTGGATGGCAACCGGCTTTGCATTGGCGCCGGTGTGCGTCATGCCGCATTCCACAAGCCGGTGGTGGACGGGCCGCTCGGGCGGCTTCTCGCTGCGGTGGTGCGTCATATCGCTCACTATCCCATTCGCACCCGTGGCACGTTCTGCGGCAGCATCGCGCATGCCGACCCGGCGGCCGAGTGGTGTCTCGTCGCCGCGGCGCTCGGGGCGGAAATGGTCGCCAGAAGCGCGGGCGGGATCCGCGTCGTTCCGGCGCAGGACTTTTTCCGCGGGATCATGATAACAGCCCTCAACGAGGACGAGCTTTTGACCGAAGTGCGGCTGCCTGTGCTTTCGTCCGATTCGCGTTTCGGATTTTATGAGTTCAATCGTCGCGCCGGCGATTTTGCGCTAGGCATGGCGCTTGTGACCTTTCGCCTGCAAGATGGGGTGATCTGCGAGCCGCGGGTCGCCATTGGCGGGGTCGAGCCGCAACCGCGGCGCATCGCCGACGCCGAGCGGGCTCTCGCCGGACATCCGGCAGAGCGCTCGGTTTTCGAGGCGGCCTCGGCGGCGGTGGCATCCGCAGTCGATCCGCTCGAAGACGCCGTGACTAGTGCAACATACCGGCGCGACCTCGCCCTTACTGTCACCCGCCGCGCACTCGAACAGGCGGCCGCATGACCGTCAGCGTCGACGCGAGGCCCCGGTTTGAGCAATCGCAAGCGAGCGGCGATCGCAGAGACGAGGGCGCGACGGTAGAAGCTACCAACAAGTGGATCGGGCGATCCGTCCCGCGACTCGAGGATCCGCCCCTGGTTCGCGGGCGCGGCCGTTTCGCTGGCGATATCTCTTTTTCTCATCAGCTGCACATGCGGATCGTTCGCTCCAACCATGCCCACGGCAAAATCGCCGCGATCGACACCTCGGCTGCGCGTGCCTTGGCTGGAATCGTCGCGGTGTGGACCGCGGCCGATATTGCTGACGTACCGCCGATCGACTTCCGCGAGGGACAAATTCCTACGCTCGAGCCCTATCGCCAGCCGGTACTCGCCACCGAGAAGGTGCGGTATGTCGGCGAGCCGGTCGCCGCGATTTTCGCTGATGATCCCTACGTGGCGGAAGACGCGGCTGAACTTGTCTCCCTCGAGATCGAGGAACTGCCCGTCTTGCTCGCCGCCGACGCCGAGCCCACCGAATTCTCCGCCGGCCGCAGCACCGAGGTGTCCATTATCCGCCAGGGCTACGGCGACGTCGACGCGGTCCTGCACGCCGCACCTAAGGTCGTTGAGCTCGAATTGGCGATCGGGCGCCATTCCGGTGTGCCGCTCGAGGCGCGCGGTGCGATCGGGCGCTATGACCTAGCACGCGACACCCTCGAATTGCATGGCGCCGCCAAGGTGCCGCACCGCAATCGCGAGCTGCTCGCGCGGATGCTCAAACGCGCGCCGTCCTCGATCCACGTACACGAATCCCACGTCGGCGGAGGCTTCGGCATCCGCGGCGAGCTCTATCCGGAAGATGTGTTGGTCTGTATTGCGGCGATGCGGCTCAACCGGCCGGTGAAATGGATCGAAGACCGTCGCGAGCATTTGATGGCCGCCAATCATTCGCGCCAGCAGCTCCACCGCCTGCGCGCCGCCGTCGACGATGAGGGACGGATCCTCGCCATTGATGATCGCTACTTCCACGATCAGGGCGCCTATGTGCGCACCCACGCCGCCCGCGTCGTGCATATGACCGCCGGCATCCTACCTGGCCCCTACCGGGTGCCGGCCTATCGCGCGGTCGGCCATTTTCGCCTCACCAATAAGACGCCAGCGGCGACCTACCGCGCTCCGGGGCGTTATGAGACGACGTTCGTTCGCGAGCGGCTGATCGACGCTATTGCTACCAGGCTCGGCATCGACCCAAACGAAGTGCGCCGGCGCAACGCGATCGCGGCGGATGAGATGCCCTATCATCGGCCGCTTGAGGCGTTGGGCGAGGAGATCGAGTACGATTCCGGAGATTATGTGGGCTTGCTCGACAAGCTCTTGGACACGCTCGAGTGGGACAAGCGCAAGGTCGAGCTGGCGCGCCGCCGCGCTGCCGGCGAAGCGGTCGGAGCCGGATTTGCGATGTTCGTGGAAAAGAGCGGGTTGGGTCCCGCCGACGGCGTGCGAATCGAGGTCGACCGCTCGGGCGCCGTTGAACTCGTTACCGGCGGCGCCTCACTCGGCCAAGGCTTCGAGACGGTGATGGCGCAGGTATGTGCCGAGGTTTTGGACATTGATTATCGGCGCGTCCGCGTGACCCACGGCCAGACCGATCGCATCCCCTACGGGATCGGAGCGCATGCGTCGCGTGCGACCGTCATGACGGCATCCGCCACCCATGACGGCGCCGTCAAGCTGCGCGCAAAAGCCATCGAGGCGGCGGCATCACTGATGCAAGCGCATCCCGAGACACTCGAGATCATCGACGGAAACGTGCGGCGCAAGGACGAGCCTGCGGGGCCGTCGATGAGTTTGGGTGACATTGCCGAGCATCTTGCCCCGACGTCGAAGACGCTCGGCGGCCGAATGCCGGGTTTGTCAGCCGAAGGCTGGTTCCGGGTGGGGCACCAAGTCTACCCGTACGGCCTCCATTTCGCGGTGGTGAAGGTCGATCGCGATACCGGCGATGTTGATGTCGAGGACTACGTCATTGCTTACGATATTGGGCGCGCGGTCAATCCGGCGCTGGTAAAAGGGCAGATCATCGGTGGGTTTGTTCAAGGCTTGGGCGGGGCGCTGCTCGAGGAATTTACCTATAATGAGCGCGGCGATCCGCTGGCAACGACCTTTGCTGATTACCTCATGCCGACCGCCCGCGAGACTCCCGAAGTCCATATCATATTGCGTGAGGATTATAGGAGCCCGCTCAATCCCCTCGGCATCAAAGGGGCAGGCGAGAGCGGTATCACCGGCGTCGGTGCGGCGATTGCGTCCGCCATCGACGACGCCATCGGAATGCCCGGTGCTGTGACGCAGTTGCCGGTGACGCCACAGCGGCTGAAGCAGCTCTTGAGCCGGCCGCATAACTCGTCTTCCCGCGTGCGGGCTACGAGCTGAATTCGATCGACCCGGTAAGCGAGGAGTGCCAGATGCAGACCGTCGCCCAGGCCACCAAGCGCTCTGCAAGTAGCGCACCCAAACCGTCGAACCAGGACCTGCGTAGTTGGGTCGATGCGTTGCGCGGGGCGGGCGAGCTGCAGGAGATCAACGGCGCGGAGCGGGAGGTCGAAATCGGCGGAATCGTCGACCTCTACATGCGCAAGATGGGGAACCGCGCGGTGCTATTCGACGACATTCCGGGCTATCCTCGCGGGCACCGTATCCTCGCGAACATTCTCACCTCAGTGCGGCGCATCAATCTCACCCTTGGCGTGCCGCTCGACGCTTCTGCGATCGAGCTCGTCTCCTATTGGCGCAAATACATGAAGGAGGCGCGCAGTTTCGCACCGGTCAAAGTGAAATCCGGACCGCTCATGGAGAACGTCAGCAGCGGCAAAGACGTAAACATCGCGACGATCCCGACGCCGCGCTGGCACGAGCACGACGGCGGCCACTATATCGGCACGGGCTGCATGGTGATCATGAAGGATCCCGATACCGGTTGGATCAATTACGGCGCTTATCGCGTGCAATACCAGGGGCCGAACGTGGCCACCGTAATGTGCTCAAAAGGCAAGCATGGTGATTTGATAAAACGGCGCTATCACGAGCGCGGCGAGCCGTGTCCGATCGCGGTGGTGGCTGGCATGCATCCCGCCTTGTTCATGGTAGGGGGACTCGAGATTCCATACGGAAAGAACGAATACGATGTCGCCGGCGGCCTGATCGGTGAACCGGTCGAGGTGATCGAAGGGCCGGCCACTGGGCTGCCGATTCCGGCGTACGCGGAGATCGCTTTCGACGGATTCATCCATCCCAACGATCTGCTCGATGAGGGACCGCTCGGGGAGTGGACCGGCTATTACGCGGGTGGCAGAAAAAAAGAGCCGGCGATCCGCATCGAGACCTTCATGCACCGCAATAACCCTATTCTGCTGGGCGCGGTCCCGGCGGTGCCGCCCGATGACGATTCCTTCTATCGCGGGACCTACCGCTCCGGCGCTGTGTGGAATCAACTCGAGGCGGCCGGTGTGCCGGAGGTGAAGGGCGTGTGGGCGCATGCGGCGGGCGGGAGCCGGCTGTGGCTCACGGTCTCGATCAAGCAGCAGTATGCGGGTCACGCCAAGCAGGCTGGGCTGATCGCTTCGCAGTGCCATGCTGGCGCCTACGCCAACCGCTTCGTCGTGGTGGTCGACGACGACATCGATCCCGCCGACATGGATCAAGTCGTGTGGGCGATGTGCACACGCTTCGACCCGCGCGAAGACATGGAAATCTTGCGCGGCTGCTGGAGCACGGCGCTTGATCCAATGGCGTATGGCGGCGACGATCCGCGCAATGCGCGCGTCGTTATCGATGCCTGCAAACCCTGGTCGCGGCGCGACAGTTTCCCGCCCGTGGCGCGCGCGAGCCGGGAGCTCGAGGCCCGCATCCGCAGCAAATGGGCGCACCTGCTGCCGCGCGGCTGAGCATGCCTTTGTTTGCTCTCGTCGCGGCCTTTGCTGCGAGCTTTCGAGACATAGACCCTTGATCCCGTTGAACATGGTTACTTTTGTCGGCGGCACCGGTGTTTCGATTGTGACCGATTGGAAAAGTCTGTATAAGCCGGGAGGTTTGGTCAGGTTGTGGGGGTGCCATGCGTACCATCTCCGACTTTCTTGCACGCAAGGGCGTCGCGTCCACTTCATTTCCGAGCTCGGCTTCCGCCAAAATTTTACCGAGCGGCGCCGAAGAGCGCAGCGAGCCGACCTTTGCCGATATTGGCGCCCGCGTCGGTGAAGACAACGAGACGCTGCGCAACCTTCTGATCGATACCGATCGTCGTATCGGCGCGCTCGACGATCTCAAGGAAGCCTTCCGGAACCTCGTCGAGCCTATCGGCTCCTCGCTGCGCGCGCTCGAGCAGGAAAAGACCGAGAATTTCGGCTTGCGCAATGCGCTCACAGAACTCCGCAGCGGTCACGAGAGCTTGCGCAACGAATACGGCCTGCTCGAAAAACGTGCGGCCGAATTGGAAACCGCGGGCGAGGACCTGCGCCGGGAATTGGCCTTGGTGCAGCAGACGGCACGAGGGCTCGAGGCAGACAAGGCGGAACTCGCCAGCGAAATCGTGGCTGCGCGCGCGGAGATCGCCAATCTCGAGAGCCAATTGGCGCAGGAGGCCGCCAATGGACGAGCGCTAGGCGAGGCCAATCAGATTCTCGTCGACCACGCCGGTAGTGCCGATAAGCGGATCGTGGAATTGCAGGCCGAGACTGCGCAGACCCGGGAAAACCTACTGCTGCTGGAGAATGACAAGCGCTCGCTGCAAACCGCGCTCGATCAGACCCTTGCTGAAAACTCGCGATTGTCGCGCCGCTTGACCGAGAGCGAGAATGCGCTGACTGCCGCGCGTGCACGACTCGAGCAGTTGGACATAAGTCTCGCGGCCGCAGAGAACGAGCGCGCCACCCTCGCCACCGCGCGTGACGAGGCCAACGAGCGGCATCAATCGGAAACCCGTGCATTGAACCTGCGGCTTGAGGCTCTGCGTTCGCGTGCGGCCACTGCGGAGAAACTGCTCTCGGAGTTGCGTCAGAGTCTCGTCGCGCGGACCGAGGAGATCCGGGTGTTGGAGCGCAAGGCCGTCGACGCCACAATCGCCCGAAACGGCACCGAGAAGGTGGTCGAGCGGCTCACGGCCGCCCGCGACGTGCTCGATGTCAAAGCGCGTGAGCTCGAGCAATCGCGTGCGTCGCTCCAGGAGCGCTGTAGCGGTCTCGCCGAAACGCTCAAGGCACGCGAGACCGCGCTCGCCCATGCAGAACAGAAAATAAAGGCGCTGAGCGACCGCGTCGCCGAAATCGAGGTCGACGCTGGCGCCTATCGGGCCAAGGCCGAACGGCGCATCGAGGAGCTCAATGCCAGTCTGCAGCGCGAGCGGGTCGAACTCGCTGTCGCCCAAGGTGCGCTGGAGACCACGCGTCGCGATTATGCCCGCCTGCAACGCGATATGTTGGCGGGGCGCCCGCCGCCGGCAACTGGCCCGACACTCGAGGTGGTCTCGGACACCAGCAAGGAGCCGCAGCGGACCAAAAACGGCAGAGGTGGCGCCGGCCGTAATGCGGGAGAGGGAGGGCCGCAAGGCGGCGGAGCGGAGCCCACGTCCGCCTGAAAGCATTAAAGCGCTGCAGATTGGCCGGCAACAGGCGCCGCGCGTCGCGCGCGCCGGTGCACTTTGCCCGCGCCTTCAGACGGCGCTATAGATGGCCGACATTCCTAGAATGGAGAGAACGGCATGGTCCGCATGGATGGCGAGGCCGCGTCGAAACCGCGGATGCAATATCGCGGGTTACGCGACTGGCTTGAACAGGTCGACAAGATGGGGGAGCTGCGCAGGGTCGACGGTGCTCACTGGGATGTGGAGATGGGCGCCGTCACTCACATGCTCACGGAAAAGAGCCGCGGCACCGCGCCGGCAATCCTGTTCGACCGTGTGCCCGGCTATGCAAAAGGCTTCCGCACGCTTTACGGGCAGCTCTCCTCAGTGCGGCGCATCGCTTTGACGCTCGGACTGCCGCTCGAATATGAGCGCAGGGTGGACGTGGTGGGGACCTATCATGCCCGGATGCAGAATCTGAAGCCCCTGCCGCCGCGTTTCGTGAATGACGGTCCGGTGCTCGAGAACGTGCTCGAAGGCGACGATATCGATGTGCTCAAATTTCCCGTGCCGCGGCACCATGAGCTCGATAAGGCGCGCTTCATCGGCACCGCCGACTGCGTCATCACCCAGGATCCCGACTCGGGTTGGTTCAATCTCGGCGCTTATCGCAGCCAGGTTTACGACGGTAAGACCATCGGTTGCCAGATCACCGAGGGCAAGCACGGCCGCATTCATCGCGATAAATATTTCGAGCGTGGACAGCCGGTGAAAGTGGTCATCCTGTGTGGACAGGACCCGCTGCTGTTTATGCTCGCTTCGAGCCCGTTACCCGAGATCGGCGAGATGGACATCGCTGGCGGACTACGTGGCGAGCCGCTGGACGTGGTGCGCGGCCCGTATACGGGCTTTCCGATTCCGGCCGATTGTGAGATCGCCATCGAAGGCGAAAGCCTACCCGGCCAGGTCCGGCCGGAAGGCCCGTTCGGCGAGTGGATGGGCTACTACTCCGACGACACGCAGGATCGACCCTTCGTCAACGTGAAGACAATTCTCTATCGCAACGACCCAATCCTCACCTGCGCCCCGCAACACAAGCCGGTCGACGAGACCGGGCTGCTCAAGGGCATTGCCGGCGCCGCGCAGATCTGGCGGGCACTCGAGGCGTGCGGCATTCCCGAGGTGCTCGGCGTATGGAATCACGAAGCCGGACCTGCGACGCGCTTCACCGCCATCCAGCTTCGCCAGCGCTATCCGGGTCACGCGCGCCAAGCGCTTCACATTGCGTCCTCGTGCCAGGGCGGCGCTTACGCCGGCAAATGGACGGTCGTGGTCGACGAGGACATCGATGCCGGCGATCTCGACCAGGTGCTGTGGGCGATGTGCACCCGGTTCGATCCGTTGACCGATATCGACATGATTCAAAAGGCCTGGGCGTCCAAACGCGATCCGCTCTACCTTCCTGGCAACTTCAACAACCGCATCCTGATCGACGCGTGCATTCCTTATGAGCGAAAGTTGAAGGGCACGTTCCCGGTCACCGTCGATGTCAGCACCGATCTACGCAAGCGGTTGCGCACGAAATTTCCGCAACTATTCCCCGACCCGTAGGCCGGCGTGCCGCCCGCGAACGCGGGCGAAAATCCACCGCCATCTTGGATCAGATGACTGTCGACCATCAAAGATGAGTGCGAATCTTCTATCTGACCAAGGCGGTGGACGGGATGGGTTTCGCTGCGCTCAACCCATACTGCGGGATAAGATCGCGCGAAGCTTCGCGCGGCTGATCTGTCCCGGTATTGCGGTCGCGCTCATGACCACTGTCATGGCGCGGCCTGCGTCGTCGGCGGGCGTCGAAGATTTCTACCGCGGCAAGACCGTTTCTCTCCTCATCGGCTACAGCGTTGGCGGCGGTTATGACGCGTACGGCCGATTGGTGGCGCGGCATCTGGGCAAGCATATTCCCGGCAACCCGTCGGTTGTGCCGCAGAACATGAGCGGCGCCGGCAGCCTTAAGGCGGCCAATTACCTTTATTCCGTGGCCCCGAAGGACGGCTCCGTCATCGGCACCTTCTCGCGTAGTCAGGGAATTGCCCCGCTGCTCGACAAAGCCGAGTTCGACAGCACTAAGTTCACCTGGATAGGCAGCGTCACTGACGAGGTGAGCCTCTGTGTCACGCGCCATGACGCCCCGGTGAAGAGCTTCGGCGAACTGCTGGTCAAACCGGCAACTTTTGGGGGCGAGGGCGCGGGCTCCGATCCCAACATTTTCGCGCTGCTCTACCGCAACGTATTCGGCGCCAAAATCAAGATCGTGACCGGCTATCCCGGGACCAACGAGATTCAACTCGCGGCCGAGCGCGGCGAGGTGGACGGCCTCTGCGGACTCTCCTGGAGCACCCTCAAAGGCCGCTACCCACATTGGCTCAACGAGAAGAAGGCCAACATCCTCGTTCAAGCCGGGATTAAGAAACAGCCGGAGCTGTCGGATGTCCCATCAGCGAGCGAACTCGCAAAAGAGCCCGATCAGGTCCAAATCCTGAAGCTGCTGCTGATCGGGCAAGCCATGGCGCGGCCTTTCGCGGCTCCGCCTGGCATTCCTGACGAGCGCAGGGCGGCGTTGATCGCAGCCTTCGAACGCACGACCGCGGATCCTGACTTTCTCGCCGAGGCGGGGCGCCTCAACTTCGAGGTCAACCCCGTCAGCGCGGATAAACTGAATGCCCTGTTGGCGGAGGCCTACGCCACGCCCAAGGACGTGATGGCCAAAGCAGCCAAGGCGATGTCGGAATAAAGCGACATTCAGGATCACTGCAAAGGCCCCGAGGAGCGAAACGCGGACGCATCGATGAGATGGTTGGACTGATCGGAGCGCGCATTCCTCGTCTCGAGGACGGCGCGCTGCTCCTCGGCAAGGGACGCTTCGTCGATGACATCGGCGTTGCCGGCGTATGGCACGCGGCGTTCGTTCGCAGTCCGCATCCGCACGCCGCGATCCGAAGGATCGACGCGGAAGCGGCGCGCGCGCTGCCTGGAGTGCACGCGGTGCTCACACTCGAGGATCTCGTGCCGGTCTTGGCCAAGCGCCGCATGCTGCGCCACTCCAATTCGGGTACGCCGCTCGATCGCTATTGGTCGTTCGCGCTCGCCGACGCAGAAGTGTCGTACGTGGGCGAGGCCGTCGCGATGGTACTTGCCGAGAACCGCTACGTTGCCGAAGACGCCGCGGCCATGGTCGCGGTCGACTATGACGTGCTGGCATCGGTAGCGGACGCGCGCGCCGCCATCGAGCGCGCTGCGCCCGCGGTGCGGCGCGAGCTAAACAGCAATATCGCGACCGCCTACAGCATCGCCTATGGCGATGTCGACGCCGCCTTCGCTGGCGCCGTCCACACTCTTCACGAGGAGCTTTGGCAGCATCGCGGCGGCGCGCATCCGATCGAAGGCCGCGGCATTCTTGCCGAATGGCGCGACGGCACCATGACCGTTTGGGCCTCGACGCAGAAGGCGCACGATCTGTTCCAGTCGTTGACCGCGCTGCTCGATCTCGACGAAAGCCGCCTGCGGGTGGCGACTCCAGACGTCGGCGGCGGCTTCGGTCCAAAACTTTGCGTGTATCCGGAAGATATCGCGATCGTAGCCGCTGCAAAACTCGTCGAGCGGCCAATCAAATGGATCGAGGACCGGCGCGAGCATTTCACCAACGCCGCCCAAGAGCGCGACCAATTCTGGGCGCTCGAGGTCGGGGTGGATTCGGATGCGAAGCTTCTCGGGATCCGCGGCCGATTAATCCACGACCTCGGGGCCTATGCCCTGCAAGATGTCAACATTCCCTACAATTCGGCGTCCATGCTCAGCGGGCCCTACATGCTTCCCGCACTGGCGATCGACGTCATCGTCGCCGCGACGAACAAGACGCCGGTCTCTTCGGTCCGCGGGGCCGGATATCCGCAGGCGGCCTTCGCCATGGAACGCGTCATGGACCGTTTGGCCCACGAGCTGCGCCTTGATCGCGCCGAGGTGCGCCGTCGCAATCTTATTCCGCCGGAGAAGATGCCCTATACGAAGCCGCTCAAGGCGCGTTCCGGTGCGACCATGTGCTACGACAGCGGCGATTATCCCGCCTGCCAGGCGCAGGTCCTGCAGGCGGCGGGCTGGCGGGATTTTCCGCAGCGACAGGCGGCGGCGCGACGCGAAGGCCGCTACATCGGCATCGGCCTCGCGCATGGAATCAAGGGCACCGGGCGCGGTCCATTCGAATCGGGTCTGGTCCGCGTCTCCAATACTGGGCGCGTGTCGGTGTTCACCGGCGCCGCCGCGATCGGCCAGGGACTGCACACGGCACTTGCGCAGATTTGTGCGAATGAACTCGGCTTGCGGGCGCAGGACATTACCGTGGTGCCGGGGGACACCGCGGGCGTGTCGCTCGGACTCGGCGCTTTTGCCAGCCGACAAACCGTGACCGCCGGCTCCTCCGTACTGCTGGCGGCGCGGGCAGTCGTCGGCAAGGCGAAAAAGCTCGCAAGTCACATGCTCGAGGCGGCCGAGCACGATCTTGAAGTCGTCAACGGCGAGGTGCGCGTGGTCGGCGCGCCGCAGCTTTCGGTCAAGCTCGGCGAGCTCGCGCGTATCCTGAAAGGCGCGCCGGGCTACGGCTTCCCTGCGGATATCGACCCCGGCCTCGATGCAAACGTGAATTGGCGCACCGATGCGCTCGCCTATGCGAATGCCTGCCACGTCGTTGAGGTCGAGGTCGATCCCGGCACCGGCGGCGTCAAGCTTTGCAATTATGTGGCGCTTCAGGACTCCGGAAGGTTGATCAATCCCATGCTGGTCGAAGGTCAGGTGCGTGGCGGCGTGGCGCACGGGATCGGCAACGCCATGCTCGAATGGATGGGATACGACGCGGCCGGGCAGCCCCTCACCACGAGCTTTGCCGATTATCTGCTGCCAAGCGCCACGGAAGTCCCCCCGATCGATACGCTCTTTAGAGAGACGCCATCGCCTCTCAACCCGCTCGGCGCCAAGGGTGCCGGCGAGGTCAGCACGATTCCCGCCGCCGCCGCGGTGATTTCCGCCATCGAGGACGCGTTGCAACCGTTCGGCGTGCACATTGCGCAAACCCCGGTGACCCCGCAGAAGCTGGTCGAGCTGATCGCCAATGGCGTAAGGTCGCGAACCGAGTAACCGGGCAAAGCGTCTTCTCCGATGCGAACCGGCTCCGATTATCTTCGCTCCCTCAACGACGGACGGCGGGTGTTCGTCGATGGCGAGCGCGTCAAGGACGTGACCGCGCATGTCGCATTTCGCGAGGCGGCGCGCTCGGTCGCACATCTCTACGACATCGCGGCGGCGCCAGAGATGCGCGAGCGCATGACGTTTATCTCGCCCACGACTGGAGAGCCGGTGCTGCGCGCCTACCAGATCCCGCGCAGCCATGCCGATCTACGGGCGCGGCGCTCGTTCTCCGAGACCTGGGCAGAGGCGACGTTTGGCCTGATGGGGCGCTCGCCTGATCACGTCGCCGGTTTCTTCTGCGGCTACGCCGCATTGCCTAGCCTATTCGCGACAGCAGGCAAGCATTTTGCTGACAATGTCGTCGCCTTCTACGAGTACCTGCGTGACAATCATCTTTACGCCTCCTATGCGATCGTGCCGCCGCAAATCGATCGCAGCAAGCCCGCGCACAAGCAGAGCGATCCCACGCTCTATGCCGGCGTCGTCAAGGAACGCGATGACGGCATCGTCATCTCCGGCGCCCAGCAGCTTGCCACCGGCGGGGCAATTTCCGATGTCATCCACTTGAGCTGCATCCACCCGCTGCAACCGGGCGACGAGAACTACGCCAACTGCCTAGCGGTTCCGGTCAGCGCGCCCGGGGTCAAGCTCTATCCGCGGCGACCGTTCGCGATGGGGGCGACCAACGCGTTCGACTATCCGCTCTCGAGCCGCTT
>Ga0126369_10002155_pt1 | contig 13920 bp, 12 predicted proteins | sample PanSoiMetaPlot_1_FD_109646 | JGI IMG/M metagenome (GOLD analysis project Ga0126369, IMG submission 109646) | Tropical forest soil microbial communities from Panama - MetaG Plot_1 | ecosystem: Environmental > Terrestrial > Soil > Tropical forest > Bulk soil | place: Panama | collected 2016-02-17 | reverse complement strand
AGCGGCAGCGCGCGCTGATCCCGCTCGTCGTCGAGGAGGGCGGGGAGGACACCGTCGGGGGTAAGACGACCGCGCACGCGTTTCTCTTCATCCGGCTCGCCGAGGCCCTCGGGATCTCGCGCGACGAGCTCTTCGCCACCGAGTATCTGCCGACCACGATCATCGAGAAGAACGAGCTGTTCCTGCTGCAGCGCTCGTCGACGATCGAGGCGCTCTGCGGCGGGAACATCGCGACCGAATCGCTGAACGCGATTCACGTGCAGCGCATGGCCGACACGATGGAGCGCCACTACGGGGTGCCGCGCGCGGCGCTCGACTTCTACGCCGTCCACATGGAAGTGGAGGGGGATCACGCCGAGCGCGCCGTGCGCATCCTGTCGCAGCTCGCCACGTCGGACGAAGCTCAGGCTCGCGGCCGGCTCGCTCTTCGCCGCGCGATCACCGCTCGGCGCATTTGCGCTGACGGCATGCTTTCGGCTTTCGTCTCCTCGACTCAGCGCTAGCGTCGCGGCGGCGGCACCGGGTGGGTGCGGGAGGGGGGCGCCGGGACCACGCGGCACGCGTGCGCCGGCTCGCAGCGGCTGGACTCCATCCCGGCGCGCGACTCCCGCCGCACGCTTGGAGGGGACGGGTCCCGGTCGCCCCCCTCGCGCACCCACCCGGTGCCACCGTCTCCCCTCTGCGTCGAGTCGCGGTGCCGCAGTCGACTTCGTCTTAGCGCCGACCACGCGGTTGGCCGCGTTCCTTGTCCCGGAGGCCCGGCGACTAGCTTTCGCGTTGAAAGTTCGGGCGGGTGTGAGGCACCCGCCCGGTTGAGGCGTCGCGACGCGGTCGTGGTTACTTGATGGCGCCGGCGGTGAGGCCGGAGACGTAGTAGTCGAGGAAGAAGACGTAGAGGATCACGATTGGGACCGAGGCCAGGACCGCGCCCGCCATCAGCGAGCCCCAGTAGTAGATGTCGCCGCGGATCAGCTCGGTCGTGATGCCCACGCTCGCGGTGATCTGCTCGGACGATGAGGTGAACGTGAGGGCGTAGATGAACTCGTTCCACGAGAGCGTGAAGGCGAAGAGCGCGGCGCAGACCAGGCCCGGCACGGCGATCGGCAGCACGATCTTCCAGAGCGCCTGGATGCGCGTCGCGCCGTCGACCATCGCGCACTCTTCGACTTCCTTCGGCACCGTACGGAAGTAGCCCATCAGGAGCCACGTACAGAACGGCACCAGGAACGTCGGGTAGGTGACGACCAGCGCCCACTTCGAGTCGCCGAGCCCGAGCCAGTTCACGACCTGGGCCAGCGGTAGGAACAGCAGCGACGTCGGCACGAGATAGGTGACGAAGATCCCGGTGCCGAGGCTCGCGGCCGCGAAGAACTTCAGCCGCGCCAGCGCATAGGCGGCGATCGTGCCGATGATGAGCGAGACGACCGAGGCCAGGATCGTGACGAGGAGACTGTTCTTCGTCCAGTTGATGAACTCGGTTTCCCACAGAAGGCGCGTGTAGTGCTCGACCGTCGCGCCCTGCCGGATCAGCAGCGGATTCGCGGCGCGGTCGTACAGCTCCCGGTTCTGCTTCAAGGACGTCAGCGCCATGTGATAGAAGGGGAACACCGCGAAGATGATGAACGGCAGCAGCCCCAGATGCGCCAGGATCCGACCCCAGAGCTTCCGGTTCTTCATCAGTACGCCTGCTTCCTGACGTAGCGCAGCTGCGCCCACACGACGATCATCAGGGCCGGAAACAGGTAGAGCGAGATCGCTGCGCCCTCGCCGATCCGTCCGGTCTCGAGCCCGACCTGACGCGCCAGGGTCGCGAAGAGGTGGGTCGAGTTGATCGGCCCGCCGTGCGTCAGCACGTAGATGATGTTGAACTCGCTGAACGTGAAGATCGTCGAGAAGAGCACGACGATGCCGAGAACACCCTTGAGCAGCGGCAAGGTGACGTGCCAGAAGCGAGCGATCGGCCCGGCGCCGTCGGCCTCCGCCGCCTCGTAGAGCTCCTTCGGGATCGCGACCAGCCCCGCCAGCAAGGTGATCGCGAAGAACGGCAGGCCGCGCCAGATGTTGACGATGATGACGGCGGCCATCGCGTAGTACTTCTGGCCGAGCCAGTTCGGTCCTGGCGGATCGATGATGCCGCCGTTCAGCAAGACCCAGTTGACGACGCTGTAGAGGGAGTTGAACATCCACGACCACCCGAGGGTCGAGAGCGCCGTCGGGATGACCCACGGCAGCAGCACGGCGCCGCGGATCAACCGCTTGAACCAGAGCTGCTGGTTGAGCAGCAGGGCCAGCGAGATCCCGAGCACGATCTTGGCGCCGACCGCGATGCCGCAGAAGACGAACGCGTTCTGGAACGTTTGCCGGAAGGCGTCGCTGTCCCAGAGGTTGACGAAGTTGCGGAGGCCGATGAAGGTGCTCGGCCGGCCGATGAAGGCATTGGAGACCGAGAAGTAGAGCGCCATGCAGAACGGATAGGCGACCAGCAGCAGGATCAGGACCATCGCCGGGCTCACGAAGATCGGGCCGAGCCACGACTCGCGGTCGAGCAGCTCGGACACCCGGGACCGCAGCGAGGTGGACCGCGTCGCCGTCGCGATGCCGACGGATCCGATGGCCATGGCTCAGCTACCCGCCATGACTTTCTTCATCTCGTTCTCGGCCCAGGCGATCGAATCCTTGGTCGACGTCCCCGTGACCGCCTTCGCGAGCATGTTGGGGAGGATGAAGGAGTTGGTGATCAGCTGCACCTTGTCGGAGGCCGGCGCTGGCCAGCCGTACGTGTGATAGCTCGTCCCCTCGCCCTTGAGGGTGGCGAGCTTCGGATCGGTCTTGAGGACCGCGTGATCCTGCTTCTTCGTGTAGAGCGGCAAAAGGAAGGCGCCGCCCGACATGATGTACTCGTCGTACACCTCTTGCTTGCCCAGCAGGTAGCGGATCCACTCCTTCGCAGGCTCGACGTTCTTCGAGAACTTCCAGATGCCGATCGAGCGGGGCGCGGTGACGTCGTGCCGACCGCCGGGTCCGGACAGGCTCAGGTGGTGATTGATCCCGTCGGCGCTCGGGAGCTTCTGGTCGCGGGCGACGATGTAGGCGCTGACCGGATTATGGATCCAGCCGGCCTTGCCCTGCTGGAGCGACTCGTTGTTGCTGGCATCCGTCCAGGAGAGGACTTCGGGCTCCATGCAGTCGCGGTACATCTTCTTGTACCACTCGACGACCTGGGCGGTCTGCTCGGAGTTGATCTTGACGGTCTTGCCCTCCTTGTCGACCTCCATGGCGCCGTGGCACCACATGACCGCCGAGCCGGTCGAGATCGAGTCGAAGTTCTGGCTGATCGGGATCCCGACCGGATGCCCCATCTTCTTCAGCTCGAGGCCGACCTTGTAGAGGTCTTCCCAGGTCTTGGGCGGCGCCAGGCTGGCCTTCTTGAAGAGGTCCTCGCGATACGCGGAGACGAAGATCGAGTGGTACTGGGGCACCGCGCGCCAGACGCCCTTCACGTGCGCGGCCTCGTAGCCCGACGGGATGACCTTGCCGTAGCTCTTCTCGAGGTTCGCGACGATGTCGGAGACGTCGATCAGCTGGGGCTCGTAGAGCCAGGGCACGTGCATGCGCATCTCGACCAGGTCGTGGCCGGCTTGCGTCTGGACCTCGGAGGCGTACTTGGCGGCCTGCTGCGGAGCCGCGATGTGGTCGATCTTGATCTTGATGCCCGTGTCCTTGGTGAAGCGCGGCCCGATCTCCGCCAGCTTCTTGTCGGAGAGCGGCGCGAAGTTGTTCCAGCAGAGATACGAGATCTCGCGCTGCTGCCCGCGGGCAGGCGGCACGCCCGTCGCGAGGATCCCCGCGAGGCCGGCGCCGGCCGTGGCAGTGAATTGACGTCGGGTCAGAGAGGACATGCGGTCTCCTATCGTTCGCGGTTGTGACGCATGCCGACCTCGCGGGGAGGCCGGCTCGTTTTTACTGCTCCGACAGCATTTGGCTCGTCATATTACACTGGGCGCCCACTTCTTGTAGCGCTCGCGTAGCACCTTCTTGTCGAACTTGCCGACGCTGGTCTTGGGCACGGCCTCGATGATCTCGACCCCATCGGGCAGGGCCCAGCGCGCCAGCTGCGGGCGCAAGAATTCGATGATCTCGGCCGGTTGGAGCGCGCTCTCCGGCTTGGGCACCACGCAGGCCAGCGGGCGCTCGACCCACTTGGGGTGCGGCACCGCGATCACGGCCGCTTCCAGCACCTTGGGATGGCTCATGATCAGATTCTCGACGTCGACGCTCGACACCCACTCGCCGCCGGACTTGATCAGATCCTTGGTCCGGTCGGTGATCTGCATGTAGCCCTCTGCGTCGATCGTGGCCACGTCGCCCGTGCGGAACCACCCGTCGGTGGTGAAGCGGTCCGCCGACTCCGGGTTGTCGAAGTAGGACCCGACGACCCACGGTCCGCGCACCTGGAGCTCACCCATGCTCTCGCCGTCCCAGGCAAGCTCGGCGCCGGAGTCGTCGACGATCCGGACGTCGACGCCGACCGAGGCGTAGCCGACGCGCGAGTAGACGTCGTACTTCTTCTCCTCCGACCAGTCCGCCATGTAGCTCTTGAGGCGCGTCACCGTGCCGAGCGGCGTCATCTCGGTCATGCCCCACGCGTGCGACATCTGGACGCCGAAGTTCTTGGCGTACGCCTGCTGCAGGCTTCGCGGCGCCGCCGAGCCGCCGATCGCGATCGTGCGCAGCGAGGAGATGTCGTAACCCTCCTTCTCACACAGCTCCTTGATGGCGATCCAGACCGTCGGCACGGCGCCGGTGAACGTGATCTTCTCGGACTGGATGAGCCGGCAGATCTCCGGAGGCTGGATGTTCGCTCCCGCGAAGATCTGGTCGGCGCCCACCATGAACGCGGTGAACGGCAGGCACCAGGAGTTGGCGTGGAACATGGGCACGATGTGAAGGACCCGGTCGTTCTCGGAGATGCCGAAGAGATCGGTGGTGGCCTCCGCCAGGCAGTGCAGGAACATCGCGCGGTGCGTGTAGACCACGCCCTTGGGATGCCCGGTGGTGCCGGAGGTGTAGCACATGCCCGCGGCGTCCGTCTCTGCGAGCTCGGGCCAGACGCTGATTGCTGTGGCGCCGGCGAGCAGCGCTTCGTACTCGGCGTGCTCGCGCCCCGCCGCCGCCGCGGCGGCGTCGGCGACGCCGTCCGGCATGATCACGATCCGGCGAACGGTCGGCAGCTTGTCGCGGATGGCTGCGAGCACGGGCCAGAGGCTCGCGTCCGCGAAGATGATCGAGTCGCCCGCGTGATTGATGATGTAGGCCAAATCTTGAGCGGAGAGCCGGATGTTCAGCGTGTGCAAGATCGCGGCCGAGAGCGGGGCCGCCCAGTAGATCTCGAGATGGCGATGACTGTTCCAGGCGAACGTCGCGACGCGATCGCCGCGGCGGATACCCAGGGCCGCCAGTGCGCCGGCCAGCCGCATCGTGCGCTCGGCGAAGTCGCCGTACGTATAGCGGAACATCGGCTGGCCCGGCACGCGGGTGGCGATCGTCTTCCTGGCGAAGAGCCGTCGGCTCCGCTCGAAGAAGTGCGTCAAGGTGAGGGGGATAGTTCATCATCAGGTCGTCGAAGCGCGGAGTCACTGTGATCGTCCTCCCGGGGCCACTTCTCCCAGATCTTCCGACGTGGCGCGGCGAAAGCCGACGAAATGGTGGCCGGCGGCCGCGCCGCGGCGATCGTAGGAGCGTCGCCGGGTCAGACCGAGCGAATCGGCTGGGTCGTCGTGGCTGGCGCCCCGAACGACCACGCGCCCCGTCGCGCCCGTGTACGGCTCCCGGTCGCTGTCGGTTCTATAAGGATAGGGGCGGAGGATGGTGGCCGTCCACTCTCGCAGGTTGCCGAGCATGTCGTGAACCCGATAGGGGCTGGCGCCGTCGGGGCGGTCCTCGGTCGGCTCCGTCGCGTTGTAGGCCCGGCCGAAGACGGCCAGGTGAGGCGCCGGAGCCGAAGCGCCCCAGGGATAGGGCCGTCGATCGTCGCCGCGCGCGGTCTTCTCCCACTCGGCCTCGGTCGGCAGTCGGCGTCCCTTCCAGGCGCAGTAGTCGCGCGCGCCGAACCAGGAGACCTCCACCACGGGGTGGCGCTCGAAGCCCGGATCGGCCGCCCATCGGCCCTGAGCTCGGTGAATGCGCGCGTCAGCGTCGTCCTCGTCGTACCGGCGCTCGCTTCCGGGTGGCCGCAGTCCGGTCGCGTTCAAGAACACGGCGAACTCGGCGTTGGTGACCTTGTGGCGCTCGATCCAGAAATCGCGGACGTACACCCGGTGGAGCGGCGCTTCGTCGGCCGGGCCGTCGTCTCGTCCCATCCAGAAGGCGCCGGCCTGCACCAGCATGATTCCATCCGCCGCGGCCGCCGCCGGGAGCGCCAGGAGAGCGGCGGCGACGAGGATCGCGACGGAAGGGCTCACGAGGATCATGGTATCGTGGGTGCGGCATGCGCTCCCGCTGGAACGACGCCGAGGCAAGCCAGCTCCACGGCCTCGATCTCCTCGTCTACACCTCGCGTCTCGTCGGTGCCGAAACCTCGCTCGTCATCTGGGGCGGCGGCAACACCTCGATCAAGACGCGCGAGCGCGATCACCGCGGACGCGAGATTCCCGTGCTTCGCGTCAAGGGTAGCGGCTCGGACCTGAAATCGGTCCAGCGCAAGGATTTCCCGGGCGTGCGGATGGACGACATCACGGCCTTGCTCGAGCGCACCGAGATGAGCGACGAGGAGATGGTGAGCTATCTCGCCCACGCGCTGCAGGAGCCGGGCGGGGTGCGGCCGTCGATCGAGACCCTGCTGCACGGTTTTCTCTCGGCGCCTGCGATCGTTCACACACACGCCGACGCCGTCGTCTCGCTCACGAACAACGATCGCGCGCACGACGTGCTCCAGGCCGTTTACGGCAAGGACGTCATTGCCCTCGGGTATCGGCGGCCCGGGTTCAAGATCTCGCGCGACGTCGCCGACGCGATCGCCGAGCGTCCCGATGCCAAGGCGCTCTTGCTCGAGCGCCACGGCACGATCACCTGGGGCGCGACCGTCCGCGAGGCCTACGAGTCCACGATCGAGCTGATCACGCGGGCAGAAGACGCGATCGCCGAGCGCAAGCAGGGACGGCGCGTGTTCGGCGGCGCGCGCGTTCCGGTGCTCGATCCGGCCGCGCGGCGCGAGACGGCGCTGGCGATCGCGCCCCGCGTGCGCGGCGCGCTGAGCCGCGGCCGGCGTGTGCTGGTCTCCTTCGACGATTCGCCGGAAGTCACGGAGTTCGCATCGTCGGGCGATGCCGCGCGCGTCTCGCAGATCGGTCCGGCCACCCCGGACCACACCATCTACGCCAAGCGGCTGCCGTGTTACGTCGACGCCACGGGCGGCGAGGGGAGCGAGGCGCTGTTCGCGACGATCGAGCGGTCGATCGCGGGCTTCGTGACGAGCTATACCGCCTACTTCGAGGACCATCGCTTCGAGGGAGCCCAGCTGCTCGATCCCCTGCCTCGGGTTGTGCTCGTGCCCGGGCTCGGCATGTTCACCGCGGGCAAGGACCGGCGGACCGCGGGAATCGTCGACGACATCTACCACCACACGATCGGCGTGCTCGGTAACGCCGAGGCGTTCGGACACTACGTCTCGCTCTCGGCGAAGGACGCGTTCGACGTCGAGTACTGGCCGCTCGAGCTCTACAAGCTCACGCTGGCCCCGCCCGAGAAAGAGCTGGCGCGGCGGATCGCGCTGGTCACCGGCGGCGGCTCCGGGATCGGGCGCGCCGTCGCGAAAAAGCTCGCGGCCGAAGGCGCGCACGTGGTCGTCGGCGACCTCGACGGCGCCACCGCGCGGCGCACGGCCGACGAGATCGCGGGCGCCGTTGGCGCCGGACGCGCGCTCGGGCTCGAGATGGACGTCACGCGCGAGGCATCGGTGCGCGCCGCGTTCGAGGAGACGGTGCTGGCCTACGGCGGGCTCGACATCCTCGTGTCGAACGCGGGCATCGCGCACTCGGCGCCGGTGGTGCGCCTCGAGCTCGCCGACTGGGAGCGCTCGTTCGCCGTGAACTCGACCGGGCACTTCATCGTCGCCCGCGAGGCGATGCGGCTCATGACGGCCCAGGGCCTCGGCGGCGCGCTCGTGTTCGTCGCGACCAAGAACGTGATGTCGCCCGGCAAGGACTTCGCCGCGTACTCGGCGGCGAAGGCGGCGGAGGCCCAGCTCGCCAAGGTGCTGGCCCTGGAGGGCGCGTCGTACGGGATCCGCTCGAACATCGTGAATCCGGACGCCGTGTTCCAGGACTCGAAGCTGTGGTCGGACGAGATCCGGCGCGAGCGCGCCGCGGCGCAGGGCATCACCGTCGACCGGCTCGAGGACTTCTATCGCAAGCGCAACCTGCTCGGCGTCGGGATCCTGCCCGAGGACGTCGCGGAGGCGGTGCTGTTCCTGGCGTCGGATCGCTCGGCGAAGACCACGGGCTGCTCGGTCACGGTCGACGGCGGCGTGCGCGACGCATTCCCGAGGTGAACCCGGTGATCGGCTTCGGCGCGCAGCTCTCGCTCCATCCGCCCGCCGAGCAGTTCGAGCTCGTGCAGCGACTCGAGGCCGTCGGGTACGACTCCGTGTGGACCGGCGACCACATGTCGTTCCACAACCCGATCCATGAGTCGATGACCTTGCTGGCGACCTACGCGCCGATCACGAAGCGGATCAAGCTCGGCGTCGGCGTCTATCTGCTGGCGCTGCGATCGCCGGCGGTGGCGGCCAAGCAGGCGGCCACGCTCGACGTGCTCTCGGGCGGCCGGCTCGTGTTCGGGGTCGGCGTCGGCGGCGAGAACCCGAAGGAGTTCGAGCTGTGCGGCATCCCGCACAAGGAGCGCGGCGCCCGGGTCAACGAGGCGATCGACGCCGTGCGCACGCTCTGGCGCGACACGCCGGCCAGCTTCCACGGGCGCTTCACGCGATTCGATGGGGTGTCGATCGACCCCAAACCGGTGCAGCAGCTTCCGCCGATCTGGATCGGCGGGCGCTCCGACGCGGCGCTGGTCCGCGCGGGCCGGCAGGGCGACGGCTGGATGTCGTACGTCGTGCAGGCCGACCGCTACGCGCAGAGCCTCGTCAAGATCCACGCCGCGGCGGCGACCGCCGGGCGGTCGATGGAAAGATTCACGGCGGCGCACCTGGTCTTCGTCACGGTCGGCCGCGACTACGAGGCGGCGAAGCGCGCGTGGGTGAGCGTGCTGAGCCGCCGCTACGCGCAGGACTTCGAGCCCCTGGCGAAGCGCTACGGTGTCATCGGTACACCCGAGCAGTGCGCCGAGCAGCTCGAGCGCTTCCGCGCCGCCGGCTGCAGCTACTTCGTCATGGGCGCGATCGGCGATCCAAGCGACGAGCGCGCCCAGCTCGAGACGATCGCCGCCGAGATCATCCCGCGATTCAGGTCGCGCTGACGTGACGCGGAGGGCGCCATGGCCGATCTGACCGGCGGGCAGCTGGTTGCCCGCACTTTGAAGCAGGCGGGTGTCGGTCACGTCTTCACCTTGTGCGGCGGCCACATCCTGCCGATCTACGATGGCTGCCTCTCCGAGGGCATCGGCATCGTCGACACGCGCCACGAGCAGGCGGCCGCTCACGCGGCCGACGCGTACGCGCGACTCACGCGCGGGATCGGCGTCGCCATCGTCGTGCCCGGCCCGGGCGTGACCGACTCGGTCACCGGGGTCGCCAACGCGTACGCCGCCCGCAGCCCGCTCATCCTGATCGGCGGCGCGGCGCCGCTCGGCCTGCGCGGCCTGGGCGCGCTGCAGGAGACCGAGCAGGTCGCGCTGCTCCGCCCGATCACGAAGGGCGCCTGGTCGGTCTCTGAGACGCGGCAGATCCCGGAGGTGCTGGCCACCGCGGTTCGCACGGCGCTCACCGGCCGTCCGGGCCCGGTCTTCGTCGAGATTCCCGTCGATCTCCTGATGACGACCATCGAGGACCGCCTGGCGCCGATCCCGACGGGGTACGTGCACCGGACGCGGGCCGCCGCCGAGGCCGGCGCGCTCGCGCGGCTCGAGGCGCTTCTGGCCTCCGCCGAGCGCCCGGTGGTGATGGCCGGCGGCGGCGTCTACTGGGACGACGCGGCGAAGTCGCTGGCGGCCTTCGCCGAGCGCACGGGCGCTCCGGTCTTCATGAACGGCGCCGGCCGCGGCGCCCTGGCGACCGACCACCCCAACGCGTTCTTCCAGACGCGCGGCTGGGCGCTCGGCCACGCCGACGTGGTCCTGGTGCTCGGCACCCCGCTCGACTTCCGGCTCGGCTACGGCAGGCCGCCGACGTTCGCCGAAGACGCCAAGGTGGCGATGATCGACGTCGACCCTGCGGAGCTCGGGCGCAACCGTCCGCTCGAGATCGGCGTCGCCGGCGACATCGACCTGATCCTGCGCCAGCTCAGCGAGGCGCTGCCGAAAGGGCTCGAGCAGCGGAGCGCGGCGTGGCGTGGCGAGCTGCGGCGACGCGAGGGGGAAGCGCGCGCGAAGCTGATCGAGCTGGCCGCCACGGACCAGGCGCCCATCTCGCACTACCGCTGGGCGTGGGAGATCGCGTGCGCCGTCACGCCCGACACCATCGTCGTCGGCGACGGCGGCGACGTCGTCAACTGCGCGGCGAAGTTCGTGCCGGTCGACCGGCCGGGCCAGTGGCTCGATCCCGGCCCGCTCGGCTGTCTGGGAGTGGGCCCGTCCTTCGCGCTCACCGCGAAGCTCCTCCGCCCGGACCAGCGCGTCCTGCTCGTCTCCGGCGACGGCGCCTTCGGGCTCAACGGCATGGAGCTCGAGACCGCCGTGCGCTTCAAGCTGCCGTTCACGTGCGTGATCGGTAACGACGGCGGCTGGGGACAGATCCGGAGCCCGCAGGTGTCGTTCTTCGGCGAATCGCGGACGGTGGCGACCTCGCTGCCGATCACGCGCTACGATCTGATGGTCGAGGCGCTCGGCGGGCGCGGCGCCTACGTCACGGATCCGCGCGAGATCGGCCCGACGCTCCGGCACGCGCTCGCGTCGGACGAGGTCTGGTGCGTGAACGTCGTGCTCGATCCCGAGGCGTACCGCAAGAGCGGTCAGGTCTCGATGGCCATCTGACCGTCGGCGTGAAGATCACGTTCCTGTGCCCGCACCTGCGCATCGCCGGCGGAGTGCGCGCGATCCTCACGTACGCCGACCGGCTCACCGAGGCCGGCCACGAGGTCAAGGTTGTGGTGCCGGCCAAGGGCCGGGCTCGAGCCTGGTGGCGCGCGCTACGGGGCGCCGGCCCCTCGTGGATTCCGGGCTTCCGCGCGCGCGTCGTGTGGGTGGACCGCTGGAGGCCGAGCGCGCTCCCCGACGGCGACGTGCTCGTCGCGACCGCCTGGCAGTCCGCCGGCGCGGTCGCCGACGCGCCGGCGCGGTGCGGAGCGAAATTCTATTTCGTCCAGCACTACGAAAGTCTCTATCACGGCCAGGCCGAGGCGGTCGACACGACGTATCGGCTGCCGCTCCGCAAGATCGTGATCTCCACGTGGCTCCGCGACATCATGCGGGAGCGCTTCGCCAGCGAGGCGGAGATTCTGGTCACCCCGGTCGATCCCGTGCTGTTCCACGCCGTGCCGGTCACGGTCACCAGCTCGCGACCGCGTGTGCTGATGCTGCACCACGACTACGCGTGGAAGGGAACAGCCGACGGCTTCGAGACGGTGGCGCGCGTCAAGAAGCGCGTGCCGGGTCTTCACCTCGTGGGTTTCGGCGTCAGCGCGCCGAAAGCGCCGTCGGGCTACGACGAGTTTCACGCGGACCCGCCTCAGGAGAGCCTCGCCGCGCTCTACAGCGGCTGCGAGATCTATCTGTGCCCCTCGTGGGACGAGGGTCTCGGCATGCCGCCGATGGAGGCGATGGCATGCGGTGCCGCCCTCGTGACGTACGACAACGGCGGCTGCCGGGACTACGCGTACGACGACGAGACGGCGCTCGTCGCGCGCCGGCGCGACGTGAGCGATCTCGCGGCCAAGCTCGAGCGTCTGGCCTCCGACGACGATCTGCGCCGGCGCATCGGCGCGGCGGGCTCCGCGTTCGTGCGCAATACCTTCGACTGGGGGCGCGCGGTCCGCCGCATGGAAGCGATCTTTCGATGACGGCCGCGCTGCCGACCGTGGAAGCTCCGTGCGCGGTCTGCGGCGGCGACAGCGCCGACCCGATGTGGGCGACGCCGGACCGCGCGTTCGCGGTGCCCGGCCACTACACCGTCGCGCGTTGTCGCAGCTGCGGTTTTCTCTACCAGCGGCCACGCGTGCGGGACGAGCACCTCGCCGCGTGCTACAACGATCACTATCCGCGTCATCAGGAGCCGTCGCCGCGGATGCCGCTCAAGGGATCGGCGAGTCGCCAGCGCGCCGCGCGCTGGGCGCTCGCGTGCGGGCTCGGCTACGAGGCGCTTCGCGACCAGTCGGTTTCGCTGGCGACCCGGTTTCGGGGCCGTCGAATGCTCCGGAAAATCCGGTGGAGCTGTCCGCCATGGCTCGGCGCCGGCCGCTACCTCGACGTCGGCTGCGGGTCGGGAAGCTCGCTCGCGGTCGCGCGGCAGCTCGGCTGGCGGGTCGCCGGAATCGAGATGGACGACGCCGCGGCGGCGCTGGCGCGGCGCTTCACCGACGAGCTCCACGTCGGCGACGTCCTCACGGCGTCGTTCGAGCCGGGCCGCTTCGACGTGGTGTCCGCGTTTCACGTCCTCGAGCACGTGCCGGACCCCGTCGCGGTGACGCAGCGCATGCTCGACTGGCTGGCGCCCGGCGGGCTCCTGATCGTGGAGGTGCCGAACGCGGGCGGAATCGGCGCACAGCTCTTCGGCGGCGCGTGGGCGGGGCTCGAGCTGCCGAGACATCTCTCGCATTTCACGCCGGCGACGCTCGAAGCGGTGGTCGACAAGGCGGGCGGGAAGCTCGTCTGGACCTGGCACCAGGCGAAGCCCCGAACGTACCTGTGGAGCCTGTCCGCGTGGCTTCGCGATCGAGGCTGGAGCGCGCTGGCGAGAGCAGTGGAGCGGCGCGTCGTCTACGGCGTGCTGAAGCTCGGGCTGGAGCTGCTGGTGCCGCTCGCGCGCGGGGCGGGGCGCGGCGAGGCGATCAGGATCGGCGCCGTCCGGAGTCGCTCGAGCTGACGTAGGCCGAGGGCGATTCGAGGCGCGCGGCGAGGTTCTCGAGCTCCCGCTCGAGGTCGGCCAGGCGCTTGGCGAGCCGGTCGCGCTCCTCGCGGAGCGACTGGGTCGCCGACTGGATGTGTGCCGCGAGGTGCTGGTCCCGGTCCGCCCGCTGTTTCGTCCGCTCGTCCATGACGGCTCAGCCGAGCAAGAGCGGTGCCGCGGGCAACCCCTTACAGGCCGCGAGCTTTCGCGCCAGATCTCGTGCACTGTGACATCGGCGACGGAAGCGTCCGCCAGGCTGACACGCGAAAATCGCTCCGAAACTCGCATGATAAAATCGGCGCGATGCCGATCTACGAGTACGAATGTCATGGCTGCCGCCGGCGGGTGAGTCTGCTCGTGCTTCGCCCATCGGCGGCGGAAGCGCCGACCTGTCCGCGATGCGGAAGCCAGGCGCTCACGCGCCTGATGTCGCGCTTCGTCACCGTGAAGTCTGAAGATGCGCGTCTCGATGCCCTGGCCGATTCCTCGGACCTGGGCGACCTCGACGAGAACGATCCGTCGAGCGTCGCCCGCTTCATGAAGAAGATGGGCCGCGAGTTCGGAGACGACCTCGGCGGTGACTTCGAGGCCGCCATGGACGAAGCCATGACGGAAGGCGAGGCCGACGGCGGGGAAGGGGCGGATGAATCTCCGGGCGCCGCGGAGACATCTTCTGATGAGTAACCCTGTGACGGCCTGATGAAAGT